>Ga0209745_1001452_pt1 | contig 14121 bp, 11 predicted proteins | sample BarGraNGADG00312_FD_184495 | JGI IMG/M metagenome (GOLD analysis project Ga0209745, IMG submission 184495) | Arctic peat soil microbial communities from Barrow, Alaska - Barrow Graham LP Ref core NGADG0004-312 (SPAdes) (version 2) | ecosystem: Environmental > Terrestrial > Soil > Wetlands > Peat... | reverse complement strand
TGCACTGCACCTTAAGACGCTGACATCAGGATGTCCTGACAAATACTTGACACGCGCCAACGCATGCGGCAGGGTCTGATCATCGGACGACCACCCCTCATCTCCGCGCCAAAAGTGTCCGCAATGATGCGAAGAAAAAGTAGGTCCCCGTCCGACCAGGTATCGAAGTCAGGGGGATCGCGTGGCGGGACAGTCATCGAAGCAGCTGTCGGCCCGTCATGCATGTTTGTGGAGGTAGCTCGACAGTTCGGCGACGAGAAGTGACAGACGTCGCTCATCCGGAAAAGCAGGGCGTTCTTTCGTGAACCACTGGTAGCGCTGGGATGGGTAGTGGATCTTCACCCCATGATCAGCCCCCATTCCACAACGGAGGATTCTAGTGAATCGAAGCAAGAACATCGGCGTGACGATCAGCGCGGCTGCGTTGGTCGTCATTCTCGCGGCCTGCGGGCAGGGGGCTAGCGACACCCCGGTCGAGTCGGCAGCCCCGAGCGCCCCCGAGACCGTCAGCATGACCGCCAACGCGATCACTGGTGGCAAGAACGCCGCCGAGGCCGACTGGTTCACCGACTGGGTCAAGCCGCAGTTCGAGGCGGCCATGAAGGCGGACGGACGCGACGTCACGGTCGTGTTCGAGCCCCAGGGCGTCGACGACGAGAACTACAAGACCAAGATCGCCCTGGACCTCCAGTCCGGTGGCGGTGCGGACATCATCGGCATGGACGGCATCTGGGTCGGGGAGTTCGCGCAGGCCGGCTACATCGAGCCGCTCTCGGACGTCGCAGGCAGCGTCGTCGACGAGTGGGACGGGTGGCCGCAGATCTCCGAGGCCGTGCAGAACGCGCTCTCGTTCGAGGGCGAGCGCTACGGAGTTCCCCAGGGCGCGGACGGCAGGGTCCTCTACTACAACAAGGCGCTCTTCGCCCAGGCCGGGTTGCCCGAGAACTGGAACCCGACCAGCTGGGCAGATGTCCTCGACGCGTCTCGCGCACTGAAGGCCATCGACGGCGTCGTCCCGATCCAGCTCAACGCCGGCACCGCGATGGGTGAGGCCACCACCATGCAGGGTGTGCTTCCGCTCCTCGTGGGTACCGGAGTCGAGCTCTGGAAGGACGGGAAGTGGCTCGGCGGGACCAAGGAGCTCGGTGAGGTCCTTGGCCTGTACCGCACCATCTACGTCGACGAGATGCTAGGCGACCCGATCATGCAGCAAGAGGCGGCCGGCCGGGACAACTCGTTCGCCCAGTTCGCCGCCGGCAAGATCGGCATCCTCCTCGAGGGTGACTACTTCTGGCGCTCCGTCATCAATCCGGCCGAGGGTGTGGGCAACGCCCCGATGGCGGACCGCGACACGAACGTCGGTTACGCGCTCATCCCGGCAATGAAGCCCGGCGCCGGTGTCAACGGTCAGGACTTCGTGTCGATGTCCGGTGGCACGGGTCGCGTGCTCAACCCCAATTCGAAGAACCCGGAGCTGGCCTGGGAGCTGCTGGCATTCATGAACTCCGCCGACGCGTTCAGGTCCCGGGTCGCCGGGACCATCTCGATCACACCACGGGAGGACGTCAACGCCGAGGTCCTCAAGGGCGATGCGATGCTGACCTTCGTCAGCGAGGAGATCCTGCCCATCACCGCCTACCGGCCCGGGTTGGCGGCTTACCCGGAGGTCTCCCTGGCACTGCAGGAAGCCACCGTGGCGGTGGTGGCCGGCGAGCCGGTCGACCAGGTCCTGGAGAGCTACTCTAAGGCGGTGGCCGACATCGTGGGCGCGGAGAACGTCGACAATGGTTGAAGGTAGCCGGGCATGAGCGTGGCGATGTCGTCGGCACGAGTCCGACGTACCCCTTCCAGGGTCGACGACATCGCCGGTCTCGGCCGGGTGGGCGCTGGTCTGTTCATGGCGCCCGCCCTGGCCCTGATCGGGGTGTTCCTGATCTTCCCGGCGTTGTGGACCATCTACCTCGGCATGACCAACTACCGGCTGACCGGGCTGGCCGCGGCCGACCCCGACTTCGTTGGCCTGGACAACTACACCCAGGTGCTCGGGGACTCGTCCTTCTGGTGGTCCCTGAGGCTGACGCTCGTGTTCGTGGTGCTCTCCGGGATCCTCGGCCAGATGATGCTCGGGTTCTCGATCGCGTGGGCGCTGCGCCACCTGAAGGGTCTGGCGAAGTCCTTGACCGAGACCCTGGTCCTCGCGGCCTGGGTGGTACCGGGGTCCGTAGGGTCGTTCCTCTGGCTGGCGCTGCTGGACCGCCGGGGCGGCACCCTCAATGTCTTGCTCGACTCGCCGGGGACCGCATGGCTGATCAACTACCCGATGGCCTCGATCATCATCTTCAACATCTGGGTGGGCACTGCCTTCTCGATGCTGCTCTTCTCCTCGGCGCTGGCCTCGGTGCCCCCCTCTCAGATGGAGAGCGCCGAGATGGTCGGCGCCACCGCCTGGCAGCAGCTGCGGGACGTCGTGATCCCCAACATCAAGGGCCACATCCTCACCAACACGCTGCTGATCACGCTGTGGACCTTCAACACCTTCGGCCCGTACCTGCTCACCGCCGGCGGTCCCAACGGCCAGTCCGAGATCCTCGCCGTCTACATCTACCGGACGGCGATCCCGGGCGGGCAGCTGGGCAAGGGTGCGGCGATCTCCTTGATCATGCTGCTCATCAACCTGGTCATCGCCCTGGGCTACATCCATCTTGCGCGTGGCAAGAAGAAGAGGGCCTGACGATGACGCAGTCCACAGCCGTTCAGCCTGCCTCGCCTGCGCCACTCAAGAAATCGCGCGCGGGGCCGATCCTGGCGTCCCGGACGGTCAAGCACTTCGTGACACGAGTGCTGTTCGCCCTCGCCATGGGACTGGTCCTGGTCTTCTTCGCCCTGCCACTGACCTGGCTCGTCACCGCTCCTTTCGACTCCAACCCGACCATGGCTGTCAGGTGGCCGGACTGGACCTTCGGGAACTTCCAGACCCTGCTGGAAAGCCCGTACGCGCTGGGCTCGATCGGGGTCTCACTCATCTTGGGGGCGGGGACGATCGCCGTCGTGCTGACCCTCGGGTCGCTGGCCTCCTACGCGTTGTCGCGGGTGCACATCCGAGGCAGGGACGGGCTGCTGTACGCCCTGCTGCTGCTCTCCTCGGTCGTCACGGGGACGGCGGCGATGGTGCCCACGTTCCAGCTGATCACCCTGATCGGACTCATCGACACCCACGTCGGCGTCGTGCTCGTCCTGGCGGGTGGGTTGCTGCCCACGGTGATCTTCATCCTCAAGGACTTTATGGACTCCATCCCGAAGTCCTATGAGGAGTCCGCCCGGCTCTACGGCGCGAGCCCGAGCCAGATCCTGCGCCACGTGGTCGTGCCGATCGCGCGGCCGGGGCTGGCGTTCGTAGCCGTGTGGACGCTCGTGCAGGTGTGGGGGAACTTCCTCGTGCCGTTCCTGCTGCTGCGCTCGCCCGAGACCAAGCCGGCGGCTGTGCTCATGTACACCTTCTACACCGAGAGCGGGCAGGTCGACCTGCGGCTCATCTCCGCATTCTCGCTGGTGTTCTCGGTGCCAGTTATCGTTCTCTACTTCCTCGTCAATCGCCGTTACGGCTTCCGGTTTCACGGAGGGATCAAGTCCTAATGTCCGTCATCAGAACGCAGGACCTGGTCAAGGAGTACCCCGGCGGCGTCCGCGGTGTCGACGGTGTGACCGTCACGATCGAGGACGGCGAGTTCTTCGCGTTGCTCGGTCCCTCGGGGTGCGGCAAGACCACGCTCCTGCGGGCGATCGCCGGGTTGGAGAAGATCACCGAGGGCACCCTGCACATCGGGGAGCGCGACGTGACGAATGCCCAGCCCCGCGAGCGCGGGGTGGCGATGGTGTTCCAGGACTACGCGCTCTTCCCGCACATGGACGTCGCGGACAACATCGCCTACCCGCTGAAGATCAAGAAGGTCAAGCGGGACTCAAGGCGGCGGACCGCGACGGAGGTCGCCGACGGGCTCTCCCTGCAGGGGCTCGCCGAGCGACGTCCGGGTCAGCTGTCCGGTGGCCAGCAGCAGCGCGTGGCGCTGGCGCGCGCTGTGGCTACCCAGCCGGAGGTGCTGCTGCTCGACGAGCCGCTGTCCAACCTCGACGCCCGGCTCCGGCTGGAGGCACGGACCTTCCTGAAGGAGCTGCAGCGTGAGCTGAGAGTGACGACCGTCTTCGTCACCCACGATCAGGCGGAGGCCCTGGCACTGGCGGATCGCATCGCCGTCATGAAGTCGGGAAAGCTACAACAGCTCGGCGCACCGCAGGAGATCTTCCAGCGGCCGGTGAACGCCTTCGTCGCCTCGTTCATCGGTTCGACGCCGATGAACCTGATCCCGACGGTCACCGCGGACGGCGGCGTCGTCGTCGGCGACGGGTTGCTCCCGCTCCCGGGCACTGCGGCAGGACTGGTCGGACCGGGGACCCCGGTCATCTGGGGCGCGCGCCCGGAGTACCTGCGTTGGTCTACAGAGCAGGTGCCCGATTCCGTGCGCGCGAAGGTGCGGGTGGTCGAGAACCTCGGTGCGACCGTGCTCGTCTCGGTGACGAGCGGGGAGCACAACCTCCAGGTCGTGGCACCTGAGGAGAGCGGCCCCCAGGTCGGCGATGTCGGCTGGGTTCAGGCCACGTCCAGCCGCAGCCTGCTGTTCGACCCCGAGAGCACCGAGCGGATCGAGGTGACGCGCGAGTGGGCCTCCGCAGAGAGCGTCTTGAGCTGACGATCGACGACCAGATCGGCCACCGCTACTACCCGGTGGAGTTCGAGATCACGGCCGCGGACCAGTCGCTTGAGGTGGTCGTGTCCTACGATCCGAGCCAGGGTGTGGTCGATCTCGGGTGCGAGGGTCCGGGTGGGTGGCGGGGCTGGTCGGGTGGCGCCAGGCGCCGGTTCGTGATCGCCAGCGATGGAGCCACGCCGGGGTATGCCCCTGGAGAGTTGGAGCCTGGGCTCTGGCACGTCATCCTCGGGCTGCACAAGCTGCCCGCGGCGGGGCTCGACGTCGTGGTGGAGATCCGTACGCCGGCCACCGGGCTCGCGGAGCACGAACCGGAGGCACCAGTTGCGGTCCAGGCGCGCCGCGGATCGGTCCGCGGACTTCCTGCTTCGTCAGGCCTGCGGTGGTTCGCCGGCGACTTCCACGCCCACTCCGTGCACTCGGACGGTTCCGAGAGCATCAGCGAGCTCGCCGCCCGTGGGGTGCGTGCGGGGCTCGACTTCGTGGCCGTGACTGACCACAACACCGTCAGCCACCACGCGCACCTGCCAGCGGCCTCCGCCAAGCACGACATCACGCTCCTGGCGGGCCAGGAGGTGACCACGGCCCGCGGTCATGCCAACGCCTTCGGCGACATCGGATGGGTGGACTTCCGCAACCCGGCCGCCACGTGGTCCGACGACGTGACGGGGAGGGGGGGGATCCTCAGCGTCAACCACCCCACGGCTGGTGACTGCGCCTGGCAGCACGAGCTCGAGGACCTCCCGCTCGCGCTCGAGGTGTGGCACAGCTCGTGGTTCGCCGACCCCACCTCGACCTCCCCCTGGGCGTTCTGGCGACGCTGGGGCGCAGGCGTGGTCCCGATCGGCGGCAGCGACTACCACCGACCCGGACAGGGTGTCACCCTGGGTCGGCCGACCACGTGGGTCGCCGCCGCGGACCGTTCACCCGAAGCCATCCTGGAGGCCGTCCGCGCAGGACGGACCGCGATCAGTGTCGGTGCAGGTCCCGACGGTGCTCCCGCGTCCGTGCCCGGGCCCGTCCTGCTCAGGCTCGACGGAGACCTGATCGCGATCGACGCCGAGGACGCGGTCCTGGTGGACCTCGACGGGAGACGGCGCCGGATCGCCGGCGCCCGGGAGTCCGTCCCGGTGTCGTGGGGCTGCGGCCCCTTCCATCTGGAGGACGCAAGCAGAGCCGTCCTCGCCATCTGCTGACGAGCGACTCCGCCCCCCCTGCGAGAAGAAGGCCGACCTGTGAACACCGAAGCTGCTGTCGAGGTCGCTGCGACCGACCTCCCCGCACCTGACGCCGGAGTCTGTCTCGTGCCGCACACGCACTGGGACCGTGAGTGGTACGAGCCGCACGATGTGTTCCGTCTCAAGCTCGTCCACGTTCTCGACGAGGTGATCGCCCGGCTCGAGGACGATCCAGCGTTCCGCTTCACGCTGGACGGCCAGACTGCCGCGATCGAGGACTACCTCCAGCTTCGTCCGGAGAACCGCGCTCGGGTCGCCGCGCTCGTGCGTGGCGGCCAGCTCGCGATCGGCCCTTTCCTGATCCTGCTCGACGAGTTCTGCTGTGGTGGGGAGACCATCGTGCGGAACCTCGAGCTCGGGATCGCAGCCGCCGACCGTCTGGGCGGAGCCATGGAGGTGGGTTACCTGCCGGACATGTTCGGTCACATCGCCCAGATGCCCCAGATCTTGCACGGCTTCGGCATCCAGCACGCGGCCCTCTGGCGGGGGGTCCCCGGAGTGGTCCATGAGCACGCCTTCGCCTGGTCGGCGCCAGACGGCTCTGCGGTGCGCTGCGAGTACCTCTTTGACGGTTATGGCAGTGCGCTGGACATGTTCGCCGTCCCGGGGAAGCTACGGGAGCTCTCCAGTCAGTATCGAGAGCAGACTCGGGTCTGGTTCGGCGAGGACCCGGTGCTGGGGATGCTCGGGACGGACCACAGCGCGCCCGCGGCCGACCTCATGACGCGGGTTCGTGAGCACAACGCCGGCGCCCGTCCGAACGGCGCGCCGCCACTGACCGTGGTGACGCTCTGGGAGTATCTGAGCGGGCGGGAGGGAGACCTCACAGCAGGCCTCCGCGACGTTCGAGGGGAACTTCGTTCGCACGCCCGAGGGAACCTGCTCCCCGGCGTCTTCTCCGTCCGGACGAATCTCAAGGCAGCGATGGCTGAGGCGGAGCTCGCGCTGACCCAGGCAGAACGTATCGATGCGCTCTACTCGCACGAAGACCACCGACCGTTCTTCGACCTGGGGTGGTCCCGCGTGGTGGAGTGCTCCGCGCACGACTCGATCACCGGTTGCGGGGTGGACGCCACCGCCGACCAGGTGGCCGCTCGCCTGGCTTCGGCGGCGCACATCGGACGGGCGGTCACCGAGCGCGTCGCCGGGCACCTCGCTCAGGCCGTGCCCTCCGACGCGCACCTTGTGATCAACACGCTGCCCTGGGCGAGAACAGTCCAGGCAGACATCACGATGACGCCGGAACCGGGGCAGGTCGAGGACGCCGCGCGCACCCAGCTCCTGGGCGAGCTGGACACGGCTCTCGGCGACGAACGAATCGCCTCGGCCGATCTCGAGAAGGTCCTGCGCCGCATCCACGGACGCGAGCTCTTCGGCCAGCAGATCGTCTCCCACCGCTGGGGTGACGGACGGCTGGACTTCGAGGTTGCCGAGGTCCCCGAAGGCGCCTTCGACCCGTCCACGCTGGCGGGCGAGATCCAGGCGGCGATGTCCGCCCCGGATGCTGCCGAGAAGTCCTGGCGGGTAGTGACCACAGCCCGGCGTCGCTCGCGCATGCTGGTGGAGGTGGACATACCTCCCCTCGGCCACGTCGCAGTTCGGCCGACGGCTCCGCCATTCGCGCCGAGGAGTGCGGCGCGGTCGGGCTCCCGCGTCACTGCCAGCACGACGCGACTGAGCAACGACCTGCTCGACGTCGTCGTCGCGACCGACGGGACCTTGACGCTGACGGGGGCGGACGGGACGGTCCTGCGCGGCGTCGGGCGACTCGTGGACGAGGGCGATCGCGGCGACTCCTACAACTACGGACCGTTGGCTGGTGGAACCGCGCGGGACCTCCCGGACGTGGTGCGCCTCCGGGTGCTCGCCGCCGGCCCGATCCGGGGCGTGGTCGAGGTGGAGCGGCGGTACAACCTCCCGGTCGGCCTCGATCCGACGGACCGCAATCTCCCGATCGACAAGACCGCCGAGTTCCGGACCCGGATGCTCGTCGAGCTCCGCGCCGACGAACCCTTCGTGCGGCTGACCATCGACTTCATCAACACTGTCTGTGACCATCGCCTCCGCCTGCACGTCCCGGTCGGCGGCAGGGTCGGCGAATCCGTCGGGGCGGGCCAGTTCGGTGTCGTCCGACGCGGACGGACAGCCGAGGGAGGCTGGGGAGAGTTCCCCTTGCCGACGTTCCCCACGACGACCTTCGTGAGCGCAGGCTCCGCACATGTGCTCGTGTCCAAGCTCACCGAGTACGAGATCGTGACCCCCGAGGCGGGCACGGCGGGGGAGCTGGCGCTGGGCCGGGCAGAGCTGACCGCGGACGGTGGGGACGAGCTGGCACTCACCCTGCTGCGTGTCGTCGGGATGATGAGCGTCAACCTCCATCCGCTGCGCGACGAACCGGCCGGCTCCGAGATTCCCGTTCCAGGGGCTCAGTATCTCGGGACTTCGGTCACCACCCGACTCGCCGTCTTGCCGCACTCCGGCAGCTGGGAGGAGGCAGAGGTGGCGAGGTGGGCCGAGATCTTCTGCCACGACGCGGTGGTGTGTCGCGGCTCAGGCGCGGCGGGCATGCCTCTGCCGCCCCCGGTGAGCGGCCCCGCGCTCCATGGCCCGGCAGTGCTGACAAGCCTTCGGGCTGTCCACGAAGGGCCCGGCGGCGGCAGCGTCGTAGAGGCCCGGCTGGTGAGCGTCAGCAGCGATGAGGCGCAGGTGGAGCTCGACGTCCTGCGAGGTACGCGGTGGGCGATCACCGACATGCGAGGGCGACCGATCGGAAGCCATACGGAACTCGCTTCCGATCAAGGCGCTCTCCCCGCCTGGTCGATCCGAACGCTTCGCTCAGTGCCCGGTGCGGGTTCAGCCCATCCGGGGACTGCTGTAAGTCAAACCAAGGAGGCTGAGGAATGATTGCACTTGCCAACGCGCCGGTGAGCTACGGCGTCTTCGAGCTCGGGGCCCACGAAGGCGCAAGGCTTCCTGGACCCGAGGACATTGCCGAGATGGTGGCCGCCGCCGGTTACGCGGGCGTCGACTCGGGTCCCGTCGGTATGTTCGGGCGCGGCGAAGAACTGCGCAGTCGGCTGCGGCGGCACGGACTCTCGCTGGCCGGGGGGTGGGTCGACCTGCCGTTCGCGGACGATGCCGCTTTTGGCGATGCCGTCGCGAGCTACAAGCAGGCGCTCGAGTTTTTCGCCGAGGCCGCTGCCATCAATGCGGACATGCCGCCGAAGCCGACCCTGGCGTGCTCCGGGTCCGCAGAAAGGAAGGCCAACCCTGGTGGCGGGCCGGGCCTGGGTCTGACCTCTGCACAGTGGGACCACTATGCGGCGAACGTGCAGCGTGCTGCCGAGATCGCGTCCGCCTATGGACTCGAACCGACTTTCCACCACCACGCTTGCACCTACGTAGAAACACCTGCTGAAATCGACGAGCTTCTCGCCCGCACCTCGGTGGATGCGTGGTGCCTCATGTCAATGTGCTCGCGAAACGGGGTGCGCGTGCCTCAGCTATTTTGCTCACGAAACCTGGTCCCTCAGGGTGAGGGTTTTGTCCTTGGCGGAGACGATGAGGGCCTGCTGGATCCGGTTGATGTTGCGGGTCAAGTCCGCTGGGTTGGTCTGGGCGTAGAGCACCTGTAGTCGCTGTTCGGCGTCATCGCTGCCCTTCTTCGAAGCGCGCTTGTACTCCTTCGCGTACTTCTTCGTGATCTCATGACGTGTCGCCATCGACAACCCCTTGACCCATCCCGAGAAGCGCAGCGAGGATGATGTCCAAGCGGAGGTCGCCGGAGAAGGCCTCGCGGTCCTCCGCTCCCCGCTCCTCGAGGTCACGATCCGTGAGGACGGGACCCTGCGAGTGATCGGGGCCGACGGCACCGTGCTCGACGGCGTCGGAAGGCTTGTGGACGAAGGAGATCGCGGAGACTCGTACAACTACGGCCCGTGCGCACGAGGACTGGTTGTCGATACTCCCCGGCCGATCTCCGCGTCCGATGTTCACGTGCGCTGCGCAGGCCCGAGACGGGCGACGGTCGGCTATACCCGCACCTACGACCTCCCTGTCGGGCTGTCGGCCGACCCCGACGAGCGCGACGCACAGACGGCGGAGCTCACCGTCATGACCGAGGTCGAGCTGCGCGCGGGTGAGCCGTTCGTGCGGATCACCACCCCATTCGTGAACACCGTGCCGGACCACCGTCTGCGCCTGCACGTCGCTACGGGGGCAACTGGGTCGCCGCAGTGGTCATGGGCATCGAGCGCGTTCACCGTGACCCGCCGCGGTCGCACAGGCGAGGCGGGCTGGGGCGAGTTCCCGTTGCCGACGTTCCCTGTCGAGACATTCGTGTCAGCGGCATCGGCAACTGTCCTCACCGACCGCATCACCGAGTTTGAGCTCGTGGACCGGGACGGTTCGGGGGATCTCGCGCTCACGCTCGTACGCGCCGTCGGCCTGATGAGCGTCAACGTCCATCCGCTACGCGACGAGCCGGCGGGATCGCAGATCCCCGTCCCCGGCGCGCAGTACCTCGGGCGTCGGGTGACGACGCGGCTGGCGGTGCTCCCTGGGGCTGGCTCGCCCGCATGGCACGACATGCAGGCACCGCGGTGGGCTGAGGTGTTTCGCCACGAGGGTCTTGCGCGGCGCGGCCTGGGGCCGATCGGTGGGCCCTTGCGTCCGGCAGAGAGCGGTCCCGAACTCGGCGGTGCGGACGGGCTTCTCACGAGCCTGCGGCCGATACCGGGTGGGAACGTCGAGGCACGCGTCGTTGCGCTCAGCCCTGTGCCGACCGTGGTTCCCTTCGACCTGGGAGACGCCGCACAACGGACGGACCTCCGTGGTCGTCCCACTGACGACGGCGTCAGACCGGGTGTGCTCGAGTTGGGTCCGTGGGAGATCGGCACCATACGAGCGACCCGGCGCATGGTGTGATGGCGCAGCAACGGACCCCGGACATCTTCGGGCACGCGATCTGCGACTTCTCGACCAAACGTCCGTATGTCCGGACATACTCTTGACCAGTCAAGACTCGAGGGGCATACTCGAGAACGGCTCGGGCGCTATGGCAGCGCCTGTGAGGCGACCCGTGAAGACGGGGACCTCAGACACGGGAACGGGTGATTCGTGATGACGAGAAAGATCTGGGTGGCGGATGCCCCGGTGAACTACGGAGTGTTCGAGCTTGGTGGCGACAAGGGCGGACGTACCCCGGACGGCGAAGAGTGCGCCACCTTCGTCCAGCGGGCCGGCTACGACGGCGTGGACCTTGGTCCGGTCGGGTTCTTCGGCCGCGGCGCCGATCTCCAAGACCGGCTTCGCCGCCACAACCTCGGTCTCGCGGGCGGGTGGCTCGATCTGCCGTTCTGGGACGACGACGCCTTCGCGCTGGCTGCGGACGATCTTGACGACGTCATCGCGAACTTCCTTGAAGGGGCTGCGGTGACGCCGGATCGTCCGCCACGCCCGACGCTCGCCTCTTCCAGCTCGCCGGAGCGCGAGGAGAACCCCGGTGGAGCCGCCCCGGGAATCGGCCTGACGTCAGACCAGTGGCGCACATTCGCCCGCAACGTCCAACACGTCGCCGAGCGATTTCGCGCTGTGGGGCTCGAGCCGACGTTCCACCACCACGTGTGCACCTACGTCGAGACCCCGGAGGAGATCCAGACCTTTCTCGACCTCACCGATGTGTCCTTGTGCCTCGACACCGGTCACCTCATCCTCGGCGGAGGGCATCCGGTGACGGCGCTGCGCGAGTGGGGTCCTCGCATCAACCATGTTCACCTCAAGGATGCGAACAAGGCGGAACTCGACGCCGTTGTCATGGGCAAGGGCGATATGCGTGCGCTGTGGGCAGGCAAGGCCTTCGTGCCGATGGGTACCGGTGACCTCGACGTCACCGCCTTCATGGACGCACTTCTCGCCTCGGGATACGAGGGGTGGGCGGTTGTCGAGCAGGACTACATCCCTTCTCCTGACGACCCCGACGATGCTGCCTTCGTCGCTCAGAAGGCCAACCGTGACGCGCTGCGGCGATGGCTTCCTTGAGCACTGAGACCATCCCCCGCCGGTTGCGGATCGCCGTCATCGGGCTCGGCGGGATTGCACAGACCGCGCATCTGCCGCTGCTGCGCCGCAGGTGGGATCTCGCGCAGGTCGTTGCCATCGCCGACCTCTCAGCGCGCCGATGCGCGCAGATCGGCGAGGCATACGGCGTCTCGGCCGCGCACCAGTACGTGGACCTGTCCTCACTGCTCGACCGGGAGCAGGTCGACGGCGTGGTGCTTCTCACCGGGGGGTCACACGCACCGGAGGCCCTCGAGTGCATCAAACGTGGCATCCCTGTTCTGTGCGAGAAGCCACTCGCCTTCACGATCGCCGAGGCAGACGAGATCGCGGCTGCTGAGATCGAGATGGGTCGCCCGCTCGTCCTCGTCGGGTACATGAAGGAGTACGACGATGCCGTCGCGCAGGCCGTCGCAGAGCTGCCGGCTTCGGGTATCCGCGCCGTCGACGTCGAAGTTCTCCACCCGTCCGACGAGAGCCAGATCGCGTTCGCGAACCTGCTGCCGGCCCCTGATGACGTCGACCCGAGAGTACTGAGTGATATCGCCGCCCGCACCGAGCGGATCGTCGACGCGGCGGTCGGGGTCGAGGCCCCGCGGCACCTGCGAACCCTCTACACGAATGTCGTGCTCGGCTCACTCATCCACGACGTCTCCCTGCTGCGGCACCTTCTCGGGGGCATCGAGGAGATCGACGGCGCACTGCACTGGCCGATCGACGTCATGCCAGGGTCGATCGAAGCCCGTGGGACGATCTCCGCAGGTGCCCGGCTGCACGTCGGGTGGCACTTCCTCGCGGACTATCCCGCGTACCGCGAGACGGTGACCGTCCACCATGCGACGGGTACGGTCCAGATCGTCTTCGCCGTACCGTACGTCCTGAACATCCCGACCGAGCTCACCGTCGTCTCGAGTAGCGCCGGCTTCGAGGAGCGCACCGTCTCCCATTCTGCCGGTGAGGCATTCGAGCATGAACTTGAGGCGTTCCATGCCCTGGTGACCGAGGGTGTACCACCCTCCTCTGGCGTCGCCGAGGCACGCGCGGACCTCGTCATAGCCCAGTCGCTCATGCGAGCCCTCGCCCGATCGGAGGGGCTCGCGCTCGACGGAGAGTGTTCCCCCTGATCCTGAACCACGCGAGCCCCGCCTGGGCGCAGCTCGTCTGCCTCCTGACGGCGCTCGTGCTCTCGATCGTGATCGGCCTTGATCGGCAGGTCAGGCACAAGCAGGCGGGCATCCGCACCCACTCGCTCGTCGGCCTCGGTGCCGCCTTGTTCATGGTGGTCTCGAAGCACGGCTTCAGCGATGTCCTCACCGCCGGCTCCGTCGTCCTCGATCCATCCCGCGTGGCCGCGCAGATCGTCTCGGGCGTTGGATTCATCGGTGCCGGGCTCGTCTTCGTTCGCCACGACCAGGTGAGAGGGCTGACGACGGCCGCGTCGATCTGGCTCACTGCCGCGGTCGGTACGGCCGCCGGTGGCGGGCTCGTCCTCCCCGCTGGTGCGGTCACCGCAGCCTACTTCGCGGTCGTGCACTCCAGCCCATGGCTCACGCGCGTCATCGGGCAGAACTACGGCGGACGCGTCGCGGTGCGCGTCCGGTATCGCGACGGTGCCGGAGTGCTGCGGCGGGTGATAGCGGAGTGCACGGGCAGCGGCTTCGCGGTGCATGAATTCTCGGTGGACGAGCCACGGCGCCCCGACACGACGGTCGAGGTAGATCTCCAGCTGGTCGGCAGGGGCCCATTGACGCCGTTGGTGTCCGCGTTGTCCGGCCTCTCCGATGTGGTGGGGATCGAGACCGACGAAGAGGCGTAAGTGGGACTGCTGCACGAGCAGCTATGCCGACGTTGCTCGCGTTCGGCGGAGCGCGAACGCAGCCCACGGCCGCAGGATCAACTGCGCCGGGCCGAGCCACTCCACATGCGTGAGTCCCTCCTCGCCGTCGAGCAGATTCGTCACCAGGACGTCCGCCAAAGACGACCCGAGCAGACAGGGGACCACCGTGACCAAGGAGTATCAGAGGAAGAACGCCGGTGTGCGTGACGCGCTCGAACTGGCTGTG
>Ga0209745_1001450_pt1 | contig 14124 bp, 10 predicted proteins | sample BarGraNGADG00312_FD_184495 | JGI IMG/M metagenome (GOLD analysis project Ga0209745, IMG submission 184495) | Arctic peat soil microbial communities from Barrow, Alaska - Barrow Graham LP Ref core NGADG0004-312 (SPAdes) (version 2) | ecosystem: Environmental > Terrestrial > Soil > Wetlands > Peat... | reverse complement strand
GATCCTGGAGCACGAAGGGTGCGCGGTCATGATCGTGGACGACCAGTCCCCCGACGGCACCGGGGAGGTGGCCGACGATCTCGCCCGGGAGTTTTCCGGTCGCGTGGACGTGGTGCACCGAGTGGGCAAGCGCGGCCTCGGCAGGTCCTACGTGGAGGGATTCGGCCTCGCGCTCGAGCGGGACGTCGACCTCATCTGCCAGATGGATGCGGACTTTTCGCACGATCCGAAATACCTGCCGTCGCTGATCGCGGCGGCGGAGGATTACGAAGTGGTCGTCGGTTCCCGCTACCTGAACGGGATCAGCGTGGTGAACTGGCCGCTCCACCGGCTCATCCTGAGCACGTTCGCCAACCGCTACATCCGCGCCGTGACCGGCCTGGCGGTTCGCGACTGCACCGGCGGCTTCCGGTGCTGGCGGCGTGAGGCGCTCGGGCGCATCCCGCTCGGCCGGATCGTGTCGAATGGGTACTCGTTCATGGTGGAGATGCTGTTCGAAGCCGCGCGGCGGCAGTGTCGAATCGGTGAGGTCCCCATCGTGTTCGTCGAGCGCCGGATGGGCGCCTCCAAGCTGTCGAGCGGCGTGCTCGCCGAGTCGGTGATCATGCCGTGGCGCCTGCGCCTGCGGAAACTTCTGGGGCGATAGCATCGTGGACGAACAGTCGAAGGCACAGGGGCGGGAGGTCGTGGTCATGGTGGCCACCTCCTATCCGCGGTTTCCGGGCGACACGATCGGCACCTTCATGGAGCCGATCGCGCGCGGCGTGGCCGCACGTGGTCACGAGGTGCACATGGTGATCCCGTGGCACCCGCGACTCGCGCGCGAGGGCGTCGAGGACGGCGTGCGCTTCCATCCGTTCCGGTACGCGCCCACCCGCAACCTCTGTGTTTTCGGGTACGCCGGAGCGCTGCGGGCCGACGTGAGTCTTCGGCTGTCCGCCTACGCGGTGGCTCCCCTCGCGCTCGCCGCCGGCTGGCGGAAGGCGCGGAACATCGCCCGCGTGTTCGGCGCCACCGTCATCCACGGCCACTGGGTGATCCCGGGCGGCGCCATCGCCGCCGCGGCGTGTCCCCGGCTCCCGATGGTGGTGAGCCTCCATGGGTCCGACGTCTACCTCGCGGAACGGAACCCGGTTGCCAAGCGCGTCGCGCGCGCGGTATTTCAGCACGCCGGCTGGATGACCGCTTGCAGCGAGGATCTCCGGTCGCGCGCGATTGCCCTTGGCGCGACGGCCGAGCGCTCTGAAACAGTTCCGTACGGCGTGGACGCCGATCGCTTTCGTCCTGACGCCGAGGCACGAGCGCGGGTCCGAGGGCCACTCGGCTTACGCGAAGACGATCCCCTGCTCTTCACGGCCGGGCGCTTCGTCCGGAAGAAGGGGTTCGAGTACCTGATCGACGCCGTCGCCCGCCTGGCCCCCCGGTGGCCTGGCCTGCGTCTCGCGATCGGGGGCGACGGTGATCTCGACGGTGAACTGCGCGCCCGCGGCGCCGGCCAAGGGGTCGCCGACCGCCTGTTCTTCCCGGGTGTCCTGGCGCAGGGAGAAGTGGCCGACTACCTTGCCGCGGCCGACCTCGCGGTCGTCCCCTCGGTCCGAGACGATTCCGGGAACGTGGACGGGCTGCCCAACGTCGTGATGGAGGCGCTCGCGTCGGGCACGGCGCTGGTGGCGACAACGGCCGGCGGAATTGCGGCCGTCGCACACGACGACGTGAACGCGGCGCTCGTGGCCGAGCGCGACGTGGACGGGCTGGCCGGGACGATCGATCGGCTGCTTCGTTCGCCGGGGACGCGCGCGCGCCTGGGGGCGCGGGCGCGCGAGGATGTGCTCCGGGAGCACAGCTGGACTCGCGTGGCGGAAGCGTTCGAACGGGCGTACCGGAACGCGAGAGAAGGCCCCGACGCGCGAAACGCCATCGCGGCCGGCTTGCCCTCCAAGTGACGCTCGTGCTATGGTTTAGCGCTTTCAGACGATGTCATCTTCACTCGACCAGCGGCCAGTCGGACTGACGGTCTTCTTCCCCGCCTACAACGACAGCGGCACCATTGCCAGCTTGGTGATCGCGGCCGTTCAGACGGCGAGCCGACTGACGCCCGATTTCGAGGTCCTGGTCATCAACGACGGGAGCACCGACGCGACGGCCGAGATCATCGACGAGTTGTCGCGAATCTACCCGCAGGTCCGCGCCATCCATCACGAGAAGAACCGGGGCTACGGCGGCGCGCTACGCACGGGCTTCGCGTCGGCGACCAAGGACTGGATTTTCTACACGGATGGCGACGCGCAGTACGACCCGCGCGAGATGGCGCGGTTGTGGGAGACGATGTCGGAATCGGTTGACCTGGTGAACGGCTACAAGATCAGCCGATCGGACCCGCTGCACCGCATCATCATTGGCCGCCTCTACCACCACACCGTGAAATGGCTGTTCGGCCTCACGGTGCGCGACGTGGACTGCGATTTCAGGCTGATGCGCCGCCGCATGTTCGACCGGGTGACGCTGGAGAAGTCGAGCGGTGTGATCTGCCTCGAAATGATGAAGAAGATCACGGACGCGGGCTTCTCGATCGTGGAAGTCCCCGTGCACCACTACCACCGGGCGTACGGCAAATCGCAGTTCTTCAACTTCGGCCGGTTGGTGCGCACGGCGGTCGACGTCTTCAAACTCTGGCGTGAACTGGTGCTGCGCAGGCGACGACCGTGACCGCAGACTATCGATCCTTCTACCGCCACCGCAAGGTGATGATCACCGGCGGTCTGGGCTTCATCGGCAGCAACCTCGCGCGCCAGCTAGTGGAGCTGGACGCCGACGTCCTGCTCGTGGACTCGATGATCCCGGACTACGGGGGCAACTTCTTCAACATCCAGGGGATCGAAGACCGCGTGAGGGTGAACGTCGCGGACATCCGCCAGGAGAGCACGATGAACTACCTGGTGCGGAACCGGGCGGTCATCTTCAACCTCGCCGGGCAGGTGAGTCACATCGACAGCATGCGGGATCCGTACACGGACCTCGAGATCAACTGCCGCAGCCAGTTGTCGATTCTCGAGGCGTGCCGTCGGCACAACCCGGACGTGCGGGTGGTGTTCGCGGGCACGCGCCAGGTGTACGGGAAGCCCGATTTCCTGCCGGTCACCGAGCGGCACCTGGTGAGCCCGACGGACGTCAACGGCATCAACAAGGCGGCGGGCGAGAACTACCACCTGCTGTACAACCACGTCTTCGGCATCCGCGCCTGCTCGCTGCGACTCACCAACGTCTACGGCCCGCGGCAGCTCGTCAAGCACAACCGGCAGGGATTCATCGGCTGGTTCATCCGCACGGCGGTCGAGGGCGGCGAGATCCAGATCTACGGCGATGGCTCGCAGCTTCGCGACTTCGTCTACGTCGATGATGCGGCCGACGCCTTCCTGAGGGCGGGCGCGTCGGACGCGTGCAACGGAGAGGCGTTCAACGTGGGCGGCCAGTCGCCGATCAGCCACCGGGAACTCGTCGCCCTGCTGCTCGACGTGTCGGGCGCCGGGCGGGTGACGTTCGTCGAGTGGCCCGCCGAGAAGAAGGCGATTGACATCGGCAACTTCTACGCCGATTCCAGCAAGTTCAGTGCGGCCGTGGGCTGGGAACCGAAGGTCTCGCTCCGGGAAGGGTTCGAGCGAACCATCGCGTTCTACCGCGAGCACCTGTCCCGCTATCTCAATCCCGTGCCCGAGGACCTGGCCGGCATCCTATGACCGCGACGCGTATTCCGTTCATGAGCCTGAAGCCGGGCGAGGACGGTCCGGCGGTGGATGCGGCCATCCGCCGCGTGGTCGATAGAGGCTGGTTCGTGCTCGGCCCCGAGGTGGAGAGCTTCGAGCGGGCCTTCGCTCACGCGTCGGGCGCGCAGTTCGGCATCGGCGTCGGCTCGGGCACGGACGCGCTGGTGCTGATTCTGAAGGCGCTCGGCATCGGCCGGGGCGACGAGGTCATCACCACGCCGCTGTCCGCGGCCTATACCGCGCTGGCCGTGATGATCGTCGGGGCCAGGCCGGTCTTCGTTGATCTCGACCCGCAGCGCCTCACGCTGGATCCGGCAGCCGTCGAGGCGGCGATCGGTCCCGACACGGCGGCGATCATTCCCGTGCACCTCTACGGCCAGCCGGCCGCGATGGACGAACTCGCCGCGATGGCCACGCGCCACGACCTGGCGATGATCGAAGACTGCTGCCAGGCGCACCTGGCGACCTTCCGCGGCCGGCCGGTCGGGTCGTTCAGCGTGGCTGCGGCGTACAGCTTCTACCCCACGAAGAACCTCGGCGCGCTTGGCGACGCCGGGGCCATCACCACCAACGACGCGGAGCTGACCGCGAAACTGAAGCGGCTTCGCAACGGCGGCCAAACGGACCGCTACCACCACGGCGAGCCCGGCATCAACAGCCGCCTCGACGAGATCCAGGCGGCCATCCTGTCGGCGCGACTCGAATTCCTGCCGCGGTGGACAGAACAGCGTCGGGCGTTGGCGGCGGTGTACCGGCGCGAGCTCATCGGCTCGGGCGTCGTCGTGCCGCCGGAGCTGGATCCCGGCCACGTCTATCACCTGTTCCCGGTCCGCTCGTCGGCGCGCGAGGCGCTTCGCGCAACACTGGGTGAGACCGGCATCGAGACACTGATCCACTACCCGGTCCCGATCCCACGCCAGCCCGCGCTGGCCTCCGAGTCGCCCGCGGCCTGCCCCGTTGCGGACCAGGTATGCGCGGAGATCTTCTCGCTGCCCCTGTATCCCTCGATGCCGGAGGCGCACGCGGTCGAGGTGGCCGACGCGATCCGGAGCGCCACCACGGTCCTATGATCTGGCTGCTCCAGTTGGTCGTCGTCGCATACCTGCCGGGCGCGGTCGTCTTCCGCCTGCCGATCGCGGCGCGCGGACGTCGCGCGGGCCTGTCGGCCGAGGAGCGGGCCTTCTGGGCGGTCGTCATCAGCGTCGCCTGGTCCTGTGCGGTCGCGCTGCTGCTCGCCGCCCTGGAACGCTATCGGTTCGAACGCCTGCTCGCCGTGGACGTCGCATCGGCGGCCTGTCTCGCGTTGGCCTTCCGGGGCCACCTGCTCTATCGCGGCGAGGCGGCGCGCGTGTCGCTCGCGGCCCTGATCCCCGTGGCGTTCCTGCTCGCCGGTCTCTGGCTCTATTTCCCGACGGCCGAGTGGATCGTCGGCGGCAAGGATCCGGGCGTCTACCTGAACGAAGGAATCCAGATCGCGCAGCGCGGCTCGCTCGTCGTGCACGACGAGGTCGTGGCCTCCACGCCCGCGCGGTTCTGGGACCTCTTCTTTCCCTCGTACCACAGCCGGGAGTACTACAGCCTCCGCTTCATGGGGTTCTTCCTGACCGACCCGCGCACCGGCAGCGTAGTGGGCCAGTTCCCGCATCTGTTCCCCGCCTCGATCGCGATCGGATACGGCCTCCGCGGCCTCGCCGGCGGTCTCGATGCGGCGGGGGCGTGGGCGATCCTCGGCCTGCTCGGCACCTACTTCCTCGGCACGCGGCTCTTCGGCCGCGCGGCCGCGGTGACCGCGACGGTCCTGCTGGCCATCAACGTCACGCAGGTGTGGTTCGCGCACAATCCGAACAGCGAGATGGTGACCCAGGCGTTCACAACCGCCGCGCTGCTGGCGGCGGCGCGATCGCTGGTGGACGGCGACCGGTTCTTCGCGCCGATCGCCGGCGCGCTGCTGGGTCTGATGCTGTTCGCCCGCTTCGACGCCGCGCTGGTCATCGCGGGTGTGGTCGCGGCCGTGGCACTCGCGCCGCTGGTGCAACGCCGCATGGGCTTCTTGTTCTGGGCGACGTTGTTGCCGCTGGTGGGACTCGCGGTCTACTACTTCGCGACCCTCCTGAAGCCGTACGGCACCTACCCTCTGGGCTTCGTCCGGCACGAGGGTGGCCCCCTCGTCGCGCTGGCCGTCGTCGTCGTCGCCATGGCCATCCGGGTGGCAGCGCGCTTCGATCGCCTCCGGGTGGCCTTGGTGCGGATCATCCCCGTGATCGGCGCTCTCGGGATCGCGGCGCTCGCGACCTACGCGTATTTCTTCCGGCAGTCGATCGGCCGCATCGCGCCACACGACGCGGCGGCGTTCAGGACGTTCGCCTGGTACGTAACCGCGCCCGGCCTGCTGCTCGCCGTCGCGGGCGCGGTCGTCTTCGTCTGGCGGCGCTTCTGGCGCGACCCGGCGTTCGTCGTCACGCTCGGCGCGTCGGCGCTCTTCTTCTTCTACAAGGCGCGGATCATCCCCGAGCACTTCTGGCTGGCCCGCCGCTTCCTGTCGCTGATCCTGCCGGCGGCCCTGCTGCTGATGGCGGGCCTCTTCAGCCGCGCGCTGTGGGAGTCGCCGGACGCCCCCTCGACCCGGCCGCGCACGCGGCGCGTCGTCCGCGTCCTGCTCGGCGGCGCGACCGTCGCCACCGCCCTCGTGTTCGGCTTCCTGTTCTGGCAGCAGACACGGCCGATTCTGCGCCACGTCGAATACGCCGGCCTCGTCCCTCGGCTCGAGCAACTCGCGGGCCGCTTCGGCGATCGCGACCTGGTCATCATCGAATCGCGGGCGGCGTCCGACATGCACGTCTTCGCGCTGCCGCTCGGCTACATCTACGCGAAGCACGTGCTCGTGCTGCCGTCGCCCCGGCCGGACAAGGCGCTGTTTGCCGCATTCCTCAGCTGGGCGCGCCAGCACTACGCGAACGTCTACTTCCTCGGCGGCGGCGGCAGTGACCTGCTCTCGCGGCAGATCGCCGTGACGTCGGTGGCGAGCGAGCGGTTCCAGGTCCCCGAGTGGGACTCGCCGCGCAACAGCTATCCGACCGGCCCGCGGATGCGCGAATTCGACTACGGGCTCTATCGGTTCGTCGATCCGACGGCAGCGACGGGCCGGCTCGATCTGTCGGTCGGCGTCCAGGACGATCTGAACATGATCCGGTTCCACGCCAAGGAACGCCTGTTGGCGACGGGCCAGCCGTTCCGCTGGACGCGCGACTCGTCGTACGTCGCGCTGCCTGGGCTCACCGCGTTGACGAGGAGCGTGACGTTGTGGCTCTCCGATGGCGGGCGGCCCGCCTCGCTCGGGCCGTGCACCGTGCGCGTCTCGCTGGATGACCAGCCGCTCGGCGAGGTGGTCGTCCAGCGCGCCGTTCGGCCCTTCAGCTTCCCCATCCAGGAGGCGCTGGCGCGGCGGGCGGCCGCGAGTGACGAGCCGGCGCGGCTGGCCATCCGCACAACCACGTGGACGCCGCGCGCAGCGCTGAACGTGCCAGACGACCGCAAGCTCGGCGTCATGCTCACGAAAGTCGAGGTGCGATGATCGGGGTGGGTGCGACATCCGCGCGACGGGGCAGCCTGTGGTGGCTGTGGCTCGGCGTCTGGCTCGCGTACCTGCTGACCGCAGGCGGCACGCTGGCGACGACCGATGCCTCGGCCACGTTCGCCCTGGCCAGGTCGATCGCGGACCACGGCCGGGTGGACGTGCCCCGCGACCTGTCGCTCGACACATGGCGCGGCACCGACGGGCGCTACTATCTGCCGTTCGGGATAGGGCAGGCGCTCTACGACATCCCCTTCCTCGTCGTGGGACGGATGGTGCTGGACGCAGCCGGCGTTCCCGCGGCGCGGCAGGAGCCCTTTCTGAAGGCCGGCGTCGCGCTCGCCTCCACGCTCAGCGCCTCGCTCTGCGTGGTCGCTACCGCGGCCCTGGCGTGGCGGTTCTGCCGCGATCGCCGCGCGGCGTTCGTCGCCGGGCTCATTGCGGCCTTCGCGACGCCGCTGTGGCCATACGCCAAGTTCGGCTTCAGCGCGCCCCTGGTCGCCGCAACGCTCGCAGGCGGCGTGCACGGGATGGCCGCCGGCGTCCAGGACGAGCGGCCGCACTGGGTGCTCGCGGGCGGCGCGCTGCTCGGCGCGGCGCTGCTCGTCCGGCACGAGGCCGTCCTGGCCGCCGGCGCGGCGCTCGCGTGGCTCGCCTTCCAGCCAGGCGCGTGGCGGATGCGGGTCCGCCGCGTCGCCACCGCCTCGATCGGCCCAGCGGTGGCCGCCCTGGGCTCGGTCGCGTACAACGTGGCGCGCTTCGGAGATCCCTTGCGCACCGGCCACACGCCGGACGTCACGTGGCGGGGCGCATGGGGTCTGGTCGCGTCGCCGTCGGGTTCGATCCTCGTGTTCGCTCCTTTCGCGGCGGTCGGCGTCGTCGCGCTCGCGTCCGGGATGAGGCGACGCCAGCCGCTCGCCTGGCTGGTGGCGTGCGTCGCTGGCGCGCTCGTATTGTTCTACGCGTCGCTCGACGACTACCTGGGGACGCGCTCGTATGGGCCGAGGTACCTCGTCCCTCTGGTGCCGCTGGTCGTTGCATCGACAGCCGCGTGGGCCGGGCCCGGAACGTCGCACGCGTGGCGCAAGCGAGCCATGCTGGCGGTTGCCTGGGTCAGCCTGCTCGTCCAGGTCCCGGCCGTGCTGGTGGATTTCTCCCGCGCGGGCATTGCCGCCGGCCGTCCCGCGGCGGCAATGCGAGTGACGGCCTGGCGGTGGTCGCCGCTCTGGATCACGACGCGGGCCGCGACGCGCGCCGTGCCCGAGAACCTCCGGTACCTGACCGGCCTCGAGCAGCGTCCTCGGATCGACAGGGGCATGGGCGACGGCAGCCTCGCGGCGGGAGTGTCGTTCAGCCTCGATTTCTGGTGGCTCTACGCCTGGTACCTCGGCCTGATCTCGCGGGCGACCGCGCTGGCCATCGCGACAGCGCTCGCGGCGGCGAGCGCTGCCTGCCTGGCGCTCGGGTGGCACTCCACGGCGGTCTCTGTCGGCGCTGTTCCGGGATGACCATGGCGAGACACCTACAGCTGCCGGATTGGCGCGAACGATGGCTCGTCGGCCTGGCCGACGCCGGCCTCGCCCTTGTCGCGCCGTTCCTGCGCCGGGCCGGGGCACCCCGGGACGAGTCCGGCCGGCCTGCCATCCTCGCGCTGCGGCTGGAACGCGTTGGCGATCTGATGATGACGCTCGACGCGCTGGCCGCCGTGCGCGCCCGGGCGCCCGAGGCCGCAATCGACCTCGTGGTCGGCCGGTGGAACGAGGGTCTGGCCAGGATCATTCCCGGCGTGGATCGGGTCGAAACGCTGGACGCGCCGTGGCTGGCGCGCGGGTCGAGCGCCGACCCGGCCGCCCGCCTCGTGGCGCGCGCCTGGACGTGGCGCCACCGGCGGTACGACCTCGCGATCAACTTCGAAGGCGACATCCGCAGCAACGTGCTCCTCGGGCTTTCCGGAGCGGCTCGCCGCGTGGGTTTCGACATGGCGGGCGGCGGGCCGATGCTGACCGACCGGGTGGCTTTCAATCCCGCGATTCACACGCGATCGAACTCGCTGCGCCTGGTCGAGCGCGCGTTCCACCTACCGTCTGGCTCTCTCGAATCGCACAGGCCGGAACCCGGTGCGAGGCGACTGCGGATGCCGGACGAGGCGCGCGAACGCGCCGCAGCGCTGCTCGCAGCTCGGAGCCGGGGCGGCACACCGGTGGTCGTGGTGCACGCCGGCGGCGGCCGCGAGATCAAGCAGTGGAACCTCGAGCGGTTCGCCGAGGTCGCCAACCGCCTGTCAGCGTCGCACGGCGCGTCCATCGTCCTATCGGGCAGCGCGGAGGATCGTCCCCTGGTGGACCAGATGAAGTCCGGCCTGCGACGCGAGGTCGAATGTCTCGACCTCGCCGGGCGGGTGGACCTGGTCACCCTGGCCGCCGTCCTCGAGGAGGCGGACCTGCTGCTGACGGGCGACACGGGGCCGATGCACCTCGCGGCCGCCCTGGACGTTCCCCTTGTCGCAGTCTTCGGGCCTTCCGATCCCGCGCGGTGGGGCCCGGTCTCCGGGTCGGCCCGCGTCGTCCGGGTCCAGTTGCCCTGCAGCCCGTGCAACCGGATTCGTCGGCCACCCCAGCGGTGCCGCGGTCACGTCCCCGATTGCCTCGGGGCGATCGGCGCCGACGCGGTGTACGATGCAGCCTCCGAGGTCTTGAGTGGGGACGCATGGCTGACCAGAAACAGATCCTCATCGTGAATACCGGCGACGGTGAGCGCCGCGTATCGCTGACCACCTACCTGGATGCCGAGGCGGCCGAGCGCGCGGAGAGTGACGCGAACGCCTGGATCAAATCGCTTCGCGGCCTGCCGGTGGACGGCGTCCCGTTGCGCGATCGGTTCTTGTTCCGCGGCGATTCCCTCTGGTGGTTTGCCGAGCTGTACCTCCACAAGCGCCGCGTGGTCGTCGCCATCCTCCGGACGCTGTACGCTCTCGAGACGTTGCTCGCCCGCGAACGACCGCTCGCGCTGGGCGTGGCGGAGGGAGACGTCCTGCTGACCCACCTCGCGCGCCAGTTCGCCGAAGGGCGACATCTCTCCTGGCGCGGCTCTCCGGCACCCGCCCGCGTTCCATGGCGCCAGCGCGCGGAGCCTCTCTGGCGCGGCCTGCTGTACACGGCGAGCGCGTTCGCGGAGCGGTACAGGCCTGGCCGACGATCTCCAGGAACACGGGGCGCGGTCACGGTCGTGGCCTTCGTGCACTCCGCATTCTGGCGCCAGGCGACCGGCGACGAGTCGTACATCGGCCCGGTGCTGCGCGAGGTGTCGAAGCGAGTTGGCGACCACCAACTGACGCTGATCGGCCTTGGCCCGAAAACGAACTTCCGCGCTCGCACGTGGAAACAACGGCTCGCGGAGATCGTGCACCAGACGGCCGACACGCTCCCGTTCGCTCCGGTCGGCAGCTACGCCTCGGGGCGCGCGCTCGCGCCGTCCAGCGCCGTCTGGGCCGGGCGGAACGCGACCAGGCAGGCGTTGGTCGGCAGCGACGCCCTCCGCACCGCCTGCGTGTTCCGCGGGTGTGACGCGTGGCCGCTCATGCGCCACGAGTTCACCGGCATCTCGCACCTGCAGTTTCCCTGGTCCGCGCGAACGATGGACGAGATCGGCGCAGCGCTCGACGCGCTGAAACCTCGCGTGGCCATCACCTACGCCGAGGCGGGCGGTTCCGGGCGCGCGCTCGTTCTCGAGGCCCGACGCCGCGGGATCCCGGTCGCCGGGCTGCAGCACGGCTTCATTTACCGGCACTGGCTGAACTACCTGCACGAGGCGGACGAGATGCAGCCCTCCCCGCGCAACCCGGCCGACCTCGGTTTTCCACGGCCAGACCTGACGCTCGTCTACGATCAGTTCGCCGCGCGTCACCTGGTCGACGCGGGCCATTTTCCGGACGAAGCGATCGCCGTGGCCGGCAGCCCAAAGCTCGATGCCTTCGTCGAATCGGCGCGCCAGATGGACGACGACGCGCGTGCGGCGTTGCGGGCGTCGGTCGGTGCCAGGACGGACCAGCATCTGGTAGTCGTGGCCACGAAGTACTCGCAGATAGCCGGGGCCTTCGAGGCGTTGATCGAAGCGGTCGCGGGGATGCCGGACGTGCGGTTGGTGGTGAAGTGCCATCCTGCCGAAACCGCGGCTCCGTACGAACGGGCGGCCAGTGGCGCGACCAACGTGACGATCGCGCCCGCCTCGGCGGATCTGGCGCGGCTCGTGGCCGCGTCGAGCGCGCTCGTGACCGTCAACTCGACGGCCGCCATCGAGGCCATGCCGCTGGACGTGCCCGCGCTCGTCGTCGAACTTCCGAACAACCTCAGCCCGTTCGTCGAGGCCGGCGCGGTCGCCGGCGCGGCCAGCCGCGCGGAAATCGGCCCGGCACTCCGTTCCCTCCTGTATGATAAGGAGTTTCGTGACAGGCTCGCGCAGGGGCGGCGGACCTTCATGGCCCGCTATCAGATCGCGGCCGACGGCCGCGCCGCCATTCGGGCGGCAGACGCCATCGTCCGGCTCGCCTCGGCCTGAGCCCCCGGTCGCTCCACGCGTCATTCCTTTGGAGATCGCTCTGTGCGCGCATTGATTACCGGCGGCGCCGGATTCGTGGGTTCCCACCTGGCCGACTTGCTGCTGACGCAGGGGCACGACGTGTCCGTGCTCGACAACCTGTCCACCGGGTCGATCGACAACATTGCCCACCTGAAGGGCCACAAGCACTTCCACTACACCATCGACTCGGTGAGCAACGAACCGGTGCTCGCGGAGTTGGTGGACCAGGCCGACGTCGTGTTCCACCTGGCGGCGGCCGTGGGCGTGAAGCTGATCGTCGAGCAACCGGTGCACACGATCGAGACGAACGTGAGGGGCACCGAGGTGGTGCTGACGCACGCGAACAAAAAGAAGAAACTGGTGCTCATCGCGTCCACGTCCGAGGTGTACGGCAAGAACATCGCGGTGCCGTTCTCCGAGGAGGCCGACCTGGTGCTCGGCCCGACCACCAAGCACCGCTGGGCGTACGCGTGCAGCAAGGCGATCGATGAGTTCCTGGCGCTGGCCTACTGGAAGGAAAAGAAGCTCCCGGTGATCGTCGTCCGGCTATTCAACACGGTCGGGCCGAGGCAGACCGGGCAGTACGGGATGGTGATCCCGAACTTCGTGAGGCAGGCGCTCTCGGGCCAGCCGATCACGGTGTTCGGTGACGGCACGCAGACTCGGAGCTTCACCTACGTCGGTGACGTGGTGGACGCGCTGGTGAAGCTCGTACAGGAACCGCGCGCGATCGGCCGCGTGTTCAACGTTGGCAACGGCTACGAGATCTCGATCCGCGACCTGGCCGAACGGGTGAAGATGCTGGCCGGCAGCACGTCGGAGATCGTGACGATTCCCTACGACCAGGCCTACGAGGCCGGGTTCGAAGACATGCCGCGCCGCGTGCCGGACACCACGCGCATCCACGACCTGATCGGCTACGAGCCGAAGGTGCAACTGGACGAGATCCTCGAGAAGGTGATTGACTACTTCAAGACGCGGTAAGTCTGGCGGACAGCACCTCCTTCGAGCCTGGCAGGTATCGTTGAGTTTCAGACACGCCATTCGCACGAGCGTCGAGCGGGTCCTCCTGTCCCGGGCGCACCTGATCCGCCGCGGCCTGATCGCCGCGGGTCGCGACCGGGCGCCACGCCTGCCGGAGATCGTCCAGATCGAGAGCACCAACATCTGCAACGCGCGGTGCGTCTTCTGCCCGCGCGACCAGATGCACCGCCGCCAGGGCGTGATGGACGAGGCGCTGTTCCGCAAGGTCGCCGACGACTGCGCGGCGCTCGGCATCCGCCACGTCCGGCTGCACAACTACGGCGAGCCGTTCGTGGACCGTCACCTCACCGACAAGATCGCGTACGCCAAGCAGAAAGGGATTGCCGAAGTCGGCGTGATCAGCAACGGGTCGCTGATCGACGAGCAGGTGGCCCGCGGCGTGATCGAAGCCGGTCTCGACGCGATCAACATCAGCGTGGACGCGTCCGGCCGCGAGGTGTTCGAGCGGACCCGCGTCGGGCTCGAGTACGACAAGGTGATCGCCAACATCGAGCGGCTCGTGCGCATCCGGGCCGAGCTGGGTCGGACGCACCCGAAGCTGATCCTCTCCTTCGTCCGCCAGGACAACAGCGACGAGGAGCGGGCCTTCATCGACCACTGGCGCACGATCGCGGACAAGATCCACATCACCGATCTCCACAACTGGGCGGGCACGCTGAACCGGGACAGCGACGTCCGCTACCCCTGCTACCGCCAGTGGCTGACCTTCACCGTGCTGTGGGACGGCCGCGTGTCGCTCTGCTGCGCCGACTTCGACGGGCGGGTCATCCTCGGTGACATGCGGACGTCGAACATCCGCGACATCTGGGAGAGCGAGACGTATCGCCAGGTGCGGCGGGAGCATCTCGAGAGCGGCGGTCCCGAGATTTGCCGGGCCTGCGACCTCCCCCGCAAGGACTCGCCCCTCTGGGTCGGGAAGATCATCGGGCTGTGAGCGCGCCAGACGCGAACCCGACTCGAATGGCCGTCACCCCCTGGCGCGCCACGCTCCTGTTCGCGCTGCTGACCGTCGTCTTCACCTGGCCCCAGGCGTGCCATCTCTCCAGCATCCCCCGACTTCAAGGACGCGTACTTCAACATCTGGCGGATGGCGTGGGTCGCGCACCAGTTGCCGATCGACCCTCCACTGGAACCAGATGATCAACGGGTACAGCGGGTACTATCCCGTCTCGT
>Ga0209745_1001449_pt1 | contig 14126 bp, 12 predicted proteins | sample BarGraNGADG00312_FD_184495 | JGI IMG/M metagenome (GOLD analysis project Ga0209745, IMG submission 184495) | Arctic peat soil microbial communities from Barrow, Alaska - Barrow Graham LP Ref core NGADG0004-312 (SPAdes) (version 2) | ecosystem: Environmental > Terrestrial > Soil > Wetlands > Peat... | reverse complement strand
GGGTGGATATACGAGGGGGATTATTTCGAAATGGCGGGCAAGAAGTTCAAATACTTTCTTTTTGATGTGGATGGCACATTGGTTGACAGTAATGACGCCCATGCTTGGGCCTGGGTGGAGGCATTCAGACGAAACGGCTTTGAGGTCACGTTTGGCGATGTACGAAAACTGATCGGCATGGGATCCCACGAAATAATATCTCAGTTCCTGACATCGGGGGAGGCCGAACGCCTGGGCGAGCGGATCTCGCAGTACCACAAGGCAATCTTTGAAGAAGAGTATTTCCCGACGGTTTCCGTCCTGGGAAATCCCAGATCACTTTTTAAAAAGTTGATAAGCAGGGGGGCGAAGATATATCTGGCGAGCTCGAGCTATCAGGAACTGATCCAGGAATACATTTCCAAAGCCGGAATCAAAGACGAGGTATCCGGATACACGACTGCGGACGATGTACAACACGCAAAGCCATCACCGGATATAATTTGCGCGGCCATGGGCATATTCGGGCTCGAAAGAGAATCGTCGATCATGGTTGGGGATACTCCGTATGATGTAGCCCCAGCTATGCAACTGGGAATTCCCATTATCGCCGTCTTGTCCGGTGATTATTCTCGGGAGGAATTGAAGGGCGCCGTCGAGATATACGAGGACATTGGGGACTTCGAGCAACACTTGGAGTCCTCCATGGCGTGGCAATAGTTGGTATTGGGTCGAAGCCTACGAGTCCAAGCATCTTGAATCGGAGGAACGGCGCAGAAACGGAGGCTCAATCGGTCTGCCTAAGATCGGAGAAAGTGCGCTCAATAGGGAGATGCATTGCTTTCTCGAGATGGATCAAGCGTTTCTCGATGGTCGCGCTCTGCATATACTTGTGTGGATTTTCTTTGATGGTTGGCACGAAGGATGCATTTTCGACTACCTCCGCAGATGCGCAGGAAAATAATAGCAGGCGGGCCTAAATCCCTGTTAGAAATGGATTGGTTTTTTTCTCCCAGCCGACGACCGTGGAATCCATATGCCCCGGTAATATTTTCGTATCGCTTGGCAAGGTGAAGACTTTCTCCTTTACGGATTTCACGAGTTCTTGCATCGAGCCTCCGGGAAAATCGGTACGTCCGATCGAACCATGGAAAATAAGATCACCGGCAAAGAGAACGCCATCGGTCAGGAAGCAAACGCTGCCTTCGGAATGTCCCGGAGTATAGAGAACCTTAAACTTCATTCCGGCGAGTTCCAGTTCCTGCCCGTCTTCCAGGGGCAGGAATTCTTCGGGCAGATCGAGTTTTTCCAGGCCCAGCATGTTCAAAAGCACGGGTGGGATGTAGCGCAGGAGCTGCGCATCGGAAGAGTGCATGTAGCAGTGGGCGCCGGTAGCATCGGCGATCTCTTTGAGACCGAAAAGATGGTCCGGGTGGCCGTGCGTCAACAGTATTGCCTCAAGTTGAACGGCTTTTTCGCCCAGATAATCCAGGATCTCCGGGGCTGAAATCCCCGCGTCTATCAGTACGGCCTGCGCAATCGCTTCATTTACCACCAGATAGGTATTGCTGCCGAAGGAAAAGTCGGAAAAGCTGATTACCTCCAAACCAAACACCTCGCTTTGTTGATATGGATGAAATTATAATGCAGTAATTGTTCCCTTGATAGTAGCGCTTACCCCGGCACCTGTCTTGCTTGAAAGCCCTTATTAGCCCCCACGATCATTTAGATACAGGGATAAAATGCATCACTAAGGATTACGTCGAGTGCTTCCGATTAATAGATAGGTTGGCGGCCGGCAAGAAAAGTAGTGCGATTTCAAGCATGGGTGAAGTATGGAAAAGAAAAATATCCTCTACATCGAGGACAGCGGCGTTGATCGTGAGCTGATTCGCCGGTTGCTCGAGGGTGAGGGTTTCAACGTTTTTGTGACCGGGGAGCCGGATCATGGAATCGAGCTGGCCCGGAGCAAAATCCCCGATCTTATCCTGATAGACCTACATCTACCCGATATGGACGGCGGAATGATAGCAAACATTTTACGGGATATCCCTCAACTCGGCCGCGTCCCGATCGTTGCCATAAGCGCATCAATAAAAGAGGAGGAGCGGGAAGATCTCACGGCTCCCTTTGATGGTTTTCTGGAGAAACCCGTCGATTTGGAGACATTTCCCAAGAGCGTCCTCGACTTTATCTCCAGAGGCAGGACTTTCAAGAGTGATGCAAAAACGAAGGCCAAGAAGGAGAGGCCCGGGATCGACCTTTCCGAAGATACTCGTGAAGTGCTGGAGTCACTGGAAAAAGTGCGAGCGGCGATGTCCCATGACTTGAGGACCCCACTGACGATCATGATTTCCTATGCCAATACCGTGGGGAGAGAGAAGGTCGGAACCCTGAATGAGCAACAGAAGGAAATGTTGGATCTGGTTGTGGACCAAGGCTTCCAGATGGATGAACTCATTTCCGAACTCGTCCGTATAGCCAAGCAGACCTTGGCACGCTACTCTTATCCGCCCAAGTGAACTGCGGTTTTCCCTGATTTTTCCCTCGATTCAAGAACAAGACCCTTATGTCTGCATCATTAAAAGAAATCCCTCCTGCCATTGAAAGTCGAGAATAACCGTTCAAAGCCCGAAAGGCCGCGAAAACCAGGTTTTTATGGTATTGCTGGCGGATTGCGCGAATGATAATAGTAGACGGGATAATGCAAAGATCGGATGCGAAAGGAGGCAGAAAATGGATTCGAGACCAAAGATTTGCGGTAATAAATGTGAGGGATGCCTTTTTGCCTCCTGCAATTTCAACCCTGCTTTCCTTAACCTGGTGATTGCCAAGAAGCGCGCCGAGGCCTCTTACTCGAGCCAAGACGGGTTCGCCTGGGTTGGAGTCGAGATGGCTTATGCGAATGGCGATGCTGCGCCGGGAAGAAAACACAACCCGGATTCCGACAAGCTGTAGCCCGTATTGACCTGTAGATAACCCCATTCATCTCCTCTGGTAAGATCGTCTCCATTTCCGGAACCACTCCTTTCGGAGCCTCATCTTATTCTAGAAACGAAAGGGCCGGGACAACACCCGTAACCCCAAGGAAGGACGGTTGGAAGGCCGCAAGCATGCCCGAGAAAAGGAGTCGGATTTGAGGGAGCGAAATCATTATCGAGATGCCATAAGCTCCCGGAGCGTAATAGATTGGACAGCATGAAGGAATTGCTTCTATCGATTGCGGCCAGGCGATGGATGATAGCGAATATAACTATCACAACTCTCCTTGTCGGCGCACTCGCCGTTTCGGGATGTGCCCCCAATAAGGCGGGCGCCGGACAATCCTCCGACCAGGAGACCAGGCAGGATGGCAACGGATCGCAGGAGCTCGATGAGGGCACCCGGTTGCAGGAAGTGCCGGCCTTTGACCCCAACAAACCGTCGGTCATAAGGCGGGGAAACAAGGACCGTAAAATGGTGACTTTGACCATAGACGACGGTTGGAACAAGGACGACAGGATTCTGGACCTTTTGGAATTTTATGGCATCAAGGTCACGGTCTTTCCAATCGGGGGAAGGGGCGTCGCCGATGTGCATCCGGATTGGATAGAGCGTATGGATGCTGACGGCTTTGAAGTCTGCACGCATACCTATAGCCACTATAAATTAACCGACCGGCCGGAGCAGTGGGTGGCCGACGATATTAGAAAAGGGCAGGACGTGATCGCCGAATTGACGGGGAAACGATATCCCTACATGAGGCCGCCGGGAGGTTTCTATGATAAGACTGTGATTCAGGCAGCCGCTGAAAATAATTGCTACCTGGTTCTCTGGACGAGCGAGTTCGGCGATACCAACAATAAAATCACGGCCGATCAGGAAGTGAATGCGGTGCTGTCCAATTTATGCAATGGTGACATCATCCTTTGCCACTTCGGAGGATTTCACACCTACGAAGCCATGGAACGCCTGATTCCCGAGATTCAACGGCGGGGTTATGGGTTCGGCACCTTGAGCGAGTTGATTGCTCCCTGAAGCGGTGAAGACCCTATGCAGCAGTAGCCGGCCGGAAATCCGGCCATACTGCCACAGAAGGTGTAATATTTAAGATCAGAAATTTTCCCTCCGGCTTTATATGGAAGCGGGGTGAGGTGCGGTGTTCGGCGTTTTCGAAGACAGGGTGGCAGACAAGCTAAAGCTGGCGGAGAACGAAATGACCGCTTTAAGCAAGGTAGTCGAGCTGCCCGATGCCATATCCTCGCTTATAAGGCCCGGCATGCACCTTCACATCGGCCAGTCCTATATGCGACCAAATGCCGCCATTTATGAGCTGTGCCGGCAATTTTGGGACAAAGAGCCATATTTTACCATATCGTCGCTGGGCTTCATCGCCAACATGGTGCTCCTCGTATACGGCCGTCTTGCCGGAAAGATAATTACCACCTTCTGTGGCGATTCATACCCGTTCCCGGGACCGAACCGGATTTATCAGGATGCGTTTAATGAAGGCTCGCTGGAAATCGAGAACTGGTCGATTCTCCCCTTCTGTCAAAGGCTGCTGGCCGGTGCCCTTGGCGTGGACTGGATGCCGACTCATTCCCTGATGGGGAGCTCCATGGCCGTGGAGAATAAGCGGGACTTCTACGTAGCGGATACCCCTGAAAAGGGGACGATCGGTATGGTGAGATCGCTCAGACCGGACCTTACCCTGATACATGGCTGGGCTGCCGATCGCGCGGGAAACGTGCTGCTGCTGCCGCCGTACGCCGAGAACGTGCACGCCGTTGTTGCTGCAAAAGAAGGCGCGCTGGTAACGGTGGAGAGGATAGTATCAACGTCTTTCCTGCGGCGCTATTCACATTTTGTGAAGATCCCGGGCTACCTGGTAAGAGCGATTTGTCCCGCCCCGATGGGGGTCCACCCTTCCGGCGCTTCCAATCAGGGAATCAAGGAGTTCGATGCCTATGCGGAAGACGAGGATTTTATGCTCGAGCTGCGGGCGGCATGCAAGGATCCTAAAGCCATTGAGGCCTGGACCAGGGAATGGCTGCACGACATTAAGGACCACGACCAGTACCTGGAAAAACTTGGCTTCGAGAAGATCTGGTTCCTGAAGGGGAGATCGGCATCCGATTCCTGGCAATCGGAGTTGGCGACGCGGGCGCCTTTGATAAGGAAAGGGCTTGATTACAGCCCGACCGAGATGATGGTCATAGAGGCGGCCAGGCTGCTGCGGCAGCAAATCCGGTCGGCGGGATATCGCAATATTCTCGCCGGCATAGGGGCTTCGAACCTGGCTGCATGGAAGGCCTGGTATGACCTGAAGCGGGAAGAGTACCAGGTGGACTTAATGGCGGAGGTGGGCTTCTATGGCTATACGCCGAGACCCTCGGATCCCTTCATCTTCAATTTGCGTAACATACCGACCTGCACGATGCTCACGGATATCCTTACCATACTTGGGTCCCTCACAGCGGCCAAGAGCAGCCGGACCATCGGAATCCTGGGAGCGGGACAGGTGGATCGCTTCGGAAATATAAACTCTACCAAGATTCCCGAACTCAAGTTATTCCTGGTGGGATCGGGTGGGGCTTGTGATGTCGCTCTCGGAGCGGGCGAGGTAATGGTTACTGTAGCCCAGGACAAGCTGAGGACGCCGGAAAGGGTTTCATACATAACGGCACCGGGCGAAAGGGTTCGGACTCTCGTGACAACGATGGGGGTGTTCGAGAAACTTGCGGGAGATGATGAATTCAGCCTGACGGCTTACTTTCCGGGATTGGGCAAGGACACGCGCGAATCGATTGAGCAAATACGATCTCTCTGCGGATGGGAACCGAGGTTGGCATCTGTAATAAGGGAGGTAAAGGCCCCCGACCGGGACGAACTCTACGATGTGAGAATATTTGATCCCAGGCGATTCTTCCTCAACGAATAAGAGGATCACGTGTTGGAGCCAGGCCCCCGCATCCTTCAGAACGTGGAAGCGCGGGCCTGGCTCCTAGTTTTCGGGGAGTCGAGACCGACCCCGAAGGACTTAGCCGCCCCCTATGGGGGTCAAATTCATGTTGATGTTTTCCAGTAGTTCGGCGACTGTCGCCTGCGTGGCGTCCAAATCGTTGTTCTTGATGTAGCGCGTCAACAGATAGAGCAAGAATTCGATCTCTGGTGTCTCCATATGTCTCTCCCTTCTGAGATTCTCGAAAAATTCTTAAAGCCAATAGATATTCTTCCCTATCGGCATACTCGCTTGCGGCTTGAGACCTTATTTGTCTTTTTTCTTCCGTTCTTGGCGGACCAATTCATAAATAGCGTCCGCGAGTTCGATTATCTCGCGGCAATCCTCAACTTGTTCCCGCCAGCGTTCAGGTATTGCTTGAAAACCGTTGTACGCCCCACTTATGGCTCCCGCTATGGCTCCGGTGGTATCGGCGTCAAGGCCACCCGCGACGGCTTGGCTAACGGTCTCCTCGAAATCTGCAGGGGTATTCAGGAAACAGAAAAAGGCACTGGCGACGGTTTCGACAACATAACCACTGGTACCCAGGCGCGCCATCGCTTCGGCAGGGTCCATTTTGGAATCCAGAAAGCGGCAGGCCTGCAAAAGCCTGTCGGCAACCAGGCAGGGGCCGATGAATTCAATGGTTTGCGGAATAAGTGAAGCGGGCTGCAGGTCTCCCCGCGCCCCCTTGGCCACAGCGAAGGCCACTGCCTCTCCCCCGGCGAGCGCCTCGCGGTTGTTATGGGTGATGATCCCCACCGCCTCAACATGGTGATGCAACTGATCGAGAGCCAGGCAATCCATGAGCCCGACCGGGGCAATGCGCATGGCGACGCCGTTCCCGGCTGCCATTTCGCCTTCCTCTCCGCTTTGCCGTGGGTCCGCGCCCGCCAGCAATCGCTTCAGGGATTCATAAGTCGCTCCACCGATGCCCCTCCAATCGTTTGATTGCAGCCACTCCACGAACTTGCGTGCTGTGTCGAGGGCATCGATGCCGCCGCTGTCGATGATGCTCCGGGCCTGATGGAGCGCCATCTTGGTGTCATCGGTCCATTGCCCGGCTTTGAGCATCCTCCAAGGTGCGTCGCGAAAATCTCTGACCCTGCCCATCTGCTCTCGTATTGCTGAAGCCCGCATTCCCTCAAAGGGCATGCCCAGCGCATCTCCCACGGCAAGCCCCACCAGACAGCCCTCAAATCTGGGTTGCAGAATGGCCTGATCAAGCATCAACCGTTATCATCCCTTCAAGCTCGTTCTTATGGCAATAATAGGATAATATAACGATATACCAGGGGGTATTGAATATGGTAGTGGAGAGGAATCAAATCGAGGTAAGCCCGCTCGATCTCGGTACCACTTTAGGAGACGCAACTACGCTTGGAAGGCGCCAGGTGCGTCTCTTCGATCTACGTGGCGATCATTACGAGATGGGCTATCAGCAGGGTCTCCAGATGCGGGAGGCCATTCAGCACCTTTTCGGAAACCTTCAGCAGTTGGAGGCATTCAGGTCCGAAAAGCCCTTATTCCTTCCCTCAAGGCTCTATCTTAACCTTGCCATGCGTAGGGCTGTCACTGAGATGCTCGAGGATGTCACTGAGAACTGCGGGTTTCAGAAAATCCGCATGGAAGGCATTGCCAAAGGCGCTGACATCGATGAAAGCATGCTGTTCATGTCCCTGGCCTCCGAACTGGTATTGCCCCACGCAAACTACCGGCTCGGAGCCTGCACTGCCACCGCGGTTACGCAAGAACGCAGTGCGATCGGGGAAACGATGGTCATCAAGAATTTCGATTATCCGGAGTTCTTCCAACCCTATTACGTCGCGCGCTGCTGCCAGTCGACGGAGACGAATTCGACTCTCGATGTCACGATGGCACCGATGGCGGGATGCCACGACGGCATCAATGAACACGGCCTGTGCATCAGCTATAACCACGGTTATGGCACCGACATGGCTAAGGCAAATATCCCCATAAGCCTGCTGGTGCAGCAAGCGCTCGAAACATGTGCGACAACCAGGGAGGCAAGCGACTTTCTTTGCGCGGGAAAAAGATCCGGGGGGGCCAACCTGCTTGTCGCCGATGCGTCGGGAGACGCCGTTACCGTCGAACTCTCCTCCAATTTCTGCGGAGTAAGAGAGCCGCGCGAGGGCCTGCTTATAAATACGAATCATTACAAATGCCGCGAGTTGACGTCCTATGATATCCCCCGCAATGCCTATTACACCAATAAGAACGTCAAGGCGTTGAGGGGTATACGCGTGCACGAATCGAGCGAGCTGCGCTACAGCCGGGCCGAACAGCTTCTTTCCGAAATGGAATTAATTACCATGAAAGATCTGCTCCGGGTATTCTCCGACCATGGTGAAAGCGGGCGAGGAGATGACAATACCATTTGCCGGCACGGGCCCTATTTTTCGACGACCTGCTCGATAATCATGCTGCCCAAGAGCAGGCGGTTGTTGGTCACCTATGGCCATCCGTGCGATTCGGTCTTCACCGATTTCCTTGATCCACTGGAGGCCGCAGGCAAAGAACCGGTCGATACCGATTCGCAGCCGGTGAGCTCGTAAAAAAGCTCTCAAATATCCACTCCGAGGGCCTCTTCCAATAGAAAATCCACCAGCAACTGATTGAATATCTCCGGCCGCTCGAAATTAGGCGAGTGTCCACTTCCGGTGATAATGGCAACATAGGGCTGGGGAAGGTTCTTTTTCTGTAATGCCACTTCCCGGGTGCTTACCGTCCGATCCTTGTCCCCGAAGACGATAAGGGTAGGCCGGTTAATGCGACGCAGGTCATCCTCGAGATTCATTTTCCTGAATAGTCGAGCCGATTCTATAAGAGCCGTCTTGGTTGTATGCGATATGGTTTGTATATTGGCTCGCACGAAGTCCAGGTCCTGGTATTCCGGTTTGTGCAAACCGTGGTAGAACGTCCATTTCAATATGGCCTCACTTCGAAATCGATATGTTGCCGAGAGAAACTGGGAGACACCGGGCATCCTCATTCGCAGGGCCACGCTCGAAGATCGGGTCGGAGTAGAGATCAAAACCAATTTCCTGACATTTCCCGGATGTTTCGCCGCGTAGTGAGCAGCTATGCTCCCACCCATGGAATGTCCTACCAGATGGAAGGATTGCAGGCGAAGCCGGCGGCGGAAGGCCTCCAGGAAGGAAGCCGCTTCATCCAGCGTATAGGAAAAGTTACGCATATCTTCGGAGTCTCCGAAGCCGGGCAGGTCCGGTGCAATAGCACGAAAGCGTGGAGCAAGAGCTTTCAAGTTGAACAGCCATTCTTTGCGGGAGCCGTTCCAGCCATGCAGGAGGATGGCTGGGGCTCCCTTGCCCCGTTCCTCAAAGGTTATGCGTGCACCATCGATCACAGTTTCGGCCAAACCGAACCTCCAATGATCTCCCGAACATTCTCTGGCCTTGAATCAGAATCATTCTTCCCGAGCCCGCAATTAATCGTATCATCTACCATGCCCCCTCGAGTGGCTCCCGTTTGTACCCAATTATTTCATGTAAAGTAACAGAAAAAGCGCGATGCCGGCGTGCCATTACCGCTCCGACTAATGTTACCGGAAACCGAGTTGCTTTCGATTGACCTTCTCAAGGCCATCTTGTTATTATCGGAAGACGATATCAGGATGTGATATTTTTGAAATTGCAGCGAGATCTTTTCCTCGGGTTTGTAAAGATTCATATCATCTACCACGCTTCTCAAGGGGAAGTGAACGGCGTCTGGCTCGTGGCCGAGCTGGCGAAGCACGGTTATACAATAAGTCCCGGCACCCTCTATCCAACCTTGAGAAAGCTCCAAAGGGATGGCTATCTTGCAAGCATCAGTCGGGTGGAAGAAGGGCGCAGGCGCATTTTCTATAAGGCCACAACGAAGGGCAGGAAGGCCTTGGATAAGGCCAGGCGGCAGGCGCGTGAACTGGTAGAAGAGATCGAGGAGCGGCAATGAAAGATCGGGATAAGGCGGCAGGGCATCGAAAAGGCCCTTTCGGTCTTTCCAGGAACGTCTTCTTCCTCGGCATAACCAGCTTCTTCAACGACCTTTCAAGCGAAATGGTTTATCCTCTGCTGCCCACCTTTATCACGCAATTCCTGGGCGCCAGCGTGTTCTTCCTCGGTTTGCTGGAGGGATTGGGAGATTCGATAGCGAGCCTGCTGCAGATATTCGTTGGATGGTTTTCGGATCGCATAAGGCGGCGCAAGGGACTCGTGGTAGGAGGCTATTCAGTTTCAGGACTGGCGCGAGGAGCCCTGGCCATTGTGACGACACCGTGGCAGGCGCTGGGAGCCTGGTTTATCAACCGCGTGGGCAAAGGGGTTCGCACCGCCCCCCGAGACGCCCTGATCTCCCATTCCTGTGGCGATAGAGAGAGGGGAAGGGCCTTCGGTTATCATCGCTCCATGGATCATAGCGGGGCCCTGTTAGGCTCGGCACTGGCTTCGATCTTGCTGACGGCCTTTTATATTGGATACAAAACGCTCTTTGCGGTGGCCTTCATACCGGCGGCGCTGGGCGTCGTCCTGCTGATTTTCGGGGTGCGTGACAAGGGTCAGACCGAGAGGTGCGGCATGCAGGAAGTGCCGAAACTGAAGTTGAGCCTGAAGCCTTTCGATGCCAGGTTCAAATGGCTGCTTCTTGCGGTTTTCGTTTTTACCCTGGGAAATTCCAGCGATGCTTTTCTGCTCCTGCGCGCCAGCCAGGGGAGCGCCATCCCCCTGGCCCTCCTTCCCGCCTTATGGGGTGTCTTGCACGTGGTCAAGGCCGGCGTCTCGATTCCGGGAGGAGCCTTGTCGGACAGGATAGGCAGGAGGCGGGTGATACTGGCAGGCTGGATAATCTATGTATTTGTCTATGTCGGTTTTGCCCTGATAGTCGGTCCAGGCTGGATATGGTTTCTTTTCGTTTTCTACGGTTTTTACTACGTCACGGAAGCGGTGTTGAAGGCCTTCGTCGCTGATTTGGTGGATCCCGGGCTAAGGGGCACCGCATATGGAATTTTCAACTTCACTATCAGCGTAACCGTCCTCCCGGCCAGCCTGATGATGGGATTTATGTGGGACGCCGTCGGGCCGAAATATGGATTTCTGGTCGGGGCCGGTCTCGCCCTCATTGCCATTCTGATATTCATTTCGACTATCAAGGACGGCTAGTCCGAAACCGCTTTCCAGGACCCCGCATCTGCGTTTCAAGAAAACGGCCCCTTTTGGCGATAAGTTCCTAGTTGATGTGCAATAAACAGGATCAAGAGGGATACCGATAAATTACTGGAAAGCAAGATCGGGCAGCGAATGGCGCGAGGTGAGAGATAATGCCCGAATCATCTGAAAATCAGCCGGATAAACCCGGCGGCGAGATGGATCTTGCCGTTCAAAGCATGAATATTCTTGGTTCGCTTCACGCAGCCATCATTAACTTTCACCTCTACCCTCCAAGCTCGGAGTTGGTTCAAGATTCGATCAAGAGGGCGCTCGATGATCTGCGTGAGGCTCTTTCGGCGTGGGGGAGCATCAGCTTCTGCGAACTGGAGGGCAAGCTTCTGATAAACGAGTTCTGTCTCGAAGAAAGAGACCAGGCGCGTCCCAATACGCAGGCTTTCCTCAAGGATCTGGCTCTCTGGGAAGCCAGGAGTATCAGCTTTGAACCCGGGTTGGAGGATGAGGAGCTGTGGATCTTCCTGGAGCTTTTCGGCCGCAAGCGGGCCGATAGGACCATGGAGGGCAGCCTGGCCGCACTGCTCGAAGCGGATCGCATCCGGAACATAAGGGTTGATGAGAAGATCTATATTTCCCTGAGCCGCGACCAGGATCTCAGCTCTCTAACAGCGGGTGGACCGGCGAGCGAAGCCATCGATCTCTTAAAGGACGAGGTTTTCGTGAGATATTTGTTAGGCGGCATGCCCGCCATGGAGGCTTCAGCTGAAGAAGTATCGGAGCTTATGTCCGATCCGCAACGTATAAATGCCGCATTCAATAGCGTAATGACGGGCTTCGAGAACTCCGGTGGATCGATCGGTTCGGAAAAGGCGAGGGTGATAAGGGACACAGTCGACCGAATGTACGGCATCGTCGAGCGGTTGCCGGAGAGCGACCTCAAAGATACCTTGAGCGAGGAGATGGTTGGCATTCTCGCCACATTGGAACCCGAGACCCTGCTGGAAGTGCTGACCGAGGCGGCGCCCGAGGCTGTGAAGTCTGCCGAAATGCGCCGGGAGATAATATCGACCATAGAGGGTGATAACGTTCTCAAACTGGCCGATCAGGTAATCGCGAAGTATAGGAAATTGCTTGAAGATCGCGATAAAATGAACCCTCAGGACTACGAAGAACTATGCTTGCTGATCAACGAAATCATATCCGACCTTTACGAGCAGGGTGATCCCGTTTATCACCCGGAGATTACCAGGCGCCTGCGAGAATCGGGGCTTCTAGATCAGCTGGTGAGAAACCACCCGGAGGCGGGAAGGGATATGGTAATTTATGGTATTGTGACCGATATCCAAACCGCCGGTTCGCTTCGACCGTTGGAGGGACTGAGCGATCATGAAGTAATCCTGGTGGCGAGTAAACTGCTGGATCTTGGAAACCGTGATATTCCAAATAGGATCATCGAAACCACACTACATAATCTCGAGAGCGACAGGGTTGATTTCAGATCCCGGGCGGCGGATTTCCTGAAGGACATGTATGTGAGCTTCAGGCAGAGCGGGCATGTCGGGGAGATCCTCGAAAAGAGCGGAAATCTTGCCGATCTTCTGGAAAGGGAACAGGTTCCCGCCGTGAAGGAGGCGTTGATGGAATTGGCGGGACTCGCGGCCGGTGATCTTTTCGTGAAAGGGAAGCTGGAAGAGTTTGAAAAGCTTGCGGACATTCTTTTGAAATTGGCCCAGCCCCACGGTGATGAAAGGATAAAATGGGGTGCGCACTCAGCTCTCTCATCGTTAGATCCCGAATCGGTGGGAAAGCCGCTCGCCGGTGCTCTTTTCAGCGAGGATAAGAATATGAGGGAGCTTGCCGCCCAAATCCTCCCATTCATTCCGCAAAGCATCAAGAGCGATGAGATTGTGGAACGGCTCAAAGGAGCAGAGAAAATCAAAATAAGCCCGGAATTGGGAAAGGTCTGCAATATAATTGCAGAGCCTCTGATAGCGGATATTCGTGAACTCATGGGCACAAATGCCAGGGAAGAAGTCTACATTCGCTCGCTTCAACTATTGGAATTAATGGGTGGAAACGTCGCATTGGCCGAGGTTAAGTCGGCGCAAAATAATCCCCTACCTGCAGTCAGGGCCCAGGTCTATCGCTCGATGGGGAAGATGGCTGCAGGCGACCCGAGCCTGCTTCCACATTTTATGAAAGCTTTGAGCGATGAGGACGTGGATGTAAGGCGGGAGGGGGTCAGAGGTCTCGGTGCCATAGATGACGAGCGATCGATCGCAGTGCTCCTCGGCATTATCAGCGGCAAGTCACCGAGCGGTGGCGAGGAACACCCCCGGGTGGAGGAAGCCGCCTGCCTGGCCCTGGCCCGGCTGGGACCCGAAAAAGCCGTGGCGCCCCTCTCCGATTTGCTAAAGAAGAAGGCCTTTGTCCTGCGCAGGCGAATCATTCATCCGCGCGTACAGGCGGCGGCGTGTTTCGCCCTCGGCCAGCTCGGTGGCCCTGAAGTGGTCGAGATCATTAGAGCCCACCTCGATGATCCGGATCCCATCGTGAGAAACGAAGCGCGCAAGGCGATGGGAGTCTTGAGAAAGCAAGGATACGTGGATTGAGCCCGTTCAAGACTACCAGGCCGACCAACCGCCATCGACGCACAGGACGGCTCCCGTAATGTAGGAAGCCGCATCGCAGGCGAGAAAAACGACGGCAGGGGCGATTTCCCCGGGCTCGCCCGTCCTTCCCATGGGGATAAGTGCAAGAGTCCTAGGACCCTCCTCGGCATCCGCCAATAGCGACTCGGTGAGTTCCGTCCCCACGAAACCGGGTGCCAAGACATTGGCTCTTATATTAAACGGCGCTAATTCTATGGCCATAGTCCGGGTCAATTGCACGAGCCCGCCCTTGCTCGCGCTGTAAGCGCTGCATTTATGCAGGCCCTTGATGCCGGCCACCGAGGCGATATTTATTATGCAGCCGACGCCCTGTTG
>Ga0209745_1001447_pt1 | contig 14129 bp, 9 predicted proteins | sample BarGraNGADG00312_FD_184495 | JGI IMG/M metagenome (GOLD analysis project Ga0209745, IMG submission 184495) | Arctic peat soil microbial communities from Barrow, Alaska - Barrow Graham LP Ref core NGADG0004-312 (SPAdes) (version 2) | ecosystem: Environmental > Terrestrial > Soil > Wetlands > Peat ... | reverse complement strand
TGGAACGCGCGCGGTGGCGGGCATGATTCGATCGGTTACATGACGAACCCGAGCGGGTCGCCCGACAGTCAGTAGCTTCTCAGCCTTGCCTGTCCATGACGCCGGCGATGGCTTCCATGAACTCGCTGTCGTCGAAAGGCTTCCTGAAGAACCCCACGGCACCCAGCTTGCGGCCCTCCTCGCGCATGTCCTCGTCGTCGAAAGCGGTGAGGAAGATCACCGGGATGTTCCGGGTATTGAGTGAATGCTTCATGCGGTCGATGGAAGTGAACCCTCCGCCGGCCGGCATCCGGACGTCGAGGATTATGAGATCCGGCTTATTCTTGGACGCGAGCTCGAAAGCCTCGTCGCCGTCGTGGGCGCTAATGACGTCGTAGCCCGCTGCGCGAAGCCTGATGGAAAGAGCCATCACCAGGTCCTTGTCGTCATCTGCGACAAGGATGGTCCTCTGGTTCGCGGTAGTGTCGGCCCCGTCCGTCATCGGATCACCGCCTGTCCCTTGTATGCCGGTATCGAGAAGTGGAAGGCGCTGCCCATTCCTTCCATGCTCTCAGCCCAGAGAGTCCCACCGTGCGCGCGGATGATCTCGCGCGAGATGGCCAGGCCGAGGCCCGCGCCCTCTTCCACGTAGACCTTGTCTTTCTCCACGCGATAGAAGAGGTCGAATATCTTGCCAAGGTCTTCTTTCGGTATCCCGATGCCCGTGTCCTCCACTGAGACGATGACCCTGCCCTCGTCGCGCGGCATGAACCCGGCGCGGATCTGCATCATCCCCTGCTCGGTGAACTTGATGCTGTTGCCGGCGAGGTTGGCGATGACCTGAGCGATACGCGACTTGTCGGCGTACACCGGCTGGAGGCCCTCGGCCACCTGGACCTGGAGCGTGAGCCCTTTGTCCTCGGCCTGCGACTGGAGGCGCCCGAGCACGATGTCCAGGATATCCTGGATGCTCGCGACCTCCATCTTGAGCTTGAAGTCGCCGGACAGGACCTTGTTGGCGTCGATGAGGTTTTCGATGAGGTTGTGCAGGCGGAAGCTGCTGCGCCTGATGACGTCGATGTAGTCCCGCTGGTCTTCGGTCAGCTCCCCGCCGAGGCCCTCCAACAGGATGTTCACGTACTGGTCGATCGCCGCGAGCGGCGTGCGCAGGTCGTGGCTCACGTTCGCGATGAAAGTCTTGTGTATCTTGCTGACCTCCTGGTCAGGCGTGATGTCCGTGCCGACGGCGAGCTTCTCGACCTCACCCTTCGAGTTGCGCACGACGGCCGAGATGAACCGGTAGCTCTTGCCGTTCTTGAGGGTCGCCCTCCACCGCGCGGCGCCCTTGGACTTTGCGCAGACCTCGCACGGCTCGGTGCGGTCGTAGAAGATGTGGTGGCACGCGCCACCCCGCTGGCCTTCCCCGAAGATCTCCTCAGCCGCCCTGTTCATCCAGAGTATCTGGTACTCCGGGCTCACGATGTAAGCGGGGTCGGTCAGCGTGGCCAGGATGCCCTTTACCTGGTCGTTCGTGTCCTCGATGACACGGTTGCACCAGTCGATACGGCGCTGTTTCTGGCCGGTGTTGAGGGCTGCGATCACTCTCGGGAGGGGGTCCTCCTTGACCGGCTTGTAGATGAAGTCGTTGGCCCCCCCGGCCAGGCTCTTGATCGCGCCTTCCAGGTCGTTGCTGCGTACGACCGACACGACCGCCTGCCGCGTCAGGCCCGCGTCGCGGATCTCCTCGAGGGGGAACGCGGCGTCCGCGGGGAGGTTGTCCTTGTCCCAGAGGATGACGTCGGCGTTGAACTCGGCCGCTTTCTCCATGCCCTGGTAATCGCCACCAGCGCGCATGAACTGGAAACCGTCGCCCTTGAGCGCGGTCTCCAGACCCATTGCGGCTTCGCCGTCATTTCCCAGGTATGCGACGCGGTAGACCTTCATGTATTTATTGTAAGGGAAAAATACCTTGGGGTCACCGAGGGGTCAGGTCGTGCGGTGCGTTTTGCACCGTGAAGATATGGTTCTGTAGCTGATTCGCTCATCATGGTGCAAAACGCACCGCACGACCTGACCCCGGGACTATTTTTTTTCGCCGGCAGCCTTGTCCCATGGAAACCCGACTTTGCGGGTGACCCGAGTGCGCTTGTCCTTGAGCTTGGGCTCCTGGTAGATGGAAAGCGTGAGGATCGTCCTCGCCTGCTCCGGGTACTTGGCCACGAACTTCAACTCGTCTTCGGTGAGGGGTTTTCCCGTCGTGACGTTTGCGAGCCTGACGAGGTCGAGGATCTCGCGGGCTTCCTCGTCGGAGTTGAACTCGACCTCGAGCCGGTCGTAGACGTTGCGGAATCCCTTGACGCCGCCGTACGCGCCGGTGGTTATCATCCGGCCCGTCTCGACTATCTCAGGCTCTCCGCGGCCCAGCTCTTCGCAGTCGTAGAGCTCGTAGTTGCGCCGGTCCTTGAGGGCTCCGTCAGCGTGGATGCCGGACTCGTGCGCGAAAGCGTTGCGCCCGACGCCGACCTGGTTGACGGGAATGGGGACCCCGAAGGCATACGAAGCATATTTCGCCAGGCGCCACGAGTGAGTGATATCGATATTGGGGTCGAGCCTGTAGCGTCCCTCGAGCCCGCTGGACTTCATGAACGCGAGCAGGCAGGAGATGAGGTCGGCGTTGCCAGCCCTCTCCCCGATGCCGTTGACTGTCGTGTTGATGTAGCAGTCCACTCCGCCATCTATCGCTCCCTTTGCTCCGGCCACCGAGCAGGCGGTCGCCATGCCGAGGTCATTGTGGCAGTGCATCTCGATGTCGAGCTTGACCTCTTTAGCGAGCTCGACCATCCGGTCATAGACGGTGAAGGGATCGTCGTAGCCCAGGGTGTCGCAGTACCGTATGCGGGTCGCGCCGCTCTCCCTCGCGGCGTGCGCGAACTTGATGAGCTCGTCCATCGGCGTGCGCGAGGCGTCCTCGGCGTTGACCGCCACCGTCTTGAATCCGAGCTCGTAGGCCCTGCTGAGCGCCTCCGTCATGAGCCTGGTCACGTCGTCAAAAGTGCGCTCGCCCTTCCACTTCCCGTTGATCATCTGGGGAGAGGTCGAGATCGATATGTTGACGTGCTCGAGCCCGGGGACCATCTCCCTGGCCAGTTCAATGTCGGCCTTGATGGCGCGCAGCCATCCGGCGATGCGGCACCTCTTGATCGCTTCGATGTCGACGAGCTCGAGGTTCCCGCGAAGGTAGTTCGTCTCGTGGTTGGTCGTGGGGAAGCCGGCCTCGCTCTGGAAGACGCCCATCTGGTCGAGGTACATATTGATGATCGTCTTCTCTATCTTGGCAAGCCCAAGCTGCGACGTCTGTACGCCGTCGCGGTTCGTCACATCTATTATGTAGATAGTGTTCTGAGTCTTCGTCATCTCGTTGTCTCCTTGCTCCAGGGCTTGACGCCCGGGGGACCGGATCTTACGGCGCGTCGGCGGAGCCTTTAAGCTCCCTTGCGCAGCGATACATTATATCAAACAGATCTGAGATTTCGTCCTTCTCAAGGCAGGAGAAAGCGATTCGGATGTCGGTCGCTCCATCGGCGATGACGCCGACTCCGTGCTCGTGCAGGAGCCTGACCCTGAACCGCTCCGCGTCGATGCCCTTGAGCGCGATGCTCATGAAGTAACCGGCGTTGAACGGGTACGGCTCCCAGAACTCGTCGTAGTCCGGGTCCTGGAGCACATCGCTGACCCTTTCAGCCCTCGCGAGCATCAGGTCGAACTTCTGTTTTTTCTGCCCCGCGAAAGCCGGGTCCGACATCGCGGCGAAGACGAGGGACTGCGAGAGCTGCGAGCAGTTGCTGATGTTGCCGCGGATAGCCCCGCCGACTTTCTTTTCCAGGGCGCTGTAGACTTCCGCTTCCCTGCCGCCCGCGGCGACGGAGAATGTTATGAATCCGACGCGGAGGCCCCACGCGTACTCTTCCTTGGTGGCACCGTCCAGCTTCACCGGGAACACGTGGTCACCCGCGCCGGCGAGCTTCGCGAACAGCGACTCCTTCAGTGCATCGTCCGTGTAGAAGAGGCCGAAGTACGCGTCGTCGAGAACGACCACGACCTCTCGCCCCGGCCCCGCCGTCGACTTGATCGCCAGGACGATGTCGTCGGCCTCGCCCTTTCGGACCGAGTAGCCGGTGGGATTGTTCGGGAAGTTCAGGACGATGAGCGCCTTGCCCTTATCGTCCAGGGCTTTCGAGAGCGTGGATTGCATGCCGGCAGTGTTGAAGCCTGAGCCGGAGTAGAGAGGGAACTTTCTGATGTCCGCCTCGCGCCTGACAGAGTAGACCATGTTGTAATTGCCCCAGGCCTTGTTCGGCAATATCACGACGTCGCCGGGGTCGAGGAACATCTCGCCGGTGACCGTGAGGCCGTGGGTTATTCCGCCGGTGACGACGGGCAGGCTGACCTCTTTGCCTGCGAGAGACGGGTTCTTCCTGTACATCTCCTCGCGCCAGAGGCTCCTGAGTGCCATGTTGCCGGTGGACGGCGCGTAGTCGACGACCTGGTCGGGCGTCAGCCCACTTATGCGGTCCATGATGGCAGGAAGGTTCATCGCACAGCCGCCCTCGCGGGCGATGCCGATAGTCGCATCGTACTTGTGCGCGTGCTCCCGCGCCTCGGCGGTCTGTGTGAGTATGCCCTTCGGGAAAAAGACCTCGCGTCCGAGCCGCGACAGCACCGAGTACAGGGCCGGGTTTGCCTCTTTTATCGTAGCGTTCAGTTCATCAGCAAGTGGGTTCATGTTTTGCACCTGTCCGGTTGCGGGTACGCTCCTGATCGAGCACCCAATTCTAACCGATTGAAAGTGCGTCCGCCACACATTTATCGCATAGAATCCCTGAGCCACCCCCGTAGCGGAATGAACTTAAGAAAATGGGGTCAGGTCTTTTTCTTTGAGTCAGGTTGAAGCAAGTCAACCGAAGTGCCTGAGTGACTCAAAGAAAAAGACCTGACCCCGGAAATTTAAGCTAGATGCCGGAGCAGGCTGCTTTGATCTGGGCGTATATCTGTTGGGGTTTGAAGCCCAGCAGGCGGTTCGCGCCGGAAGTGCAGGCTGCAGCACACGCGCCGCACCCCTTGCACAGCGATCGGTTGACCACGGCGACCCCTCGCTCCTCGTCGAAGCTGATGGCCTCATAGCTGCACAGCGCGATGCACTGGCGGCAACCGGAACAGAGCTTTTCGTCCACGAAGGCCACGACACCTTCGGTAACCACGTTGTCCTTCGAGAGCACGGACTCCGCACGGGCTGCAGCCGCGCATGCCTGCGTCAGGCTCTCGGAGATCGTCTTCGGGTAGTGCGCGAGGCCGGCCACGAAAACGCCGTCAGTAGCGAAGTCCACCGGACGCAGCTTGACGTGCGCCTCGAGGAAGAACCCGTCGGACGTCAGCGGCACCTTGAGCCGAGGTGCGAGCTCCCGGGCGTCGGGGTTGGCGACGACGCCACACGACAGGACGACGAGGTCCGGGTTGATAACGACCTCCTCGCCCCTGACGTTCTGGTCCGCCACTTTGACCTGCAAGTCGCCGCGCAAGGTGTCCACGCGGGGTGGCTCATCTTTTTCGTAGCGGATGAAGTTGGCCCCCAGGTTGCGAGCCTCGAGGTAGTGGTCCTCTTTCAGCCCATAGGTCCGCATGTCGCGGTAGCATACGTTGACCCCGACGTCGGGGCCGATCTTCTTCAAGGCCACGGCGTTTTTCACCGCCACGCCACAGCAGATCTTGCTGCAGTAGGGGTGCTCGTCGTTCCGGGAGCCGACGCACTGTACCATCACCACGTCTCGCAACCCCTCGAGCGAGGCCGGGTCCTCGGAGATGCGCCGCTCCAGCTCGGTCTGCGTGATGACCCGCTCGTCGGTGCCCCATCCGAACTCGCCCTCGTGAGGCGCGTACTCCAGCCCGCCGGTCGCGACGATCACGATGCCGTGATCGAGCTCCACCGGGCCCTCGGGAGTGTCTACAACCGAATGGAACTTCCCGATGAAACCGTCTACCGACTCCACCTCCGAGGCGAGGTACAGCCCGATGTTCTTGTGAGCGATGACGCGCATGGAGAGGTCGGCGAGCTTCGCCGTAACATCAGCGCCCTCGATCGTCCTGGCGATATGGCGCATGTTGCCACCGAGCTCGCGCTCTTTTTCGACGAGATAAGTCGTGAAGCCCGCGTCGGCGAGCTGAAGGGCCGCCGTCATGCCCGCTCCACCTCCGCCGATCACCAGCGCGCGCGGCGTCACCGGCGAGATGCCTTCCTCGAGCGGCTCGAGCAGGGCCGCCTTCTCGACGCCCATCTTCACCAGCAGCTTCGCCTTGTCCGTAGCCTCGTCGGGCAGCGTCATGTGGACCCAGGAGCAGTGCTCCCTGATGTTCGCCATCTCGAAAAGATATTTGTTGAGGCCGGCGGTCCGCAGGGTCTCGCGGAACAGCGGCTGGTGCGTCCGCGGCGTGCACGAAGCCACCAGCAGACGGTTCAGCTTGTTCTCTTTGATTGTCTCGCGGATCCACTCCTGCGCGTCCTGGCTGCAGGCGTAGAGACGCTCCTCGGCAAAGACCACGCCCGGCAACGAGCGCGCGTACTCGACGACCGAGGGCACGTCGACCACTCCGCCGATGTTCGTGCCGCAGCGGCAGATCACGGCTCCTATCCTCGGAGGCTCGCCGGCGACGTCGCGCTCGGGAGGGTACTCCGTGCGCTCGATCAGCTCTCCCCTGCCGGCCCCGAGCCTGGCGCTCGCCAGCCCTGCCGAAGCGCTGGCCTGGACGACGCTGTCAGGGATGTCCTTCGGGCTCTCCACCGCTCCACAGGCGTAAATGCCGTCCCGCGACGTCTCGACGGAGACGAAGTCGTCGGAATCGACGAACCCGTGGGCGTCCAGGTCGACGCCGAGAGCCTCGGAGAGGCGGCCCGCGTCGGGCACGATTCCTACACCGAGCACGACCAGGTCGAACTCCTCTTCAACCGTGTTCCCGCTCTCGTCGACGTAGCCGATCAGGATGTTCTTCGTCGGCTGCATCTCTTTCGCGTACGACGCGAGGCACCTGACGTACCTGATGCCCTGTTCGTTTTTTGCCTTCTCATAGTATTCGTCAAAGCCCTTGCCGTAGGAGCGCATGTCGATGAAGAAGATGGTCGGGTCGATGGTGTGCTCATGTTCCTTGGCGATGATGGACTGCTTTGTCGCGTACATACAGCACACGGACGAGCAGTAAGTGTTGCCGTTGGTGGAGTCACGCGAGCCCACGCACTGGATGAACGCGAGCTTCTTGACTGGCCCGCCGTCCGAGCGCCTGACGACGTGACCGCCGGTCGGGCCGTTCGCCGCGAGTATCCTCTCGAACTCGAGGCTGGTCACAACGTTGTCGTATACCCCGTACCCATACTCCGCACGGGCCTTCGCGTCGAACGGCTTGTAGCCTGACGCGACCACGATGGAACCGACCTCGATGACCTCGGTGTGCTCTTTCTGCTCGTAGTCGATGGCATCGGCAGGGCACGCCTCCTTGCAGTTGCCACACTTGCCCCTGAGAAGGTAGAGGCATTTCGTCGGGTCGATGAACGCGGCTCCCGGGACAGCCTGTGGGAACGGGACCCTGATGAGCGGCGCCTTGGAGAGGCCGGCGTTGTACGGGTCTTTGACCTTCACGCGGCATTTCTCACTGCATATCCCGCAGCCTGTGCACTTTTCAAGGTCGACGAACCGCGGTCGGACGCGAACGCTCACCTTGAAGTTGCCGGGCTCGCCTTCTACCCCCAGCACGTCGCTCAGCATGAAGAGCTCGATGTTCTTGTTCGAGCCCACCTCGACGAGCTTGGGCGAGAGGATGCACATCGAGCAGTCGTTGGTAGGGAAGGTCTTGTCGAGCTGCCCCATGACCCCGCCGATGGAAGGACCGGAGTCTACCAGGTAGACGCGATAGCCCATGTCCACCAGGTCGAGCGATGACTGGACGCCGCCGATGCCTCCGCCGATGACCATGACCGCTCCGACCGGCTTGTCGCCTGCGGGTGCGGAGACGTGTTCTGCGGACTTCGAGGCGGGCTTCTTTGCCGCTGCTTTTTTCGCGGCCTTCTTCGCCGCGGGTTTCTTTGCGGTGGCCTTTTTCGCCACGGCCTTTTTTGTTTCTTCGCTATCAGGCATGTCTTCCTCGTAAGACGGCTTCAGGCCGTCAGGTCAAGCTCTTTGAGAAGAGGCATCGGGTTTATGAGGTGGCTCTTGAACCAGGCGTCCGCGCCATCGAGCCCCATTGCGAGGCCGAGCAGCTCGGTGAAGTAGAGCACGGGCATCTTGTGCGGCACCTTGAAAGAGAACTTCCCTGGCTGCTGTCTCATCTCGAGGTTCGCCGTGCACATAGGACACGCTGTCACGATGCAGTTCGCGCCCGCTTCCTCCGCCCTGGTGAACAGGTTGTTGACGAGCTTCTCAACCACGTCGGTCCGGGACAGCGAGAGGCTGCCGCCGCAGCAGTCGGTCTTGTAGGACCAAGGTCGCACCTCGACCCCGAGCGCGTCGAGGAACCTGTCGAGCTCGGTGGGGTTCTCCACTGAGTCACAACAGCAGACCTCGGGCGGCCGCACCAGCAGGCACCCGTAGTAAGGAACCGCTTTCAGCCCGGCGAGGTTGGTGCGGAGCCAGCGCTTGATCTCTGGCATCCCGACGTCGTTCACCAGGACGTCGAGCAGGTGCCGGATCTCGCCTGTGAACCTCGGGTCGGCCTGCGCGGCGGACTCGACCTGGCGCGCAAGTGCTTCGTCCTCGAGGATGCGCTTCTGGGCGACCTTCATCCGCGAGTAACAGGCAGCGCAGACGACCAGCATGTCCTTGCCGATCTTCTTTGCCATCGCGAGATCGCGACCGGGCAGTGCGACGGACAGCAGGTCGTTTGTCATGTGCGCCGAAGATGCTCCGCAGCAGCTCCAGTCAGGGAGCTCTTCCAGCTCTATCCCAAGCGCCTTACAGACGGCCAGGGTCGAATCGCCGAACTCCTCGGCGGAACCGGTCTGCGAGCAGCCCGGATAGTAGGAGAAGGACAAGCGGCTCATTGGCACCCGCCTTTGGAGGTCTCATCGAATATCCTCTTCACCGCCTTGCGGTCTTTGACCACGCGGGGGAACACTTTGATCTTGCGCTTCGCGACCATGACGGCCCCGAGGCCGAGGTCGTCGAAGAGCCTGCGGCTCATCGCCTTGTAGGCGCCGATGAGAACGGGCTCGTTCGTCTTGCCCGTGTACTTGATGCCACCCAGGAATGACTTGTGGAAGAGACCTATTTCCGGCTCGCCCAGGCGCTCGTCTTTTTCGAGCGCCATCTGTCGGAGCCCGTCCATGACACCCGCGATGTCGATCTCGTTGGGGCACCGCGTCGAGCACGTCTCACACGACGCGCATAGCCAGATGGTGGAGCTGCGAAGAAGGCGCTCCTCCTGTCCGTACTGCACCATCTTCATGACCTCATGGGGGACGAGGTCCATGGCGAAAGCGACGGGGCAGCCGGCCGAGCACTTCTTGCACTGGTAGCACGCCCGGACTTTCTGGCCCGTCCGCTCCTCGAGGTCTTTCTCCAGCCGCCGGTTTATGGTGTTGATCATCAGGTCACACTTTCTCCAATCCGGATATTGATTGTGACTGGTTAGTCGTTATCAATAACCCGACACCGTGTCAAGGGCCGGGCTTTCCTTTCAGAGCAAAAGATTACCATATCGAGCGCTCGGATGAATTGATAAAAACAGTGTCACGCGCATCAGGTTACGACCCCGGTGGCGCACCTGAAACGCAGCGCACTACTTGACCCCGTGATATATTGGACAGAATCCATTCAATGAGGAGAACGCTTGCTTTGCGAAAGCTGTAACAGGCGCCCGGCGTCCATGAAGATGACAGTCCGCAATGCCTCGGGCGAGCAGCGCATGCTCATGCTCTGCGGCCTGTGCGCATACCGCTTCACCAACGTCCTCCCGAACATGGCGGCGACGCGCAGCACCGCCTCGGGCGGCCAGCTATCACCCGAGCTCTTCAGCGAGGCCCACTTCCCGACCCAGCGGCTCGGCGCTTTCCAGGGCTATTCGACCGCGACTCAAGAGGCGCTCGGGAACGCCGAGAACGTGACGCGCGACTTGGGCATCCCCTTGATCGGGACATTCCAACTCCTGATGGGAATATGCGCCCTGAACCACCCAGTCAAACAGATACTCGAGCGCTACGGCGTGACCCTGGAGAAACTCGAGGTGGCGGAGCAGAAAGCCGTGGACAGCGGCGTCTTCAAAGGCGCTGTCGAGAACGGCGCCTCCGTGCGGGGAACGCCGCCCGCGCAGCCGAGCCAGCCTGCGCAGGTGAAGATGCAAGGCAACACCCTGTCTATATTGGAGATGGCGCAGAACAAGGCCGTCGGGACTTCCTCCAGCTTCATCGAGCCCGAGCACCTCATCCTTGCGATGATCGAGCTGCCGCAGGTGAGCTCGACGCGGTGGCTCCTGCAGCTCGGCGTCAACCTCGACGCCCTCAAGGGAGACCTCCTGCAGTCCCTCACTGACAGGCAGGCCGGGCCTTCGGCGAACGTGATGCCGGCCAACCTCGCGGGCCTGAGCGTGCCAGACACCGCGGACGGCCAGCCCGCGCGCGACACCGACGCCCTCGCGAAGTTCGCGCAGGACCTCACCACACGGGCCGAGCAGGGAAAGCTCATGCCGGTCGTCGGGCGCGAGGTCGAGCTGAACCGGGTCGAGATGATCCTTTCACGGCTGCAGAAGAACAACCCGATACTGCTCGGCGAGCCGGGGGTCGGCAAGACGGCTGTGGTCGAAGCCCTGGCGCAGCATATCGCGTCCGGGGACGTGCCGACCCGCCTGCGCGGCTGCAGGGTGTTCGAGGTCGACCTGGCGTCCATGATCGCGGGAACCCAGATGCGGGGCGAGTTCGAACAGAGGATGAAGGACCTTATGACGCAGGTCGAGGCGATAGGCCCGAAGGCGATACTGTTCATCGACGAGAGCCATACGCTCGTCGGCGCGGGCTCCAGCGAGGGCAGCATGGATGCGGGGAACATGCTCAAGCCTGCGCTCGCGCGCGGCCAGCTTCATCTGATCGGCGCCACGACCAAGGCGGAGTATCAGAAGTACATCGAGAAGGACCCGGCCCTCGCGCGCCGCTTCCAGCCGGTGCTCGTGGGTGAGCCCACGACGGGCCAGGCGATAGAGATGATTGAGGGCATACTCGATCGCTTCGAGAAACACCACAACGTCACGATCGCGCAGGAGGCCGTGACCGCGGCGGTGACGCTCTCCAATCAGTACATCACCGACCGGTTCCTCCCGGACAAGGCTATAGACCTGATCGACGAAGCATGCAGTTGCGTCGCGATGGCCAACGAGAAGTCCGGCGAGAAGCGGGCGGTCATCGCCGAAGACGTCGCGGAGGTCATATCCCAGATCACCGGAATACCGCTCACCAAGATGATAGAGCCCGAGAAGAAGCGGCTGCTCCAGATGGAAAACGTGCTGCATGAACGGCTCATCAACCAGGAAGAGGCGGTCGCCGCGGTCTCGAGCGTGGTGAAGCGCAGCCGCGCCGGGTTGAAAGACCCGCACAAGCCGAACGGTTCTTTCATCTTCGCCGGGCCAACGGGCGTCGGAAAGACGGAGCTCGCGCGGTCTCTGGCTGAGTTCCTCTTCGACAACGAGGACGCGCTCATCAGGATCGATATGTCCGAGTACATGGAGAAAGAGTCGGTGTCCCGCCTGATCGGCGCGCCGCCCGGCTACGTCGGTTACGATGAGGGCGGGCAGCTCACCGAGAAAGTGAAGTTCCGGCCTTACTCCGTCGTGCTCTTCGACGAGATGGAGAAGGCGCACCCGTCAGTGCTCAACATCCTGCTGCAGGTCGCGGACGCCGGCTGCCTGACCGACGGGCAGGGACGCACCGTTAACTTCAGGAATACGATCATCATCCTCACGACCAACGTCGGCGCGGATATCTTCTACAAAGGTCTTCAGGCCGACATGACGCACGACCAGCTCAAGCAGAAGGTGACCGACCTGCTCGTCTCGGCGACCTCCCCCGAACTGATCAACCGCATGGATGCCCTGATCGTGTTCACTCCGCTGACCGAGGCGCAGGTTCGGCAGGTCATCAAGCTCCAGGTGAAGGCGCTCGGCAAGCGCCTCAAGGACCAGAACATGTCACTCGACATCACCGACGAAGCGCTGACTTACATGGCCAAGGTCGGGTACGACCCGCAGATGGGGGCAAGGCCGGCCAAGCGCCTCATCCAGAACGAGATCGAGTCGCCGCTGTCGGACATGATCCTCGGGGAGACGCTGAAGCCAGGCCAGACGGCGAGGATTGGCCTGAAAGACGGCAAGCTGAGCATTACGCCCGTGGAAGGCCAGGCTGTGGAACAAGTGGCGGCTGTCACGACCGCCCAGCCTCCCGTCGAGGAAGTCGCGGCGCCTGAAGTCGAGCCTTCCCCTGTGTCAGCGACCTCGCCGCTGCCCGATCTGGAACCCCCGCCGGCATACGAGCCTGACGCCACGCGCAAACCACAACCGATGATGCAAAAATCGGACAAGCCGGAATAGTTAATGAGTAATTGGGGTCAAACCATCAATATTCCATTTTGGCGTGCAACCTGATCCCGGGATGAAAAGGAATATTAATGGTTTGACCCCAATTACTCCTCAGTCGATCAGGATGCCGCCGTCTACTACTATCGTCTGGCCGGTGATGTAGGTCCCACGTGCGACGAGGAAGCTCACGAGCTCCGCTATCTCAACGGGCTCTGCGAACCGTCGCATAGGTATGCGGGGCAGGACCTTCTCGAAATGCTGCGGCGGCCAGTCGGCGATCATCTCGGTAGCGACGTATCCGGGGGCCACGCCGTTCACCCTGATGCCGTGGCGGGCGACCTCTCGCGCGAGGCAGACCGTGAAGCCGTTAAGCCCGCCCTTGGCGGCGGCATATGCCGTCGCGCCGCGCATCCCGATCATCCCGATGATTGATGAGATATTCACGATCGCTCCGCCCGACCCGCGCTCGATCATGTCCGCTACCGCATACTTCGAAGTGTAGAAGACGGACAGGAGGTCGATGCCTATCGTGGCGGCAAGCTTCTCCCCGTCCAGCTCCCCGATGTCGACGTGGTCGATCACGCCCGCGTTGTTGACGAGCGCATCGACGCCGCCGAGCTCCTCGACGCAAGTCGCGACCAGCCGCCTGGCACCTTCCTCGGTCGACAGGTCCGCCTGCGCCAGCACGCCCTTGACGCCCATCGATTCGATCTGTGCCACTACGTCGCGTGCCAGGTCGAGGCGCGACCGGCAGTTGACGACGACGTTTGCGCCGTTGGAAGCCAGGTCCAGCGCGATCGCTTTTCCGATGCCGCGCGACGACCCCGTGACTATTGCGTTCTTACCACTCAGCATCACAACCCCCAGGAATGATCGGAGGAATATTAATGGTTTGACCCCAATTATTCCACTATCATTGTTCCTGTAGGAGTACTCAAGGGAGGTTTCTGATGAGTTCGGGAAAGTCGCTGAAGATAACATGGTACGGGCAGGCGATGTTCAAGATCTCCAGCGCCGAGGGCACCGTCGTCGTGGACCCGACCCCACCTCAGACCGGTTACGAGTACGAGCCTATGAGCGCCGACATCGTCCTTGTCACGCACAGGCACTTCGACCACTTCTACCTCGATGGGATCACCGGCAACCCCAAATTCATCAACGCCAGCGGCAAGTTCGACCTTGGCGGGCTCAAGGTCGTGGCATTTGACTCCTTCCACGACGCGAAGCTCGGCGAGGAGCGCGGCCGGAACGTCATCTATACCTGGGAGCAGGCAGGGCTGAGGCTTGGCCACTTCGGTGACCTGGGGCACATGCCCGAGCACGACCTCATGAAGAAGGTCCTCAAGCTCGACGTCGCGATGGTCCCCGTCGGCGGCATATTCACCATCGACGCCGAGCAGGCGGTGAGGCTCATCCGCGACCTCGAGGCGCGCATCGTGCTGCCGATGCACTACGGGACCCCGGACTGCGTCGTCCCGCTCGAGCCGGTGGACGAGTTCACCCGCAGGTTCAAAGGAAACGTCAGGCTGGTCACGGAGCGCCCCGTCGAGGTC
>Ga0209745_1001443_pt1 | contig 14153 bp, 7 predicted proteins | sample BarGraNGADG00312_FD_184495 | JGI IMG/M metagenome (GOLD analysis project Ga0209745, IMG submission 184495) | Arctic peat soil microbial communities from Barrow, Alaska - Barrow Graham LP Ref core NGADG0004-312 (SPAdes) (version 2) | ecosystem: Environmental > Terrestrial > Soil > Wetlands > Peat ... | reverse complement strand
CCATCCCCTTTTGTAAACAAAATAACAGAGTAAAAATCGTGAGCATGTTCCTGCCTGATGAAGCAGTAGAGATTTAAAAACTTTGCAAAACTATTAAAGTAAATACCATGCACTTTAATATCCCTCAGGAAACTAAAGTGGTACAGGGATTTCTCAATATTTTGATTCTGATGCAAGCTTTATTTTATCCAGTCGTCAAAACTAAATAAAATAAAATCCTGATATAGACATATATAATATATATCATATGTTATTTGAAAATCAAATGTTTGCCTGTTACACCGATAAGGCTGAAATTGGGTGAAAAGAGATTGCCAGAATTTTTATTTACTATCCACCAGTATCGGAAGGTTTTTCCCGTTAGTCATAAAGATAAGCTTGGCATTAGGTGAAGTGTTAATTGCCTTGATCATCTCATATTGCAACAACCGGTCGCTAAGCCCGGTACTAAGAATCTTCTGGTAATCGGCAATACCCTGTGCCTCAACTCTTTTCCGTTCAGCTTCCTGTCTTTCTTTTTGCAGAACAAATGTCATCTTCTGTGCATCCTGCTCAGCATTTATTTTCGATTCGATAGAGGCTTTTACCGATGCAGGCAATGTAATATTCCTTACCAAAAGCTGTTCCAGCAATAATCCCCTTTCTTTGAAATTTGATTCAATTGTCGTAAATATCCGGGACTGAAACTCATCTCTTTTAGTTGAATACAAAGCAACGGCATCATAATAAACAGCATTGTCCCTGATCTTTGTGCGACATATCGGACGGACAAGAACATTCCGGTAATCGGTTCCTACTTCTCTGAGAATCCGGGGTGCTTCGGCAGGGACAACCTTATACAAAACCGTAAGGTCGATAACCACTTCAAGACCATCTGCCGTTAATACACGAATGGCGTCATCACCTTGTTTGGCTCCTTCATCCTGCACTCCCGACATGGTATAATTCTCTGTTCTGACATCGAACATAACAACCTGTACCAATGGATTAATAATGTTTAATCCGCTTTCAAGGATATTATTACTCACCTTTCCAAACAGCTTCTGAACACCTACCTGTCCCGGTTCAACCTGAACAACACATGCAATAGACATTCCAATAAGAATGACAATTACCCCGGCTGTTTTTATCATCGATCTGTATTTGCGTAACAACGGTTCATCGGATTTTGCAGCTACAAATCCGATAATGATAATTATAATTCCTACTATTATTACCGTCATAATTTTAAAGATTAATTGTTTATATCAGAGGTTTTAATGAAGCTATAAAGATAGTCAGAAAATCGATAGTTCAAAGAAGCATAAACGTTATGGCATCCATCAAATGGAATGTTATAGATAAGATTTACTGACATGCACCAATTTATCTGTATGTAAAAAGAGTAACTTTCTGGATACCTGCCTTATTGCCCTGAATTCTCAGGTCTGTCCCTGTGAATAAGTTCGCGTGAATTTCATTGGTTTTTTCATTAAATTGATGGTTTTTATTATTTTATTTTTTCAATCTTTCCTGCCCAGCCACCACCGGGAGCAAGATGTATATTGAGTTTGGTGTCGGACGAAATTTTTATCACCTCCTTTTTATAATCGGTACCATCGCGGTCAGCATTTATTCCATCCTTAAAGATGACTGCCTGGAAATCTCCGGCACCAAGGAATGAAAAATCGAGCGACAGATCTCTTGCATCCCAATCGGTCATTGCTCCGACATACCATATAGCTCCCTTTTTACGTGCCAGGGCAAGATACTCCCCTACTTTTCCGTCGAGTGGTACTGTTTCGTCGAAAGTAACAGGAACTCTGGTAATAAAATCTGTACATTCCTGTTCTCTCATATAGATTGTTGGATTATCCGACAGCATTTGAAGAGGTGCTTCAAAAACTACATACATGGCCAATTGCTGACAGCGGGTACCCTGGCTCATCGGATTCGAATTTATTGGTCTGTAGTTTGCTTTATTTGAATTTCTCATTGCCCCGGGTGTATAGTCCATAGGACCAGCCATCATGCGGATAAATGGAATAGAAACGACATAACGAGGCTGATCTTCAACTGCCCATTTGTAGTTTTCCAGTCCTTTTACACCTTCATAACCAATTACATTGGGATAGGTTTTTTGTAAACCTGTCGGCTTGAATACTCCATGGTAATCAACAAGCAAATGATAATCAGCCGCATTTTTAGCTATCTCATATAGTGAAGCAACAGCTACTTGATCATCCCGGTCAACAAAATCGATCTTAAATCCTTTCACTCCCATTTTTGAGTATAAAGGAAAAACTTTATCCATCTGCTGAGTAACAGCATACCATGTGGCCCAAAGGATCACTCCCACTCCCTTCTGACTGCCATAATCAATTATTTCCTGAAGATTGATATCAGCAACTATTTTGGTAAGATCCAATCCTTCAGACCAGCCACCATCAATAATTACATATTTTATATTATTTGCAGCAGCAAAATCTATATAATATTTATAGGTAGGGGTGTTCATCCCGGCCTTAAAATCGACATGTGATATATTCCTGTCATTCCACCAATCCCATGCAACCTGGCCAGGCTGAATCCATGTGATATCATCTATTTTTGAAGGTGAAGCCAGCTTCTGAACTATATCAATATTCAGTAATTCCTTGTCGTGATTACTGATAACAATTATGCGCCATGGGAAATTGCGTGTACCATTTACTCTGGCGATGTAGTCAGCTCTTCTGGTTGGGATATAATTGATACCTCCGTATCCTCCCAGCTTTGCCTCCAACGGGTACGGAGCATATACCCCCTTAAAACCAATATGTGTCTGATTAATATTCAGGTACATACCAGGATATTCTTCAAGATCAGCTTCCAGAATAACCACTTTTCTATTATTCCCAACATCAACCAATACAGGAAGAAAGGCCAGAGAATCACTGGCAAATTTCGAAATATTGATCTCTTTATAAAGAGCTTCAAATGAAGAGTTGAAAATTTTCCCATCCCTGTAATCCCACATATAGGGTATAAAAGCTTTGTAGTCAGCTGTGAAATTAAAGTTGGCTTCTTCATTCTTTATTAACAATTCACCCTTTTTCTTTGTGGAAAACCGGTAGGCAACTCCTTCATTATACACCCTGAATATTATTCCAAAATCGCCTTTAAAATTAATTGTGAGCTGATTATATTGATCTGTAATTGCAGATTTTTTATAATTGAATGGAGCAAGTACATTGTCAGTTTTTTCAGTTTTTGATGACAATATTTTTACATTTTCACCAAGGATTTCACCACTTTCAAGTTGAAGTGAAATTGCTGAAGGAGCAATAATTTGTTGTTCTGCAGATTTAACAGACCATTGAAGTTTAGCTCCAGTTTCTACATTCAATGTAATGTTACCATTAAACGACTTTATTTCAAAGCTTTTGATCTTCTGGGCGGAGAGAATCGTTGTACTCATCAATATCACGATGAGTGATCCTAATAATCTTTTTTTCATTTTATTTGTAAATTTTAGCATGAATTAATTATCACAAGAAATCTCAAATCATCTTTACTAAATTCTGAAAATATCTGTCAGAAATGCCATGCAAGTTGTTGATCAAATAAACACGATCGTTGCTCGAAAAGAAATGTCCCGAACATTATTAACAACCAATGTTTTCTAATACTCTATTTCACATTTAAAACCTTTTTCAATTTAATATCTGCAGAAGATGAGCCAATGCGAATTTCAATACTGTCCCGCTCAACTTGCCAGTCGTTTTTACTAATATCCCAATAAGCCAGCCTTTTCGCTTCCAGAGGAATTTCAACGGTTTTGTTTTCACCGGCTTTAAGGGTTACCCTCATGAATCCCTTGAGTTCCTGTTTTGGACGACTGACTTGTGAGTTGATGTGGTTTACATAGAGTTGCACTACCTCATCACCATCCTTTTTACCAGTATTAGCTATGTCGACACTTACAGTTATCGAACCATTCCTGTTGAGGTTCTCAGCACTTGTTTTAAGTTTCGAATATGAAAATGTGGTATAACTCATGCCGAATCCAAAAGGGAAGAGAGGTTCAGTTTTAAAGTACATGTATGTTCTGCCGTTACGGATGTTGTAATCAAGCATTTCCGGTAACTGGTCGAGTGATTTTGGCCAGGTCTGTACCAATCGTCCTCCAGGGTTATAGTCCCCAAACAAAACGTCTGCAAGAGCATTCCCTTCCTCCTGGCTGCTATGAGCCATATGTACTATTGAAGGTACATTTTCCTGTGTCCAGTTGATGGCATACGGGAAACTGCTTTTAAGCACTACAATAGTTTTTGGATTTGCGGCCAACACTTGTTTAATAAGCTCTTCCTGGTCATCAAGTGTAATTGTTTTCCTATCCAGGTCCTCCCTTCCCTCAGATGGATTCGATATTTTCTTCCACCCATTGTCGAGATTGGGGTTATTCCCTACGCAGACAATGGCCACTTCAGAGGATTTGGCCAGATTTACTGCCGCAGCTACATCATCACCTAAAGCGAACTGTACTTTAACCCGTTTACCAACCTTGTTCTTAATTCCTGCAAGCGGGGTAATCGAATATGGCGCCTGTGAGCTGTACCAGTCAAATAGCACCTGGTCAGCCCGCGGACCGATCACAGCAATCGACTTAATTGCCGACTTATTAAGTGGCAGTATATTCCCCGAGTTTTTCAAAAGAACTATTGATTTCTGTGTTGCAAGTTTTACTAAATCTTTATTTTTCTGAGTATTCCATGGTGCTGGTTGTAATGTGTCGACCCCGATTCCGGAATAGGGAACTCTGTCGGGAGGGTCAAGTAATCCCAGACGGATAAAAACCCTTAGAGTACCTTTAATGACGTCATCAAGTCTTTTCTCAACGAGAAGGCCCTCTTCGATTGCTTTTTTTACCGGGGCTTCGAAATTCCTGTCAAGATATTGATTGATGCCTGCATTGACAGTTCCGGCACCCGATTGTGTAGTGTTCTCGTAGTAATGTTGTGATCTTGTCAGGTTAGCGAACCCGCCGGCATCGGTACATATCACGCCATCAACTCCCCACTGCTTTGCCACCACTGTTTCAATAATAGGATTCACAGTACAGGGCACACCATTTATAAGGTTATACGCTGTCATGAAGCACTTAGCTCCTCCTTCAACAAAGCCCATATGGAACGGAAGAGAATAATACTCATAGAACTGACGGATATCAAAATTTGATGATGTACTCGTACGGTTATCTTCATTGCTGTTGGCCAGGAAATGTTTTAAAAGTGATGCACTGAGCCAATATTTGGGATCTTCACCCTGAAGGCCCCTTATCATTGCAACTGACATAATACCATTAAAGAATGGGTCTTCGCCGAAACATTCTTCGGTACGGCCCCAGCGCGGGTCGCGACCCAGGTCTGCATTAGGAGCGCGAATTATTAGTCCACCACGACCTTTATACTTAGGACTCTGAAATACATATCGTGCTTCATAACCTTCGACGGCACCGGCTTGCCTTATAATTTCAGGATCCCATGTTTCGCCCATGCCAATTGATTGCGGAAAGGTTGTCGTTGAAATTGGTCCACGGCGCCCCCAACCTCCTGGCGCACCCTGCGCCAGTCCATGCAAACCTTCTACATGACTCATACGTTTAATACCAAGACGTTCCACACCAGGACTCTGACTGAGAAATGCAACCTTTTCATCGATAGTCATAAGGGAGACAATATTACTTACACGGTCCTCGATTGGTATATCCGGATTTCGAAACGGATAGGTTGTCTGACACAATACTTTTGAAGTGCCGAGAAGAATCAGACCTGATAAGATCAGAATTAATTGTTGAGGTTTACGTTTCATTTTTATCTTATATTGGTAATCTATTTATAACTGTATAAAGTAACTCTCAGGATGTTATAACCAGTACCCAGCCTAAGGTTATTTCCCTGAGCAGTATCATCTCCTGCCAGCCTGCGTCCTGGTACCCATTTGCCATTTAGAAAGGTACCTTCTTCAACTGTTGCCAGTCCGGTTTTAAATTCTTTGTTTTTTTGTGAAAATGTAATTGACATACCGGTACCCGCAATATAAAACTCATCAGGAGCAGTCATTATGAATATTGCTGAACCCAGTTCTGCACTTCTGCTGTTTAAATTATTTGGATCGAACCGTAGATCAGCATGAAAAATTTGCTCCCCGAATTCAATATTTGCAGAGGGATTATCCTTTGTTAATAAAACCGCACCCATTGAGTTCAACCCCTGATGATCGCCAATTAATGGAATAAGCTGAGATATCATTTTATAACTCTGCGACAGTTCATCTCCTGCAAGAGTACGTCGTTCAATAGCAAAGGGTGAAAATCCTAGTGCATTATGCTGACCGACAGCATAAATGACATTAGCTGCTCCCTGAGCACCACTGCCTGTTTCAGGAATAAACAATGGGTTGCCTGAACGGGTAAATTGTTCAGCCATATATGCAAAATCAGGGCGATAAAGGTCAGGGCATAGCATATCAATCGACGGGCCTCCGGCATGATAAATATCGAAGACCTGAGGAAGGCACCCTCCACTCGGATAGGTTCCTGGCCATGAGTGTTCCCGTTGTTTCAACCAGGCATTTACAAACATTGGTATCGGATACTCAGCTTTTCCTGCTTCAACAACATAATTAATAAATTTTGCATAATACCATGCCATAAAAACTTCATCGGAATAAAATGGATAAGTCACCAATGCTTCATCCTGTTCTTTCTGAGTCATAGGGGGAACGAGATTCCGGACAGGCATAACAAGTCCTTTAGGTTTTCCCGGTCCAAATACTTCTTCCCAGGTTCCTGACACTTTAGATCCGTTGGCTTTCCATGCTTCTTTTAATTCGGGAACGAGGTTATCTTTGTTTTTTTCAATATAGCTCATTAATTCCTGTGGAACAGGTCCGTTGTATGCATCATTAGCAAGAGAAGACCTGTCGCGGGAGTCGCGCAATACACCTGCTTCATTTTCAACCTGTATCATAATGACTGTTCGCTGGCTATCAACTTCCTTAATATATTTCATCAGGGCAGCAAAAGCACGGGCATCTGCATTGCGGTTTTCTTCACTTAGCGGTGTTATTAATTCGATGGTTTCAGTTTCGTTTATTTTAACCCGGGGGAATCGTTCATAATCCTTTTTTACCCAATCAGGAATATAACTTGACATCCCGTTTTTCCAACTTGCAAACCAGATGAAAATGAGTTTCAGATTATTCTTTCTGGCATCGTTAATTACAGCACCAACTATGTCAAAATTAAATTTTCCCTCTACCGGTTCAATCATGGCCCATGAGATACCAGCTATTACCGAATTAAGATTGCTTTTAGTTAATGCCGGCCAGATTGGTTTCAAATATTCAAGACTGGTGGCAGCATTATTAGTCAATTCACCGCACAAGGCAATAAATGGTTTACCATCAACAATTAATTGTGTGGCAGTACCTTGTTCTTTCAGAGAAGGAATAGGAACAGCAGTTTGCCTTGAACAATTACTGCTGAATAAAGGTATCAATAATATGATTACGAACAGTTTACTATAAGTATGTTTTTTGTTTTCCATAAAAGTCTTATCTTAATATTAGTATAAAGTATTTCCCTCTTTTCATCGAGTAATAAGTGTTGTATGGAGTACTGTTGGTACTGCACCAATACGAGGTCCTCCCCAATCCGTCTCATCACCATTGCGTATACGTAAAAGTTTAAAGTGTCCGTTCTCATACCTGCCCTCTTCTACCTTAAGGTATTGCCAAGCTTTTCCTGCATTGGCACCAAGAGGTTTAAAGGTGAAATGACAAAGTGAGCCAATAAGCACAAATTCGTTCTCTCCCAGTTGCACAACCATAGCTTTGCCAATCGGACGGGTATTGGTTTGCTCCAAACGTCTGCCCCAAGTACCAAATGTAATTATAGCCTGCCAAGAGCCCAGGTTAATGGTTTGTTCTGCATGATCTTCCCGTTCAACAACGGCCTTGATCTTTCCTTCAAAGGCCCATTTTGCCAGTTCTCTCATCATAGGACCGGCCAGAGCATATTCCTGGGCAAGTGGAGAGAGTCTTGTAACTATTTCAGATTCTGCACTTCCCTGTCCGTTATCGTCTATTCCAAAAGGAGAAAAACCAATACCTCCGCGTGCAAGGACCGAATAAAAATAACGCACATATTCCTCACCGGAGCCGATTTCGGGGACGAACAACGCGTTGTCGGGACGTGCATACAGCTCAATCACCTTAAGCACCTTCTCACTTTCAGCCATATAGATATCCGGAGCCAGTAAGTCAAGAGCGGGTGCGGCAGTCTTCCAGATCGGTATTACATTGTCGGTCGGACCTCCGCTTTCATATGTTCCTGCTTTCGGATTCGTAATAGGATCGCGAAGGGCTGCATTGGCATACATTGGTAAAGGATACACTGCTTTCCCGGCAGCGGCAACATACCCGATATAATGCGCTACTGACCAGGCATGGAAATATTCATCTGCATCCTCTCCAAACACTTCCTGCCATGTTCCTTTCTCAACTAAAGGTTTGTTAAGCGCCTTAAGAACAGACGGTTTCAATAATTCAGCAGGTACCTGGCCTTCAAAAAGTTTTTGTGCAGTTGGAGAATAGTCCCTGACACTTCCCCAAGCACCCGGCTCATTTTCAACCTGCACCATAATCACTGTGTGCTGAGGATCGGCATTCTTCAAATGTTCCATCACTGAGGTGAACGCCTTGGCATCGGCTTCCATACCGGCCTGTGTATGCGGAGATGGAGAATCCACCGGCTCACCATTCCGGCCCGTGATAACTGGATACTTTACAGGATCGCGCTTCATCCATTCAGGCATGTAGTGACTGCTACCGTTCTTCCATGTGGCGAACCACAGAAGTACAAGATGTACTTTGTTTTCCCTTCCCTGTTTGAGAAGTGTGTCAATAAGAGAAAAATCGAATTTCCCGGGTTGAGGCTCTATCTGCTCCCAGTAAATTGGCACTTCAAGAGTATTAGCATGCATCGTTTTAACAGCCGACCATACCTGCGGCAACATGCCTGGCCAGCCACTGGAATTGTGTGCCTGTCCGCCAAGTATTAAAAAGGGATGGTCATCTACAATGAGTGCATGACGACCATCTTTTTCGATAATCTTCGGCATCATTCCCACTCGGGGCTGACCAAGGGCAATTCCACATGTCTTCAATACCACAACACTGCACAAGGCTGTTATCCGAAGCATTAAAATTATTTTTTTCATTTTATTAGTATTTTCATTTTAATCATTGTATTTCTCTATGTATTCTAATAATTCATTTGGTTGAAACAATTTGAATTACAGCCTCTTTAAGATCAGCTGAGACTGCAGTTATACGAATATTGCCTCCTTTCTCAGTCGATTGGATTACAGCAAGTGCCAGCCCGTTAAAGGCATTGCGTTTCTTGCTTTTCATCAGAGTTCTATCCTGTGGGTTGCCGTTATCGGTACCAATCAAAATTCCTTCTCCTTCTACTTTAAATTCAATCAGGTTACCTGCTTCAGGTACAATAAGGCCATTTTCATCTATAACTTCGACTTTAACATTTACGATATCGTGTGAATCGGCGACTACTTCCTCTCTATCTGCTGAAAGGCGAATTGCAGCAGGTTTTGAGGTAGTGCGAACTTCTTCTGTCACAATTTTCCCGTCTCTTTTACCTACTACTCTCAGTGTTCCGGGCTCATATGGTACATCCCAGGCCAAATGCAAATCAGAAGTTGTAGGCGCAATGTAAGGGTGTGAATATCCATTCCAGGATTTCGAATGTCCCTGTTGCGGAAAAACATAAGATTTTGCGCCAAAAGATCTGCCATTCAGGAAAAGTTCAACTGTGTCACAATTTGAATATGCAATCACTGATATAATCTTGCCTTCATGCCCTGCCCAGTTCCAATGAGGGAAGATATGAACCATCGGTTTTTTGATCCATTGGCTCTGATAGAAATAATATCCGTCTTTTGGAAAACCGCAAAGATCAATAACACCTGAACTTGAATTCTTATTTGGCCAACCGGCTTCCCCAAGATAATCAATACCGGTCCACATAAAATCTCCTATAACATAATCATTTACTGAAGTGAATTTCCATAATTGCTCAGCCTGGATCATACCTAACCTATAATCTCGTGAACGTCCGGGCCGTCTATCTGACTTGTCGGGTGCAACTGAGTATTGCCCCCGAAGACCTCCGACAGAAACATTTTCTGTTCCTATCATCTTCCAATCGGGATGGTCGTGCCGGTCAACACTATAATATAACTCCCTTCGTTCATTCCAACGATCGACATAATTATAGCCTACTATATCCTGCAATTCAAGGAATGGTAGCTTTGCAGGGCCATCACCCGCAGCAATCCGGTCATTTGCCTGAGTTACCGGCCGCGTAGGATCTTCCTTATGGAATGTTTCGACCAGTTTTTGCATTACTTCACTACCCTTTTCAGTAACCTGATCGGGTACTTCATTCCCGGCACTCCATATTACGATAGATGGATGATTGCGATCGCGATAAATCATAGAAAGCAAATCTGATTTCCACCACTCCTTAAAATAAATATGATAACTGAATCCCACCTGGCCTTTTTGCTCAACCCATTCATCAAATATTTCGTCCATAACCAGAAATCCCATTTTATCACACAGATCAAGAAATTCAGGTGCCGGCGGGTTATGTGAAGTCCGAATGGCATTACATCCCATTTCTTTCAATAATTGTAATCTCCTTGCCCATGCCTGTTCCGGAACTGCCGTGCCAAGACAACCTGCATCATGATGCAAACAGACACCATTCATCTTAATATGTTTCCCGTTCAGAAGAAAACCTTTATCCTTATCGAACTCAATTTTCCTGATACCAAAAGTTGTAATAAAACTATCATTTACTTTTGTTCCTTCAAGAATTGTAGATTGAAGCGTATATAATGATGGCGTATCAACCGACCATAGTTCGGGAGAAGTAACCCTGATGGTTTGCTCTACATCTGTTTTGCCTGATAACGAAAGTAATACTGGTGTTTCCTGAGTCGCAATCTCTTTGCCGGATCCATCTATTACAACCGATCTTAATATTAAATTCTTATTGATCTTATAATGGTTCTCAATTGAAGTACGTACTGCTATTGTTGCTGATGCTGGATTTGCTTCCGGTGTAGTAATATAAGTTCCCCATTGGGAAATATGAACAGGTCCGGCAATATTCAGCCACACATGGCGGTATATGCCCGAACCTGAGTACCATCGACTGTTGGGCTGGACAGAATTATCGACCCTGACTGCTATAATATTTTCCCCTCTTTTAACAAAAGGAGTCAGATCATAGTAAAAACTTGTATATCCATACGGATGATTGCCCAGATGCTGTCCGTTTATCCAGACATCACTATTCATATATACTCCGTCAAATTCAATCCAGTATTGCTGATCTTTGCCAAATGAAGAAAGGGTAAGATGTTTGCGGTACCAACCGATACCTGTTGGGAGATAACCACCCGGACCTTTTGTAATTGCATCTTCTTTAAATTCACCTTCAATACTCCAATCATGTGGGAGATTAAGTGTCCTCCATTTTGAATCGTCAAAAACCTGGTTTTCCGCCCCTTTTACATCGGATTGAATAAACTTCCAGTTATTATCAATCAGCAAATGCTGACGAACACCGGTTTTAGCAGACAAGGCAATTGAGTTACCTGTAAATATCAGGACAATACTCAGAATACTAACAAGTTTTTTCATAACTTTTTAAATCTTTGTAATTTAGATGGTTACTGAATTGTTGAAGTCAATTAATTCTAAAATGAAATTTACATTTCTTTATTTATTTTTCCAAGAAAGTTCCTGAACATTCTGTAGAACAATACGATTATACTTAATTTTCCTGCAAGGCAGATTGAAAAAAGTAAAAGTGCTTTCAGGTTAAAGCCGGGCATGCATCTCCTGCAACATCGTATGGATCAACATTTCTTAAGACTTTTTGTTCTATTCCGGTTAAACCTTTCTCACACTTTCTTGTTAATATATCGAGATAAAAGCAATAGTTAAGAAACGTTAAACTTTAAATACATTCCATAATTGAGGAATAAAACCACGAGACCATATGTCTTAATATCATCTTCAAATAAAACTATTCAGGCACCAAATGCGAAAAAGCCGGAATATTTTGCAGGAAAACAGAAAATAATAGGTTAAAAACAAAAGAAATGAATATCAGATTTTCAGTTTTAATAATATTAAGTTTACTTATCATCACCAGCTGGACCTGTTTAGATGCCCAGAAAAAAGTTTGGAGTATTGATGATTGTATCCAATACTCCCTGCAGAAGAATATCCAGGTGCAGCAGGCTCAGGTGAGCAGTGAAATTAATAAAATAGAAATGATTTATGCTAAATCTGCATGGTACCCTTCATTAAGCGGATCTGCCAGACAGAATTTCAACTGGAGCAATCAATATAATACTACTACCGGATCCACCGTATTCGCAGGAAGTAATGGTACAAATATTTCATTAAATTCAGGTATGACGGTTTCTAATGGTAGAAGGATCCAGAATAGTGTTAAACAATCTGAGATTAATTATGAAGCTTCGGGATATAATACCGATGTTATCAGGGAAACCGTAAGCCTCAATGTATTGAATGCTTACCTGCAGGTTCTCTATGCTGAAGAACAGGTTAAAAACGGCGAAGATCAGATTGCTTCACTTGAACAACAGCTGAACCTGGCTGGCGAGAGACTTAAGTTGGGTGCAATTGCAAACTCAGACTATCTTCAGGTTAAATCGCAGCTCGCAACAGAAAAACAAACACTCGCGACATCTAAAAGCCAGCTGGCAATTAACAGGATCACACTGATGCAATTGATGGAACTAACGGAACCCGGTGATTTTTCAATCGAACATCCTAACCTCGACAGTCTTATCAACCAGAAACGGATACCTGATCCAAAAGAAGTTTATCAAATTGCCCTGGGGATAAAACCTGAGGTTAAAAATGCGGAGCTAAGCAAACAAAGTTCTCAAATCGGGATCGATCTGGCAAAAGGTGGTTTTTACCCTAATCTTTCTTTGAATGCCGGTATATCTACATTATATTCATCAAATTCAACAGCCGGATCCTCATTCGGCTATCAGTTCAAAAACAACATAAGTCCGACAATAGGCCTTAGTGCTTCAATTCCTATTTATCTGAACAGGCAGGTAAGAACTAATGTAGAAGTTGCAAAGAAAAACACAGACAATGCAGAACTAAATGAGTATAATGTAAAAAATCAACTCAGGAAGGCCATCGAGCAATCTTGTCAGGATGTTACTTCATCTCAGATTGAGTATGAAGCAAGTGTTGAGGCATATAATGCTGTAAAAGAGTCATTCGATGTTGCTTCTGAAAAGTATAACCAGGGTATTATGAATTCGGTTGATTTTCTTATTCAGAAAACCACCTATATTACTACTCAAAGTGCTCTGCTTCAATCAAAGTACAGGTTGATTTTCAGTTATAAAGTACTTGATTTTTATTCAGGCCTACCCCTGTCATTCAGCAAAAAATAATAATAAATAATAATACAGAACAGAAATGAAAAGGAGAAAAAATACCAAAATAGTAGTTTATGCCATAATTGGTTCATTAATGTTTTTCGTGGCTGGTTCATGCAAAAAAGGTGATAAAGCTTACACTTTTGAAACTGTAGTTGTTAAAAAGGGCTCAATTATAAATACTATTACCGCTACCGGTACAATTCAGGCTGATACTACTGTCTTAATCGGTACCCAGGTTTCAGGTGTGATAAAAAAAATATATGTCGATTTCAACTCACATGTTAAGAAAGGTCAATTATTAGCTGAGCTTGATAAAACACCTTTGCAGACCCAGGTTCAACAGGCACAGGCTTCTCTTGATGATTCAAAAAGTGAAGTTGAATACCAGAAGGCTTCTTATGAAAGGTTTAAGGCTTTACTTGATAAGAAACTTGTAGCGCAGGCTGATTATGACCAGGTTAAATACAGTTATAATAAAGCACTTGCAAACCTGAAAACTGCCCAGGCCGGATATGATAAGGCTATTGTGAACCTCAATTATGCTTCAATCTATTCACCAATAGTTGGAGTTATTCTGAACAGGGCAGTGGATCAGGG
>Ga0209745_1001442_pt1 | contig 14157 bp, 11 predicted proteins | sample BarGraNGADG00312_FD_184495 | JGI IMG/M metagenome (GOLD analysis project Ga0209745, IMG submission 184495) | Arctic peat soil microbial communities from Barrow, Alaska - Barrow Graham LP Ref core NGADG0004-312 (SPAdes) (version 2) | ecosystem: Environmental > Terrestrial > Soil > Wetlands > Peat... | reverse complement strand
GCTGCAGCTGTTCGATCTGGAGAACAAGCTGGTCGCCGGCGTCTCGCTGGACTTAGGCACTTTGACGCCCGAGCCGCACTCGCTCTTCGAGCTGCTCAACAACCCAATCGTCAAGTCCAAGGTCAAGAGCAAGGGAGCGTCCAGCTACTACCTGTTCAATAAGGATCACCGTCTCGTTGCGGCCACTTCGTTCAACTCGTTGACGCAGCTTGAGAACTGGCGCCGGGCGAACAACGAGAAGAGCAAGAGCGATGTGATTCTCGGCGTGCCGACAACGGCGACGGCTGTCTCGTGTGACCTGGTGACGAGTCGCGTCTGCCCGGGCCAGAAGGGCGGTTTCACACCCAAGTCCGGTCAGACCTGGTGGTACCTCTTCGGCCTTCCGCCCAACCTTGCGGGCGGTGACCTGAACGCGAGCGGCATCCGCTCCGAGTTCGGCTCGGACGGCCCACAGGTCGACCTCAGCTTCACCGGCAACGGCAACAAGGTCTTCCACCAGATCACCCGTGACGAGTGGATCCGCGGCCAGACCTACGGCCCTCAGCACTTCGCGGTCGTGCTCGACAACCAACTGGTCACCTTCCCGCAGATCGATCCGACCAAAGGCAACCTGAGCGACGGGATCGATCCCGCGATCAGCGGCGCGATCATCACGGGCATCCAGAAGATGAGCGAGGCCAACGACATCGCCACCGTGCTGCAGACGGGCGCCCTGCCGTTGTCCTTCGGTCAGGCGGCGAGCAACCAGATCTCGGCCACGCTCGGGAAGGACTCGCTGCGCCAGGCGATGATCGCTGCGATCGTCGGACTGGCGCTGGTCGTCGTCTTCCTACTCGCTCTCTATCGCTTCCTCGGCCTCGTAGCGGTGATCGGCCTCGGTATCTACGCGGCCTTCCTCTACGGGGTGATCCTGCTCTTCAACGTCACGCTCTCGCTGCCGGGCTTCGCCGGGATGATCCTGACGATCGGCGTCGCGGCCGACGCGAACGTCGTCATCTTCGAGCGGATCAAGGAGGAGTCCCGCGCGGGCAAGTCGGTGAAGGCCGCGGTCGCCACCGGTTATGAGCGCGGCTTCCACACCATCGTCGACGCGAACGTGGTCACCGCGATCACCGCCGCCGTCCTCTTCCTGGTCGCGACGGCGGGAGTCAAGGGCTTCGCCCTGATGCTGCTGCTCGGAACGGGCATCTCGCTCGTCACCGCCGTCGCCGGCACTCGAGCCATGCTGGGACTGCTCTCCGGCTTCCGCTGGTTCAGCAACCCGAGCTTCATGGGCGCGCACGGAGCCCAGCGCGGTCGCTGGCTGCAGATCGACTTCATGCGCAAGCGCTTCCTATGGCTGGCGATCTCAGGCATCGTCGTGCTGGTCAGCGCCTCCTCGCTCGCCCTCAAGGGGCTCAACCTGGGCATCGACTTCAAGGGCGGGACGCAGATCGCCTTCACCACGCCGCAACCTGCCCAGCTGGGATCGGTGCGCAGCATCGTCGGCAACGTCACCGGCGAGGCCAACGCTCCGATCACGGGCCTCAAACAGTCCTACGGCGGGGGGCTTAGCTACAAGAGCTTCCAGATCCGCCTGCGCACGCCCAGCACATCGATCAGGGACAAGCTGGTGAGCCAGCTCGAGACCAAGCTGCACGCCGTCCCGACCAGCCAGGAGAACGTCTCGGCCAGCTTCAGTAGCGACGTGACGAACAGCGCGATCAAGGCGTTGATCGTCTCCTTCCTGCTGATCACGGCGTACATCTCGATGCGCTTCGACTTCAAGTTCTCGATACCGGTGATCGTTGCCGTGCTGCACGACATCGTGATCACTGTCGGGGTCTATGCGCTGACCGGCAGGGAGGTGACCACCTCGACGGTGGCCGCGGTTCTGACCGTGCTCGGCTATTCGGTCTACGACACGATCATCATCTTCGACCGCGTGCGCGAGAACGTGCCGCTGATGCGTCAGGCGACGTTCGCCCGCATCGCCAACGTGTCGATCTGGGAGACGATCCGACGTTCCCTGGCCACCACCTTCATCACCTTGCTTCCCGTCGGGGCGCTCTTCGTCGCCGGTGGCGCCACGCTGAAGGACTTCGCCTTTGCGCTCTTGATCGGCATCACCGCGGGCGCCTATTCCTCGATCTTCGTGGCCGCGCCGCTGCTCACGATGTGGAAGGAGCGCGAGCCGGAGTTCGCGCGGCGGCTCCATTCGCCCGACTTCCACCGCCCCGAGCACGACGAGCCGTTGAGCAAGGGGCTGCCTCAGCCGGCGATGGCCGCCGTTGCCGAACGGTCGGTTGGATCCGGAATCGAGACCGCATCGGACGCGGCCAAGAGGGAGCGGCGCCGGCAGCGGCGGCGCTCGAGGCCACATGGACGGCCCCGGTAGCAGCGCACGGCAGCTCGTGAGCGAGCTGGCGCTGGCCGCCGTCGGCGTGGTCGCGCTGAGCGCCGAACGGATCGACGCGCTGGCCGAGGCGATCGCCGCGCGCGGTAGCGTCGCGAGTGTCGAAGAGGCGCGCGAACTGGTGCGCGACCAGGTTGAGCGCTGGCGAGAGGATGCGGCGCGCGTGGGCGGTCAAGCCGCCTCCCGAGCGAGCTCGCTCGCGCGCGAGCTGGGCTTGATGACCCGGGAGGAGGGCGACGAGCTGGAGCTTCGAGTGGCTCAGCTCGAGCATCGCCTACAGCTCCTGGAGCGAGACAGCGACTCGTCGTGAGCGTCAGGAAATCCTTGATGAACCGTCCGCGACCGCGCGTCGAGGCGGTGCTGGCTGCGGCAACGGCGCTGGTCGGTGTTCTCGCCCTCGTCTCGACTCTGACCCCCGATCTGGCGAGTCGCGCGAGAATCGTTGATCGCGTATTGCCGTCCGGCTTCCCCGAGCTGGCACGGGTGATCGCCCTGTTCTTCGGCCTGGCTCTGCTTCTGCTTTCCCGCTCGCTGGCGCGCGGGCGGCGGCGGGCCTGGGAGTTGGCGCTGATCGCTGTGATCGGGGTCGCGATCGCCCATCTGGCCAAGGGGCTCGACTACGAGGAGTCGATCGTCAGCCTCGTGCTCGTGGCCGGGCTGCTGCGCTACCGGTCGCACTTCGACGCACCCGGCGACCCTGCCGCGCGGCGCCCCGTCGCCGGCACGCTGCTCGCCGCGACGGCGCTGGTCGGCGTGGGCATCGTGCTCGGTTCGCACGGTTTGCCCGACCGTCTCGGCGACCTCATCACCGCCTGTGCGGTGCTGCTCGGGCTGCGCTCGCTGCTGCTCTGGCTCGGCCCCCTGCCCGAACACGTGAGCCACTCGCTCGAGGAGCGCCACCGCGCCCGCGAACTGGTCGAGAGCTTCGGTCGCGACAGCCTGGTCTTCTTCACCTTGAGGCGCGACAAGAGCCTCTACTTCTCGCCCAGCGGCGACTCTTTCCTGGCCTATCGGTTGATCGGGAGCTCGGCGCTGATCAGCGGCGATCCGGTCGGCAAGGAGGCCGAGTTCGCGAGCCTGGTGGCCGATTTCGTTGCTCGGGCGGGCGACAACGGCTGGCGCGTGGCCGTGGTCGGAGCGCATCGCGAGCGGCTCCGCCTCTACCGCGACCAGGGGCTGGGCCGGATCGTCAAGATCGGCGACGAGGCAATCATCCGGCCGGAGCGCTTCTCGACCGAGGGACGCGCGATGCGCAAGGTGCGTCAATCGGCGCGCAAGGTGGCAGAGCGCGACGGCATCAGCTTCCGCATCCTGCGCGTGAAAGACGCCGACGAGGAGCTTCGCCTGAGAATCGAGGAGATCTCGCTGGCCTGGCTGGCCGGTCGGCGCGAGCGTGGATTCTCGATGGCTATGGACGATCTGTTCTCGCCCGGGAGCGTGCTCGCGCTGGCGCTCGACCGAGGCGACGAGCCGATCGCCTTCCTCCATCTCGTTCCCAGCCCCGCCGGCGGCGGCTACTCGCTCTCGACGCAGCGGCGCGTGCCGGGCTGCCCCGGAGGGATCTCCGAATTTCTCATCGTCGAGTCGCTGGCCTGGGCGCGCGAGACCGGCGTGCCCGAGCTGTCGCTCAACTTCTGCGCCTTCCGCAGCCTGCTCGACGCCGGCGAGGAGGCGGGCTTGGCGCAGCGTATCGCCCGCAGGACGCTGCTTGGTCTCGACACTTTCTTCCAGCTCGAGCGGCTGAGCTCGTTCAGCCACAAGTTTCAGCCCGACTGGCGACCCCGCTACATCTGCCTCGAGCGCCTGAGCGACATGCCCGCGATCGGCTTGGCCTACCTCCGCGCCGAGTCGCTGATCACTGCGCCGCGCGCGCCCGGTCGCAGGCGACCGCGGAAAAACGCGTAGAGCCGAATCGCACTCGCTCGAGCCGGCGGAACGACGAGCCTCCGGCTTGCCCGGTGCGCTTCCTGTCAAACTGACGGCATGGCCGCTCAGCCCAGCGCGAGCAACCTCGGTCGCCTTTCGGAGATCGCGCAGGTCGCGGCGCGCCACGGCTTCGGTTATCTGCTCCACCGCCATCACCTGGGCGACCTGATTCCGGGGCGGCGGAAGCTGCGCCTCGAGGAGGGCGTCACGTCCGAGCGCGGGCGCCACCTGCGGGCGATGCTCGAGGAGCTCGGCCCGACCTTCGTCAAGTTCGGCCAGCTGCTCTCGATGCGCCCTGACGTTCTACCGCCCGACGTGATCAGCGAGCTGCGACCGCTCCAAGACGACGTCAGGCCGTTCGCCGTCGCCGACGTCCGCCGCGTCATCCAGGAGGACTTCGATCAGTCACTGGAGCGGCTCTTCCTGGAGTTCGACGAGCAGCCGGTGGCGGCCGCCTCGATCGGCCAGGTGCACCGCGCCGTACTCCCGAACGGGCACGTCGTCGCGGTCAAGGTGCAGCGGCCGGGAGCTCCCGAGCAGATCGAGTCGGATCTGAATCTGCTCTACCAAGCGGCGCGCATTCTCAAAGAGCGGGTGCGCGCGCTTGACTTCGTCGATGTGCCGGCGGTAGTCGACGAGTTCTCCCGCTCGATCCGCCGCGAGCTCGACTACCACCAGGAGGGACGAAACGCCGACATGCTGCGACGCCAGTTCGCGGGCGACCCGCACGTTCGCGTCCCGCGCGTCTACTGGACGTATACGCGCCAGCACGTCCTTACCCTCGAGTTTCTCGAAGGCACGCAGCTGGCCGACCTCGGCGACGAGCTGTCGCGCGAGGAGCGCCGCACGCTGGCGAACAGAGTCGCCAAGACCTGGATGGAGATGATCTTCAAGCACGGCGCCTTCCACGGCGATCCGCATCCGGCCAACATCCTCGTGCTCGGCAACGTGGACGAGATCGGGCTGGTCGATTTCGGGCTCGTCGGGCGCCTCTCCGACGAGGACATGGGCCGCCTGACCCGCCTGTTCATCGACGCCGCCGCCGAGAATGTCGACGCGCTGCCGCAGCGCATGCACGACCTCGGCGTGCGCTGCCCGCCCGCCCGCGAGCAGGAGTTCGCGCTCGAGCTGCGCGAGAACTACTACCGCTACCACGGTGCGAGCCTGGCCGAGATCGACCCGCTCCAGGTGATGCGTGAGGTGTTCTCGCTGATCTACTCACTCAACCTGAGGCTGCCGACTCGCTTCCTGATCCTCGACAAAGCGCTCGCCACGCTCGCCTCGGTCGGCGTCGAGCTGACCCCCGACTTCAACGTCTTCGAGGTCGCCAAGCCCTATGCCCGCGATCTGGTGCGCCAGCGCTACGGTCCGGCGCGGATCGCCCGGCGCGCGCGGCGCGAAAGTGTGGAGCTGGTGCGGATCGGGCGCGAGCTGCCGGAAGCGCTGCACGGCGTGCTCACCCAGGCCCGTGAGGGGCGGCTCGAGATCGGCTTCGTGCACAAGGGGCTGGAGGAGGCGATTCACCAGGTCTCGGTCGCCTTCAACCGGCTGGTGATCGCCTTTGTCGTGATGGGCGGATTGATCGGCTCGAGCCTGATCGGCATCTTCGCCCATACCGGTCCGAAGGCGCTCGGCGTCAACGTCATCTCGGTCGGCGGCTTCGTCCTCTCGGGTGTGCTCGGCCTCTGGCTGCTCTGGGGCGTGATTCGCTCCGGCCGCCTCTGACGGCGGTGTCCTGTGCCGCCGCGCCCGCTCCGGACGGGTGGGGAAAGCCCGTCACGATTTCGCCCTGAAAACGGCTCGAAGGGACACTGTTCGCGCACTGACCGGCCTGTTAGCGTCGTCTACATGAGCGCAGCAGTCCTACTCGCCGAGCCCGAGCCGCAGTTTCGCGGCCAGATCGAGCGCCAACTCTCCGTTGCGGGCTTCGCGGTCGTCGAAGCGGGCGCCGGCGCCGAGGCGCTTACCCTGGCCGAGCAGGCCTCGCCCGATCTCGTGCTGGTCGGGAACAAGCTTCCGGACGCCTCCGCGGCGGAGATCTGCAGGCGCCTGCGCGAAGGCGAGCCCGGACGAAACTGGAACCGCGAAGTGCCGGTGATCGTGCTCGGTGGCGCCGACTCCGACGCAGTCGATCGCGTCCAGGCCTTCGAACGCGGCTGCGACGACTACCTGACTCAGCCCTTCCACCACCAGGAGCTGGTGGCCCGAATCCGCGCCGTTTTGCGCCGCGCCGCCCCCGACTCGCGCCAGCGCCTGAGCGCCGGCGAGATCGAGCTCGACCGACAGACGCGGCGGGTAACTGTGGCGGGCGCGCGGGTCTTTCTCGCGGCCAAGGAGTTCGAACTGCTCGCCAAGCTGGCGAGCTCGCCCTTCCGCGTCTTTTCAAAGGAGGAGTTGCTACGCGAGGTCTGGGGCTATCGCTCGCTCGGGCGCACGCGCACCGTCGACTCGCACGCCTCGCGCCTGCGTCGCAAGCTCGCGAGCCCAGGAACCGGGCCCTTCGTGATCAACGAGTGGGGCGTGGGTTACCGGCTGCTGGACAGCTGAGGCTGGGAGCCTTCGAGATCGAGCAGGCAGCGCTTGTTGTCGAGCCCGCAGCCCAGCCCGCCGTATCCGCGGAGTGAGCCGTCGGCCCCGATCACACGGTGGCAGGGCAGCACGATCATCAGCTGGTTGTTTCGCATCACGCTGCCGACGGCTCGGGCCGCACCGGGGTAGCCGGCCGTAGCTGCGAGCTCTCCGTAGCTGACGGTCGTGCCGTAGGGGACGCGAGACAACTCTTCGAGCACGCGGAGCTCGAACTCGCTCCCGTCGACCTCGAACGGAAGCTCGAACTCGCGGCGCTCACCGGCGAAGTACTCCTCGAACTGGCGAACGGCCTCGCCGAGAACGCCATCCGACGCCGGCGTGAGTGTGGTCGCGTCGTCGCTGGAGGGAGCGAGGTAGATGTGCGTCAATCCGCGCTCGGACGCCTCGATTACGAGCGGCCCCAGCGGCGTCGGCATCCGCGTTTGCGTGCGCCGGGACGTCATCTGCGGAGTTGCGACTGCCATCGAATGGACTGTAGCTCGACGGGTGGTTCTCAGGTCGAGGCTCAGCTTCGCTCAGGCCTGCAGCGGGATGAGCAGATGCGGCGTGACGTAGACCTCAACGATCGCCGCGACGAGGAGTAGCGGGGCCGAGACCGAGACGGCGCGCAAGAGAAGAAGCCCGGGGCGCGCGGCTGGAACGAAGATGCAGCTCGCCGCCGCCGCGAGCGGCAGCAGGAGGGCAGCCAGCTCCGGTGTCCCGTGGACAAGGGTCGCGAACAGCGCCCAATGTGAGGCCAGGCGTTCGTCAAGCGCGCGGGCCTGCTCGGAAAACACCCACCACAGGCTCACGAGCAAACAGAGCGCAACGAAGGGGTAGGCGATTCGGGCGGCGGCGTTCACGGCGGGGTGATCCCAGGTGTCATGGATACTCCAGCTCCAGAGCCGCGCGATCGGCCAGGCGAGCAGCGAAATAGCCAGCAGCCAGGCGCAGTTCGTGCCCGCGATCACAACGGCGTCGGAGAGGTGGTGCTGGTGCGAGAGCAGCACCGAGCTGGAACCGTCGTACGAAGAGGAGCCGGCTCCGCGCAGTGCGGCCGTAGCGATGATCGCCGTCTGGAGCGCAAGAGCGCCGGCCAGGGCGACCGCGAGCGTCCAACGGGTGCGCTTGCCGATTCGTGTGATCTTGTAGGCCATCCCATCCTCGGCGGACTGCGCCCGCCGCCAGCTCGAGTTCTCGGCTTCCCGATCGGGCGACTTGAGCTCGAGGCCCGAGGCGCCATTTACCGGATAGGCTCTAGCTCGTGCGTCTTGCCGTCGTCGGTCATGTCGAGTGGATCGATTTCCTGCGTGTTGCTCGCGTCCCCGCGCAAGGCGAGATAATGCACGCCAGCCGCGGATGGGGCGATGCCGCCGGCGGCGGCGCGGTCGCGGCCGTTCAGCTGGCGAATCTGGCTGGCGATGCGATGTTCTTCACGACCTTCGGCGCCGACGAGCGCGGCCGCCAGGCGAGGGAGCGGCTCGAGGCGAAGCGGGTTCGCGTGATCGCCCGTGAGGTTGATCTACCGCAGCGCCATGGGGTCACCTTCGTCGACGACGACGGCGAGCGAACGATCACCGTCGTGGGGGAGAGACTGACTCTGCGCGGCGACGACACCGATCTGCCCTGGAGCGAGCTCGACGGCGCCGACGGCGTCTACTTCGTCAGCGGCGATGCGGAGACCGTTCGCCAGGCCCGCAAGGCGCGAGTACTGGTGGCCGCCTCGCGCTCCCTCGAGGTGCTGCAGGAAGCAGGCGTCGAACTCGACGCGATCGTCGGCAGCGATCTCGATCCTGGGGAACGTTACCTCCGCGGCGACCTGGATCCAGCGCCGCGTCTGGTCGTCCGAACGGCGGGAGCCGACGGCGGAACACTAGAGCCGGGAGGACACTACGAGGCCGTCGAACCACCCGGCCCAATCGTCGACAGCTACGGCTGCGGCGACTGCTTCGCCGCCGGTCTCACCTACGGGCTGGCGGCGGGGATGTCGGTCGTGGAGGCCGCCGAGATCGCTTCCCGCTGCGGCGCGACCGTCCTCACCGGTAACGGCCCCTACGAGCGCCAGCTCAAACTGGCCGGCTAGCGCCGGCGTCGTCGGCTCGGGCTCGGTTACGCGCTATTTGCGGTTCGCGGACGGGGCACCCCAGCCCACCACCCGGTTTCAGCCTAGTAAGTCTCACTCCGCCACCGAGTCACGAAACGGCGCCGAGACTCGAACATTTGTGGAACGCCACGCGGGGAGGAGCCCGGTCGACGTGGAGGGGCGATGCAAGTTTTTAGCCCGCAAGTGTTGCGTTGTGGGAAATAGTGGGGTAAAGTGGGGCCACGTGGACCACTCGAAAGCTCAACCTCATGCTCTCCGGCGAGTACGAACACACTCTTGACGAGAAGAACCGGCTGACCCTGCCAGCCCGGTTCAGACCCCGCTTCGCCGAGGGCCTGGTGCTCACGCGCGGCATGGACAGCTGCCTGAGCATCTATACGAAGGAGGAGTTCTCGCGCTCGATCGAGGCTCGTCTCGCCGAGCTCGACCCGCTCTCGCGCGAGAGCAGGCTGATGCACCGTTTCTACTTCTCGGGCACCGTCGAGGCGGTTCCGGACAAGCAGGGGAGAGTGATGGTGCCCCAAGCGCTGATCCAGAGCACCGCGCTTTCGCGCGAAGTCATGGTGATCGGCGTTCTCGATCACCTCGAGATCTGGGATCGCGCAGCCTGGCGCCAGTACATGCAACAAGTAGAGGAGAACGTCGAAGATGCTGCCGAACGCCTTGCAGCCCAACGCGACTGACCACGTTCCCGTCCTCGCCGACGAGGTGCGAGACCTGCTCGCCCTCAGCCCGGGGGAGACGGCGGTTGACACGACCTTCGGCGCCGGCGGTCATGCACGCCTGCTCGCCGCCGACCTGCGCGGCGAGGGAAAGCTGATCGCGATCGACCGCGACCCCGCGGTGCGCCCCTACTTTGAAAGCTTCCGGCGCCGCGCGGGCGTTCAGGCGCGGCTCCTGCACGGCGATTTCGCCGATGTGCTCGAGCGCCTGGCCCAAAACGGGGTCAGGGCCGACGCGGTGTTATTCGACCTCGGCGTCTCGAGCATGCAGATCGACCGGCCCGAGCGGGGCTTCTCCTACGCGGTGGACGCGCCGCTGGACATGCGCATGGATCCGTCCGAGGAGTACTCGGCGCGCGATCTCGTCAACGAGGCAAGCGCGAAGGAGCTGGAGAAGGTCTTTCGTCGCTTCGGCGAGGAGCGCTACGCCAAGTCGATCGCCCGCGCGATCGCGGAGCGCAGGCGCCACGAGGAGATAACTCGCACCTCCCAGCTGGTCGAGACGATCAGAGGCGCGATTCCGGCGCCGGCTCGGTTCGGCGAAGGGCATCCGGCCAAGCGGGTTTTCCAGGCGCTTCGTATCGCCGTCAACGACGAGCTTCAGTCGCTCGCCGACGCCCTGCCGAGCGCACTCGAGTTGCTGCGACCGGGGGGCCGCATGGCCGTGATCAGTTTCCACTCGCTCGAGGATCGAATCGTGAAGCGCTTTATGCGGGCGAAGGAGAACGGTTGCATCTGCCCGCCCGACTTCCCGATCTGTAACTGTGGCCACGAAGCGGAGATGCGCCTGCTGGGCCGCAGGGCGATTCGGCCCGGCCCGCGTGAGCTGGCCCTCAATCCCCGGGCCGCCTCGGCCCGTCTGCGCGCGGCGGTGAAGCTGTGAGCCCGGCGACCGCACGCGTCGCCACTCGGCCGGCAACGCGTCCGGCGCCGCGTCCGCAACCGGCGCGGGCAGCGCCGCGGCGTAGAAAGCAGAAGGCCGTCCAGCGAAGTGTGCGCGGCGGGATCATCTGGATCGTCGCCCTGGCCACGCTCCTGACCGGCGTAGTGGCGGTCAACGTCGCGGTCCTGCGCCAGAACATGCAGCTCGAGAGCTATGCGACCGAGAGCACTCAGCTTCGCGACACGAATCTCGATCTTCGCTCGCGGCTTTCGCGCGTCTCGTCGCCGTCCTACGTCGAGCGGTTGGCTCAGAAACGATTGGGCCTGGTCATAGCCGGGACCGACCAGACGACCTTCATCCGGCTCGGCGCGGGCGGGAAGTGAGCCAGCGGGCGACGAACCGAAGAATCCGGCTGCTGGGAGCGGCTCTGGCGCTGGCACTTGCCTTGGCCCTGGCCCGAGCCGGTTGGATCCAGGTCGTGCGCGCCAGCTCGCTGGCCAGGCTCGCCGACGCTCAACAGACCGAGACGATCCCCGTCACGGCGCCGCGCGGCTCCATCTTCGACCGCAACAACGTGGAGCTGGCGACGAACGAAGACGTCATGACGATCTACGCCGATCCCAAGCTGGTTAAGTCTCCGGCGACCGAGTCGGAGCAGGCCGCCTCCGTCCTCGGCCTTGATCAGCAAGGCGCCACGACCCTGCTGCGGATTCTCGCCGACCGGTCGAAGGGGTTCGTCTACGTCTACCGGCAGGCGCCGCTCGCCAAGGCGCGCAAGTTGGAGAAGATGAAGCTTCCGGGCTTCTTCTTCACTCCCGACTCGAAGCGCGTCTACCCGCAGGGACCGCTCGCCGCGCAGACGATCGGCTTCGCGGGTGTCGACAACCGCGGCTTGACCGGTCTCGAGTTCGAGTACGACCGCTGGCTCACGGGGCGCGCCGGCGAGGAGACGGTCGTGAGAGACCCGGCCGGGCGCGTGATCGACGTTCAGAGCGCGACGACCGAGAAGCCCGGCGAGGACCTCACGCTGACCGTCGATAACACGATTCAGCTCTACGTGCAGCAGGTGCTAGCCGACACGCGGAAGAAATACAACGCCCAGTCGGCCTCTGCGGTGGTGCTCGATCCGCACACGGGCGCGGTGCTGGCGATGGCGACGGCTCCCACCTACAACGCCAACGCCGTATCGACTACGGCGCCCGAGCTGCAACGAAACCGGACTGTCACCGACGCCTACGAGCCGGGCTCGACCTTCAAGTTGGTGACGGTAGCGGGGGCTCTATCCGAGGGCATCGTTTCGCCTCAGACCACGTTCACGCTGCCCTACTCGATCAAGGTCGCCGACAAGGTCATCCACGATTCGCATCCGCGCGGCACCGAGCGGATGTCGGTCGCCAAGATCCTCACGGTCTCGTCGAACGTCGGCGCCGTGACGATCGCAGAGCAGCTCGGAACCACACGGCTTGCGGGCTGGATCAAGCGCTTCGGCTTCGGGGAAACCACGGGCATCGATTTCCCGACCGAGAGCAAGGGAATCGTGCGCCCGCTGGATCAGTGGTACGGATCCGCGAGGGGCACGATCCCGATTGGGCAGGGGATCGCCGTCACGCCGATTCAGCTTGCGGCGGCCTACGCGGCGGTCGCCAACAAGGGCGTCTGGGTGCAGCCGCACCTCGTGGCGCGGGTCGGTAGCAAGGCGAACCCGGCTCCAAAGCGGCGCAGCGTGGTAAGCGCGGCCGTGGCTACGCAGTTGATGACCATGTTCGGCAGCGTGGTCGACAAGGGGACGGGGACGGAGGCGGAGATTCCCGGATACAGCGTGGCCGGCAAGACCGGCACCGCGGCCAAGCCCGATCCCACGGGCGGCTACTCGACCACAAAGTACGTCGCCTCCTTCGTCGGCATCGTTCCGGCCTCCAATCCACGGCTTGTGATCCTGGTCACCGTCGACGAGCCGAGCACGATCTGGGGTGGAAGCGTCGCCGCCCCGGCCTTCAAGGCGATAGCGCTCGACTGCCTTCGCTACCTCGAGGTCCCGCCCGACCGTCCGTAGCCGGGCCGCGGATGGTATTTGGACGGAGTCGCGTCCGGGACGTTGGTAAACTCGCCCGGCGATGGATCTGGAGCGTTTGAGCGCGGCGCTCGAGCCCCGCGAGATAATCCGGCGCTCTCCTGTCGAGTTGCGCGACCTGGCCTACGACGTACGGTCGGTCGAGCCGGGCGCTCTCTTCTTCTGCGTCCCGGGCATGCGCGCCGACGGCCACGATTTCGCCGCCGAGGCCGTTGGCCGTGGGGCGGTCGCACTCGTCGTCGAACGGCCGCTCGAGCTGGAGGTTCCCCAGCTCGTGGTCGCCTCGGCGCGCGCCGCGATGGCCGAAGCCGCGGACGTCTTCTTCGGCGAGCCCACGCGCGAGCTCCAGCTGGCCGGAGTGACCGGCACGAACGGCAAGACCACGACCTGCTTCCTCGTCTACGAGATCCTGACCGCCGCCGGCCGGCGGCCCGGGCTGGTCGGTACCGTCGAGAGCCGGGTCGGGGGAGCGGCGAGGAAGCTGGCGCGAACGACGCCGGAAGCCATCGATTTGCAGCGATTGTTCAGAGAGATGCTCGACGCCGGCGACAAGAGCTGCGTGATCGAGGCGTCATCGCATGCGATTGAGCTGCACCGGCTTGATCGGGCTCGGTTCTCCGCGCTGGCCTTCACCAACCTGAGCCAGGACCACCTCGACTTTCACGGGACGATGGAGGACTACTTCGCCGCCAAGCGGCGCCTGTTCCTCTCGGGCGAGGAGACGCCCGCGGCGATCAACGTCGACGACGCATTCGGTCGTCGCCTGGCCGCCGACCTTCGCGCCCTGGGGCAGGAAAAGGTGCTCACCTTCGGGCGCGCCGCCGACGCCGAGCTGAGACCGGACGGGGTCGAGTTGGGAACCGACGGAACGCGAATCCGCCTTGGCGAGCTCGAGCTGCGCAGCCCGCTGCGCGGCGCCTTCAACGCCGAGAACCTGCTCACGGCGGTGGCCCTCGCCCACCTGCTCGGTGTCGAGGACGAGCAGATCGCGGCCGGAGTCGCTGCTCTGAAGGGAGTTCCCGGCCGCTTCGAGGTCGTCGATCGGGGCCAACCGTTCACGGTCGTCGTCGACTACGCCCACACTCCCGATGCGCTGAGCCGGTTGCTCACGGCGGCGAGGGAGCTGACGCGGGGCAGGCTGATCTGCGTCTTCGGCTGTGGCGGCGATCGCGACCGCGAGAAGCGGCCGCTGATGGGCGAGATTGCCGCCGCGCTCGCCGACGTCGCCGTCGTCACCTCGGACAATCCGCGCAGCGAGGATCCGCAGGCGATCATCGACGCGATCCTCGCGGGCACCGAAGGGACGAGCGTGGAGGTCGAACCGGAGCGACGCGCGGCGATCGAGTTGGCGCTCGGCCTGGCGCGCGAAGGCGACGTGGTGGTCATCGCCGGCAAGGGGCACGAGCAGGGCCAGGAGATCGACGGCCGGGTGCTTCCCTTCGACGATCGAGTGGTGGCCGTGGAGTTGCTCGACGGGCTCGGTGCGGG
>Ga0209745_1001441_pt1 | contig 14158 bp, 14 predicted proteins | sample BarGraNGADG00312_FD_184495 | JGI IMG/M metagenome (GOLD analysis project Ga0209745, IMG submission 184495) | Arctic peat soil microbial communities from Barrow, Alaska - Barrow Graham LP Ref core NGADG0004-312 (SPAdes) (version 2) | ecosystem: Environmental > Terrestrial > Soil > Wetlands > Peat... | reverse complement strand
TAACCTCTGGTGCCAGGTCCAGTTTGGTTAGCCGGGTGATGCTAGATAAGCAATAGGTGATGGGCTAACCAAACTGGACCTGGCACCAGAGGTTAATTGGCGGACCCGTGGACCGTCGCCGCAAAAACGTGCAAAAGCTCTTGAAACCTGGTATAATCCTCTGGAGTGAGAGTTCTTAGGTTCGTGAAGTGTTTGTCCCGAGGAGCGATTCTCGGGGCTTTTTTTATGAGCAAAGGAGGTGTAAAGGAATGAAGATATATGTGGGGAATCTCAGTTATTCCACTGGCGAGGAAGACATCAGGACGGCCTTCAGCCCATTCGGAACAGTTGATTCAGTTGATGTAATCATCGATCGCAACTCCGGCAGGTCGAAGGGATTCGGCTTTGTCGAGATGAGCGATGCCACCGAAGCGAAGGCGGCGATGGAAGGACTTAATGGCAAGGACCTCGACGGCCGCAGCCTGAACGTAAACGAGGCCAGGCCCAGGGCCGAGCGTCCGCAACGTTCTACCTACCGTTATTAGAAAAGACTATGTGGGCCGGCCGGTGGCTACAGAGATAGTGCGCCGGACCGGTCACGCATAGCTGGCAACCAAAGCCGACATTTTTATTTTCTTCAGGACTATTTATGTTAGAACTCAGGAGGGACCTGGACTTTAACGAGGTTCGAGAGCTCTCAGCCCTCGGAAGGGAAAAGGGAACCCTGACCATGGGCGACATCGTCGCCGGTCTCAAAGACATCGAGCTATCCTCCGACCAGATGGACGGCGTATTCGTCTATCTCTCCGAAGCCGGGGTCGAGATAACCGATGAGGCGGAGGATGACCTGGAGGAGACGAGCGCTGCAGAGGAGAGCCCCGGGTCGGCGAAGCCCGCCAGGGACAACCCGGATGGTTCGAACACGGACGCGCCGGGCGACCCGGTTCGCATGTATCTGAAAGAGATCGGCAAGGTCCCGTTGCTGACAGGGGCACAGGAAGTCTTCCTCGCGAAGCGTATCGAGGCAGGCAGTGATGCCGGGATAGCCCTGTCCGGCGATGGAGAACTGGGGGCCGCCAGGGTCAGAGAACTGGAGGAATTGAAGGCGGACGGCCTCGAAGCGAAAAAGAGGCTGGCCGAGGCAAACCTTCGGCTTGTCGTCAGCATCGCGAAGCGCTACATGGGACGCGGCATGCACTTCCTGGACCTCATCCAGGAAGGCAACCTGGGTCTCATCCGTGGCGTCGAGAAATACGACTACAGGAAGGGCTTCAAGTTCAGCACTTACGCAACCTGGTGGATTCGCCAGGCCGTGACCCGGGCCATCGCCGACCAGGCGCGGACGATCCGCGTCCCTGTCCATATGGTGGAGAATATAAACAAATTGGCCAGAGCTGAACTACACCTGCTTCAAGAGCGGGGTTGTGAACCCACAGCCGAGGAACTGGCCCATGAAATGGACATCTCCCCTGAGAAGGTGGAGGAGATCATGAAGGCCGGCCGGCTGCCCGTCTCCCTCGAGACACCAATAGGACGGGACGACGACAGCCCGCTCTCCGAACTCATCAGCGACACCGGCGCGGTGGCCCCAATTGATGCGGCGGCTTCAAAGCTGCTTCAAGAGCACCTAGATGATGCGCTCGACGACTTGAGCACCCGGGAGAAACGGATCGTACAGCTTCGGTTCGGCCTCGTCGATGGCCGGCCGAGGACGCTCGAGGAAGTGGGCAATGTGTTCGGTGTAACACGGGAGCGCATACGGCAGATAGAGTCAAAGACCCTGACCAAACTCAGGCACCCATCCAGGAGCGGTCGCCTGCGGGACTACTTAGAGGACTGAACGATGAGAGTACATCTGGTTGCCCCGACCAAGATGGGGGAGACTTACCTCTTCAATAAAGGCTTACTGGCTCCGCTTGGATTGATGTATCTCGCCGCGCACACACCGGACGGGATCGACGTGCGCATCATCGACGAGAGTGTAGAGCGCATCGATTTCAGCGACACCCCCGACCTTGTGGGCATCTCCACCATGACCGCCACAGCTCCGCGCGCCTACGAAATCGCCGACGCGTACAAGTTGAGCGGAGCCAGGGTGGTATTGGGGGGAATTCACGCGTCGATGCTCCCGGCCGAGGCGCTCGAGCACGCGGATTCCGTTGTCATCGGTGAAGCAGAGGAGATCTGGCCGGGCGTGGTTTCGGACGCGGCTGAAGGCCACCTGAAGCCTATCTACAAACAGGACGGCTTCGCGGATTTTGAGAGGCCGCTTCACCCGAGGAGAGATTTGATAAACCCGAAGCGCTACTGGAGCGCCAACAGCGTTCAGACTTCCCGCGGCTGCCCGCACAACTGCAACTTTTGCTCCGTCACTACCTTCAACGGCCGCCGGATTAGAATGCGCGACACCGATAACGTGCTGGCGGAGGTCGAGAGTCTTGCCAGAGGTAACAAAATCCGACGGAAAGTCGTCCCGTTCGTTGACGACAACATCGCCGCGAACCCGCGCCGCGCGAAGGAGTTGTTCGAGGCGCTCATCCCGATGAAGGTGTTGTGGGGGTCGCAGGCCTCCATCACCATCGCGAACGATGAGGAGCTGGTGGGTCTTGCCGCCGAAAGCGGCTGCCGCTTCCTGTTTATCGGCCTTGAAACGCTGTCACCCGGCAGCCTCGAGGAGATGGGGAAGAGGCAGAACCGGGTCGAGCAATACGCTGAGGCACTGCGTCTGCTCGAGAAGAACAAGATCCACGTGATGGGAGCGTTCGTCTTTGGCTTCGACTCGGATAACGAATCCGCTTTTTCAGATACCCTCGATTTTGCCATCCGCAACAAGATACAGGTTGCCCAATTCGCCAACCTGACACCGTATCCGGGTACTCGCCTCTACCACCAGCTACTTGAGGAGAAGCGGCTGGAGCCAGGGTTTTGGCTGGACCCTTCGTGGGACAGCCACGTGGTTTTTGAGCCGAGACACATGTCGCCCCAGGAACTCTTCGAGAAGACCCACAAGCTGCACCTGGATTTCTACTCCTACCGCTCAATTTTCAGACGCCTGTCTTACAAGCGGCACTGGAGCTACTGCCTCGCTTTCAACCTGCTCTATCGCCAGACGGTTGTCGCCGCCCGATCGCACGGGCTGGCTACCCAGGAGACGGTCTCCGCGGCAAGCTAGCGAAACAATGGGGTCAAGTCTTGGGGTGTGGGGTCTGCGCTTCTACAGAATTCGAGTCAAGGGGTCTGACCCCAAACCCCAAGACTTGACCCCATCTTTGGCCATCCTCGTGATCTGCTTTAGGTAACGGAGAATTGATGATGCAGCAGTTGGAGCGAACAGCGTTGCCGCGCTCGGCGGGCGTGGTTGTGGTAGGCGCGGGGGTGAGCGGCTGTTCGATCGCCCGGGAGCTTACCAGGTATACGCCCGATGTCGTGATCCTGGAGAAGGAGAGCGACGTGGCGGACGGCACCACCAAGGCCAACAACGCCGAGGTGCACAGCGGCATCGGAGAAGAGTACGGTACTTTAAAGCAGAAACTAAACGTGCGCGGCAATAGACTATACGATCAATTCGTGGAAGGCCTCGGTGTCGACTTCCAGCGCCAGGGCCTTCTCATCGTCATCACCCGGCGCAGCCTTCCGGAGAAAACTACAGCGCGCCTGCCCCGCCCGGTGGTGAATTTCCTGCTGAAGAAGGTATTACCCAGGCTCATCGTCCTCAGCGGCAGGCGAAAGGGAATCGACGGCCTGCGGGTCGTGAGCCGCGACGAGATATTCCGCATGGAGCCCCACGTCACCAGGAACGCGGTGGCGGGAGTCTACGACCGCACGTACGGGATGGTCGCTCCCTACAAGCTCACCATCGCTCTTGCCGAGAGTGCGGTCATCAACGGAGCCAGGCTGTTTCTGAACACCGAGGTTACGGATATCAAAGTTGAGGGCGGCAGGGTGAAGGCGGTGGTGACCAACCGTGGGGAGATCGAGACGCCGATCGTAGTGAACGCTGCCGGGCTCTTCGCCGACGACGTCGCGGACATGGCCGGGGCGGGCGGCTTCAGGATTCACCCCCGCAAGGGGGCCAGCCTTCTCTTTGATAGACAAGAGACGGCCGAGTACGTGACCAGCAGCGTGTCCGAGTTCAAGATGCGCGGCCATGCCAAGACCAAAGGCGGCGGCGCAATGCCTACCCTGGAGGGGAACCTGCAGCTCGGGCCGACCGCTATAGAGGTGGACGACAAGAATGACACCTCCATCTCGGCTGAGGAGATAGAGGAGATATTCGAGAGGTTCTACTACCTTCTGCCCGACTTCCCGCGCGCTTCGATTATCAGCGCCTTCAGCGGGTTGCGAGCCCCTACCGAGGAAGAGGACTTTGTTATCGGAGCCTCCGACAAGGCACGCGGCTTCGTCAACGTTGCCGGCATACAGTCGCCGGGGCTAGCCAGCGCGCCGGCCATAGCCGAGATGGTCATGGGAATCTTGCACGACCTTGGTGTGCCGCGGAGCGTGCGGGACGACTTCGATCCGGTGAGGCCCGCTCCACCGAGGTTCGCCGAACTCGATGACGAGAAGCGCGACCGGTTGATCGAGCAGGACCCGCGTTACGGCACCGTAGTGTGCCGCTGCGAGTATGTTACAGAGGCGGAAGTCGTGAACGCGGTGCACGGAATCGTCCCCGCGACGAACATGGACGCGGTCAAGCGAAGGACGAGGGTGGGTATGGGCAGGTGCCAGGGAGGATTCTGCGGCTGCCGGGTAGCGCAGATTCTTGCGGTAGAGTTGGGCATCCCGGTGACCGAGATAACCAAAGACGGAGAGGGCAGCTGGGTCTTTGCGGGGGAGACAAAGAGCTTCCAGAAGGAAACATGAGAATGGGGTCAGACCCCTTGACTTGAATTTGAAGCGGAAGTGGATTGATGAAGCAGACACGTAAACCCGAGTTGGCGGTCATAGGCGCGGGGCCCGCGGGGCTGGGCGCGGCGCTGGCGGCGACGGAAGCCGGACTCAAGGACGTCATGCTGATCGAGCGTGACATCGAGCTCGGCGGGATACTGCCTCAGTGCATCCACGACGGATTCGGCTCCATCGTATTCAAGGAGGTGCTGACAGGCCCCCAGTATGCGCAGCGGTACATCGACGAGGTGGAGCGCGCGAATATCGATGTCCTGCTGAATACGATGGTCCTGGATATGGGCGCCGACCGGCGCATCACCGCGGTCAACGCTACCGACGGCATAATCGAGATAGAGCCGAGGTCAGTCGTGCTCGCCATGGGCTGCAGGGAGCGTACCAGGCACCAGATTCTGATACCGGGATTCAGGCCGGCGGGCGTCATCATGGCCGGGGCCGCGCAACGAGATATAAACATCGAGGGCCTGATGCCCGGGAGGAAGATGGTCATCCTGGGCTCGGGGGACATCGGGCTCATCATGGCCCGCAGGTTCACGCTCGAGGGCGCCGAGGTCGAGGGCGTGTATGAGATCATGGATCACCCGGGCGGTCTGACCAGGAACGTGGTCCAGTGCCTCAACGACTTCGACATACCTCTGCACCTCTCGCACGGCGCGACCTTCATCCACGGGAGAAAAAGGGTGGAAGCGGTATCCGTGGCCGCGGTCGACGAGAACCTCAAACCCATCAAGGAAACCGAGCGGCTCGTTGAGTGCGACACGCTTGTCCTCTCGGTGGGACTCATCCCCGAGAACGAGCTCTCGAAGAGGGCGGGCATCGCGCTTGACCAGGCGACCAACGGTCCGTTCGTGGACGAGCGTATGGAGACCTCGATAGACGGCATATTCGCGTGCGGCAACGTCGTCAACGTCTTTGACCTGGTTGATTACGTCACTCACAGCGCTGAGACGGCCGGCCGCGGAGCGGCCGAGTACGTACTGGAGGGACGCAAGCGGGAGAAGCCGGTGAAGGTTACGCCCGGCAGGAACGTCTTCTACGTTGTCCCCCAGTACGTGAGCGACATCGGCCGCGACATCGATTTCTACTTTCGGGTCCAGCACCCCGAGCGCGCGGTCCGGACCAGGATCCTCGTCGGCGGAGAGCCGATTGAAAGCAAGAAACACAGGATGGTGCGCCCGCCGGAGATGATAAAGCAGGGTACGAAGCCGGCTGACTTTGCAGACAAACGAGCCGTGAGCGAGATCACAGTGGAAGTGGTCCCCGGTGAAGAATAAACATAACTACGTTTGCATAAACTGCCCGTTGAGTTGCTCGCTGGAGCTCACCGAGGAGAACGGTGAGGTCTTCAAGGTAACCGGCAACGAATGCAAGGTCGGGGCGCGATACGCGGAAGAGGAGTTCAAGGACCCCCGCCGGGTGGTGACCACTACGATCCTGGTCAGGGACGGCACGCTACCGGTGCTGCCGGTAAGGACCGCGGAAGCCATACCGAAGCGACTGGTGATCGATGCGGTCAGGGCTCTCGCTGAAGTGGTAGTTCAGGCCCCCGTGACGGAAGGCCAGGTCATATACCCTGATATCATGAACACGGGCGTGGACGTTATCGCATCGCGTGATCTCATGAAAGAAGATTGAAGCGAACGTCATCGCGGTGACCGTGGACAAGAAAAACAAGAAGAGGGTAGCAGTCGGCACAAGAGGAGGCGCGATATGACATTCGAGGTTACACGGATAAAGGGGGCCGTCGAGAACGCCTACCTCCTGACGGGCGATACCGTGGCGCTTGTGGACACGGGGGCGCCGACGGCGTACAAGAAGCTGAAGAAGGTGCTTTACGAGAAGGGGATAAAAGAGGAAGACATCGAGCTCATCCTCGTCACACACCACCACGTCGACCACGTCGGCAACGTGAAGCGCATAAAGGACGCCTCAGGCGCTACCGTCATCGCGGGAGCCGCGGACGCCTCCTTCATCGAGGGCACCGAGGAGGCGCCACCAACAAGCGACCTGAACCGGCTCGGCCGTTTCCTCAAGAAACTGCCCGAGTCCTGGATGAAGTCATACCAGAAGTTCGAGAAGGCGCCGGTTGACCGCAGGGTGTCCGGCGGCGAGGTCATCGAGGAGCTGGGGCTGGAGGTAGTCGCGCTGCCGGGCCACACCCCCGGTGGCGTAGGTTTCGTGGACCGAGAGGGCCGGCGCGCCTTCATCGGCGACCTGGTGGCCAACTTTTTCTGGCGGCCCGGGATGCCTTTCCTCATGTCGAGCGAGAACCTCGAGCAGATATTCGAATCGCAGGAGAAACTCGCGGACCTGGGGCTGGAGATCGCCTACCCCGGTCACGGCTCGATCATCACACCGAACGCGTCTAAGGTAATCGGCGACTACACCAGGAAAAAGCGCGCGAAGATACTGAGGGCGGGCTGACAACCGATCGCACCGTCGGCTAATCTGCGGCATGCCGCACTAAGGTTGGATTCTGGTTACACCTTCGACGTCGTTATAATCCTGGTCGTAGGGGTACATTTTTATTGACGCAACGGGCCTGAAGCCTGGCTGAGAGTTGGTGGTGATGATATCCGCGATCGAGCCGGGGTGCAAGAGTTCTAGAGATTAGGAGGCTGAGAGGAATTGAGTGAATAACGGAGTGACATCGGCATGGAGGTCACCTTCCTCGGAGAGCTCCCATTCGACGGAGGACTCCTTATCGAAAGCGATCTCGTAGAGGCCCTGGATCATGCCCACCACCATCAGGTGCATGCAGGCGTTATCCAGGCTCAGGTGCAGGCCTTTCGGGTCCATCTTGAACTCCCTCAGATTGCCCATGCCCAGCAGGGCCAACTGGTTGCGGAAGCGCTCCACGTCCTTGATTTCGTTAACGGAATAGAATCCGGTCTTAGTGAAACGCCGCTGGGCCTCCAATACCACCGGGGCTATGGTTTCACCCAGCTCTTTCTCGAGCTCGCCGAAGATCGGGTCCAGCACCGGCGGGTATACGATGCCCACGCGCCTCCCGGTGGAATCGCTTTTGATCGTGCCCATGTCCAGGTCCCATTTGAACCGCGAGAACGCAAGCGGACCCCCGCATGTGGAGCATCGCTCGAGCTCTATGTCGCCCTCCCTGAGGTGGTATTCCTTGCGCTCAAGCCTGCCTTCCAGGTTCGCCGGGAATCCGGAGGGCATAGCGGTCATCTCGTACTCATGGGGCGACAACTCCTTGTAGGTAACTCTGCTGTATTCGTCTCCCATGACCGCTTCGCAGCCGCCCGCTATGTCGCCCAAGGTGATCGGTACGGAGTGGGCGTCGTAACTGATAACGGTAATGAATTCGCCCAGACTTTCGTCCTTTAGCTCGAAACGGCCGAGTCCGTTTGTACTGGCCGTCAAAGTCATGGCGTCGATGATGGAAACGAGTGGCAAGTCGCCCTTTCTGACCAAATCCTTCACTTCTTGCGGGATCGTGGGGTTGCAATAATCACGGTTGCCCTTGCGTTCGCAGTCGATGACGATGTGTTCGATGGGAACGCCGATTATCTGCACGATACCGTCAAATAACGGGTCGAGGTTCTCGCATTCTACGAAGGCCATGCGCAGGCTAGAGTCGTCTTTGCGGACGATCACGCCGCTGTTCAACCATTCGTGCGACTCGACCGTCTGCGTTGGTATCCCGCACTCCTGGCAACGATCCACATCGACCATATCAGGACTCCCCTTGATCGTGAACTACAGAAAGTACCGCATAAGCTTTCAACCGTCTGTGCCTACCGGCCTTTGTGGTGACGTGACCCCCATTTGGAAGCGGCCTTCCGTTTGAGATGTTTGTGTTCGCTGGAGACGCTGTTTAACGTTTAAGGAAGGTGGTGGCGAGACCCGGAATCGAACTGGGGACACCAGGATTTTCGCTGAGCGCGACCTGGAGATATTCACCTACATGGCGAGGCTCAGGATGCTCACCATGAACCAGATGGCCGCGCTGTTCCACAATGGCCACCCTTTGCCCAACAATCCTACTGCTTCTTCATCGACTTCGTCTCGTGGGTCATCGCTAGAGTTGCGGTGATACGCTTGCTGTAGGAGGATTCTGAAACGCGGTGGAGCCCAATTTCATTTTGTAAGAGGGGCTATCGCGTCATCCGACTTCTTGACCAACTCTTTACCTCCCCCTACCAGGTTCTTGCCGTTAATCGTGTAGGTAGTATGCAGCGGATTGTTCATTTGAAAGTCGGGGTAGGTTACCGTGACGGTGTTCTTGCCAGCGACCCAGGTGGCGGCCCGCGCTGTAAAACCCGAAGGCTCTTGTTGTGTATCGTAAACAGCCCCGTTCTTGCATAACGCCAGCGACTCTCCGTCGCTGGATGCATAGGTACCCACGAGTGAAGAGGGCCTGTTGGGGTCGACCAAATGCTTGGCCCAAACCGTATCATATCCAATCAGCCGGTTGTTTCCCTCGACCTTGAACGTAGGTGGTCCCTCTGGCCGAGACTTGGAGCCCCCTATGGTGATATTGTTCCCACTGACCCAGTAGTGGTTCGGGCCTTTTCCCCCCATTACCCAAGGGGGTTGTGTAATCTCCGTGAAAGTCCCGTCTTGGGCTAGCTTTATCTCCCTGCCATTTTGTCCCGTATATATGCCAACAACATCGGGCTTGGGGGTCCGAGTCACAATTGAAACGACCGCGACCGTCACTACGACGACGACCGTGAGAACGAGGACGATTCCGGCAACAATCTTCTTCTGTTTGCGATTCATCGTCAAACCGACCTTTCGTGTAAGTCTGTCCTTATTAATGACTTAGGCGGACATTTGGTTGCCTTACCGCAGATGAATTCTACACCCCGACCAGCGGTGGAGACAAAAGGAAAGGCGCGAACACATCCCCCCGACCGTCTACAATTGACCCATGAAGATACTCCTGCAGATTCTCATAATGATTGCCTGCCTCTGCGGGCTTATGGCTCTATCCAGACTTCTAACCCGCCTGTTAGGTCGAACCCTACCCAGAGACTGGCTCTTCTATCTCTTACTCGCGCCGGGAACCATTCTCCACGAAATCTCTCACGCCGTCGCTTCACTGGTCCTACTGGTCCCTGTCCGCGAGGTACATCTGTTCAGGTTGCGCCACGAACCCGACGGCACAGTCCAGTTAGGGGAAGTGAAACACGCCAAAGCAGACCCGGTTAGAAACTTCCTGATAGCGGTGGCACCCCTTTTCGGGGCCGCTGGAATGATCTATGGCCTCTCGGTGTGGCTGCTGCCGAAGAACGAGTCCTGGGAACGGTTGCTTCGAAGCGGGTGGACATGCCTGTTCTTGGTCATCGTGTTCTTCATCGCGCTGGGCTTGTCCCCGAGCCGTAAGGACTTCAAGGCGTTGCCTGCGTTCTTGATGACGGCTTTTGTTGTGGGGCTGGTCGGTTACTTCATCGTGTGGATGGTTTCCAAAAATGTGGACCTCTCAAGCACCGCTGCAACGGTCGAGAAGGCTTTAAGAACGGCCAACACGGGTTTGGTATTCGTCATTGTTGTGGTCGCTGTTATTTATGGTGTCTTGCTAGTTGTCGTGGAAGTTGTTTGACGGTAGTGGTTGAGGCGAGACCCCGTAAGGGAACTACTGCCTTCAGGGGAGAAGCGGCCCGACTCCCTCAAACATCTATGCGGCAACTCTTGGGTTTCACGGAAGGTTCTTGCCAGTAAAACAAAGAGTTTTCGGTAAGCTGGGACGAGTATTGGATGATAGATCAGAAATGAGTTCCAGCAGTAGGCTAAAATAGTGACAGGCGGCGCCCGTAAAAAGACCGAGCTTGCCCAGAGCACGGGCGTTGAGGCCAAGAGAAGGGATGCCGTCAAAGCCGTGCGCATCCTCGAGTCGTTCGGGAGCTAAAATGTCCGGTCCTAGAAAGATCATCGCCTGTGCCGTAGTGGCGGAGGAGCTCCGTGAGCTCAGGGTGGCGGAGGAAGACATCATAACCCTCGAGTTCGGCCTCCACGTCAATCCCGAGGAGCTTAAGAAGACACTTCAGCGAGAGATAGACTCCGTCACGGGCGAATGCGACATCCTGCTGGGCTATGGCCTATGCTCCAATGCAGCGGTCGGATTAAAATCAGACACGCGGCGCCTTGTCATCCCGGGGGTCGACGATTGCATCGCTTTGTTTCTGGGCTCGAAGGCGGAGCACGTACGGAGGCTCGCCGAGGAGCCGGGGACCTACTTTCTCACCAAGGGATGGGTCGAGGCGGCCGACCTTCCGCTTAACGAGTACCTGGCTTTGGTGGAGAAGTACGGCGAGAAACGCGCGACGCGGGTCACGAAGGTCATGTACGCCAACTATACGAGGGTTGCGCTCATCAACACCGGCAATTACTGTATCGAGCACTGCCGCGACTTCGCGAAGATGATGGCGGAGTTCCTGGAGCTGGGCTTCGAAGAGATACCGGGCTCGAACCGTCTGCTCGAGAAGATGCTCGCCGGGGATTGGGATAACGAGTTCATTGTCATACCTCCCGGCGAAGAGATCACCTTGGACCATTTCTATCCACAGGTATGACGACTATACTGACAAACGGTCCCGGAGGAGACGATGATAGAGATAGGTAAACATACACTCATAATAGGCGAGAGGATTAACCCTACCGGCAAGCGGAGGCTCTCAACCGAACTCGAGGCCGGCAAGCTGGAGTTCGTCGTCGAGGAGGCTAGGGCGCAAGCAGCCGAGGGGGCTGACGCAATAGATGTGAATGTCGGTGCCCCGGGAGTAGACGAGGTGAAGCTGCTCCCACGAGCCGCGCAGGCAGTGGGAGAGGCTACCGGCTTGCCGGTATGCATCGACTCTTCCAACCCGGCGGCGCTGGCCGCGGCTCTCAAGGTAATGTCGGGGGACATCATGGTCAACTCGGTCACCGGCGACAAAGATTTCCAGGAGGAGCTCCTTCCAGCATTGGCGGAAAGCGGCGCCGTCCTCATCGGCATAACCAAGGACCGCTCCGGGATACCGGCAACCGTTAATGAGCGGATGGGTTTGGCCGCGAGCATTATAGACAATGCGAATTTCCACGGTATCGACAGGGGCAGAATACTTATAGACTTTCTCGCCATACCGGTCTCGACCGAGGCCGAGTCGGCTAATATCACGCTCGAGTGCATCCGGAGGGCGACTTCAGAGCTGGGAGTCGGCACCGTGCTCGGCGCCTCCAACATCAGCTTCGGGATGCCGGAGCGCCATATCATCAATGCTTCCTTCCTCTCGATGGCAGTAAGGGCAGGGCTCTCCGCTGCCATCGTGAACCCCGGCGACGCGAGCGTGGTGCGGGCCATCAAGGCAGCCGACATGCTGGTTGCTCGTGACCCGCTGGGCCGCGCCTTCCTTAAGGACTTCCGAAGGCGCAAGAAGGAGGCGGGCGCCGGTTGACGGGCGTGAGGGCCACCGTAACCTTCCAGCCCCAGAGATTATCAGCGGAGGTCTCACTCGACACGAGCCTGCTCGAGGCCGCTCGCCAGGCCGGGATTCCGCTCGAGAGCCGGTGCGGCGCCAAGGGCAAATGCGGCATGTGTAGGGTTGTACTGCAAGATGGCAGCCTGACAGAGCCGACAGAGCCCGAGAGGAAACTTCTGTCTGCGGCGGAGCTCAAGAACGGCTTCCGGCTGGCGTGCGAGGCAAGGGTTGCCGGCAGCGGCGAAGTCGCATTGTACGTCCCGCCTATCTCCCTGGTCCAGGAGCAGAAATACGAACTCGAGGGCATTTCCAGCATTAAGAGCACCCTCGACCCGCCGGTGCGGACTATCAAGGTCCAGCTCGTTCGAGCGCTCCCCGGGGAGGAGAGTACGGACCTCACGCGGCTTGAACGCCTCCTCCGGGACGCTCACGGGATATCGATGAAGACCTCCGCGCCCGATGCGTTGGGGAAGTTGAGGGAAGCGATCAAGCAGGGCCGCGATAGCGTAAGCATCGTGGTTAGGGATGGCGGACTCATCGACGTTAGGCAGTCGGATGCGGAATCGCCACGTGGACTCGCGGTAGACCTGGGGACCAGCAAGGTCGCTATGTTCCTGGTGGATTTCGATTCGGGAGAGACCGAGGAAAGCCTCGGGTTCATGAACCCTCAGGTTCCCTTTGGGGAGGATGTGATTTCGAGAATACAATACGCGGGCGGCGGAACTAAGGAAGCTTCTCGGCTGCGGGAATTGGTTATCGACGGGATAAACGACCGGCTCGAAGAGATGCTTTCAGCGCGCGGCCTTTCGCCCTCCGGCGTTGCGGAAATGACGGTGGTCGGAAACACCGCGATGCACCATCTGTTTCTGGGCCTGCCCGTGAAGCAACTCGGGACCAACCCATTCGAGCCTGCAAGCACAGATGTGATAGAGAGGGATGCTCGAGACCTGGGTGTCAAGATGCTTCCCGCGGGGAAGGTCTACATGCCCCCGGTGATCGCGGGCTTCGTCGGGTCCGACAACCTTGCGGCCATCATAGCTACGAGGTTGCACAGAGAGGAAGGCCCATGCATGCTGGTAGACCTCGGGACGAACACGGAGGTGGCGCTGCGGGTAGACAATCGGATCGTGTGCTGCTCGTGCGCTTCGGGCCCCGCGTTCGAGGGGGGAGCTGTCCGGCACGGCATGCGTGCTTCGGCCGGCGCCATTGAGAAGGTGGAAGTTGAGATGGGCGGCAGTCTAACGGTATCCACGGTCGAGGACGCCGAGCCGCTCGGTATCTGCGGCTCTGGAATCCTCGACGCGATCTCCGCCCTGATGGACACAGGGGCGCTGGACGAGAGAGGCAGGCTTGTGTCCGGTAACCCGTGGGTTGTCGATGATGAAGGCGAGCGCGCCTACAGGCTTGAGCCGTCCTCAGTCATAAAGGGCGGGTGGATAACCGTAACACAGGGTGACATAAGGGAGATCCAGAAGGCAAAGGGCGCCGTCCGCGCGGGGATAGAGATGATCCTCGAGCACGTGTCTATCTCATACAACGACATCAAGAAGGTCATCCTGGCGGGTGCTTTTGGGACCCACATAAACCCGGCGAGCGCCCTGTTTATCGCGATGCTGCCGCCCATCCCAGTCGACCGCATTGTCCAGGTCGGTAACGCCGCCGGAGTGGGCGCGCGTGAGTTACTCTGCTCTGTGAAGCAGCGGAAAGAAGCCGAGGACCTCGCAAAGAATATCGAGCATCTCGAGCTGGTAGGCTACCCGAATGCACGCCTTTTCTTCGCGTCTTCGATGATGCTCTCTGAAGAGGGTGTTAATGATTACATGCGCAAGTGGCATGGAATAACGTAAAAC
>Ga0209745_1001440_pt1 | contig 14169 bp, 12 predicted proteins | sample BarGraNGADG00312_FD_184495 | JGI IMG/M metagenome (GOLD analysis project Ga0209745, IMG submission 184495) | Arctic peat soil microbial communities from Barrow, Alaska - Barrow Graham LP Ref core NGADG0004-312 (SPAdes) (version 2) | ecosystem: Environmental > Terrestrial > Soil > Wetlands > Peat... | reverse complement strand
TCATAAGACGGGTTACACTGATTCCAGCCTGATTTTGATGCTGCACGGGGCTGTATCCAGCATGTGGTTCCCGCAACAAAATTGAAACCGGTCTTTTCAGAGGTGATATTTTTTTTGGCATCAGAGGAGCCGGGAAATGAGTAACAGAATGCAACGCCGTCATCAGACACCTGGAAAATCACATCCATTAGCCCGCCGGAGGCGTTGGAAAGGTGGAAGATACGCCTGTTGGCTGTGTAATGGGCTTCTTTCTTCTTGCCGTGCAACAAAGAGTAATCATCACGGATAGTCAGGATCTTTGATACTGAATCAAGTTTCAGTCCGTCATAATAATCACCATCCTCCCTGATAATTCCGAGCGATGAATTTTCAATCACCGGCAGATCCATGTAGAGTACAGAATAAGCGGCCATTCCATCCTTGCTGACCTGTATGCTTACTCTTATATTGCCTCCGGGGCTCTCTAAGGTCACATCATCATGTTTGTTGCACGATATGAGTAGCAGAATAAAACCTGCAATTACAATGAAATGCTTAAAGGTTTTCATGGCAGTTCAATGTCTGAGTTGGAGACGAAAGCTATTTTTTTGCTGTCGGGTGACCAGCTGGGAACGTTGATCGTACCCTGTCCGCCATAAAGATAGGCTATGACCAATGGTGTCCCGCCATCGACAGGCATCAGCCTGATATATACATGTTTATAAAAGGGATGATCGTCGGCTTTTACCTCCGGAGAGAAGGATAGTAATACGATCCGCTTACCGTCAGGTGAGACATGCGGGAACCAGTTGTTGTACTCATCAAAGGTCAGCTGTTCCTGCTGTGACCCGTCTGGTTTCATTCTCCAGATCTGCATGGTTCCTGTCCTGACTGAATTGAAGTATATATGTTTTCCGTCCGGTGAATATTCCGGGCCGTCATCCAGTCCTGGAGCATCTGTCAGCCTTATCTCTTTCTTTTTCCTGACAGATATTTTATAAATATCGAAGTTATCATGCCTGTCAGCAGTGTAGGTCAGGTACTTCCCGTCGGGTGACCATCCGTGAAGATATGAGGGACCCAGCGGGGTTATTCTTTTCGGCGTGCCACCTTCAACAGGCAGAGTAAAGACGATTGAGTTGTTTTCCTCGGTGGCGACGTGATGGCTGATGCCCAGCATCTTCCCGTCAAATGAGAGAACATGATCATTGTTATTGCTTGTGGCGAAACCGCTGTTGATCACTTCAGGTTCACCCTTGTCAAGGTCGAATTTATAAAGCAGGCCGCCGCTGTTGTAGATAAGATATTTGCCGTCTGCAGACCAGTTGGGTGCCTGGATTGATACGGGCGACTGGTAGATTACCTTACGGAGGCCGGTCTCAACATCCATGACCTCCAGGTTGCTGCCGATAAAATCCCTGTAGGGCACAAAGTCATCCTTTGCCGGCCTGGTTATCCGTACGTTGCAGAATCTCGCTTTTTCAATTACATTATTGTCGTGAGAGCAGATGAACAGCCCGGCATATACTTCCCCGGTCATTGCATCATTGGTGATCATAACCGTGTCAAATGGTTCTCCCATCACAGCACATGAGAAGATGAACCTGTTTCCTTTCCGTTCAAGCTGTATCACATCAGGAGAAACCACCCCCGACTTCCTTTCGGACATGTCAGCACCGGCAGACAGGCGGTACTGCAGTGATGTAAGACCGTCGCCATGCATTGTGGCGCTGATGTGTTCCGAATTCGGATCAAGGCTCTGACGTATCATCCAGCCTGCCTTCCGGTGAAGGTGGCTGCCCTCTCCGATGAACTGCACACTGGCACTCAGTATAAAATCTCCTTTCAGCTTCTTCCAGGCAAAATGGAACTGGTCGCCACCGAACCAGATGTTGTCACCTGATCCTGAAATAGTATATTCCTGAACTTCGGCATCATATTGCAGGTCGCCTTTCAGTTTGCAGACTCCCACATCTTCATGACTGGTAAAAATGTTTTCTGAATAATCCTGTGCGGTGACAGAAGCGGTTGACAAGGCTAAGATTGACATGCTGATGAAAATTACTTTGTGACCCATGTGGCAGAGATTAATTTGTAAACTTTATTTGGCTCAACATACAGTATATTAATTTCCTTGTTGTTTTTTAAGACCGGGTTTGACCGGCCTGTTTAAAACCATTTGAAGGAGAGTGTCATTAGCTATAAATAGATATCCTTCCGTTTATATAACTGGTACGACAAAATAGTCAAAATCAGGGACAGGCCGATAAAATAACAAAGATTCCGGAACTCAAACCTGTATACCGGGTTTACCGTATCAAGATTGACATATTTGAACGGACTTATGTACCCTATCTTTGAAAGACTCTCAGTTATTTTTGAGAGAGTATACAGGAAATAGAGGATCAGCACCAGTCCGATACTTAATATGGTTATCGGCCTGGACCTTTTGACAAGTGTTGACATGAATAATCCCACTGCGCCGAAGAAAAGATTCAGCAACAGGGTGTAGAGTGTGAGGATCAGGAAGGCATTGATGCTGTAGGGCTCCGTCTTAACTATCGTCATGCTTATAAAACCTGCCGCTGCCGTGACGATGTTAAGAAAAATCACGTTCAGAAAAACAACTGCCGACTTGCTGGTGAAGACCTCGCTGCGCGTCAGGGGCCAGGAAAGCAGGTATTCAGCGGTTTTATTGTATTCTTCTTTGAGCAATATATTGGAAGAGAGTACTATTGCATAGATGCTGCCAAGAACCAGCATGTATATCACATTATTGGCGGAATAAAAACCCAGTACAGAAAAAAGGTCATTAATATCTGAAATACCCTTAAACTGCAACGCCCCTTTCGGCAGAATGCTCATCATGGCCAGTATCTTGGAATTGTTTTCCAGAAAAGTCCCGTAGACAGACATTGTTAACGAGATCAGTACTGTAATAACCATCGTCCACATCAGCAGGCTGAAGGCATTACCTTTCAATTCTCTTGCAAAAAGGTTTTTGTTCATCTGACTGATCCGGACTTAATTGTAGTAATGCATGAATATTTCTTCAAGGGATGGCTCCTCTATTGTCATGTCGGCAATTTTTTTGTTCCTGAGTTTTAACATCAGGTCATTTATATCTCCGGAGTACATAAACTGAAGAGTTTTGCCGGAAACGACAGGAGTATTTTCGATGCCTGCGAGTCCCGTAACCTCATTGTCAGCCCGATCGGCAAATTCGATGTGTATTTTCTTCAGCTGTTTCTTCCTTAGTGTTTCAATATCCTCCACCTTGATGATCCTGCCTTCCTTGATAATGGCAACGCGCTTGCATAATAACTGCACTTCACTCAGAGTATGCGAAGAAAAAAAGATGGTCATTCCCTTCCGGTTCTCTGACCTGATCAGCTCAAAGAACCTTGCCTGCATCAGCGGGTCGAGACCCATGGTCGCCTCATCAAGGATGAGAAGCCGCGGGCTGTGAAGGAGACTTTGAATGATGGATACCTTCTTCCGGTTCCCCATCGAAAGATCCGATATCTTTCTTTTCCGGTCCAGTTCAAATAATTCAGTCAGTTCAGCTATGCGATCCGCACCGTTCCCGGTCCTGTAAAATCCATGGCAATAATTAAGAAATTCATCCACATCCATTGATGAATATGGATTTGCATCAGAAGGAACATAACCGGTGTATAACTTGATCTTTTTTGAATCTCTGACTACATCCATGCCCATTATCGTGGCTCCTCCTCCGGTGGGGAAGATCAGGTTGAGTAATACCCTTATAGTGGTGGATTTGCCTGCTCCGTTAGGACCAATGAAACCGAATACATCGCCTTCCTCTACTTCAAGATTGACGTGTTCAATCCCCCGGTCCTTGCCATAGGTTTTTGTGAGATCCCTGATATCAATTATTGGTACACTCATTAAAAATTATCATTAGCTTATATTCATTTTCAAGTATATGACCTTATTTATGCTTTGAACTTGCTTTTATGGATCAGGGAAAGTTCTTCATATGATTTGGAACAGCCGTAGACAAGGTAACCCTTTTCAGAAAGTTTCCTGATTGCTTCTCTGGACCTTGGTTCAGCCTGTACAAAATCACGGTCATGAAACTCCACGAGGATCTGGTCTATTGTAACAGGTGATGCCAGGATGGTATCGATCACATCATATTCAGACCCTTCAATGTCCATTTTAAGGACATCAATATGAGTGTGACCAAGCTCCAGAATAATGTCGTCGAATGTCTTCATCATTACTTTGACGGACTGTGCGGCATCAACCTCTTTGTGCTTTACCATGCTTCCGGAAATGGCCCTGGGGTTGGCAGGAAGAAAGAATTCAACCGGCCCGCTTCCGGAAGCACTTATTCCATAAGGGTGGAAATGAAATTTTCCGGGAAGATTCCGGCTTTGTATCCACTCTATTGACTTCGGCGTGGGGTCAAAAGCATGGACCACTGATCCATGCCTTCTGATGCAGGCTGTATCGAATGAGATGTCCCTGCCTGTTCCAAATGAATACACAATGGATGATTCACTTAGAAGTCCCGGAATAATATAGAAACCACCGTAGCTAGTCCCATACCATTTGCAATTAACTGTTACAGAAGGTTTAAGATGGATGAAGGTGGCGGGATCGATCAGCCGGCGGATCCTTTTCTTTCTCCGGCGTGATAAAACCTCAAGCCACAGATTCCCGGCTAATTCCCTGGCAGATGTGATAACGGAGTTTGCCATTGCAGGATTCATACCAGGTCACAGGCTTCCGGAGGCATCCAGTGAGCATCCATTCCTTCCCATTTAATGTTACATCCAATAGGATTGGTCTTTATCACTGAAACCGGTTTCCCTGAAGTCAGCTCGCTGAGTACAGTGTCAAGATTATTGACGGTCATCCTTGATATATCACGTGGTGAATCAACTCCTCTGCCGGTATATACAAGCACTCTTTCTTTGTTGAATACAAAGAAATGTGGTGTCTTCAGTGCGCCGTATGCCTTTGCCAGCGACTGGTCAGCATCATAAAGGTATTTCCAGGGGAACTTATATTTTTCCATGCGCGCCACCATATTCGGGAAACTGTCCTCCTCATAAGTGCGCTCACTGTTTGAGTTTATACCTACAAAGACCACTCCTGCAGAACGGTACTTTTCTGCAGTGGCACGTGTCAGCTCATCGGAGCCCATGACATAAGGACAATGATTGCAGGTAAAAAACAGCACCAGGTAAGGGTATTCATCAAAATCGGATAGTCCGTATTCCGGACCTTCAGTAGAGGGAAGCCTGAAATCAATGACCTTCTGTCCGGGTTCAAGTGTGTAGCTCATCTCTGATATCTTTATTTGTTCATAAATATAAACATGCCTTAAAGTCTTTTGTTAAGCAGGACACCTCAGTTTACGGATACCAATTTAATCTTTTCGTGTCAAAGCCCTTCGTAATTCTATACTTATAGTCAGGTAAGTTTAATAACTTTATGCAATAAGTGCAATTTTTAAAGAGTACAGATATGAATACTGACCGTCATGTTAAGTTAACTTGCGTTTTCCATGCAATTAGTGTTTTAACGCTGTGTTTCATTCTTATTGTGCCGGCCGCAGGTCAGCCATCCGGTGGCCCGTACGGTCCTGTCATGCAATCGTGGCTATTGCCGGAGACCAAAGGAAAAATATTCTTCGTTTCTCCTGACGGGAACAGGGAATCACCGGGCGAGACCCTGGCTGTACCTACTACCATAGAGGCAGCTGTTGAAAGGGTAAAAACTGGTGATGTTATCGTTATGCGGGGTGGAATATACCGTACAGGAGATCTGATCCTTAATCAGGGTATAACCATCCAGCCTTACCTTGATGAACAGCCCATCGTTAAAGGATCATACATTGCCGGGGGGTGGAAAGATCTCGGTAACGGTTTATGGACGATAAAATGGGACAGGCTGTTTCCATCCGCACCTGCCGACTGGTGGCAGCGCGACAGAAGCGGAAAAGAGACACCCCTTCACAAGTTCAATGACGATATGGTATTCATTGACGGCAGGCTCCTGCAGGCTGCCGGCTATGAGGGAGAGGTTGATAAGGATTCCTATTACATTGATTATAAATCAGGACTGGTATATATCGGAACAAACCCAGCAAACCATCTTGTGGAAATTACTGCATTCAATGTCGGACTCCACCGGGTTACCGGTGAATGTCACGGCAAGGTATCAGACCGTATCGGGCCCGTGATCAAAGGTATCACATTCACCCAGTATGCATACAGGGCAATAGAAGTGGACGGGAAGGATCCCGAAGGTGTCTCCCCTGAGAGCGATCACGGGAAAGATGTCACCGGGACCACACTTGAGCATTGCACGATCACATTCTGCTCGCGGGTGGCAGCATACCTGAGGGGCGACAGGCTTACCCTCAGAAACTGTAAAGTGAGCGATACCAGCACCGAGGGTATTTATATCCTGAGTTCTTCTGACGTGCTCCTTGAAAAGAATATCTTCACACGTAACAATATAGAACAGATTACAGGTTACTATCCTGCCGCGGTAAAGATCTTCAACCAGTGTTACAGGGTTACCTGCCGCGATAATCTCATCACCGATCTTCCGTTCTCAAACGGCATCTGGTATGATGTGGGAAATGTGGATGGTGTATTCATAAACAACTGGGTGGAAGGTGTCGGCGACATCCACAGGGGAATATCCAATCTGCAGACATGGCCCAGTGAGAGCGGTTTCTTTTTTGAGATATCAAAAGGAGCGATATGTGCAGGCAACGTATTTGTGAACTGCGAACTAGGGGTACATATCCTGAACAGCTGTGATGTCAGGATGTATCAGAATACTTTTGTCAACAGTACTGCCTGTGTCAGCCGCAGCGAGAGAAGCGCCGTCGGCGATCACTTCGGATGGCACCCGGCCACTGGCCCCGGTGTAGATGAGCGTGACGGTCACGTGTTCGTCAATAACCTGATGACCGGCGATGACGGGTTTAACAGGCCGCTGCTGTTCGTGTGGCAGCGTAAGATGCTTTGCGACAAACTCAAAGAGCCTCAGTTTGCTCAGGTTGATAATAACGTGTATGTGCAAAACCCTGTTGGCAGGACCATGCCCCTGATCCTCTGGAGCCCTGCTGCAAATGAAAACTGCATGGCAGCACTTGATTCACCTGCTGAACTGAATAAACTTCACCCGGAATTTTCGGCTCATAGCATGTTCTTTACTGCCGGCAGTGTTTACAAAAGCGGCGAGCTGGGTAACTACCAGGTTCTGTCTTCATTCCCGGGTATAAAGGCTGCTTCTGCCTTACCGGCTGATATCAGCGCACTCCTCAAAAGGCCCAAAAAAGGCCTGCCCTATATCGGAGCTTATCCTTTGTAAAAAGAAAGACCCTGAGGCAAGGCAGCCTCAGGGTCTTATAACGTTTGGCGCTAACTTAAATCAGAAAAGTAAGTGCCTCAGAATCATCCTCGCTTACTCATTGATTTCAGTTGTGAAATTCATATAACCCTCTGTTATAGTTTGAATCAATCAACCGAAGTTTGCCTGTTTCGTTTACACTCAGACTTTTCAGATACTTATTCAGAATAATAATCCTGAAAGGGACTTGTCCGTTCAGCTTTTCAGTCAGTTCTGCCTGCGACAAAGTCCTTACCTTTCCACGACTGTAAAACTGACTTGAATAACTCTTTTTATTAAGATAAAACAAATCAGTACTTTCAGTATCGGATTGAATTAAGATGAGATACTTATCAGTGTTACTGTAGTGCTCAATCCTGTTGCCTGTCATTCCGGCAATAAATACGATCAGAAACAGGAATGGCAGTACGAGGCTTGTATACACAAGTACAGTTTTATATTTTATATCAGTCCACCAGTATGATACAAGTAACGCCACGGGGATCATTACCGGAAGAACATAGGTGTGGATCAGGCTACTGGAAACAGTGAAAAACAAAGGTGTCCATAACAGCCACAGCAATAAGAAACCGATCCACTTATTCTTTAAAATATCCGATCTGTTCATCCATGACCTGGAGATTACAGTGATTATCCATGGAAGAGTCCCTGCAACAAGGAAAAACCAGATAATACCAAGAGGCATCTGCTTGGGAAAACCATACAGGTCACCTTTCCAGCCAGAATCAAAGAAACGTTTAAAGTGTTCACCAACAATGAAGTAATTCAGAAATCCGGGTGATTTTATCTCTGCCATCCAATACCAAGGGGCAGCTATCAGAATAACCAGCAGAAAACCTGGCAGCCATGGGAATGCCCTTAACACCTTTTTGTATTCTTTAAACAAAACCATCCAGATGAAGAGAGGAGGGAGGGTTAAGATCAGTGCAATTGGTCCTTTAGCCAGCATACCAAGCCCGATACCGGCAAAAAATAGATAATTCCAGACTGTTTTTTGATTCTCACTTACGGACTTCCAGAATGACAGCATTATCAAAGCCACACTTAATGCCAATGTTATGTCTGTGGATACAACTCCCATATGCAACAAAAATTCCGGTAAGGTTATGATTACAAAACCTGCAAAGTAAAAAGGCAGATCTTTCTTGCCGGCAAACTTGTTAACCATGAACACCATCAGTAGACTCAGGATAAGCGAGGGCAGTCTGACAGCAAATTCATTGATGCCCAATACCTTCATGCTTAATGCTGATAACCAGGTTGATAAAACAGGCTTTGCCCAGAACGGAACTCCATAATCAATCTGCGGTGTAACCCAGTTATTTGTTTCAACCATAATCCTGGCTATCTCGGCATATCTTGCCTCGGTCTTATCCATTAAAGGAACGAAGGCGTTAAGTAATAATCTTAACAGAATAATGGCAATACATGCCCAGAGATAAAAATGGCGATGCTGCAATATAGTTTTAAGACTGTATTTCATCTGTACTTCCTTTTTATCCGGAGTATGTCATACCAAATTGTGAACGAATAAGCAAAGCTGACTTTGGAATCGGCAGTATCTATCCAGTCTTGTAAAGGTATTTCCCGACAGATGTGCCGCATTTTCTCAGTTCCGTACAGTCTGATTATCCTGTGAAATATTTCGACATCGAACAGCCATTTTGAAATAAATTTCTCGCTGAAAACCTCTCTGGCGAGGTCTGAACTGAATACCTTGCATCCGCATTGAGTATCGTATACGTGAATTTTCAGCTGACCGGAAATAACTGTAGCCAGGATCCTGCCAATGATGTGACGATAGGGCTTTCTTACTATGTTGCTGTCAATCTTCAGTATTCTGGACCCGAATGCAAAGATCACACTTTCATTTATATACCGGCTTATTGACTGACACTCCTCAAGAGAGGTTGCTCCGTCTGCATCGAGATATGCTATTCTGTCAAACTGTAAGTCTCCGGCAAAGCAATACAAAACCCCTTCGCGAATAGCCTCAGCTTTTCCTTTATTCTTTTCAAGAGAATTGATGAACACTTTGTCCGGGGCCAGGCTTCTGATAGCATTTAGTTTTTCAATTGTTTTATCCGTGGAACCATCATTGGAAAATATGATCCTGGTGTCGTTATCCTGCTTCAGAAAAGTTTCATAACTGCCTGTGTTCAATCTATCATATTCGTTGTAACATGGAATAACAATTATCAGAGAGCTGTTCATTATTATGGTTATTTACATTTTAGGGTTTTCAGCCAGAATGGTGAAGTAACTTTACTTTCGGAAACGAAGTTCTTCATTCTAACCATTTGTTTCTTTCCAATAAATAAATTCCTTCTTTAATAATCATGTCAAGGTCTTTTGGCGGCCTGTTAAACAGACCGATATAGATAATATCTTTTTCAGGAATTACAACGTAAAATGCCCTGAACCCTCCCTGATCGCCTTTATGATATATGAAATTCACCCCGTATTTATTCTCCTCACCAAGCATCTGCTCCTCACCGATATACCAGCTGTAACCGATGAATGGATTAATGGTATCCTGCCAGTTTTCAGGCCTGAAGACGCTCCTTGACTTATCAGTAAGTTCCTTTCCGAGGAAGACATTCTGCCTGATAGCTTTTTCATACCTGGCGAGTTCGGTGACAGAGCTCCACACTCCTCCATTGCCTGCAGCAGCAAAAGTGGGGTACTCTCCGTAGTCAGATTCGACATACTTGCCATTATTCAGTTCGTATCCGTGAGCCACACCCTCCTGAGGATAAGGGCCATCTGTTATTTTGCTTTCAACCATCCCGGATGGAATAAAAATGCTGTCCTTAATGAACTTCTGCCATGGTTGTCCGGTGACTTTTTCAATGATAAGAGCCAGGCCATTAAAGGCAGGATTTGAATATTCAAATTTCTCTCCGGGATTGAAGTTTAAACTATCTGCCTGCTTTAATGGTGCAAAGTTCTCTTCGTCCTTTGCAGTGAGAAAGAACTCAAAATTATCATCCACTTTTCTGTTGTCAGGCAGCCCTGAAGTATGCGACAGCAGATGTTTTATCCTTACCCTGTCAGCAATCTCCCTGTTTTTGAAATCATTGAAGTACTTGCTGAGGCTGTCTTCGACTGAAAGCAATCCATTCTCCTGTAAAATAAGAATGCCGTTCGAAACAAACGTCTTCGAGATTGAGCCAAGGTTGAAAAGTGTGTTTTCGGTAATTTTTTCTTTAGTCTCAAGGTCAGCCAGGCCGTAACTGCGCAGGAAAACTGTCTTTTCGCCTTTTTTGATCAAAACGCAACCGCCCGGTTCATCTCCCCGGAACTCAGCAGAAAGCAACGAGTCAAGCTCGCGTGCCAGGTTATCTGCAGGTTTGTTTGATGCGCATGCCGTCATAAACAGGAATAATAAAAGGATACCGGTGCTCTTTATCTCTGCCCTACCCATTCTAATAATCTTTACTGTCAAATACTTTTCTTCCGCCGACCCATGTCTGCAGTACTTTTGTATCCCTGATCTTCACTGGATCTATGGCAGTGATGTCATCACCCAACACCACAAAATCAGCCAGTTTGCCTGGCTCGAGCGTTCCCTTGATCTTCTCATCGAAAGAGGCATAGGCGGCATTCTTAGTATAAGCTGTCAGCGCCTGTTCAACAGTGATCTTCTGCTCCGGCACCCACCCGTCCGGGTTCTTGTCATCGAGTGTCCTGCGAGTGACGGCAGCGTAGATACCCTCCATGGGTGTTGCCGGGGCTACCGGCCAGTCGCTGCCGAAAGCAACGACAGCTCCTGCATCAAACAGCGACTTGAAAACGTACATCGATTTAATCCGCTCAGGACCGATCAGAGGTTCAGCCCACCTGCCATCATCGATGGCATGATAAGGCTGCATACATGCTATGACATTCAGCTTTGCAAATCTTTCAATATCACCGGGGGCAATGTGCTGTGCATGCTCTATCCTGAACCTCCGGTCCTTCACGCCGTTCTCATTTTCCACCTGCTCATAGATATTTAGCATTATGTTGATCGCACGGTCGCCTATTGCGTGGATCCCGACCTGCAGGTCAGCCTTGTCGGCATTTGAGATCCATGTATACAGGTCCTCCCTGGTATTGACCAGAAGGCCGGAATCAGTTACCAGATCAGTATAAGGTTCAAGAAATGCAGCAGTATGGGATCCCAGTGACCCGTCAATAAAGCCCTTCAGTCCGCCGATCTTCATCCATTTATCGCCTCTTCCGTCACGGGCAACCTGTTTCTTAAGTTTTTCCCATCTGCTGATGGTCTCCATAATATAAACCCGGGTGATGAGCTTGCCGTCCTTTCGCACTCTCTCAATTGCATCTGCATAGCCGGCAGCATCAACGGCATGCACTGAGGTCACCCCGTTTGAAGCAAAGTAATTCATTGCTGCCAGCAGGGCTTTATCAACCTGCTCGTCTGATGCTGATGGTATCCTGCTATAGATATAATCCATGGCATTGTCCTTGAAAATCCCCGTCAGATCACCGGTTTCATTACGCACAATGGTTCCGCCCTTTACATCCTTAACCTTCCTGTCAATACCGGCAAGCTTCATGGCAGCTGAATTAGCCAGTCCCATGTGCCCGTCGAGCCTCTCAACAAAAACAGGATTGTCAGGTGTGACTGAATCGATCCAGCTTCTTTCAGGCAGCGTTTCCCATCCTTTACCGTCCCATTCACCCCCGGTGATCCATGTCCCTGGTTTAACAGAAGCGGCAAATTCAGCCAGTCTTTTTATGAACTCCTCAGGTGTTGAGGCATCCCTGAGCTGTACCGAAGAAAGATTTAAACCTCCCTGCAGGAAGTGTAAATGGGAATCAATAATGCCGGGAATGACAAATTTTCCTTCCAGATCGGTAACCACGGAATTGTCGCTTTTAAGTTTCATGATATCATGGTTACTGCCAACCGCAATGATGGTATCACCAGAAAATGCCATTGCTTCCGCCAGAGGCTGGCTTTCATTTCCGGTCCAGATTTTAGCATTTGTTATTATCATACCTGACGACTGATTATTGTTCTGACATGAGATCACACTGAACAGAAGTGCAACCGTAATGAGATAATTGTGGAAGTTTTTCATATGAGTTAGCCTGTATTGGTTAGATGTCTTAATCTTTCTTATCAGAGGTTATTACTTGCTCAGCAACTTCAGGGTTACAAGGTAAGCACAGTGATCTGACGCAATTGAATCGCAGATAACCTTTGTCTCAAGGGTTTCCCATCTCTCTATAGGGAGATGCATGACATAGTCGATCTTTATCCTGGGAGCATCAGACGGGAAGGTAGGCTCAGGATTGTTTTTATCGTACGAGGCAGACCATATCTCCTCAAGGATATTGATCGGGTTGCTGCCGGGCCGAGCATTCAGGTCTCCTGCCAGCACAGCAGGGTAGGGGCCCGATGCAAACACTTCATTGATCTTCTCAGCCTGGGCTACCCTGTCAGTTTCAGGATTAAGATGATCGAAGTGGGTTCCTATAAATGTGATGGTGTCTCCTGGGGACAGGACCACAACTGCTTCGAGGGCAGTTCTGGGTTCACTTCCCGGAGTAAAAGGCAGTGGCACATTCCTGGTCGAGATAAAACTGTATTTTGATAAAATTCCGTCACCGTACTCCCCGCCGTCGTAATACATGGCCCGTCCGAACAAAGAAGCCATTTTCGTCCTTTTCCCCAGCTCCGCTGCCAGATCAATATGCCCTGATCTGTTGGTTCTGAAATCAACTTCCTGAAGCGCAACAAGATCCGGATCAGCATCGATAATCACACGGGCGATGGCATCAAGGTTATAATCACCCCGGGTAGTTGCACCGTGATAAATATTAAATGAAAGTATTTTTACTGTAGTATGATTGTCACTTAGGTCCTGCGCGTGGCACGCCTGTGCAAGCAGAAGTACTGACAGCAGAAGAGTGATTTTGACTTTCATTCTTTACGGTTTTGGGTTGCTTTTTTCAGTTAGTTTAGTCGGGTCGTTAATTACCATTTTGTCTGGATAAAGGGTTCCGCCTTTGGTCAGCCATGATACACCGAAAGCCACAAGTGCAACGGTCTCAACCCAGAATACGAAGTCAGATTCCGGATGGTCATACTCGAAGAACAATATGAATGTCTCTCCCACAATCAAACTGACAATCATTAAAGTTCCGCAAATAATATAAATCCTGTTTCTCTTCAGTTTCCGTCCTGTGGGAAAAGCTACTTTCCTGGTAAACAAAAATAGTGAAATCCCGGAAAGGGTTATAAAGAGACAGGCTGCACTGTAAAAATGGACATACGCCTGCCAGTCATAAGGCCCCTCTTTTACTGTAGGGAAAAAAGCTATAACCAGGGCGAAGAACCCGGCCAGATTGCCTGTCATGTTATCCCATTTATCATAACCTTTATAGAAAAACAGGAACAGGGAAATGGCACAAAGGGAGCCTACAAGAATATTCCTCATCCCGGTGTAGTAATAAACACTGATGTTTTTAAGTGTAAGATCTTCCTTGAAGATAAGGTAACCACCAAGCATAAGAACAAATGGCAGCAGGATGCCAATCCATCCGACAGCCTTACGCAGAGCCAGATACGAATAGGTCAGGCTTGAATGCTGATCGCCCCGTTGAATAATCATGTTGTACTCGTCTGATATCCTTCTGATGTCTCATCATTCCTGGCCTCTTTCAGCCTGGGGGAATCATTGCACCTTCCGGTAATAATGGATAGAAATATTACTATGGTAAGTTGTTTCATTTTTTAAAATTAAGAAATTTTCCGACACAGTTCGGCAA
>Ga0209745_1001435_pt1 | contig 14206 bp, 13 predicted proteins | sample BarGraNGADG00312_FD_184495 | JGI IMG/M metagenome (GOLD analysis project Ga0209745, IMG submission 184495) | Arctic peat soil microbial communities from Barrow, Alaska - Barrow Graham LP Ref core NGADG0004-312 (SPAdes) (version 2) | ecosystem: Environmental > Terrestrial > Soil > Wetlands > Peat... | reverse complement strand
AGGGCTGTGAAGGTGCGGCGTATCCTCGTCCCGCTCGACGGCTCACGTCTCGCCGAGGCGGTGCTGCCTGCCGCCTGCTCGTTCGCGCAGAAGCTCGGGGCGTCGCTGGTGCTGCTTCACGTGCTCGAGCACGAGCCTCCGACCAGCGTGCACGGCGAGCCGCATCTCGCCGGTGCGGCCGCGGCCGAGGCCTATCTCGACGAGCAGGCCGGGCGAATATGCCGAAGCGCGACCACAGTGGAGGTACACGTGCACGAGCGGCCCGTCGACGACGTCGCGGCCGCCATAGATCAACACGTGCACGAGCAAGCGGCCGATCTCATCGCGATGTGCGCGCACGGTCGCACCGGGCCGCTCGACCGGTTGCTCGGATCCATCGCCGAGCGCATCCTGCGTGGCGGCAGCATTCCGATTCTGCTCCGCACAGTGCGGCATTCGGATGCCCCTAAGTTCGAGCTCAGAAAGCTGCTCGTACCGATCGACTTCGGCCACGACATCGATGCCGCCCTCGACGCGGCCGGCACTCTGGCCGGGGCTTTCGACGCCTCGGTGACGCTGCTCTCGGTGCCGGAGCCCCCCTCCCCTGCGCAGAGCCAGCTGCTGCCGGGCGCAACGGCGCTGGCCCGCCAGTTCGAGCAGGACGACATCCGCCAGCGTCTGGATGAGCTCGCTGCACGGCTACGAGACCGGGTGCCCGATGTGCAAACCGCGGTCGACCTGCGGCGGCCCGGAGCCGCCATCCTCGCCGCGAGCGAATCGCTACCGGCTGACCTGATCATCCTGGTCACCCATGTCCACGGCGGAGTCGCCGGCTGGTTCGATCCGTCGGTCGGGCAGCAGCTCCTGACCCGGCCGAACCTGACGCTCCTCCTGATCAGAGAGCCGTAGATCTTAGGCGGCTGGGGCGCAGCCCCGTGTCCTTCTCGTCGATCGACTGGATCTCGACGGAGACCCAGCTCGGCGCGACGCCGTAGCCCTTCTTGTAGAGCGCCTGTCAGTTGCGGGCGATCTGGAGCTGGACGCTGTGCAGGAGCCCGAGCAGACGAGGTCGTGAAGCCGGTTTTCGAGCTTGTCCTCGACGTGGCAACCGGGCGCCGGGCCGGCTCGCTCGGGGAAGAGAGTGGCGATGTCGTTCGCGCCGCCCAGCTCAGAGCGAGACGATTTGGTCGATCTCGAACGTGCGCCCGTAGCTCTTGGGCGCCATTCGCTACACAGGGGCGCCGATCTTGTCTCACAAAGCGGCTCGAGAACGGCCGCAGCGAACTCCTCGACGAACTCGCTTTCGACTCGCGCAGGAGAATGCACTCCAGCTGCCCGCGGCCGCCTCATCCGTAGAATCCCAGCAACATGGATCCGCTCTACAAGCCCGCAGGCGTCGAGGAGCGCTGGCAGAAGACCTGGGAAGAGGAGGGTCTCTACAACGCCGACCCCGATCTCTCGCGCCCGACCTTCGTCGACGCGCATCCGCCACCCAACGTCACCGGTGAGCTGCATATCGGTCACGCCTTGCAGCTGGCTCTCGGCGATTCGGTCGTGCGGATGAAGCGGATGCAGGGCTTCAACGTCCTCTTCCAGCCCGGCTACGACCATGCGGGCATCTCGACCCAGAACGCGGTCGAGAAGTACCTCGCCACGCAGGGCAAGACGCGCCAGGAGCTGGGACGGGAAGCCTTCGAGGCCCGCGTCTGGGAGTGGCTGCACGAGTACGGCGGCAAGATCATGACCCAGTTCCGGCGCATCGGCGCTTCGCTCGACTACCGGCGCGAGCGCTTCACGATGGACGAGGGCTACACCCGGGCGGTGCTGCGCTTCTTCGTCCACCTCTATCGCAAGGGCTGGATCTACCGCGACAACCGGATCATCAACTGGTGCCCGTTCCACCGCACCTCGCTCTCGGATCTCGAGCTGGTGCACGTCGACGCCGACGACGAGCTGGTCACGGTTCGCTACCCGCTCGCCGACGGCGACGGTCACATCGCGATCGCCACCGTGCGCCCGGCCACCATTCCGGCCGACGTCGCTCTCGCCGTGCACCCGAGCGACGAGCGCTACAAGGCCCTTGTCGGCCGGGAGGTGATCGTGCCCTTCGTCGAGCGGCGCATCCCCGTGATCGCCGACGAGCACGTCGACCCCGAGTTCGGCACCGGGGCGCTCAAGATCACCCCCGCGCACGACCCCGTCGACTTCGAGATCGGGCGCGCTCACGGGTTGGGCGAGCCGAGCGTGATCGGCCCCGACGGGCGCATGAACGACGAGGTACCCGAGCTCGCCGGCCTGACCCAGGACGAGGCGACCGAGCGCATCCTCGCCTGGTGCAGCGAGCGCGACCTGCTCGTCTCGCGCGAGCCCTTCCGTCACGCGGTCGCCCTCTGCGAGCGCTGCGAGACACGCATCGAGCCTCGCGTCTCGCTGCAGTGGTGGTGCTCGATGGAGGGGCTGAAGAAGCCGGCGCTCGAGGCGCTGAAGGAGGGGCGCGTCCGCTTCCATCCCGAGTCGCAGCATCGGTTCGCGATCGAATCGCTCGAGGAAGCGCCCGACTGGTGCATCTCGAGGCAGCTTTGGTGGGGCCATCAGCTACCCATCTGGGAGTGCCCTGACGGCCACCTGACGGTAGAGGAGACGGAACCCGGCACCTGCGCCGAGTGCGCGTCTACGAAGCTCACACGCAGCGAGGACGTGCTCGACACCTGGTTCTCTTCGGCGCTTTGGCCGTTCGCCACGCTCGGCTGGCCTGACGAGACGGACGACCTGCGCGCCTTCTATCCCGGCAATCTCCAGACCACCGCGCGCGAGATCATCCGCCTGTGGGAGAACCGGATGATCTTCGCCGGGCTCGAGCTGCTCGGCGAGGTGCCCTTCCGCGACGTCGTCATTCACTCGACCGTGCTCGCCACCGACGGGCGGCGCATGTCGAAGAGCCTCGGCACCGGCATCGACCCGCTCGAGGTGATTGCCGCGCACGGTGCCGACGCCGTCCGCTACGGCCTGCTCAAGATGTCCTCCACCCAGGACGTGCGCTTCTCCTACGGCGCCGTCGAGGAGGGGCGCAAGCTCGCCAACAAGCTCTGGAACGTCTCGCGCCTGATTCTCGCCAACGTCGGCGAAGCCAAGCCCGCGGCGCGTCCGAGCGAGGTCAGCGAGCGCTGGATCATGGCGCGGCTCGAGGCGACGCGGAGCGAGATCGAGGAGTGCTTCGCGGTCTTCGACTACGCCGCTGTGGTGACCCGCCTCTACCACCTCACCTTTGACGAGTTCTGCGACTGGTACGCCGAGTCGATCAAGCCGCGCCTCTACGCCGGCGACGCGGACGCTCGCGCGACGGCGCTGGCGGCGCTCGAGCGCCTGCTCGCGCTGCTGCATCCGGTCATGCCGCACGTGACCGAGGAGATCTGGTCGAACCTGCCCGCGCGCGAGGCGCGCCTGATCGTCTCGCCCTGGCCCGAGGCCGACTCACGATTCGCCGCCGACGCAAACGCGCTCGAACGGGTTCAGGATGCGGCCGCGATCTTCCGCCGCAGCGGGCTGCGGGTGAAGCTGGCGGGCGAAGAGGAACGCATCTTCCAGGCCGTCGTCAAGCCCGAGCGGATGAAGGTCGAGGCGGTCAGCGTCGAGGCCGAGACCGGGCGCCTGAACTCCGAGATCGCCCGCTGCGAGAAGATGCTCTCCAATCCCAGCTTCGTCGAGCGCGCGCGCGCCGAGGTCGTCGATGCCGAGCGCCAGAAGCTTGCCCGCTACCGGCGCGAGCTCGATGCCCTCACCGGCTGATCGAGTCAGCGGCCCGAACACGGCCTGGCTGAGCTCGCTCAGCCCCTGGCCCGATAGCTTCGGCCTGGACGGGATCAAGGCGCTGCTCAAAGAGCTGAAGCATCCAGAGCGGGCCTTTCGCTCGGTGCACGTGGTCGGCACCAACGGCAAGACGACGACGACCAAGCGGATCGAGGCCCTGCTTATGCGCGAGGGTGTCAGGAGCGGCGCCACGATCTCGCCGCATGTACGCGGCTGGGCCGAGCGGATCAGCGTCAACGGCGCCGACGCCGATCTCGAGCGCGCCCTGGCCCGCGTACGCCCCGCCGCCGAGAGGCTGAAGGCCACTCAGTTCGAGGTCATCACTGCGGCCGCCTTCGCGGAGTTCGCCGCCGCCGGGGTCGAGCTGGCGGCGGTGGAGGCCGGTCTCGGCGGTCGTTATGACGCGACGAATGTGCTTTCGAGCGAGGTTGTCGTGCTCACCAACGTCTCGCTCGAGCACACGCGCTGGCTCGGCTCGACCCGCGAGGCGATCGCCCGCGAGAAGTTGGCCGTGATCGCGCCCGGCGCCAAGGTCGTGCTCGGCGAAGCGGAGTGGGAGGGCCTGGCGCGTGAGGCGGGCGCCGGCTCGGTCGCGGTCGTTGCCCACGAGGAGCTGCCGCGCAAGGCGGTCGAGCTCGTGCTCGGCCGAGCGGTCGAGAACGCGGCGGTCGAGCTGCAGATCCCCGGACGGCTCGAATGGCGAGGCGCGCACGAGCTCTGGGACGGTGCGCACAACCTGGCCGGCGTCAGGTGGCTGGTGCGAAACCTGCCCCGCCGGCGCTGGACGCTCGTCTGCTCGATCCTCGCCGACAAGGACGTCGACGCGATGCTCGAGGCACTGGCCTCGCTCGGGAGCGTTCTCGTGGCCACCGGCTCCTCGAACGACCGGGTATTGCCGGCGGCCGCGTTGGCGGCACGGGCCGAAAGCCTGTTCGAGAGGGTCGAGGCGATTGACGATCCCGGGCGCGCCGTCGCCCGCGGACGCGAATTGGCCACACCCGACGGGCACCTCCTCGTCACCGGGTCGCTCTACCTTCTTGCCGATCTCGTGTCTATAGAGGAAGCTGTGTGGGAATGAAGAACGCAAGGCATGGATTAACAGCGTTTATCGTTTTGCTCCTCGTTGTCGCCGTCGTTCTCGGCACCGCATTCGGAATCGGATACTTCGTAGGCAAACTGCTCGTATGACCAACACACTCCTCGCCCCGATCTCGGTCGCCTCGCTGAGCAGTTTCTTCAGTTCCAACCTCTGGGATGTGATCAGGAATCTTTCGTTCTTCTTCATCGCCGTCTTCTGGCTCGCGGTCGCCTACTGGGTGAACAAGGACGCTCGCCGGCGGATCGAGGACCCGTGGCTGATCGGAACATCGACCGCACTGGGGCTGCTGTTTCCGTTCTTCGGCGCGACTATCTACATGCTGTTCAGGCCGCCCGAGTATCTGGACGAGGTGCACGAGCGCGATCTCGAGATCAAGGAGATGGAGGCGCGGCTGGGCAAGCGTGTAACCCGCTGCCCTGTCTGCCAGGTCGACATCGACTCCAACTACCTCGTTTGCCCCGTCTGCACGACGCGCCTCAAGCAGCCCTGCGCCCGCTGCAAGGCGCCGCTTGAGCCGCTCTGGCAGATCTGCCCCTATTGCGAGGCCCCGGTCGCGCCGCAGGAAACCGTCGCCGACGATACCTGGGAACGCCCGCCGCACCTGCGCAGATCACGCTGATCGGTCGCCCGGCTAACCCGCCCGGGCTATTCGAGTCGCCGATCTCTCACTCAGGCGAGTGAAACTCTCCCTGAATTCAGCCCTTCTTTAACCCACTGAACTAGACTTCCGGCTTGATGGCTGTTGAGCGCACACTCGTGCTCGTCAAGCCCGATGCGGTCAGGCGTGGCCTTAGCGGCGAGATCATCGCCCGCCTCGAGCGCAGGGGCCTGGTGCTGCGTGGCGCAAAACTGGTCCAAGTCGACGAGGAGCTGGCCGGCGCCCATTACGCCGAGCATCGCGGCAAGGACTTCTTCCCGGGGTTGGTCGCCTTCATCACCTCCGGTCCGACGCTTGCGCTGGCGGTGGAGGGCGAGTCCGCGGTCGGTGTGGTCAGGGCAACCATGGGGTCGACCGATCCGGCGAAGGCGGCACCCGGGACGATCCGCGGCGACCTGGGGCTCTCGATGCCCGACAATCTCGTGCACGGCTCTGACTCACCCGAGTCGGCCGCCCGAGAGCTGGCGCTCTGGTTTGATGAATCCGTCTGAGTTGCCCGACTACGCCGCGCGCAACCTGGTTCTCTGGTCGAGCTACGGCGCGGATCAAGAGGCGTGGGGTCGCGCGCAGTGGGCCAGCGAAGACATCACCTGGGGCCTCTTTCGCGTGCTGGAGGACAGTATCCGCGTCTTGCCCGGTCTCTACGAGACCGATGCGATCGAGCTCGGCTGTGGGACGGCCTACTTCTCGGCCTGGTTGGCTCGCCGCGGCGCCCGGGCTGTCGGCGTCGACCTGAATCCCGATCAGATCGAGCGGGCGCGCAGCTTCCAGCGCGAGTTCGAGCTGGAGTTCCCGCTGATCCAGGCTAATGCCGAGGAGGTGCCGCTGCCGGACGCAGGGTTCGATCTTGCGCTGTCGGAGTACGGCGCCAGCGTCTGGTGCGACCCGTACAGGTGGGTGGCCGAGGCAAAACGCCTGCTTCGCCCCGGTGGCCGGCTCATCTTCCTGCGCAACTCGACCCTGCTCGTGCTCTGCAGCGACGCGAAGGGCCAGGTGCAGCAGGCGCTCGAGCGTCCCCAACTCGGGCTGCATCGCATCGACTGGATGGACGACGGCGGCGAAGGCAGCGAGTTCCAGCTCTCGCACGCCGACTGGATCGATCTGCTTCGCGGAAACGGATTCGAGCTCGAGCGCCTGGTCGAGCTGTACGCGCCGGAGGGGGCGGTTCTCAATCCCATCTGGGACTTCGTCAGTCCCGAGTGGGCCCAGCGCTGGCCGGCCGAGGAGATCTGGGTCGCGCGGAAGTTGTGAGCGGCAGCGCGCCCACACCGCTCCTGCTCGCCTCCAGCTCGCCGCAGCGGCGCGCGATTCTGAGCCAGCTCGGCATCCCGTTCGATGTCGCCCATCCGCGCTACGACGAGAGGGACTCGCCCACGGACGACCCGACCGGGCTGGTGCGCTCGCACGCCCTCGGCAAGGCGCGCTCCCTGGTTGGCGACGCGGCGAAGCGGCCGGTGCTCGGAGTGGACACGGCCGTCCTGCTCGACGGGCACGTCTTCGGGAAACCAGCCGATTCGACCGAGGCGGAGGAGATGCTGCGGCGCCTGGCCGGGAAGACCCATGACGTGATCTCCGGGCTCTGCCTGATCGGTTCGGGCTGGGAGGAGCTCGAGCACGAGACCACTCGGGTGACCTTCCGCCGCTTCGGCCAGCGCGAGATCGACGCCTATCTCGCCACCGAGGAGTGGCGCGGGCGAGCCGGCGCATATGCGATTCAGGGCCTCGGCGCCCGCCACGTCGCTCGCATCGAAGGCGACTATCTGAATGTGGTCGGCCTCCCCGCGGCGCTGCTCGTGAGCATCCTCGCGACGCGGTACCCGGGCGTTTACGGTCTCGACTAGCGGTCTTCGCGTCGAGCAGATCGCCGGGTACGGGGGAAACCAGCTAGACTCGGACGCCGCCATGGGCATCTTCAGCTCGCTCGGCGGCTTTGGGGGCCGCGACATGGCCGTCGACCTCGGGACGGCCAACACACTCGTCTATGTACGGGGTCGTGGCATCGTCCTGTCTGAGCCGTCGGTGGTCGCCATCGACCAGCGCACCGGCGAGGTGCACGCGGTCGGCGTCGAGGCCAAGCGCATGCTCGGCCGCACCCCCGGGACGATCTCCGCGATTCGGCCGCTCAAGGACGGCGTGATCGCCGACTTCGACGTGACCGAGACCATGCTCCGTCACTTCATCCAGAAGGTGCATCAAAATCGTTTCGCTCATCCGCGCGTCGTCGTCTGCGTGCCGAGCGGCGTGACCGGTGTCGAGAAGCGCGCCGTCGAGGAGGCGACGCTCACCGCCGGTGCCCGCCGCGCCTACCTGATCGAGGAACCGATGGCCGCCGCGATCGGGGCCGGGCTGCCCGTCGCCGAGCCGGCCGGGAACATGATCGTGGATATCGGCGGCGGCACCAGCGAGGTGGCGATCATCTCGCTCGGCGGGATCGTCGTCTCGCAGAGTCTGCGCCTGGGCGGCGACGAGATGGATGACGCGATCGTCAACTACCTGAAGCGCGAGTTCAAGCTTCTGATCGGTCACCAGACCGCCGAGGAGCTCAAGCTCGAGATCGGGTCGGCCTTCCCGATGCGCGAAGAGCTTCAGGCCGAGGTGCGCGGGCGCGACATGCTCACCGGCCTGCCCAAGACGGTCGTCATCTCCTCGGAGGAGATGCGCCAGGCGCTCGAGGAGCCCGTTGTCCAGATCATCGACGCGATCCGGGCTACGCTCGATCGTACGCCGCCCGAGCTGGCGGCCGACATCATGGACCGGGGCATCGTCCTCGCCGGCGGCGGCGCCCTCCTGACCGGGCTCGACGAGCGGCTCAGGCACGAGACCCACATGCCGGTTCAGGTCGCCGAGTCGCCGCTGACCTGCGTTGCGATCGGATCGGGCAAGAGCCTCGAAGAGTTCGACGTGATTCACCGCAGCGAGCGATCGCGCCGGCGGAACAGCAAGCGCTGACCGGCATCCCGTTCATCGCGCCGCCCTTCCTCCTGACCGCCGCCTAGTTTCTCATGGCTCTCTACACTTGATCGCTACGTGCCTCGCAACCGCACACCACGGTTCGGGGTCCTGGGCTCGGAGCGGCGAGCATCCGCCACTTCATCCTTTGCTCGGGATCGGAAGACGATACGGCGTCGAATCATCGTCGTCGTGCTCGTGCTGCTCTCGCTTGCGCTGCTGACGGTCTCCTTCCGCGAATCGTCGAGCGGCCCGATGCATCGCTTCCAGGGTTACGGGAGCGCGGTGACAAAGCCCTTCCAGGTGGTGGCCGATCGGATCGCCAAGCCATTCAAGGACGGCTACGGCTGGATCCACGGGATGCTCAAGGCCAAGAGCGAGAACCGGCGAATGCAGAAAGAGCTCGAGAACCTGCGCCAGCAGCGGGCGCGGCAGAAGAACGCCGAGGTCGAGGTCGCGCATCTGGAGAGACTGCTCAACTACGAGCACACCGCCCGCTTCCCCCAGGACTACAGAAGCGTGAACACCGAGGTGATCACACCGCCGACGGGCGCCTTCGAGCAGACGATCGTGATCGCCGCCGGGCAGAATCGCGACATCAGGCTCAACGACACCGTTGTCGTCGACGCCGGCCTGGTCGGGCTCATCTCCCAGGTCGGCCCGACGACCTCGAAGGTGACGCTGGTGAGCGACCCGAGCTTCGCCGCCTCGGCTCGCGATCTGCGCACCGGCGCGGTCGGGATCGTCCGCCACCCGGCCTCCGGGAGCAACGTGTTGATTCTCGACGACGTCAAGATCGATCAGAAGGTGAAAGCGGGCGACTCGATCATCACGTCGGGCTGGCGCAGGCCCGATCTCTCCTCCCTGTATCCGGCCCGGATCTCGATCGGGACGATCACCTCCGTCAACCAGTCCGACGTCGACCCGAACAAGCTGATCCAGGTCGCGCCGAGCGTCGACCTGTCCTCGCTCTACGCCGTGGTCGTCCTGATCCCCAAGAACAGGATCGGTGGCCCGTGAGCCTCGCCCTCAAGACTTCGGCGATCGTCTTCATCGCGGCGATCCTGCAGGGCAGCTGGTTCGACGCCATCTCACTCGGGTACGGCAGCGCGGGGTTCCTGCTCGTGGTCGTCGTCTCACTCGCCCTGCTGCGCGGCTCGGTTCTCGGAGCGGTCGCCGGATTTGCGGCCGGTCTTCTGTTCGACATCTCGACCTACGGTCAGCTCGGTATCACTTCGCTACTGCTTACGCTTGCCGGCTTCTGGACCGGTCGCTACGGCGAGACGACGGGGCGCGACAGGGTCCATGCTCCGTTCCTCTCGGTCGTAGTCATCACCGTTCTGTATGAGCTGGGAGGGCTGACCGTCCGCTTCCTGATCGGGGAGCCCGCGCCGTTCAGCCGGCTCGTCGTCGGCGCCCTTCCGGGTGAGCTGGTGCTGAACCTGATCCTGACCGCACCTGTCTACGTACTCTGTCGCTGGATGGTCGGTAGACGCGGCGACGAGTTGGGCGCGCCGGAGGTGAGGGTCATTGCCTGAGAAACGGGGCGGTTTCGGCTCCTCGTTCGTGCCGGGAGATCCGCGCACCCGCGAGCCCTGGCACGTCAACCAGCAGACGATTCTGCGGGCCGGAATCCTCGGCGCGATCGCCATCGCGCTGTTCATCACGCTGATCGTCCGGCTCTGGGCGCTCCAGATCATCTCGGGCAACGACTATCTGCGCATCGCGCAGGACAACCAGATCCGCACGGTGCGACTCCAGGCACCACGCGGCCCGATCATCGACGACAAGGGAGTGACGCTGGTCAAGAACCGGCTCACTCACGATGTGCGCGTGTGGTACGCGGAGCTGCCGAGCAAGGGCGCCCGGCCGAACCGGCACACGGTGCTGAAGAATCTGGCCCATGTCTTGAACGTCCGGCCGCAGCGGCTCTACCGGGAGGTCGACCAGCGAAAGAGCGATCCGCTCAACCCGATTGTCGTCAAGGCAGATGTCAACCGCTTCCAGAGCGACTACATCCTCGAGCGCTCGGACCAGTTCCCCGGCGTCGAGGTTGCTTCGACCTACGTGCGCTCATATCCACGCGGTTGGCTCGCGGCCCAGACTCTCGGCTACGTCGGCTCGGCCACGCCGCAGGAGATCAAGAGCGACGCGACCGGCTCGATTCTGCCGGGCGACCTGGTTGGGCAATCGGGAGTCGAGGCGGCGGAGGACAAATACCTGCGCGGGACGCCGGGTGTGGCCTCGCAGCGGATCGATTCGCAGGGCCGCCCGCGCAGCGAGCTGGTTGCAAACCCAGAGCCGCAGCCCGGCGACACGGTGCGACTGACGATCGACGCCGATCTTCAGTCGGTGGCCCAGAAGGCGCTCAAGGACGGGATCCAGGCCGGGATCAACTCGGGCTGCGTCGGGTGCTGGAACGCGAACGGCGGCGCGATCGTCGCGATGGATCCGAATACGGGCGCGGTGCTCGCGCTCGCCTCCTACCCGAGCTACTCGCCGGCTGTCTACTCCGGCCACGTCACCAACCGCAAGCTCGCGCGCTGGGGGCTGACCGGCCCGACCGCCGCCGATCACAACTACCCGGCCATCAACCGTGCCACGAGCGGTCTCTATCCGCCCGGTTCGACCTTCAAGCCGATAACGGCGATCGCGGCCATCCAGTCGGGGGTGCTCGACCCGCAGGCCAACCTGCACTGCACGGGCCAGCTGAAAGATCACGGGCTGATCTTCAAGAACTGGGATCCGAACGCCAACAGCTGGATCAACCTGCCGACGGCGCTCGCGCTCTCCTGCGACACCTACTTCTACCAGCTCGCGCAGCGGATCTACGGCCTGCCGCCCAGCTACGGCGAGCCGATTCAGGACTGGGCCAAGAAGTTCGGTCTCGGCCGGCACACCGGGATCGAGATCGGCGACTACCCCGGTCTCGTGCCGACGAAGAAGTGGCAGCGCAACCATTACACCGCCCCCCAGGACAAGACCTGGAAGCCCGGCGACTCGATCAACCTGTCGATCGGGCAGAAGGACCTGCAGGTCACGCCGCTGCAGATGGCGCGCCTTTACGGCGGCATCGCCACCGGCAAGCTCGTCACTCCGCACCTGCTTGCCTCGGTCGAGCGCGACGGCAGGGTGATCAAGCAGGGCATATCGAATGCGCCGCAGACGATCGCCGCCGGCCCTGAATTCAACTCGAGGTTGGACATCATTCGCAAGGGCCTCTACATGGCGACGCACGAGACCGGTATCGGCACCTCGGCGCCAGTGTTCGGCGCCTTCCCGGTTCCGATCGCCGGCAAGACCGGGACGGCCGAGAAGTGGTCGGAGCAGTTCAAGCGCTACTTCGACCAGGCCTGGTGGTGCGGCTACGGGCCGACCAACAATCCCTCGATTGTCGTCTGCGCCGTGATCGAGAACGGCGGCCACGGCGGTACGGCGGCGGCGCCCGCGGCGCTCGAGGTCTTCCGCCAGTTCTTCCATGTCACCAGCACCACCTATTCGTCGGCCGTCCACACAGACTGATGCTCGAGAGCGCGAGACCACTGGGAACACCGCTGGCGCAATCACGCGCGCTGCCGCTTGCGGTCATTCTGCGCCAGCTCGACTGGTTGCTCGTGGTCGGAATCGCCGCCTTGGTCGGCTACGGTCTCTGGGCCGTCGCGGGAGTCACCGGTCACGAAGTGCCCGGGCAGCCTCACTACTACCTCGCCAAGCAGGAGTTCTATACCGCGGTCGGGGCGGTGGCGTTCCTGATCGCGGCGGCGCTCCATCCCGACCTCTACCGCCGCTACTGGCGGGCTCTCTACCTGATCGCCATCCTGACGCTGCTGCTGGTGCCGCTGCTCGGCGTCGCCAAGCGCGGCTCGAGGCGCTGGTTGCAGATCGGCTCCTTCCAGTTCCAGCCCTCGGAGTTCGCCAAGGTGCTCGTTGTGCTCGCGCTGGCCGGGTTCCTGGCCGAGCGGGGGCGGGCGCTGCGCGATCGAAGCACGGTGATCGGCGTGCTGATCTTGGTGGCGATTCCCACTGGGCTTGTGTTCGCACAGCCCGACTTCGGCACCGCGCTCGTGTACGGGGCGGTCACGGCAGCGGTGCTTTTGATCGCCGGCACGCGCTGGATGCATCTGGGAATTCTGGTCGCGGCGGCCGTGGTCGGTGCGGTTCTGCTGGTCTGGGCCCTACCCGCGCTGGGCGTGCACGTGCTCAGGCCGTATCAGACCCAGCGCCTGACCGGCTTCATCCATCCGAGCCTGGATCCGAGCCACGCGACGTACAACGTTGCGCAGTCGAAGGTGGCGCTCGGCGCGGGCGGCCTGCATGGGCGCGGCATGGCGGACTCCACCCAGACCGCGCTCGGCTTCCTGCCCGAGAATCACACCGACTTCATCTTCGCCGCGATCGGCGAGCAGCACGGCTTCGTCGGCACCTCGATCCTGCTTGCCCTCTACCTGTTCGTCGTCTGGCGCGGCCTGAGGGCGCTCGCCGCCGCCGGGGACGGCTACGGAGCGGTGGTCATCGGTGGCATAGTCGCCACACTCGTGTTCCAGGTCTTCGTGAACGTCGGCATGACGATGGGCATCGCGCCGATCACCGGTATCCCGTTGCCGCTCGTCAGCGTCGGCGGATCCTCGCTGATTGCGAACCTGGCGGCGCTCGGCTTGCTGCTGGGCGTTCAGATGCGCGGCGAGGGCGCGCGTCGAGGGCTCAGGTAACCGTGGCGGGCTTCTCGTCGCTGTCGCCCCGCGCGCTTCTCAGCCTGGCCAGCGAGCAACGTGAGCTCGAGAGTGAGCCGATCGGCCCGCTGGTTGTCTCGGGCGCACGCCGGCCCTCCTCGACGCTGGTACGTGAGCTGTCCGAGGCCGCCGCGTCCGGCAGCGTTGTCCTGGACGGGGAGCTCGAGCGGGCCGCGGCGCTCGTCTACCTGCTGCGCGGCCGGCCGAAGAACGACGATCTGCTCCGGCTGAGGGCGGCCGGCCGGGCCCGCATTCCGATCATCTGCGTGAGGATAGGCGGCGACGGCTCTCCGATTCCCGGCGTGCTCGCCACCGACGTGATCGAGCTCGAGCGCGGCGATCCCGTGCCCGTGGAGGAGCTGGGCAAGCTGATCGGGCACCGGCTCGAGCGGCGGGCGGCGGCGCTTGCGGCTCGAGTTCCGGCGCTCCGCCCGGGTGTCTGCGAGGAGATGATTCAGCGCTCGGCCCGCCGCGCGGGAGCGATCGGAGCCGCCACCTTCCTTCCGGCGGCCGACCTGCCGGCGCTCTTCCTCGAGCAGGCGCGCCTGATCCTTCGCCTTGGCTACGCGCATGATCGCCGGCTCGAGCCGCAGCGGGGAGTCGAGATCGCCGCCGTGTTGGCGGCCGGCCTGGGCCTCCGCCGTCTGGCCCGCCGGGTTCGGCACGAAACCCTCTTTCCGGCCTGGGCGCTGCAGAGCACGATCGCCTACGCCGGCACGCGAGCCCTCGGCGACGCGGCTCGCCGCTACTTCTCGGCCCTGAACTAAGGACTCAAATCAAGCGACCGGGACGAGCCCGGCCCGCCTGGCCCTGAGCGAGCGCAGCCGGCCACACAACCTCGACCAGGCCCAGCGCTCGACATTCGCGTAACACGATGCGGGTGCTTCGCGAGTCACGCGGAGATACTCGAACCAGGCGTCGGCCTCCTCGATCTCGAGCAGCTCGCGGACATCCTCCCTCGAGCGCTCCGCCCTCATCGCCGCC
>Ga0209745_1001434_pt1 | contig 14217 bp, 9 predicted proteins | sample BarGraNGADG00312_FD_184495 | JGI IMG/M metagenome (GOLD analysis project Ga0209745, IMG submission 184495) | Arctic peat soil microbial communities from Barrow, Alaska - Barrow Graham LP Ref core NGADG0004-312 (SPAdes) (version 2) | ecosystem: Environmental > Terrestrial > Soil > Wetlands > Peat ... | reverse complement strand
ACAGCCCGGATTCAAAGGGTATCTCGATCCTCAATTCACTCAGGTGCTGACCGGGAGGATAAGATTATCCGGTAAAGAGGTTCCTTTTGCGAATTAATATTTTACCCCCAAACCCCCAGTCCCCCTTGGAGCCTGCCTGCCGACAGGCAGGGATTAAAGGGTAAAAACTATCAATAGAGATGTAATTACAATGTAATTACATTGTTAATACACAGCTCGAGGCTGTCGAAAAAGTCAACTGAACCACCCTGTCATCCGTCAGCTGACGGATGACACCCCTCCTTGCCAAGGAGGGGAAAGTATTGATTTACAACATTATATATTTCTCCTCCTTTTTAAGGAGGGGGAGGTGGTTAGCTTTTTAAACACCCCCAGCGACAGTATCAAATATTATTTTCTTACAAACCTGTAAACCTTAACTGAGTGCGGAAGCAATTCAACGTACATTGATGTTTCTTTCAGAACGAGGTCTTTGTGTTCCCAAACATCTCTAACCTTATAGTTCTCAAGAGTCATAGGAGTGAATCCACGCTGTCCGCCTGGCCCTCCGGGACCCATTCCACCCGGCATTCCCTGTCCTGCTGCCGGTACTGCTTGTCCTGCTGTTGCAACTCCCTGTGCTCCTTGTGTTCTCTGTGCTCCTGCTGCTCCCGGTACTCCAGGCATTCCGGGTGTTCCTCCTGCCGGAGCTGCTGGTGGTGGTCCGCCAAAACCTCGTCCTCCGCCTCTGATCGAGGCAAGGAGGGAAAAGTCAACCAGAACTGATTTTTTCTCATCACTTGTATTAAGCAGGCATACAGCTTTTTCATTGTTTGAGAGTGTTTTAACCCAGATCTGGTAATACACGTTATCACGGTAGCAAGTTGCCTGGCGGCCAAGTGAATCCTGGTCGATTGCTATCATCTCCTTATTCAGCAATATTGACTTTGTTTCAGGTGTCATATTCTGAAGGTCATTTCCTGCCATCAGCGGGGATGCGAGCATGCACCAGAGTGAAAAATGAGTCCGGTATTCTTCAGTTGTCATACCCCCGTTACCAACCTCAAGCATGTCAGGGTCGTTCCATTTGCCCGGACCGGCATATCTTGCAAGATCTTTTTGTTTATTAAAGATATCGAGCATGCTGTTCCAGTTATCACTGATATCACCTGTAGTACGCCACAGATGACCTACATTAGCTGCCCATTCCCATGGCTTGTTCGATCCCCATTCACAGATGCTGAACACTATCGGTCTCCCGGCAGCTTTAATAGCATTGCTCATGTTTGTATATGATGATTTTGCATCCTGGGTTGTTGAACCGCACCAGTCATATTTCAGATAATCGACGCCATAGCGTGCATATGTCCTTGCATCCTGATATTCATGTCCGAATCCGCCGGGACGCCTCTGGCATGTAACAGTACCTGCACTTGAGTAGATTCCAAATTTAAGGCCTTTCGAATGGACATAATCGGCGACATACTTCATTCCATGAGGAAACCTGTCCTTATCAGCAACAATTTCGCCATTTTCATCGCGCGAAACCTGCCAGCAGTCGTCAATTACAATATACTCATAACCGGCATCTTTCATTCCAGTGCTGACCATAGCGTCAGCCGCCTGCATAATAAGGGCTTCGCTCACATCACAGTGAAACTTGTTCCAGCTGTTCCACCCCATTGGAGGAGTCTTGGCCAGCTGATCAAACTTTTGAGCTGTGGCGCTCAGTGACAAAAAAACAGCCACAAAAATCAGTAAGTACTTTCTCATAGTTTTAAGATTAATTATACAAAATGGATTTTTAAAATGTTCAGATATATTTATTAGACACTGATCAGGGCAAATTTATTTCGTTGTTGATTCTTTTAATGAATATCATTTCAAAATTATAAAGAAATCTCTTTCAATTGTTTTTTAATTTGTTTAATTACTTTTGTTATTATGTGATTTCTTATCCAATGCAGACTGAAAACCATCTTCTCCAGAAACGTGTGAATCTTTTTGACGGAATTTCAATTGTTGCAGGAGCAATGATCGGGTCCGGAATCTTTATAACCAGTGCGGATGTTGCAAGAAGCGTAGGATCACCCGGCTTGCTAATGGTAGTGTGGCTGATCACAGGTATTATTACAGTGATTGGAGCACTATGCTATGGTGAGCTTGCTTCGATGATGCCCAGCGTGGGAGGGCAATACGTTTATCTCAGGGAAGCGTACCATCCGCTGATAGGATTTCTCTTTGGATGGACTACTTTTCTTGTGATTCAGTGCGGTTCAATAGCCGCAGTAGCGGTTGCTTTTGCCAAATTCTCAGGAGTCCTCGTGCCATGGATATCAGATAAAAACATTCTGCTGCATATCGGGCCGTTAGGGATCAACAGTACAATGGTCGTGGCCATTGCTATGATCTCATTTCTTACCTGGCTGAATACCAGGGGAATAGTCACTGGAAAGACAGTTGTAAATATATTTACTTCTACAAAAGTGCTTGCTCTTTTCGGATTTATTCTGATAGGCTTTTTTGCCACCAGAGGTTTAACATCCTGGCAAATAAATAAAGAAGTTTTTTGGGAGGCGGGAAAAATAGGAGCGAATAGCCAGCTTATACCTCTTTCAGGCTTTGCGCTTGTTGCAGCAGTGGCAACCGCTCTTGTTGGCTCATTGTTTTCCTCTGATGCATGGTACAATGTCACATATATTTCAGGCGAAGTCATTAATCCAAAGCGGACGGTCCCGTTAAGCCTTATTCTTGGTACGATGATCGTATCAGTTATATATCTGTTCACGAACTGGGTATATATAAGAATACTTCCCCTTTCAGGATCGCCTGATGGTACAGATGTCCTGGCCAGAGGTATTCAGTTTGCAACCGACGACAGAGTGGCAACCTCAGCAATGAGTGTCGTTTTCGGTGACTATGCTGCAATAATTATGGCGGTATTTGTGATGATCAGTACTTTTGGCTGCAACCATGGACTGATCCTGGCCGGCCCGAGGGTCTATTATGCAATGGCAAGGGATGGCCTTTTTTTCAAAAAAGTAGGTGAAATCAACAAAAAGGGCGTTCCCGGATTTGCGATTGTACTACAGGGCATCTGGGCTATATTGCTTTGCTTGTCGGGAACATATAGCAATCTTCTTGATTATGTGATTTTTGCGGTTCTTATATTCTTCACTCTTACAATTCTCGCAATCTTTGTACTCAGGACCAAAAAGCCGGATATCCCCCGTCCTTATAAAGCATTTGGATATCCTGTAATTCCGGCTATTTATATACTGACCACCTCATTTATTATGGTCATATTATTGATTTACAAGCCGAACTATACATTCCCCGGGTTGATATTAGTAGTTTTGGGTATCCCTGTATATTATTTCTGGAAGAAATATTCACACAAACCAGTTGGGATGCCTGATGATGATATCAGTGGCGAAACTTAATAATGTTACCGGAACGTTTCATACAAAGAATCAGAACTCAGGAATACATTGATTCTAATGGTCTTCTGAATGCATTGCAGGAGCCTTCACCTGTAAGCATCAGGATAAATCCTTTCAGATGGAACAGGAGACCTGTGGATTCTGAACCGGTTCAATGGTGCACTACAGGATTCTATCTTGAAACCAGACCCTCTTTTACACTTGATCCCCTCTTTCATTCCGGATGCTATTATCCTCAGGAATCATCCGGGATGTTTTTGGAACAGGTTTTTAAGCAGGTTGTAAGTCCGGATGGATATATCAGAGCACTTGATCTGTGCGGAGCGCCGGGAGGGAAGAGCACACATCTTTCATCACTGATCGGATCAACGGGATTGCTTGTTTCAAATGAGGTAATAAGGGCCAGGGCGTCCGTTCTTTATGAAAATATAACAAAATGGGGTGTTACAAATACCCTGGTTACACAGAATGATGCTTCTGCATTTTCTGAATTAGAGGGTTTCTTTGATGTCATACTCGTTGATGCTCCATGTTCAGGCGAAGGAATGTTCAGGGACAACGTGGCAGTAAATGAATGGTCGGAGGAAAATACGATCCATTGTTCGGAAAGACAAAAAAGAATCTTGACAGATATCTGGCCTGCTCTTAATGCGAATGGCATTCTTATATTCAGCACATGTACATTTAATCCAGGAGAAAACGAGTCGAATGTTAAATGGCTTGTAAAAAAGTATCAGGCAGAAGCAGTTGAACTAGATATTTCTGAATTTAATGGAATAACAAAAATTGATCATGAGGGCATAACAGGTTATGGCTTTTATCCTGGCAGGATAAAAGGAGAGGGATTGTTTGTTTCTGTGATCAGGAAATCCGGGAATCCAGAGAGAATGATAACAGGAACAAGGAAAAAACAGAGCTTTGAACCTGTCAGATCTGATCTTGAGGTTGTAAAGGAATGGACAACTTTTAACGCCGATAATATCATCAGGTCCGGAGATGAAATTTATTATGTTCCGGGAAGGATGGATGATTACCGGATACTTAAACAGAGCCTGAAGCTGATTAGTCCCGGGACCAAAATCTGCTCAGTTAAAAAAAACGGTTATGTGCCGGCGCATGAGCTTGCCCTTTCGGATGGCATACGAACGGATGCTTTCCATAAAGCTGATCTTGATTACAGCCAGGCTCTGTCATACCTGCGGCGTGACAATATCCAGCCATCAGGTATTCCAAAAGGCTGGTTCCTTCCCGCATATAATGGTATTAACCTGGGATTCTGCAATAATATCGGAAGCAGGATAAACAATTACTATCCGGTGAAATGGAGGATCAGAATGCGTGTTCCGGAAACAGCCGGCAGACAGGTTATAAACTGGGTAAATATGTAAGAAAGTGCAAATGGAAAAAATAGACCGTGAGTTTCAGATATTTGTAAAACCCGTGGGAGCTCTCTGCAACCTCAGGTGCAAGTATTGTTATTACCTTGATAAAAAAGCTCTTTACCCGGCGGAAGGCGCTTTCGTTATGAATGATGATATTCTCGAAAGGTATATTGTCCAGCATATTGAAGCGTCGACAGAAGAAACGATATTTTTTTCATGGCATGGGGGCGAGCCATTAATGGCCGGTATTGACTTTTTCAGAAAGATCGTTGCTCTTCAAAAAAAGCATAAACCTGCAGGATACGCAATTACAAATGGAATACAGACGAATGGAACGCTTATAGATTGGAACTGGGCATCTTTCCTGGCTGATGAAAAATTTACGATAGGGATAAGTATTGACGGTCCGGGTGACCTGCATAACCGGTTCAGAACTACTTCTGACGGCAGGTCTTCCCTTCCTCAGGTTTTAAGAGGCTATGAGATGCTCCAGCGCTATAGGATCAAGACCGAAATTCTCTGTGTGGTTAATTCGTATAATGTTAAATTCCCTCTTGTGGTATATAATTTATTCAAAGAGCTTGGGGTTAAGTATATCACTTTTCTGCCTCTTGTGGAAAGACGTCCTGTGACAAAATCAGGAGTAAGCAGGGCTTCCGTTCCTCCATTGGAATTTGGAAGGTTCCTTGTTTATGTCTTCGATGAATGGATTGAAAGGGATATTGAGGAAATTAAGATCCAGGTATTTGAGGAGGCTGCTAGAAAAGCATTTAATCAGGAGCACACCTTATGTATATTCAAAGAGAACTGCGGAGGAGTCCCTGTGGTGGAGCTTAACGGCGATTTTTACTCCTGCGATCATTTTGTCAACAGCGATAATCTCATTGGCAATATTAACGAGGGTTCCGTTGCCGGCTTCCTTGACAGTGAAAGTCAAAAAGCTTTCGGCCGGGCAAAATCTCTTACATTGCCGCGTTATTGTGTTGAATGTGAGGTTAAAGCAATGTGCAACGGTGAATGTCCGAAAAACAGGTTCATCAATTCTCCTGACGGCGAACGCGGATTAAATTACCTCTGCAGCGGGTATAAAACATTTTTCAACCATTGCCTGCCGTTCGTGGAGGCAATAGCATCGGTTTCGGGAAAACCTCTTACTTAAGCTTTTCTTTAAAGAACCCTACAGTCCTGCCCCATGCAAGTTTCGCAGCCTGTTCATTATACCTTTCCGGATTCGAGTCATTGTTGAAAGCATGACCGGCTCCTTCATATATAAATATCTGGTACTCCTTTTTATATTTCTTCAACGCTTCTTCAAAGGCAGGTATTCCTGCATTTATACCTGCATCATTGCCGCCGTAGTGTGCCATTATGGGAGCCTTTATCTTCTCAACGTCTTCAGGTGCAGGCTGTCTGCCGTAATAGGGTACGGCAGCATTCAGATCAGGTGCATTCACTGCAACCTGGTTAGTCATTGCTCCTCCCCAGCAGAATCCGGTGCATCCTACTTTCCCGTTCGAAAGAGGATGTGTTTTCAGATATTTAACCGCAGCAACGAAGTTTTTTGTTGTTTGTTCACTATTTAACTTCTTGAACATTTCACCAACGTTGCTTATATCTTCCGGAGTACCCCCAAGAGGTGAAAGAGCATCAGGGGCGATCGTAAGAAATCCCTCATTTGCCATTCTTCTTGTCACATCCTGAATATGAGGAACTAGTCCCCGGTTCTCATGGATGACTATAACTGCAGGAAACTTTTTCCCTTTTTTTGGCCTTGCAAGAAATGCTCTCATTTCACCTGTTTCAGCAGGATATTTGATAAATTCGGTAACCAGGGCAGTCTCTTTCTCAGGCTGGGCGGAGGCGTTAATTTCATTTCCTTCAATGACAGGGAATAAAGATAATGCGGCAGCAGTGCTTCCGGTTGTCAAAGCAAGCTTTTTTAAAAACATTCGCCGGCTTACACGGCCATTTTTAAAATCGCTGTAAAGATCTTGTATTTCTTTGTCCATAGCTATCGTGTTTTAAATTTTAAATAAACTATTAAGTTAGAACAAAATCCTAAAAGCTCCAAAAAACAATATTGAATAAATTCATCTGTGAGTGAGAGCATAAGCCAGCTTTGGGGAAAAGGGAAAGTTTGTTATCTTTCCATCATCAAATAAAAGGTGTCAGTATGAAACAGGATATCGAAATAGCTCAGGAAGCCAAAATCAGGCCGGTTGCAGAGATAGCCCAAATACTCGGGATCCCCCAGGAGGAACTGGAATTATATGGCAAATTCAAGGCAAAGATACCATTGCATTTTATTGATGAGGAACGCGTTAAAAAAGCAAAACTCATACTGGTTACAGGCATTACACCAACCCCTGCAGGTGAAGGAAAAACAACTACTTCAATAGGGTTGGCCCAGGCGTTGAACAGGGTTGGAAAAAAGACAACTGTTGTACTCCGGGAACCGTCGCTTGGTCCTGTATTCGGAATAAAAGGAGGTGCTGCCGGGGGCGGTTATTCACAGGTAATTCCAATGGAAGATATCAACCTGCACTTTACAGGTGATATCTCAGCCGTGGAAAAGGCCCATAATCTGCTTGCCGCCCTTATTGATAATAATATCCAGCTTAAGAATTCTGACGGCAATATGGGTATCGACCCCAGGACAATTGAGTGGAAGAGGGTAATGGATATGAATGAAAGGTCGCTGAGGGATATAGTGATAGGACTTGGCGGTACCACAGAAGGTGTGCCGCGACAGTCGGGATTTGAAATAACTGCTGCGTCGGAAGTGATGGCAACCTTATGCATGGCCAGGGATCTGAAAGATCTGAAGGAGAGGCTGGGAAATATTTTTATCGGGTACACTTATGGCGACAAGCCTGTTTTTGCCCGTGAACTTAAGGCAAACGGAGCCATGGCTGCTCTTCTCAAGGACGCAATAAAGCCAAACCTTGTCCAGACACTTGAAGGCACGCCGGCAATAATTCATGGCGGACCATTTGCAAACATTGCTCAGGGAACCAATTCAATAATAGCAACCAAAACAGGGCTTTCGCTGAGTGATTATGTGGTTACTGAGGCAGGTTTTGCCAGTGAGCTTGGAGCCGAAAAATTCTTCGACATTAAATCGCAGGTCGGCAATCTTACAACCAACGCAGTTGTAATAGTGGCAACGGTAAGGGCGCTCAAATATCATGGGGGTGCTAAACTTTCATCATTGAATATTGAAGATCTGGAAGCACTTATAAAGGGATTTGAAAACCTTGACAAACATATTGAAAATATGAGATACTTCGGATTCAGGCCCGTAGTTGCTATTAACAGGTTCGATTCCGATACTGCTGCCGAGCTCGATCTGCTGTCCAGACATTGCACAATGAGAAATGTCAAGGTTGCTGTAAATGAAGCATGGTTAAAGGGAGGAGAGGGAGCGGTTGATCTGGCAAATAAAGTGCTGGAAGAAATTTCCGATTCCACGAACAGCTTTAAACCGCTTTATGATCTGGAATGGCCGTTTGAAAAGAAAATTGAGACAATCTGTACAAAAATGTACGGCGCCGATCATGTGGAATATACTGTAAAAGCCAAGAACCAGCTTGACAGGATAGACAAGCTCGGTTTTGGCAACCTGGCGGTCTGTATTGCAAAAACACAAAAATCATTGTCTGACGATCAGAATAAAAGAGGCCGTCCGCAGGGATTTACAATCAAGATAAGAGAAGTGGAACTCTCATCTGGCGCAGGCTTTATTGTTCCGATCGCAGGCACAATAATGAGAATGCCGGGATTGCCCAATGTACCATCGGCAGAAAAAATAGATATTGATGCTGACGGGAGGATTTCAGGTTTGTTCTGATTAAAATTTCTTTGGCTGAAGTTTATATTTTGGTTACTTTTAAAATGATTATGGTTTTAAGAGCTTAAAAAAATGCAAAAAACCGACTACTATGTTTTTCTTTTACTACTGATAGTCAATTTTACCATTGTTGATGCGCAGACTATGTATAACAGACGCTTTCAGCCCAGATATATTTTTGGCGTTAAGGCAGGGGTGAATGTTGCAAGCCAGTTTAGTCCGGGAAGCGAAGGAGTCTTTGAAGTGAAAAGTATCACCGGGATCAATGCCGGAGGATATTACAGCTATTTTCTCAATAGAGTTATTGCCGTTCAGGCGGAATTATCTGTTTCCGGCAAAGGATCTCACTGGAGAGAGTACAATTATTCTCAGGAAGAAGCGAAAGACATTCTGACATATTTTGATTTGCCTTTACTGATAAGATACCAGCCTTTTAATCTAATCAGTTTTCATGCCGGGCCTCAGGTGAGTTACCTGGTAAGAGCAATGCAATATAATTATGGCACCGGACTGAAAGGAGCCATTGATGATTATTATAAACCTTTGGATTTTGGTCTGGTTTTCGGAGTTGAAGCAAATCTTCCGAATAAAATTGATCTGACTTTAAGATATGTGCACGGTCTGACATCTGTTTATGCACCCGGAGGTTATAATTATCAATCCTATAATAATTATTTTCAGTTCACCGCAGGTTACAGATTTGAAAAGGAGATGAAACTGCAAAGCAAATCAAAAACAAACATCAGACGCAAAAGATGAATATTAATTTAAAGTACTATACACATGAATAAACTGCATTACGTCTTACTGATGACAGCTTTGTTGTTTTCAGCCTGTAAAAGATACAGCAAATACGAAGGCATTGCCTTTACCGAGAAAGAACCCCGCGATTGGGAGAATCCCGAAATGTTCAATCAGAACAGGGAGGCGGCTCATTCCTCAATGATAAGCTATGCTGATGAATTGTCTGCCCTGGAAGGAGATAAGCTCAATTCTCCAAACTATATTTCACTTGACGGGATCTGGAAATTCCACTATGTTGACTCCCCGGATAAGCGTCCATACTGGTTCTTTAAGGATGATTATGATGTCCGCGACTGGGATAATATTGAAGTTCCATCAAACTGGCAGATGAAAGGGTATGATGTCCCTATCTATGTAAATGTCTCATATCCATTTAAAATGAATCCGCCGTTTATTCCTCACAACTGGAATCCGGTTGGATCATATAAAAGAACCTTTCAGATACCATCTGACTGGAAAGACAAAGAAGTTTTTCTGCATTTCGGTGCTGTAAGTTCTGCATTTTACGTCTGGGTAAATGAACAGCTGGTTGGATACAGTGAGGACAGCAAAGTTCCGGCAGAATTTAACATAACAAAAATCCTTAAAAAGGGTAATAACTTAGTGGCAGTTGAGGTTTACAGGTGGAGCGACGGCAGCTACCTGGAAGATCAGGACTTTTTCAGGCTGAGTGGCATCCAGAGGAGTGTATTTCTCCATGCACGCCCTAAGACGTTCATAAATGATTTTTTTGCAGTGGGCGATCTTGAGAATAACTATACCGACGGGCTCCTGAAACTTGATGTCTCGCTTAAGACCGTCAATCCTGAAGCAAAAAATTTTATTATTGAAGCAGCACTGTTTGAAGATGATCAGAAGATTTATACTGAATCAAAGGATGTAAAACTGGCTGATAATAAAGCTTCAGTGAATTTCACAAAACAGCTCCCCGGGATTAAAAAATGGACCTCCGAAACCCCTGATCTTTACTCACTGGTTCTGAACCTTAAAGATAATTTCGGAAATAATCTTGAAAGCGTAAGTGCCAAAATTGGCTTCAGGAAAGTTGAGATTTTTAATTCACAGCTCCATGTGAACGGAGTTGCAATCTATTTGAAGGGTACCAATATGCATGAACATAATGATATAACCGGACACGTGATTGACGAGGCAACTATCCTGAAGGATATAAGGGTTATGAAGAGCAATAACATAAACGCCGTAAGGACTTCTCATTATCCCCAGCAGGAGCTGTGGTATGATATGTGCGACAAGTATGGACTATATCTGATCGATGAAGCTGATATTGAATCACATGGAATCGGATATGACAAAGATGTGACACTTGCAGACAAGAAGGAATGGGCTGGAGCACATCTCGACAGGATGCAGCGAATGGTCGAGCGTGATAAAAACCACCCTTCAGTGATCATCTGGTCGCTGGGAAATGAGGCAGGGGATGGACATAATTTCCTTGACAATTACAAATGGGCAAAGGCAAGAGACCTGACACGCCCGGTCCAGTATGAGCGTGCTGAAAAAAGTACAAATGCGCCTGAACGGCATACTGATATTTTTTGTCCAATGTACGCCAGAATCTGGCAGATCGAGGAATATGCAAAAAATGCAAAAAACGACCGGCCCCTGATATTATGCGAATATGCTCATGCCATGGGAAATTCAACTGGGAATCTGCAGGATTACTGGGATGTAATTGAAAAGTATCCTAAGCTGCAGGGAGGATTCGTCTGGGACTGGGTCGACCAGGGAATGCTTAAAACCGATGAGAATGGAGAAAAATACTGGGGATATGGCGGTGACTTTGGGGAGGAAGGAATTCCAAGTGACGGGAACTTCTGTATTAATGGTCTGACATGGCCAGACAGAACAGGTAAACCCGGATTGGCTGAAGTTAAGAAAGTCTATCAGTATGTTGGATTCGAGCCGGTTAATCTGGCGGCGGGATTAATTAAGATCAAAAACAAATATTTCTTTACCGATCTGTCAGAATTTATATTTGACTGGGATATTGTATCCGATGGCGTTGCCGTTAAATCAGGTAAACTCTCATTCACCGGTTTTAAACCAGGCCAGGATACATTAGTTAACATTCCTGTTTCGGGAATCGAAGCTGCCCCCGGGACGGAGTACTTTCTGAATTTTAGAGTATCCAGAAGTGATGAATGGGATTATGTGCCTGAAGATCATGTGTATGCTACTGCCCAGTTTAAGCTTCCGATTGAAGGCAAACCTGTAGCCGCTAAAATGGATCAGCTGGCTGTTCTTCAGTCGAATACTGAAGGCAAAATGCTTACTGTTAGCGGAAGCGATATAAAAATTGTTTTTAATCTTGAGAAGGGCACGATGGAGTCCCTTACATATAAGGGAACATCTATGATAAATAAAGGACCGGAACCTGACTTCTGGAGACCACCAACCGACAACGATTATGGTTACGATATGGACCAGAAACTTGGAGTCTGGAAGAAAGCCGGCGAAAAGGCAATAGTCAAAAAAGCGAATATCAGCCAGCCTGAAATGGATAAAGCGGTAATAACATTTGAATATGACATTCCGGGTGTAAATGGAGAAAAGATTGCCGGATATGTAACTACCTATACTGTTTTCAGTTCGGCGGATGTAATTATCAAAAACCAGTTCTCGAAAGTTTCTGATAAAGTCCCTGAGATACCAAGAATGGGTATGCAGATGCAGGTACCCGAAGAATTCATGAACCTTAAATGGTTTGGGCGGGGACCTCAGGAAAACTATGTCGACAGAAAAACATCAGCTGACGTCGGGCTTTATGAAAGCACGGTTGACGATCAGTATGTTCCGTATATACGTCCCCAGGAAAATGGATATAAAACCGACACGCGATGGCTGACTCTTACTGATGAAAACGGAACAGGTCTTCTTGTAAGCGGTAATCCACTTATCTGTTTTGCAGCTCTTAAGAATATTCACGATGATTTTGAATCACCTGGAAAATTATCACAATACCGCAAGGATGCTAAAACCGCAAATACTCATACAATTGATGTCAAACCTCGCGAACTCGTAAACCTGAATATCGATCTTGGCCAAATGGGTGTCGGAGGGGATGATTCATGGGGAGCTGAAATACATCCAAAGTACCGTCTGCTTGAGAAAAAATATGAGTATTCGTTCAGGCTGAGGCCGATAGTAAAAGATGACGATGTCCTGAAGCTTGCAAAGGAAAGATTCTAATCGGTTTAAAAGTTGAAATGTTGAAAAGTTTAAATTTTTTTTCAACTCTTCAACCTTTCAACTCTTCAACCTTTCAACTCTTCAACCCTTTCAACTCTTCAACCCTTTAACCTTTGTTTAGTATTTCAATTCAACTTTCAGAACCTCATCTTCTCCGATTAGTACATTTTTTACATCATATATCAGCGGAGCAGCAACTTTCTTGCTTACAACTACTCTGGTCACTCCATTAGCTGCAAGTGATATTGATTGTGGAGACTCCGCGATACCATTAACCAGATAAAACGGTACGTCCGACCTGTTTGTAACTTCGAAGTAGATACTCTTTTCATTTTCAAAATAAGGCTTTCCGACAGATATGCATTGGTAGAAGAATGGCTCTGCGAATTCCTCCCTGCCAGCTATCATATCTCTGAAGTATGCAAGAGTCCTCCCGGCAAACAAAGCCTCTTTCAGTGCATCCTGAGTCCTCGCTTTTGCAAAAACAAGGGTCATGGGACGATTGGTATAAAATGGTTCGGTATAACTCTCGCTTATAACACCATGATTATCGCTGTTAGCCATCACTGCCAGGTTATATTGTTTACAGAATGTCATTACAAGAGGATAATATTCACTGTCGTTAAAAAACTCAATACCGCGGAGCCAGCCTTTTTCAATAAGAGTTTTATGAATCTCATACATTTTTGGAATTCCATCTGGTTCCTGAGATTTCCATCCGGGGTGATTCCATTGCAGAAATGCACCCTGCTTTATGGCGGCCGCATAAGCATCCATAACTGAATCGACAGATAGAAGCGATGCATCCTGTATGAATAAAGCATTAACATGTCCGGGAGGCATTTTGCGGGTTATTTCGGCACCATGAACAAGGATCAGGTTAAAATCCCTTGCAGTGGATTCTGCAATTTTCCAGGCTGCATTATAATCAACCGGGATGAAATCCTTTTTAGGAGTATATTCAATATGATCTGTAATAGCTATGGCATCCAGTCCGTCCCGATATGCTTCACCAACCCTTACGGTCGGCCAAACATTACCGTCGGAAAAGATTGTATGCAGATGGAAATCACACTTAAGCGTTACATAACCAGGCAGATCCGGGAGATTAACAATTTTTCTTTGTCCAAAACCGGAAAAACTTATAGCACAAATTAGTAAAATAATGATAATCAGTTTTTTCATATTAATTGATTTAATTATTTGATATTCTTTCTTTTTTCACAAGCGACCCCCTAAAGATGACTTTACAGGAGCTGGGATTTAGCCCCCCTTTAGGGGGGATGGGGGGTTATATTTCTTCATAAAAATAAGCCGCTTTTTCATCAAAGTCATCCCAAGTGTAAATTTTCCTTCCTCTGTGCATGGAATAGAAATTCAGCATTGCAAAATCGCCGGCGCACATTGTGGCATGAACAAAAAGAAACAACGAAAGGCTCCATTTCCACAATCCCGGGAGAATGAGGACAAGAAACAACACTGCAAGGCTTGTTACAAGGAATGGGACCAGGGCAACAAACCTGAATTGATTTTCAGTCGCGACATACCG
>Ga0209745_1001433_pt1 | contig 14225 bp, 15 predicted proteins | sample BarGraNGADG00312_FD_184495 | JGI IMG/M metagenome (GOLD analysis project Ga0209745, IMG submission 184495) | Arctic peat soil microbial communities from Barrow, Alaska - Barrow Graham LP Ref core NGADG0004-312 (SPAdes) (version 2) | ecosystem: Environmental > Terrestrial > Soil > Wetlands > Peat... | reverse complement strand
GTCGGGGTGACAGGATTTGAACCTGCGGCCTCTTCGTCCCGAACGAAGCGCGCTACCAAGCTGCGCCACACCCCGTGGCCTGCCAGCTACATCGTGATGCGGCCAGCGATGCAAGAGACTATCCGAGCAAGGCTGCCAGTACCGAATCGGGTCCGGACTTCAGCCGTCGGCAGGCTTGGCGGTCAGGGTCAGCAGCGTCGCCTCGGGCCGGCAGGCGAACCGCACGGGGGCGTATGGCGAGGTCCCCAGCCCGGCCGAGACCTCCAGCCATGCAGCACCAGCCGGCGCCTGCGAGGACGGCTGGCTGCCAGCACCCGGCCACCACCGGGACACCCCCTTGGCGCGCTGCCGGTCCAGGTCGCAGTTGGTCACCAGCGTCCCGTAGAACGGCAGGCACAGCTGCCCGCCGTGGGTATGGCCGGCGATCACGAGCCCGGCGCCGTCGGTCGTCATGGCGTCCAGAATCCGTCTGTATGGCGCGTGGGTGACTCCTATGGTCAGCGCTGCGGAGGTATCTCTGGGGCCGGCCACCGCGGCGTACCGGTCGTACTTGAGGTGAGCGTCGTCGACGCCCACGAACTCCAACGCCTGCCCGCCGACCGGCAGGGTGGCGCGGGTGTTGGACAGGTCCACCCAGCCGGCGCCGGTGAAGGCGTCCACCAGATCGGCGGTCGGCAGCGGAATGCTCTCGTTAGCCCGGGCGTGCGAGCTCGTCAGGTACAGCCCCGGGTTCTTGAGGCTCGGCGCGAAGTAGTCGTTGGAGCCCATCACGAAAACCCCCGGGACCGCGAGCAGTGGCTCCAGCGCTCGCAATACGGCAGGAACGGCTTCGAGGTCGGCAAGGTTGTCGCCGGTGTTGACGATCAGGTCCGGATCCAATGAGGCGAGCGAGCGGATCCATTCGATCTTCCGCGCCTGGCGCGGGACCAGGTGGATGTCCGAGACGTGCAGGACCCGCAGCGAGGCAGCACCGGGAGGCAGCACCGGGACGCTGACCCGGCGCAGCGTGAACGCGTTGCGCTCGATCAGCGAGGCGTAGGCCAGCCCTCCGGCACCCACGGCGGCAATCGCGCCGACGGTGGAGTGCAGCGCGGCTCTCGTCATACTCACGGGTCCATCCTTGCAAACACTCCGGTTGCCAGCAGTGCCAGACTGCCACCATGACCGAACCGGGCACCTCACAGCTGAAGACCACCCTGCGCGCCGATCTGCACACCTCGATGCGTGAGTATGACAAGGTGCGCTCGGAGACGTTGCGGATGGCTCTGACCGCCATCACCAACGAGGAGGTGTCGGGCACCACGGCCCGCGAGCTGTCCGACGACGAGGTCCTCAAGGTCCTGGCCAAGGAGGCCAAGAGGCGGCGCGAGGCGACGGCGGCATACATCGAGGCGAAGCGTCCGGAACTAGCCGCCAAGGAGGAGGCCGAGCTGGTCATCCTGGAGGTCTATCTGCCGGCCCAGCTGTCCGATACCGAGCTCCAGGCACTGGTCGCCCGCGCCCTGCGTGAGTCGGGTGCCACCGGCATGCCGCAGATGGGCTTGGCCATGAAGGCCGCCACTGCGCTGGTGGCAGGGCGAGCAGGCGGCGGACGCGTGGCCGCGATCGTGAAGTCGGCCCTCAGCGGGAGCTGAGGCAGGCTGCAGTCGGTCCGTTTCGGGTCCTACCCAGTCCTTACCTCCGGCAGGGCGCTACTTCCGGCAGGGCCTGGGTCCGCCGGGCCGACACTTGGGCAATCTCCCCAAAGGACTGGGGACAGCAGTATTCGGCGGAGAGGTGGCCGGTGGAGCTGTCGGAGGCCCTCCGGCCGAGGTCAGGATGACTACCGTGGTGCCGCGAAGAGCCTGTCCACCGGGCTGAGTACCAACGACCTGCCCCACGGGGTAGTTGGAGGTCACGGTGCTGCCGACTACCGGTTTGAACCCGGCCGCGGTCAGGGCCGAGATGGCGTCGTTCACGGTCATCCCGGCAACGTTGGGGATCGGCACGACGTCGCCGGACTGCACCTTGCTGCTGGGACTGCCGAAGTCCAGGACCGGCATACCGGCCGAAGCCCGGTCCATGATCAGCTTCCAGGTCGGTGCCGCGATGGTAGAACCGAAGACCTGACCGCCGTAGGTCGTGCCGCCGAGGTGAAGGTTCCGCAGGACGCGGGTGGGACTGCCATCGGGTGTGCCGACCCAGACCGCGGTGGTCAGCTGCGGGGTGTAGCCCACGAACCAGGTCTCGTTGCTGCCGTCGGACGTACCGGTCTTGCCAGCCACGGGACGTCCACCGGCAAGGCCCCCGATGCCGGCGGCCGTGCCCTTGGTCAGTACGGTCTTGAGAATCTGGGTGACACCGTTGGCCACGTCAGGCTCGACGGCCTTGCGGCACTGGTTCTTGTTCAGGGCCAGGGACTTCTTGTCGCTCGTGGTGATGGAGAGCACCGGGGAGGGGACGCAGTACCTCCCGCCGGAGGCGATCGTGTTGTAGGCGGAGGCCAACGTCAGCGGTGAGACGCTGGCCGAACCCAGCGTGATATCGGAGATGGAGGGGTATTTGATGGGCTTTCCGGGGTCAGCGATCGGCCTGCCGTTGCTCTGGTGCAGCCCCAGGTTGGTCATCATGTCCCGAACCTTGCAGCCCCCGAGCTTGGACACGAGCACGGCGAAGGCGGTGTTGACGGACTTCGCCGTGGCTACGGTCAAAGAGATCGGGCCGTTCGCCGTGTCCTCGTCGTTGCGGACAGGCCACGTCTGCCCGGGGGGGACCTTGCAGTTGTCGTGGTAGTCGTGACTGGTGAAGATCGCCGGAGACTTGGGGCCGGACGCTCGCGCGACGACGGTCGAGTTGATCGGCATGCCTGACCGCAGCGCCTCGGTGACGGCGAACATCTTGGCGGTCGAGCCGAACGCGAACCCGATGGAGTTGCCGTACTTCTGGTCGACCGCCCAGTTGACAGTTGTCCTGCCCCAGGGTGGCTTCTTGTTCCCCTGGTTGATGGCGTAGGTCGTGTTCTGGGCGATCGCCAGGACGTTGCCGGTGCCGGGCTCGATCACCGCCGCGGCGGCTCCGACCCTGTCGCTGTTGCCCCTCGGGATCTTGGCGTTGATCTCTTCCTGGGCGATCCGCTGAATCTTGGGATCGAGCGTCGTCTGGATGGTCAGCCCGCCGCGGTTGACTCGTTGCTGACGCTCCGCGCGTGTCTTGCCAAGGGCCGGCTGGTCCAGCAGCCAGTTCTTGATGTATTCGCAGAAATATGGGTAGGGGGAGAGGGAACAGGAGTTCAGCGCCGGCTTGGGGTTGAGCACCATCTTGGACTTCCTGGCGTTCTTCCAGGCCTTGTCGGTGATCAGGTTCAGGGTGTGCATCCGGTCGAGCACGACGTTGCGTCTGGCCAGCGCCTTGGCGGGGCTCCTGATCGGGTCGGTCGCGCTCGGGGCCTGGACGAGACCGGCCAGGGTCGCAGCCTGGGGCAGGTTGAGCCGGGATGCCTTCACCCCGAAGTAGTGGCGGGCCGCGGCCTCGACGCCGTAGGCCTGGCCTCCGTAGTAGACGAGGTTGAGGTAGCCCTGGAGGATCTGGTTCTTGGTGAGGCTCTTCTCCAGGGTGACGGCGTACTTGAGCTCCTGCAGCTTGCGCGTGTAGCTCCTGGCGGTGGCGGCCCTGGCGGCCACTGTGTCCTTGTTGCGCAGGGCGTTCTCCTGCAACGTGATCTTGACGTACTGCTGGGTCAGGGTGGACGCGCCCTGGGTGCTACCACCGCGCAGGTTCGAGATGAAGGCGCGGCCGACGCCCTGCGGGTCGATGCCGCCGTGTTCATAGAAGCGGCTGTCCTCGATGGCGATCTGGGCCTGTCGCATGATCGGAGCGATCTGGGCGAGCGGCACGATGATGCGGTTCTCGTCGTACGGGGTGGCGATCAGCGTGCCGTCGCTGGCCAGGATGCGGGACTGTTCGGACAGCGGGTTCTGGGTGAACTCGCCGGGCAGCGCGTCAAAGATCGCGACCCCCTGGCGGGCGACGGCTCCGGTGGCAGCCACGGTGGGCATCATCAGGCCGGCCCCGAGCAGGCCGAGGACGACGGAGGTCGCCACGAGGGCTGCGAGGAGGCTGATGACGTTGGCGAAGCTTGTTCGGCGTTCCTGCATGGGCCAAGGGTAGCCGGGGACTGGTCTGGGCCGCGCCTAACCAAGCAATGTGACTAGTTACATCGGTCGCCCCGAACTACACCAAAGCGTCATATCCGTCAAATCAGTCTCTTCATATCGTTTTAGACATAAGCGAGCGACCTTGTCCGGCACACCGCATGACACGGATTTCGCAGGGGAGACAACATGTCACTCACCATGACGTATCGAGAGGATGTCTCGACAGGTCAGTTCACGTGGGTCGAGCAGTGGGCGCTGCAAGGATCCTGTATCGCGGCTGAGCCTGACGCATTGTTCGTCCGGGGTGCTGCCCAACAGGCTGCCAAGCAGGTCTGCATGAGCTGCCCGGTGATCGCCGAATGTCTTGCCGACGCGCTGGACAACCACACCGAGTTCGGGGTCTGGGGCGGTATGACGGAGCGAGAGCGCCGGGCGCTGCTCAAGCAGCGGCCGGGGGTCGCATCGTGGTGCAGGTTGTTTGAGGCCGACCGCAGGCGTCAGGAACGCACCGCGTCCTGAAGCGATTGTCCCGGTTGTTCAACCCGTCTTGTTGCGGCGAAACCACCGTTTGGACCCCCGCGACGTGCTGATTCGGTGGTTTCAGGGCAACAAGCGCTGGGGGAGGTCGTAGTCAGTGGCCCGCGAGCGCATTGCCCACCGCGCGCAGGCCCACCAGATCGTGGATGTCCCCCGACGCCGCCGGCACCTCCACCATCGGTATGCCGGGGTGCCCTGCGATGAACCTCCTGGCCAGGGACTCGTGCCGGTCCGCGATCTCGGCCTGAATCGCGTGCATTCGTAACAGCCCCTGGGTGATGGCTGACGAGCTGTCGCTCTCCTCGTCACCCAGTTCTTCGGCCGCCCCGAGCGCGCGGGCAGCGGACAGGCCGGGTGCAGAGACGCGATACATCCGGTTGATCACGAGCCCGGCCAGGGGCATCTCCTCCTCGTCGAGGCGGTCCACGAAATACGAGGCTTCGCGTAACGCGTCCCGTTCGGGAGCGGCAACCACGATGAATGTCGTCGTACGGTCGCTCAACAGCGCATAGGTGTGGTCCGCGCGCTTGCGAAACCCGCCGAACATCGTGTCGAAGGCGGCGACGAAGGTCTGGACATCGCTGAGCATCTGACCGCCCAGCACCTTGGTCAGGGTTCTGGTGACGATGTTCACACCTGCGCTGAAGACCTTGAGGTATGCGCGGCCGCCCGCCTTCGCGGGCGCGGCCAGCAGGCGGATGAAGCGGCCGTCCAGGAAGGACCCGAGGCGCTTGGGAGCATCCAGGAAGTCCAGGGCCGAACGGGACGGCGGGGTGTCGACGACGATGAGGTCCCAGCGCGGGTTGTCCGGGTCGCGGTCCGCCTCCAGCCTGAGCTGCCCGAGCTTCTCCATCGCCATGTACTCCTGAGTTCCGGCGAAGGAGCTCGAGACTGCCTGGTAGAACGGGTTGGCCAGGATCTGCTCGGCCTTTTCCGGGGTGGAATGTGCCTCGACGACCTCGTCGAAGGTCCGCTTCATGTCCAGCATCATCGCGTCGAGAGAACCGCCATCTGTGTTCTTGATGTCTTTGACCGGCCGGGGCGTGTTGTCCAGCGTGGTCAGGCCGAGCGACTGCGCCAGGCGTCGGGCAGGGTCGATGGTCAGCACAACGACCCGGCGGCCAGCCTCGGCTGCGCGAAGTCCCAACGCCGCCGCGGTGGTTGTCTTGCCGACTCCGCCGGCGCCGCAGCACACGATGATGCGGGTCTGCGGATCGCCGAGCAGCGTGTCGATGTCGAGAACGGACACCATCACGCCATCCCCTGCGCCATCAGCGTCTCCGCCATCTCGCGGACGCCGTTTGCGTCGACACCCTCGGACAGCGACGGCAACCGGTAGGTCGGCCGGCCCAGAGCCGCGATGACCTTGGCCTCGTCGCGCTCGAGGGTGACGCGCTCGGCGTGGTCCCTGGCTTCGGTCAGCAGACCGTTGACAAGGGCGTCGGTGGCCCGCACGTGGACGCGGGTCAGGTCTGCAGCGACGTTCTTGGGGGAGATCGCACCCCGGGCTGCTGCCTCAAGGACGTTCAGGGTCAGGATCTCCTCGCGTACCTGGTTGACGACGACGCCACCGATCGGCATACCGACGGCTCTCAGCTCGGCGATGGTGTCGACCGTCTCCTGGACCGGCATCTCCTCGAGCAGGGTCACCAGGTGGACCGCGGTCTGCGGCGACTTCAGCATTGCCGTGATCGAGTTGGCCTGGGACCGGATCGGTCCGACCTTGGCCAGGTCAGCGACCTCATGGTTGACGTTGAGGAAGCGCACCACCCGGCCCGTCGGTGGGGCGTCCACGACGACGGCGTCGTAGGCGGGTGCCGCGCCGGGCCCCTTTGCCTTGTGGTCCCTGCGACGCCGGACCGCCTCATAGACCTTGCCGGTGAGCAGCACGTCGCGCACGCCGGGCGCGATCGTGGTGGCGAAGTCGATGGCGCCGAACTTCTCCAGCACCCCGCCCGCGCGACCGAGCTTGTAGTACATCTGGAGGTATTCGAGCAGGGCGGCCTTGGCGTCCACGGAGAGCCCGAAGACCTCACCGCCGTGAGCGGCGTGCGCGATGCGGGTCTCCGTCAGGGCCAGCGGGGGGACTTCGAAGGTCTGGCTGATGCCCTGGCGTCCCTCGACCTCGGCCAGCAGCACCCGCCTGCCCTCGGCGGCGAGGGCCAGGGCCAGGGCGGCTGCGACGGTTGTCTTGCCGGTACCGCCCTTGCCGGTGACGATGTGCAGTCGCACGCCGCCCCAGTCGGTATCGCGGGCCGATCCCGCGTCTGGTGCCATACCCAAGAGCCTAAGGGCCCGGGGGGCAGTGAGGACCCTGCGTGGATGGCCATGTGGGCACCGTGTCCACCCGGTCTAGGCTGCGTTCATGGCTACCTGGGAGTACGCAACGGTTCCACTGATCTCGCACGCCACCAAGCAGATCCTCGATCAGTGGGGCGAGGACGGCTATGAGCTTGTGCAGGTCGTGACAGGCCCTGACGGCAATGGTCTGGTGGCCTACCTCAAGCGAGAGAAGGAATAGAGCGTGTCCGCGGTCGAAGACCGACTGGCCGAGCTTGGCCTCACCGTCCCGGACGTCGCACTGCCGGTGGCGGCTTATCTGCCCGCCGTGCGTGACGGCAACCACATCTTCACCTCCGGCCAGCTGCCGATGGTGTCGGGCGCGCTGGCCGCGACGGGCAAGGTCGGCGAAGGACCAGGACTTGTTCCTGCCGATGATGCCAAGAAGCTGGCGCAGATCTGCGCCCTGAACGCGATCGCCGCCGTCAGGGCCATTGTCGGTGACCTCGACAAGGTGACCCGTGTGGTCAAGGTCGTCGGCTTCGTGGCCAGCGATCCGGCCTTCACCGGACAGCCCGGCGTCGTCAACGGTGCCTCCGAACTGCTCGGCACGGCGTTTGGCGACGCCGGGGTCCACGCGCGTTCGGCAGTGGGGGTTGCGGTCCTTCCGCTCGATGCCCCGGTTGAGGTCGAGATCATCGTTTCGGTCCGGGACTGAGCATCCCCAGTCGGATTCGCGACTTCGCCATAGGGACGCTGGCCACCCGGGCCAAGGACTGGCTGCAGGGCCGGCGTCCCGCGGTGGTCGCCGCCCGGTCCGCCGCCACGGTGATGATTCTGCGGGATCGCCATGGCGCGGGCGGCAGTGACACGAGGCGCAGTGACACGAGGCGCAGTGACACGAGGCGCAGTGACACGAGGCGCAGTGACACGAGGCGCAGTGACACGAGGCGCAGTGACACGAGGGACAGTGAAACGAACGGCACTGCCACAGAAGGCAGTGACAATGGTGGCGGTGGCGTAGATGTTTTCATGTTGCGCCGTTCGTCCACCATGGAGTTCGCGCCCCGGATGATGGTGTTCCCAGGCGGCGGCGTTGACCCGCGTGATGCCGACCCGAGCCTTCCGTGGGCAGGGCCCACGCCAGCCGAGTGGGGGCGGCTGCTCATCGCCGATGAGGCCACCGCGCGCGAGCTCGTTGTCGCCGCCGTCCGCGAGGTGTTCGAGGAGTGCGGAGTCTTGCTGGCCGGGCCCGACGTCGACTCCGTGGTCGGGGATGTGAGCGGTCCGGCGTGGCAGGCTGAGCGTGAGGCGCTGTTGTCACGCGAGCTCTCGTTGGCCGAGATGCTGATCGGCCGTGGCTTGGTGCTGCGCTCGGATCTCCTACGGGCGCGGGCCCACTGGATCACTCCGGAGTTCGAGCCGAAGCGTTACGACACGAGGTTCTTTGCCGCGCTGCTGCCCGCCGGACAGATAGCCGACGACAAGACCAGTGAAGTCGACCACGCCGACTGGGCCGACCCGGTTCGTCTGCTCGAGGACTATGCCAGCGGTTCGGCCCTGATGCTGCCGCCGACCGTGGTGTGCGTCGAGCAGGTTGCCGCGGCCGCGTCCGTCGCCGAGTTCCTGGCTACCGAGGTCCACATGACGCCGATCACCCCCGTGCCCGTTCAGGTTGACGATGCAGTGGTGCTGCGCTGCACCCTGCCCTGTGGGCACCTCCTGCCGGCCAGCGAATGACTCCCGCCTGGGTCGGTGGCGACATCACCTCGCGTGCGACCTGCGTGCTCGCGCCGAATCCGGGCGCGATGACACTGGAGGGCACCAACACCTGGGTTCTGATGGAGCCGGGGTCGGCGCAGTGCGTGGTTGTCGATCCCGGACCGCTCGATGAGCAGCATCTGCAACGGGTGTTGGACCTGGTGGCTCTTCGCGGGGCTCGGGTTGTCCTGACCCTGCTCACGCATGCCCATCTGGATCACGCCGAGTCGGCGGGCCGTTTTGGCGAGCTCACCGGAGCGCCGGTTCGAGCTATCGGCGCGGGGCACGCCGGTCTCGGGGACGGCGACCGGCTGACGGTCGACGGTCTGGACCTGGCGGTCGTGGCCACGCCCGGGCACACCGGTGACTCGTTGTCGTTCCTGCTTGCCGCCGAGAACGCGCTGCTCACCGGCGACACCATCCTGGGTCGTGGCACCGCGGTGGTGATGTGGCCCGATGGTGAGCTCTCGGCATACCTGCGGTCGTTGCAGCGCATCGAGGCGATGACCGGCTCGGGCGAGGTGACCCAGATCCTGCCGGGCCACGGTCCCACAGTGCCTGATGCGGCGGGTGTGGTCCGGTACTACCTCGACCACCGGTCGGAACGGCTGGAGCAGGTGCGCGCTGTGGTCGCGGTCAGGGGCGGCGATGTTGATGCTGTGGTCGAGACGGTCTATGCCGACGTGCCCCGTGAGCTTTGGCCGGTGGCACGGCTCAGCGTGCTGGCCCAGCTGGACTACCTGCGCACCCATCCCTGACGCAGTCACCCATTCACTACGTGCCAAGGCGAGAGGTTCGGGGGCAGTGAGGTGACGGGAAGGAGAGAGCCGGGTCAGCGGGCCCGGCGCTGGATGCGCTGGACGTCGATCAGCACGACCGCGCGGGCCTCAAGCTTGATCCAGCCTCGCGTCGCGAAGTCGGCCAGCGCCTTGTTGACCGTCTCGCGGGAGGCACCAACCAGCTGGGCGAGCTCCTCCTGGGTCAGGTCGTGCGCGACCAGGATGCCGTCCTCGGACGACCGGCCGAAACGGCTGGACAGATCCAGCAGAGCCTTGGCGACCCGGCCGGGCACGTCGGTGAAGACGAGGTCGGACAGGGCCTCGTTGGTGCGACGCAGACGCCGTGCGAGCGCCGCCAGCATGGTTGTCGCGACGGCTGGGCGACCTGAGAGGAAGGTGTTGAGGTCCTCGTGGCCGAGCGCGATCAGCTGCGTCTCGGCGACGGCAGTGGCAGTCGCGGTGCGGGCGCCGGGGTCGAACAGGCTCAGCTCCCCGAACATCTCACCTGGGCCCAGGATGGCCAGGAGGTTCTCACGGCCGTCGATACTGGTGAGCCCCAGCTTGATCTTGCCCTCACCGATCACGTAGAGCCGATCACCGCGGTCACCCTCCCGGAAGAGGACGTCGCCACGCTCGAGACGCGATGCCGTCATCGACTCCATCAGGGCGTTTGCGGCGTCGTCATCCAGTGCGGCGAAGAGGGGGCTTTGTCTCACGACATCAATGTCCACGTCGCACAGTCTGCCAGAGCCTGCATGTGGGGTCGGGGCCCTCCACCGTGCCCTCTACTCTTGCAGGGTGTCTGCCCCCTCAAGTCCCGAGACTCCGGTCGCGTTGACCCGCCGTGCCCGCAAGATCTACCGGGCGCTGCTGGAGCGCTATCCCGACGCGCACTGTGAGCTCGACTTCGAGAACCCGCTGCAGCTGTTGGTGGCCACGGTGATGTCCGCTCAGACCACCGATGTCAGGGTGAACATGGTGACCCCGGCGGTCTTTTCCCGATACCGGAGCGCTGCGGACTACGCCTCCGCAGATCGCACCGAGCTCGAGACGATGATCCAGTCCACGGGCTTCTATCGCGCCAAGACCGACTCGTTGATCAAGCTCGGGACGGCGCTGGTCGAGCGATTTGGGGGCGAGATCCCACCTCGGCTCAAGGACCTGGTCACCCTGCCCGGGGTCGGCCGCAAGACCGCCAACGTGGTGTTGGGCAACGCTTTCGGGATCCCGGGGATCACGGTGGACACGCATTTCGGGCGGCTGGCGAGGCGCTTCGGCTGGACGAAGGAGGAGGACCCCGTGAAGGTCGAGCACGCTGTGGGTGCTCTGATCCCGAAGAAGGACTGGACCATGCTCTCCCACGCCCTGATCTTCCACGGACGACGCACCTGCCACGCGCGCAGGCCCGCGTGTGGTGCGTGCCCGGTTGCCAGCTGGTGCCCGTCCTACGGCGACGGAGAGACCGACCCGGTCAAGGCGGCGCAGCTGCTGAAGTACGAGCTCACCCCGGTTAAGCAGTGAACGGCCCCAGTGTGACCGGCGCGCAGCAGCCGCAGTGGATGGCGCATCTTGTCACGCAGCTGGGTCAGCAGGATCCGGGCTTCTTCAGCCGGTTCCTCCCCCCCGACGAGGGCGGTCGGCCGGGGGCGGTGCTGATCCTGTTCGGACCGGGCGACGGGGGCGGCGAGGATGTGGTGCTGACCGAGCGATCGCACAGCATGCGTTCGCATGCGGGTCAGGTCTCGTTTCCGGGTGGTGCGATCGATCCCATTGACTCCGGGCCGGTCTCCGCTGCCCTGCGGGAGGCGCAGGAAGAGGTGGGCCTGGATCCGGCCGGCGTTCAGGTCGTCGCCCAGCTGCCGGCCCTGTACCTGCCGCCGAGCAACTTCGTCGTCACGCCCGTCCTGGCCTGGTGGGCGCAGCCGAGCCCCATCAGCGTCGTCGACCATCTCGAGGTCGCCCGGGTGCTGCGGGCGCCGCTGTCCGAGCTCACCGACCCTGCACGGCGATTCACGGTCTCGCACCCCAGCGGTTTTGTCGGTCCGGCGTTCGACGTCGATGGTCTGCTGGTGTGGGGGTTTACAGCAGGGTTGCTCTCCAAAGTCATCGAGCTGGCCGGTCTCGAGCGGTCCTGGGACAGAACTGATCACCGACCACTGCCCCCACACCTCATCGAAGCCCGCGACCGCTCGGTGACGCCGCCGGCCGGGGCGCAGGGAGTCACGCCATGATTGCGAACGGGCTCGACATCGTGCTGGCCCTCGTGCTGGTGAGCTACGCATTCCTCGGTTACCGCCACGGTTTCGTGGTGAGCGTGATGTCCTTGGTCGGTTTCCTGGCCGGCGGGGCACTGGGCATGTGGCTGTTGCCGGAGCTGCTGAGGCACTGGGACGCCGTGGACAACAACGTCGTGTCGCGCACCCTGGTGCTGGTCCTCGGGGTGTTTGTCTTCGTTGCCCTTGGTCAGGCGATCGCCGCCGCCGTTGGCTTTCGCTTGCGCAGCCGGCTGCGGGACGAGCCGGGGCGATTGGCCGACTCCGCCCTTGGTGCCGTGGCCACGGTGCTCGCTGTGTCGGTGCTCGTCTGGTTCTTGGCCGGCGCCGTCCGAGGGGGCGCTCAGACTCAGCTGGCGAAGGGGATCGGCAGCTCGCGGATCATCTCGACGATTGACCGTTTCGTACCGCCACAGACTGCGCGACTCTTCGCCGGGTTCCAGTCGGTGCTTGACCGTGAGGGCTTTCCCCGTGTCTTCGAGGGAGTCCGGGCCGAGCCGATTGCTCCCATCGCGCCACCGGACAATCAGCTGGCGTTCGGCCCGGGTGTGAACCGGGCGGCCAAGTCCATCGTCAAGATCACGGGCGTGGCCTCATCCTGCAACCGGGAGCAGGAGGGCAGTGGTTGGGTCGTTGCACCCGAGCGGGTCGTGACCAACGCCCATGTTGTTTCCGGGACGACGTCCGAACACGTGCGGATCCAGGGCGCCGGCCGCTCGTACGACGCCCGCGTGGTCGTCTTTGACCCCAGGCGTGACCTTGCCGTGCTCTCCGTGCCGGGGCTCCCCGCGCCCGCGTCGACGCTGGGCGTGAAGCTCAGGCGTGCCGGGGGCGCAATCGTCGCCGGCTTCCCGCTCAACGGGCCCTATCGTCTCGACCCCGCTCGGGTGCGCGACGTCCTCACGGCCACCGGCGCCGACATCTATGACAACCCGGGGGTTGTCCGTCAGATCTACTCGCTCTATGCCAGGGTCCAGCCGGGCAACTCAGGCGGGCCTCTGCTATCGCCCAGCGGTGCAGTGGTCGGGATCGTGTTCGCCAGGTCGCTCGATGACGACAGGACCGGATACGCCCTCACCCTCGATGAGGCGCGCCCCGTTCTCGACGCCGCGAACTCCGTCTCGCCGGTGAGCACCGGGGGATGTGTCGCGGGTTAGGTCAGGGGAGGCTGTTCAGCCAGCTCACGAGGTGTGCGTTGACCTCTGCAGGCGCTTCCTCGGGCAAGAAATGTCCGGCGCCTGCGATGAGATGCTGCTCGAACGAACCCTCGACGTATGCCGATGACATCGGGGCAAGATCCGGCATCACAGCCCGGTCCTCTCCACCCTGCAGCTGGAGAACCGGCACCGTGATAGGCGATCTCAGACAATGGGCAAACCGCCGACCGTCGAGTCGCCATTGACTGCGGACCACCCAGCGGTAGTACTCCGCGGCGGAGTGGGCGACGAACGGCAGAGCCATCGCCTCGGCATAGCGCAGCGCCAGGTCGTGCGGAGGCCATAGCCCAAGGGGGGCCGACCAGGCACCCAGCAGGCGTTCGACATAGGCGGAGCTCTTGCTCATCTGATGCTCCGGCACGAAGGGGCGTTGCAGCCCGGCCAGATAGGCGTTGGCCCTGACCTGGGCGGGGTCGCGTACTGACGCGTGGCGCAGAACCAGTGGATGCGGCATGCCGAGGGCGGCGACGGCTCTGGTGACGGCGGGCTGCATGGTGGGCATCGACCAGGCGATCCAGCCGCCCCAGCCGTGCCCGATGATGGCCGCGTTGCCCTCTCCCAGCGATCGCACAATGGCCGCGACATCGGCCGCCAGGGTGAACGTGTCGTAGCCGCGGGGTGGTTTGTCGGAAGCTCCGTAACCGCGCAGGTCAATGGCGGCCACGTGGTAACCGGCTTTGGAGAGCGCGATCAGCTGATCGCGCCAGGCCCACCAAAACTGCGGGAAGCCATGCAGCAGAACGACAAGTGGGCCCTGGCCGATCTCGGCCACGTGGAAGCGGGCGCCGTTGGCGGCGACGAACCGGTGCTCCCATGGTCCCTCGATGAGCACGGACGACGCATCGTTGCTCATGTGGGGGGATCTCGCTTCGACGCTGGTGGATGTGGTCACGAAGTGGTGCGTGGTGTCATTTGCTGCTGGATCTGACGGCGGCGATGGTGTCTTGGGCGCTCTTGATGGCGCGTTTGGGCTTGCCCTGGAGCTTGTCGATACTGCTCTTGCCGACGAGCACCAGGATCGCCCCGATGACCAGCAGAACGACGGCCACGATGAGGAAGGCGAGCCAGGGGGCCAGCCCCGCTGCGACCAGACCGTATGCCGCAGCGATCAGCAGCAGGATCAGCGCCAAGAATGCGAAGACGCCAGCCGCAGCGAACATGCCCGCACCGAGGCCGGCTTTCTTGGCGTCGGCGCTCATCTCGGCCTTGGCCAGCGCTATCTCGCTGCGCATGATGGACGAGATG
>Ga0209745_1001432_pt1 | contig 14227 bp, 11 predicted proteins | sample BarGraNGADG00312_FD_184495 | JGI IMG/M metagenome (GOLD analysis project Ga0209745, IMG submission 184495) | Arctic peat soil microbial communities from Barrow, Alaska - Barrow Graham LP Ref core NGADG0004-312 (SPAdes) (version 2) | ecosystem: Environmental > Terrestrial > Soil > Wetlands > Peat... | reverse complement strand
CGCGGTACTCTTCGGGCGATACAGCGTTGGGGCGTGGCCAAGTGGTAAGGCAACGGGTTTTGGTCCCGTGATCCCAGGTTCGAATCCTGGCGCCCCAGTCTTCTCCGCCGAAAGTCCGCCCGCAGCGCGGGCGAAGACTTTCGGCGGTATGACCTTGGTGTACGAGTCAGCGCGCCTTCGGCGCGTGTGTCTCGTCTGCTCCTACGAACGGGGCGGGCTCGCTGCGGTTGTGGTCAGTGTTCGGGGTGGAAGAGCCGGGGGATGACGTTTTGTGAGCCGCGCCCGCCATGTCGGTCGCGGCGGCCGGAAGCAAAGGCACTTCCCACCGACGAAAGTCGCCAGACTTTTGTCGGCTAAGGCGCGCCCGCGCAGGTCGGTCGCGGCGGCCAAGAGCAAAGCCGCTTTCCACCGACCAAAACCGCCAGATTTTGTCGGCTAGACGCGCCTGCCATACCGGTCGTGGCGGCCTCGCGACGGGCCAAACAACCGAATCGGCAGAGGAGCGGAGACGGCTTTCCGCCGGACCGGGCAGAATAGGCGTGTGAGCCGGGCGAGTCGGAGAGGACAGGTGCGATGACCGGTCCCAATAAACTCGGAGCGGTCGTTATGGCCGCCGGCCTCGGCACGCGGATGAAATCGGCGTTGCCGAAGCACCTGCACCCGATTCTCGGTCGGCGGATGGTGGACTGGGTGCTGGCAGCGGCGCACGAGCTCGAGCTCGGTCGCATTGTCGTCGTCGCCTCGTCGAGCACGGCCGATCTCTTCCCCGGGCTCGATGTGGCCGTTCAGGAGCGGCCGCTTGGCACGGGCGACGCCGTACGCTCGGCGCGTAAGTTGCTTGAAGGAAAGGTCGGCGAGGTCCTCGTTCTCTCGGGAGACACTCCCTTGCTCACCTCGGCCTTGCTTCGAAGGCTTGTCGAGACACATCGGCAAGAGAAGGCCGCGGCGACCGTGCTTTCCTTCTGTCCCGAGGATGTTCGTAGTTACGGTCGCGTGCTCCGCGACGAGAAAGGCCGCGTGAGCGCCATCGTCGAAGCCGGCGATGCCTCGCCCGAAGAGCTCGCCGTGCGCGAGGTCAACTCCTCCATCTATGTCTTCCGGGCCGAGAAGCTCTGGCCGGCGCTGGAGCAGCTCGAGCCGGCTAACGCCCAGGGCGAGTTCTACCTCACCGACGCGATTCTCTCCCTCGTCTCTCAGGGCGAGCCCGTCAGCGCCTGCATCGCCGAAGATCCGGTCGAGACCGAGGGCGTCAACACGAGAGCCGAGATGGCGGCCGCCGCGGCCATCCTGCGCGACCGAATCAACGGGGCGCACATGGCAGCCGGCGTCACGATCGTCGATCCCGGTTCGACCTGGATCGAGCCCTGCGTGGAGCTCGAGCCCGACTCGACCATTCATCCCTTCTGCACGCTCAGAGGCCACAGCCGTGTGCGCAGCGGCGCCGAGGTCGGGCCCCAGGTCGTCGCCGTCGACGCCGAGATCGGTGAAAACGTGACGGTGGGCCCGTTCTGCTACCTACGCGCGGGAACGGTGCTAGAGGCGGGTGCCAAGGCGGGGACGTTCGTCGAGATCAAGAACTCCCAAGTCGGAGAGGGAGCGAAGGTGCCGCACCTCTCCTACATCGGCGACAGCGAGATCGGCGCCGGATCGAATGTCGCGGCGGGCGCGATCACGGCCAACTACCGTCCCGAGCTCGGCCCTGGAAAGCAGAAAACGAAGATCGGACGCAACGTTCGTACCGGCGTGCACACCTCGTTCGTGCCCCCGGTCGAGGTTGGAGACGACGCGGTTATTGCAGCAGGTTCTGTGATCACAGACGACGTTCCGCCAGGCGCGCTTGCCATTGCCCGTGCGCGTCAGCTGAACAAGGAGGACTACGCTCGTGAGCCAGACGGCGACTGACGACGCCCAGGTGGAAGACCTCGAGGGAGTCATGACGACCGATCCACAACCGGAGCAACACTGGATCGAGCGCGGCCCGTCGAAGCGGCTGATGCTCTTCTCGGGTCGTTCGCACCCCGTGCTGGCGCAGCACATCGCCGACAAGCTCGGCATCGAGCTCGGCGCCGTCGAGCTGGAGACGTTCGCCAACGGCGAGACCTACTGCCACTACAAGGAGTCGATTCGCGGCAGCGACGTTTTCCTCGTGCAAACGGGCTGCCCGCCCGTCGACCGCAACCTGATGGAGCTTCTCCTGATGGCTCAGGCGGCCAAGCTCGCCTCCGCCAAGCGCATCACCGCCGTCATGCCCTGGTTCCCGTACTCGCGCCAGGAGAAGAAGTCGGCGCCCAGAGAGCCGATCTCGGCCAAGCTGGTGGCCGACTTTCTCCAGGACGCCGGGGTCGACCGCGTCTTGACGATGGATCTGCACGCCGGCCAGATTCAGGGCTTCTTCGACATCCCGGTCGACCACATGACCGCGCTGCCGCTCTTCGCCCAGTACTTCCGCGACAAGGGCCTCTCGGGCGAGAGCGTGGTCTCGGTCTCTCCGGATCCCGGGCGAGCCAAGATGGCGCGCAAGTTCGGGCAGATGCTCGAGTGCGAGATGGCGGTGATGAACAAGACCCGGCCGGCTCACGATCAGGCTGCGATCAGCCAAGTGATCGGCGACGTAAAAGGCAAGGTCGCACTAATGGGTGACGACATGATCGTCACGGGCGGAACGCTCATCGCCGCCGCCGAGGCGCTGACGAAGGCGGGCGCGGTCAGCGTGCACGTTTTCGCCACGCACGGGCATTTCGCCGGCAACGCGATGGAGAACCTGGCCGATGCAGATCTCGCCGAGATCGTCGTCACCGACACCGTGCCGATCGATCCGCTCAACCAGCCCGACACATTCACGGTGCTGCCGGTTTCCGGGCTGCTCGCCGAGACGATCCTCAGTGTCTTCACCGACGGCTCGGTCTCGGCCATCTTCGCGGGCGAGAACCAGCTCTTCTAGTTCGCGCGGCAAGCTCGCGATCGTCGCAGGCGGAGAAGGAGAAGCCGGCTGATCGAGCACGTCTCCGGTTTCCGGAGCCGTGTTTGTTTCTCGAGATCAAGAGGATATGATCACGACATGGTTATGAGACGTCGTGTCCCGAGCATCCTCACTGTTGCCTACATCGTCGTAGGCCTGATCGTCGCTCAGCAACACCACTACTTCAGTAACGTCGGCACCCTCAAGCGCGCCTTTTCCGCCGTTCTCGCCGTCGTCTTGTGGTGGCTCGTTCTGCTCGGCATCAACCTTCACATCAAATAACGCGCGCGCTTCGGCTCGAAAGCGCTTCCCGCGACCTCGGCTCTTTCGCGTGCGCTATCGCGGTTGTACGGTGAGGTGGCGGATTCACTGCCGGCCCTCTTCCGTATGACGTTACGTTTACTGTTACTAGCGCCACATTTCGCGGTCTCTCAGGAAAGGCGTCAGAATCAGCCCAATGAGAATCCTGGTAGTAGACGACGAGCAGCCTCTGCGAGACGCGCTCGAGCGGGCGCTCAAGGTCGAGCACTACGAAGTGGAGACGGTCGAGAACGGCGCTCTGGCGCTGGAGCGGATGAAGACCGCCGGCAACGAGATCGACGCTCTCGTCCTGGACGTACTGATGCCTGGAATCGACGGGCTCGAGGTCTGCCGCCGCCTGCGCACCTCTGGCGACAAGACGCCGGTACTGATGCTGACCGCCCGTATCGAGGTCGAGGACCGAGTCGCGGGGCTCGATGCCGGCGCCGACGACTACGTCACCAAGCCCTTCGACCTAGAGGAACTGCTGGCACGCCTGCGCGCCCTTCTGCGCCGGGCGGGCAGTCCCAGCGACCAGGTCCTCCGCTTCGGCGACCTGGTTCTCGACCCGGTGGCCCACGAGGTGCGCCGTGGCAACCGTTTGATCGAGGTCACTCGCACCGAGTTCCTGCTGCTCGAGCTGTTCTTGCTCAACCCGCGCCAGGTGCTCTCGCGCTCGATCATCTTCGAACGGGTCTGGGGCTACGACTTCGGACCAAGCTCCAACTCGCTCGAGGTCTACATCGGCTACCTACGGCGCAAGACGGAAGCCGGGGGAGAGCCACGCCTGGTTCACACCGTGCGCGGCGTCGGCTACATCCTCCGCGAAGCCGTTTAGGAGTCGCGCGATGAGCTTTCGACTGCGCCTGATCGCCTTTTCGGCGCTGGCGGTGGCCGCCGCGATTTCGCTCGTCTCGGCGACGGTCTATGTCTCGGTGAGCAGACAGCTATACAACGAGTTCGACCGCACGCTTCGGGATCGCGCCGCTCAGGCAGTTGCCTTTCCAAACGCGAGTGACTTCAAGAAACAGGACTGCTACACGAACGTCACCGAGGCGGCGGCGAGCGCGCTCGGAGGATATTTCCAGAAGATCGAGGAGATAAAAGCGCCTAAAGGGCGAACCGAGACCAAGGTGCTGCTGACGGTTGGCTTGCCTACAGGTAAGGACATTCCGGTGACCAGCCGGGAAAAACTGGTTGCCGCGAAAAAGAACGCCGCCGGTGTCTCTCACGACACAACGGTTCTGGGGAGACGTGTGCGTGTCTATACCTCCCACGTTGCGCCCAACTGTGCTCTCCAAGTCGCGCGTCCTCTTTCGGACGTCACGCAGCCGCTGAGACGCCTCGCCGTCGCCTTGCTCGTCGTCAGCTTCGGCGGGATTGGGCTGGCTATCATCCTCGGCTGGGTTGTCGCCGGTACGGCGCTTCGGCCTGTGCGTCACATGACCGAGGCCAGCGAGCACGTTGCCCGCACGCGCGATCTTTCCCGCCGTATCGAGATGCGTGGTCGTGACGAGCTCGCGCGCCTTGCCAAGTCCTTCAACACCATGCTCGAAGCGCTCGACGTATCGCTGCGCTCCCAGCGCCAGCTAGTCGCCGACGCCTCGCACGAGCTCCGGACTCCGCTGACGACCGCAAAGACGAACGTCGACGTGCTGCGGCGAACCGAGCTTCCGAAGGAAGAGCGGGACGCGATTCTGCGCGACGTCAGCCAGCAGATCGACGAGCTGGCGGTGCTCGTGACCGACATCGTCGATCTTGCCCGCGGCGTCGAGCCCAATCTGGAGATCGAGGACGTACGCCTCGATCTGCTGGTCGAGCAGACGGTCGCGCGAGCGCGCCGGCTCTCACCCGGGAACACGTTTATCCTCGATCTCGAGCCATGCCTCGTTCGCGGCGTTCCGAGCAGGCTGGAGCGCGCGGTCGCGAACCTTCTCGACAACGCGTGCAAGTGGAGCCCGCCCGAGGCGCCTATCGAGGTGAAGGTGAGTCGCGGCACGGTGAGCGTCCGCGATCACGGGCAGGGCATCGACGATGCCGATTTGCCCCTTGTCTTTGACCGTTTCTATCGCGCGTCGTCGGCCAGGGCGCTGCCGGGCACCGGCCTCGGGCTGGCGATAGTGCGCCAAGTGGCCGAGTCGAATGGTGGCCGGGTATCGGTTGAGCGTCCGAGCGACGGCGGAGCGCTGCTGCGCATCGAGCTTCCTTGCCTCGACGAGGACTGAACTAGCGGCCGGCGTCATGGCCTTTAGTGGTTTTTCATCTCGCTGTGCTTTCATCGTCGCCATGAGAAGGGTGCCGTCCACCAGGCATCTGCGCGGTAGTCACCGCGGCCTCCGACTCTCCCTGCTCGCGCTCGTCTCTCTACTCGTCGCGTTTGGCGCGGTCGAGCAGTCGGCCTTCTCTCGCAACCAGGTACCTCCCTACCAGGATCCATCGCTTCCGGCCGCGAGCCGCGCCGATGACCTGCTCGTGCGCATGACGTTGGCCGAGAAGGTCGGCCAGCTCGCCCAGGTTTCCGTCACGGAGCTGAAGACCGATACGGCTCTGGACAGGGTCTTCGGCGAGGAAGGAGTCGGGTCGATTCTGAGCGGCGGCGGCGAGCTGCCGGGCAGCGAGAACACGCCTCGCGCCTGGGCGGAGGGAATCAACCGGATCCAGAAGGCGGCGCTGGAGCGCTCGCGGCTTGGGATTCCGATGATCTACGGAGCAGACGCGCTTCACGGTCTCTCGCCGCTGCTCGGCGCGGTGATCTACCCCCATCAAATCGGTATGGCGGCGACGCGCGATCCGAAGCTCGTAGGCCAGGTGGCGGCTGTTACCTCGCGCGGCGCGAAAGCGGTCGGCATTCGCTGGGATTTCGCACCGGTTGCCGATATCGCTCGCGATCTTCGCTGGGGTCGTTACTACGAGACCTATGGCGAAGACCCCGCGCTCGCGTCGGCACTTGTCGCAGCGGCCGTGCGCGGTCTTCAGGGCAGCAGTTCGAGCCGTCTCGTCGTTGCCGCCACGGCCAAGCACTTCATCGGCCATTCGCAGCCTCAGGGCGGCCGGAATCGATTCCCGGCGACCATCTCCGAGCCCACGTTGACGAAGTGGTTCGTCCCTCCTTTCCAGGCGGCCGTAAACGCCGGAGCGGCCACCGTGATGACTCAGTTCGGCGCCGTCAACGGCACTCCCGTTCTCGTCTCACACGAGCTCCAAACCGACCTGCTGCGTGGCACTATGAAATTCGGCGGCGTGCTCGTCTCCGATTGGCATGCCGTCGGCGACCTCTACTGCCCGATCGGCACACCGCCCTACCCGATATTCAGCTGCATCGCGAGTAGCCCGAAAGACGCCGTTCGCCTGGCCATGAACGCCGGCCTCGACGTCTCGATGATCCCTGATGACTCGGCCTTCTTCACGAGCTCGCTGATCGAGCTCGTCAACGAAGGAGCCGTTCCACTGGCGCGTGTGGACGAGGCGGCGAGGCGCGTGCTCACGCTCAAGTTCGCGCTTGGCCTTTTCGAGCAACCCTATGTAGACGCCTCAAAGGCTCAGGTAGGTGTCGTTGCTTCGAGCGATCGCAAGCTCGCGCGCAAAGCCGTCGATCGGTCGCTGACGCTACTCAAGAATCGTCACCACGTGCTTCCGTTGAAGAAGCGCGGCGGCCCGATCCTGGTCGTCGGCCCGGCGGCGGACAGCGTCTCCTGGCAGATGGGCGGCTGGACGATCGGCTGGCAAGGTATTCCGGCAGGCGTTCTGCCGCCGGCGGTAACCATCCTTCAGGGCATCCGCGAGGCGGTCGGGGCGCGCAAGGTGCTAACGGCGAGTTGGCACAGTCCGGCGGACGTGCGCGCGAAGGCAAAAAAGGCGCGCGCCATCGTCGTCGCCATCGGCGAGAAGGCCTACGCCGAGGGATTAGGCGACAATCTGGGCGGGACGCTTGCAGCCAGCCAGGCGCGCCTGGTCAAGGCGGCCGAGGCCAGCGGCAAGCCGGTCGTGCTGGTGCTCGTCGCCGGGCGCCCGCTCATGATCAGCGGCCTGGTCGAGAAAGCGAACGCGTTTTTGATGGCCTATCTCCCGGGCAGCGAGGCGGGGCACGGCGTCGCGGACGTTCTCTTCGGCCGGTTATCGCCGCGCGGCAAGCTGCCGGTGAGCTGGCCGGCGTCGATCGACGACGTCCCGATGGTGAAGGGAATACGCCTGAAGGACGGCAAGCGAGCGAAACCGCTCTTCGCCTACGGAGCCGGGCTGAGCTATTAGGAACTCCTTTCAAAACGAAGCACTCCACCGCCTGGACGCGCTCGGAGGCGCGCGCGCGGGCCTGGCGGGATCGGCTCCCATGTCGGCGGGTCTTCATTCCGAAATGAGTTCTGGGGAACCTTTCGAAACGAAGCACTCCACCGCCTTACCAGGCGCGCGATGCGTCCAGGTCGCTACACTTCGGCGCCGTGGCTTCTGAGAGAGTAAAGCTCCAGGTTCAGGAACGATCCGAGCGCGGTAGCGCTGCCAACCGGCGCCTGCGCCGGCAGGGTCTCGTGCCCGGTGTTCTCTACGGGGAGAAAACCGAGGCGCGCGCATTCGTCGTGCCCGAGGCCGATCTGCGCCATGCCCTTACGGGCGAGCACGGGGGCCACGCGATTCTCGATGTCGTCGTCGGCGACGAGAAGAAACCACAGTCGGCGATTCTCAAGGACTACCAGCGCGATCCCGTTCGTGGCGGCCTTCTGCACGTCGATCTCCATGTCATTCGTCTCGATCAGGCGATTCAGTCCAGCGTCACCCTGGTGGTTGTCGGCGAGTCGCCGGGCGCGAAAGCGGGTGGAGTTGTCACGCCGTCTGCGCGCGAGCTGCTCGTTGAGGCGCTGCCGGCTGCGATCCCCGATCAGATCGAGGTGGACGTAAGCTCGCTCGAGATCGGCGACCTGCTGCACCTCTCCGATCTGACGCCGCCCGAGGGCGTCGTCTTCCTCGACGATGCCGACACTCTGCTCGTCAGCGTCACGCTTCCCTCGCTCGTGGTCGAAGAGGTCGAAGAGGAAGAGGAAGGCGAGGAAGTGGAAGGCGAGGGAGAGGCTGCCGAGGGCGAGGGCTCGTCGGAAGACTCCGAGGCTCCCTCTTCTTAGTGCTCCTCCAGGCCATGGCTCGGAAGCACTACCTGACGGAGCGCTAGATGAGCTGGTTTCGTCGAGGCAAGCCGGTCTCGACACTGGATCTGCTCGTTGCCGGCCTGGGCAATCCCGGGCGGGAGTACGCTCGCAACCGTCACAACGTCGGCTTCATGGTCGTCGAGGAGTTGGCGCGGCGCCACGAGGCGCGTTTCCGGGCCAAGTTTCACGGCCGCCTGGCTGAGCTGCGACTAGAGGGAAGCCGGATCGCGTTACTTGCGCCCGAGACCTTCATGAACGAATCCGGCCGCTCGGTTGCCGCCGCCGCGCGCTACTTCAAGCTGCAGCCGGAGTATCTGCTCGTCGTGCACGATGACGTCGATCTGGAGCCTGGTCGCCTGCAGCTGCGGCCGGGCGGGGGCCTCGCGGGGCACAATGGCCTGCGCTCGATCGCGGCGGCGCTGGCGACGAAGGAGTTCTTACGTCTGCGCGTGGGAGTCGGCCGTCCCGGTCGCGGCGATCGTAGGACGGTGGCGGATTTCGTGCTCTCGAATTTCGATTCCGACACCGATGTTGAGGCGGTAGTTGCTCGCGCAGCCGACGCTGTCGAGCTGCTCGCGGGCGAGGGCCTCGACGTCGCGCAGGCGCGCTTCAACGAACGCGACTCCTAACGCCAAAAGGCGCGGGCTACACTGCGGCCGCGGGACGAAAGTTCCGCTGAAACTATGGACCGCCCAGTTCTACACGCCTTTGTACGCGAGCTCGCAGGCCACGAGCGCCTCTCGAGCCTGGCCGCCGCGCTTCCGGCCCGCGTACGCGTGTCCGAGCCGGCGTTGCCGCTTCTGGTCAGTTCTCTGCACGAACGGCTGGAGCGGGCGCTGTCGGTTCTCGTCGCCGACGACGAAGACGCCCGCAATCTCGCCGAGGCTGCGGGCTGGTTCATGGGCGAAGATTCCGTCGCCTTCCTGCCCAGTCGCGGCGTGCGCTGGGACTCGGGGCTGGTGCCGGCCGCCCACCTGATTGGCGAGCGGGCGCGGGCGCTGGAGGTACTGGCGGCGGGAGGGCTCGTCTTCGTCTCGGCGACGGCTCTTGCCGAGGGGATACCGCCGCCCCAGCTCAGACCCGAGGCGATCCGGCTTCGCGTCGGCGAAAGGAAGAGCCTGGAGGAGATCTCCGTCGATCTCGCCGGCGCGGGATACGAACGGGTCGAGCGGGCCGAGGAGCGCGGTCAGTTCGCGGTTCGCGGCGGTCTCGTCGATGTCTTCCCGGCCAGTGGTCGCGACCCGCTGCGCATCGAGCTCTTCGGTGACGAGATCGAGCAGATGCGCGCCTTCTCACCCTTCACCCAGCGCACGCTGCACGAGGTCGCCGAGGTGCTCGTCCAGCCTGCCGCCGAGTGGCGAATCGATCTCGCCGCGTCGCTGGAGGAGGAGGGAGAGGTGTCCGCGGTTCCTGCGCTTTTGGTCTCGCCGCTCGCCTCGGCGCCCGATCTCGTCTGGCAGCGCGAGGAGGTCGAGCGGGTCTGGCGCGAAGAGCTCGAGATCGAGCCCTTGCCGCTGGATGGTGTGAGCGAGCTCGATCCGTTTCCGCGTGGGCAGCCCTTCTCGTTCGAGGCGCAGCGGCCGGCCATCGCCGCACGCGGTCTTAGCGAGGCGGAGCGAGATCTCGGCTCGTTCGTGCGTTCAGGCCAGCGAGTCGTCGTCGCCTTCCCGCATCGGGGCGAAGCGCTGCGCATGGGTAGCCGCCTGCGCTCGCTCGCGGCACCGATTCTCGAGCCGGCGGAAGAGCTCGCGCGAGAAGGAGATCTACGCTTCGTCGTCTCGCCCGCCCGGCGCGGGTTGGTCTGGAGAGAGCTCGGACTCGTTCTTTTACCGGCGAGCCAGGTTTTCCGTAAGCGCCCGTCGCGGGCGGCGCCGCGGATCGGGCGAGCGCTGCAGTCCTTCTCCGATCTGCGCCCGGGCGACTACGTGGTGCACGAAGACCAGGGCGTCGGCAGGCTGATCGCCTTCGAGACCAAGCAAGTCGCCGGCGTTACGCGCGACTACCTGCTGCTCGCCTTCAAGGGTGACGATCGCCTCTACGTTCCGCACGAGCAGATCGCCAAGGTTTCTCGCTACATCGGCGCCGACGGCAAGGCGCCCGCTCTCTCCAAGCTCGGCGGCAAAGCCTGGCAGTTGCTCAAGTCACGCGCCCGCGTGAACGTGCACGAGCTGGCCGGCGAGCTGCTCTCGCTCTACGCCCAGCGCCAGCAGGTGGAAGGGGTCGCCTACGACCTCGACCAGCCCTGGCTGGAGCAGCTGGAGGCGAGCTTCCCCTTCCGCGAGACGGACGACCAGGAACGGGCGATCGAGGCCGTCAAGGAGGATCTGGAGGCCCCACGCCCGATGGATCGGCTGGTCTGCGGCGACGTGGGCTTCGGCAAGACCGAGATAGCGGTACGCGCGGCCTTCGCCGTTACGTTGAACGGCCGCCAGGCACTCGTGCTGGCGCCGACCACCGTGCTGGCCGAGCAGCACTGGAATACCTTCCGCGAGCGCTACCGCGACTTTCCGGTGCAGGTGGAGATGATCTCGCGCTTCCGCAAGCCCGCCGAAGCCAAGCGCATCCTGGCCGACTTCCGCGAGGGAAAGATCGACGTCCTTATCGGCACGCACCGCGTTCTGTCGCGCGACGTGGTCGCCAAGAATCTGGGCCTCGTAGTGCTCGACGAGGAGCAACGCTTCGGCGTCGCGCAGAAGGAGCTTCTTCGCTCGCTCAGGCTGGAGGTGGACGTACTCACGCTCAGCGCCACCCCGATTCCGCGCACCTTGCACATGTCGCTTGCCGGCCTGCGTGACATTTCCACGATCGAGACGCCGCCGGAGGGACGCCAGCCGATCCGGACCTATATCGGGGTCTATGACGAAGAGCTGATAAAGAGCGCTCTCGAGCGCGAGTACGCGCGCGGTGGCCAGTCTTTTTACCTGCACAACCGCGTCGAGACGATCGAAGAGACGGCGGAGCGCTTGCGCCAGCTCTGTCCCGAGCTCAGCATGCTCGTTGCCCACGGCAAGATGCGCGAGCGCCAGCTCGAGGAGCGGGTGCTCAGCTTCCTGCACGGCGAGGCCGATGTGCTCGTCGCCACGACTATCATCGAGTCGGGGCTCGACATTCCGCAGGCGAATACGCTCGTGATCGAGCGCGCGGATGCTCTCGGGCTGGCCCAGCTCTACCAGATCCGCGGCCGCGTCGGCCGCTCCGATCGCATCGCCCATGCCTACCTCCTCTACCCGAGCGCCGAGGAGCTCTCGCGCGAGGCGCGAATGCGCCTGGCCACACTCGCCGATCACACCGAGCTGGGAGCCGGGCTGGCCATCGCCATGCGCGACCTGGAGTTGCGCGGGGCCGGCGAGTTGCTGGGCGACGAGCAATCCGGCCACGTGGCCGCCGTCGGCTTCGAGCTCTACGTGGAGATGCTCGAGGAGGCAGTGGCCGAGCTATCGGGCAGACGCCACGCCACGCCGCGCCCGCTTCGCGTCGACGCTCGTATCGACGCCTACATCCCCGCCGGCTACGTGTCCTCGGAGGCGCTCAAGATCGATCTGCACCGGCGCCTGGCTCTAGTGGAGGACGAAGACGAGCTGCGCGAGCTGGAGGCGTCCTGTGAGGATCGCTTCGGGCCGCTGCCGGAGCCGGTTGCAAACCTCTTCGCCATTCAGCAGGCAAAGCTCGATCTGGCTCAGGTCGGAGCCGACTATCTCGTCTACCGTGACGGTCGGGTGAGTGTGGGCCCGCTCGTGCTCGGCTCGGGCGAGCTGCGCGAGCTGAGAACCAGCATCGAGACGGCCGTATACAGTTCCTCCAAGCGCGAGCTGACGCTGCGCGGCTCCACTTTCTCGGCGGCCAGGGAGTTGCTCGTTGCTATACTCGCCGCGCGCCGAGCGTGACGTCTTGCAGGCGCTTATCTATATGAGAACTCGGCGCCTCATCCTTTCTCTCCTTCTCGCGCTCGTCGCGACGACAGCGCTGGTCGCCTGTGGAAGCACGAAGAGAGACGTGCCCGCCGGCGCCGTCGCCGTCGTCGGTAATCAGACCATTACCACTGCCCAGTTCGACTCTTTGATGGCTCAGGCCGAGGCGCAGTACAAGGCGGCGAAGAAGACGTTCCCTGCAGTGGGGAGCAAGAGCTATCAGGATCTGAAAGACAAGGCGGTCGCCTATCTCGTCAGGCGCAGCGCGATTATCCAGCAGGCCACGAAGCTGGGCGTCAAGGTCACCGACGCGCAGGTCGATTCGAGCCTCGCTCAGCTGGTCAAGAGCCAGTTTCAGGGTAGTCAGCAGAAGCTCCAGGCCGAGCTCGCCAAGGAGAAGCTAACCGAGCAGCAGCTCAGGCAGCGTATCCGCGAGAACCTCATCGATCAGGGCGCGTATGCGTCTCTGACCAAGAGCGTCACGGTCTCCGACAGCGCGATCAAGAACTATTACAACGCGCACAAGAGCTCCTACCAGATCGGCACGAGCCGTTCCGTCTCGCACATCCTGGTCAAGACAAAGGCCAAGGCCGAGAGCATCTACCAGCAGTTGAAAGCCGGCGCGGACTTCGCCAAGCTGGCCAAGAAGGACTCGATCGACACGAGCACCAAGGCCAGCGGCGGAAAGCTCGGTGTCATGGAGCAAAAGAAGCTGGTGAAGGCGTTCTCCGACGTACTGTTCGGCACGCTCAAGACCGGTACGTTCTCGACGCCGATCAAGACGCAGTTCGGCTGGCACATCATCCTCCCCACCGGACCGATCGTGAAAGCTCATCTCCAACCGCTCAAAGCGGTCTCGGCCACAATCCGCCAGACTCTGCTCTCGAGCGCGCAGAGCAAGGCCGTCACGGACTGGGTCGCAAAGGCGACGAAGTTCGCCGCGGATAACACGAGCTACGCCGCGAGCTACAAGCCGACGACGACGACCAGCTCCTCCACGGTCGCCACGACCACGACGCCGTAGAAGCCTCGGCGGCCGCGGAGGCGACCCTGAGCGATCTCGCACAAGCGCTTCTCGATCTACAGCGGTTAACCGAGCGCCTGCGTCGCGAGTGTCCTTGGGATCGCGAACAGACTGCGGCCACGATCGTTCCCCACACGCTCGAGGAGGCCTACGAAGTGGCCGACGCGGTGCTTCAGGGCGATGCGGACAAGCAGCTGGACGAGCTTGGCGACCTACTCTTCCAGGTCTATTTCCTCTCGCTCCTGCTGGAAGAAGAGGGTCGCGGCAATCTCGAGCAGGTGGCGCGGCGATGTCACGAGAAGCTCGTGCGCCGGCACCCCCATGTCTTTGGCGATGTCGAGGCCGAGACGGCCGGACGAGTGCTCGAGAACTGGGACAAGATCAAGGCCGGTGAGGAAGGCCGGGAAGGAATCTTTCACGATGTCGGTGCGGAGCTGCCGGCCTTTCTCCGAGCCCGCAAGGTGCAGGAACGGGCCGCGGCGGTCGGCTTCGACTACCCGACGCTCGCTCAGGCCCTGTCCGATCTGACCTCCGAGCTGGATGAGGTTGTCGAAGCGGTTGAGCACGCGGGCCAGCCCGCCCCGGGCAGCGAGCCCGACAACCGCGTCGCCGAGGAGATCGGTGACGTACTCTTCGCCTGTGTGAACGTCAGCCGGCTCGCGCGTGTCGACGCCGAGCTGGCCCTCAGGCAGGCGGCCGGTCGTTTCCGCGACCGCGTCGAGCTTGCCGCCTCGCTGGCCGAGGCCGATGGAAAGGTGTTTTCCGAGCTAACGCTCGCAGAACAAGACTCTTACTTCGATCTAGCAAAGGAGAAAACGAGATGAGTAGCAAGATCGCTTCAGTGCACGGCCGCCAGGTTCTCGACTCGCGCGGAAACCCGACGGTCGAGGTTGACGTCGTG
>Ga0209745_1001430_pt1 | contig 14230 bp, 9 predicted proteins | sample BarGraNGADG00312_FD_184495 | JGI IMG/M metagenome (GOLD analysis project Ga0209745, IMG submission 184495) | Arctic peat soil microbial communities from Barrow, Alaska - Barrow Graham LP Ref core NGADG0004-312 (SPAdes) (version 2) | ecosystem: Environmental > Terrestrial > Soil > Wetlands > Peat ... | reverse complement strand
GGCGGCCGAAGCCTTCCGCGCGCTGACCGCCGAGTCACCTGCGCAGGGAGCGCGCCCGCGAGATCGCGGCCAGTCTGCGCGCCTCCGTAGCGGGAAAACAGCGAGATAGCGAGCGCTAGACTCGGTCGAGATGCCGGCGCCCGCACTCGATATCGTTGTCGTCGCCTATCGCGCGCAGGAGCTTCTGCGCGACTGCCTTTCCTCGCTTCGGGCTTTTCCACCCGCCTGCGGCGCCCATATCTGGGTCGTGGACAACGCCTCGGGCGACGGCACGGCCGAGATGGTGCAGCGGGAGTTCCCGGAGGCCGAGCTGATCGCGTCGTCCAAGAATCTTGGCTTCTCGAGCGCAAACAATCTCGCCATCCAACGCGGAGATGCGCCCTACGTGCTGGCGCTCAACCCGGATACGCGCCTGACCGAGGGCGCACTCGATCGCATGCTCGAGCTGATGGAATCGAACGGGAAGATAGGTATCTCGGGCTGCCGCCTGGAGCTCCCGGACGGGACTTTCGACCATGCCGCGCGGCGATCGTTCCCGACGCCCATCGGCGCTCTGGCTCACTTCACGGGTGTCGGTCGCGCGCGCAGAGCACCGGCTAAGCTTGCTCAGTACCGCGCCCCGACGGTCGAGAGTGGGCCGGTGGATGCCGTCAACGGAGCCTTCATGCTCATGCGCCGGGAAGCGCTCGACGACGTGGGGCTCTTCGACGAGGGCTACTGGATGTACATGGAGGACCTGGATCTCTGCTACCGCTTCGTGCAGGCCGGCTGGGTCGTCTGGTATGAACCCGGCGCTACCGTCATTCACATCAAGGCCGGGTCGAGTGGGCGGTACCGCTCGCCGCGCCTCAACTACGCCTTCCACTACGGGATGTTCCGCTTCTACCGCAAGCACTACGCGCCCAGCGCGAGCTTTCTGGTTAGGCCGATCATCTATCTCGGGATCGCTTCCAAGCTGGTCATTTCGATCTCGCGGAACGGTTGCCGGCGATTGTCGAAGCGAGCTCGAGCTCGGTCGGCGCAAAAAGGTGCAGAAGGGGAAGAGACCTCGACGCTCTCAGTGACTCCCGAGAACCATCCGTGACAACTCCGGTTCTATCGGCGATCATCGTGAGCTGCCGGAAGGGTGAGCTCCTGGAGCGTTGCCTGCTCTCGGCGCAGGCCGCCCTGGGGGAGATCGGCGGCTCGACGGAGCTGATCCTGATCCTGAACGGTGCATCGAGCGACGAGCGCTTCTCGAGCGAAGAGCTGCTCGAGGGCGTCGACGTCGTCTACGAGCCCGAGAACATCGGTTTCGCGGCCGCAGTAGGCAAGGGCGTTCGAAGAGCCAGAAGCGAGTGGGTAGCGCTCCTGAACGACGACGCGACGGTTGAGCGGCAGGCGTTCGCTCGCATGCTCGCGGCCGGAGCCTCCGCCGCCGATGTGGGCTCGGTCGCCGCCCAGATGCGCTTTTCCGATCGCCCGCAGATCATCAACTCGGCCGGTATCGAGGTTGACAGGCTCGGAGTCGCTCATGACCGCCTTCTCGGTGAGCCCGTGAGCGCGAGCGAGACCGAGACGATTGAGGTGTTTGGAGCGAGCGGTGGCGCCGCGCTGTACCGGCGCGCGATGCTCGACGACATCGGAGGCTTCGACGAATCGTTCTTCGCCTACCTGGAGGATGTCGATGTCGCTTGGCGCGCCCGCATGCAGGGCTGGCGCAGCCTCTACGTGCCAAACGCGGTCGTCTTTCATCAACACTCTGCGACGCTCGGTCACGGGTCCAAGCGGAAGTACTACCTCGTCGGTCGAAACCGGATCCGGCTGCTTGCGAAGAACGCCGATAGAGCGCTTCTAAGACGGTACGGACCCTGGATGCTGACGCACGATCTTGCCTACGCGGGCTTCGTCGTCCTGACGAGCCGAACGCTGGCTCCCCTGCGGGGTCGAGTTTCCGGCCTCAAGGAGTGGAAGCGCTATCGGCGGGCGGGCGCCGAGAGACGTCGGGCGATACCACTCGCGCGGGTCAGCGGAATTCGGGCGGCGCTGCGGCGGCAGAGGGTCTGGACGAAGAGAACGCCTGTCTAGGCTTGACTCGTAGCGGTCGCCTGCGGCTCCGCGTCGTCCAGCCAGGCGGCGGCCACGAGGACGACTGCGCTTCGGACAGTTTCAGCACGGCGAGAGCGAGGATGCACCCCGCCGACAGGAACGTCAGAAAACGCGCACGCGCTCCAGCGGCGTTTCGCCCGAGAACGAGTTTCGCGGCCGCAGTAAATCGGCCGAGGAGCCCCAGCCGGCGAAGGTGATCGAGCAGTGAGGTCAGGACCGCCGGTTCGCATTCGGCCGCGCCCGGCTCGACGAAACCCGGCGGACTCGCTTCCAGAAAGACGGATAGCCGCGTGTCATCGCGCGCAGCAGATCCTTCGTAGCGACTGTCCTTCGGGCCTGTATCACCCGCCGGCGCCTACGCCACGCGGGAAGGCGGTGCAGAACGTCACGGTAGGCAGAAAGCACGAACCTGACCCTTCTTTCTCTGATTGCGCGCACGACCGAGAAGATCTCGGCGACGACAATACGATGCGCGTTTCGCCACAGCAACCCCGGGGGCGCGTTCTTGACGATCACGTTCCAGCGGTTGCGGACAGCATGGTAATGGGTGAACTCGTCCGCACCGCGCGTCGAGGTGCCGCCGCCGGCGTGCAGTACGACGGCACGTGGGGCGTACCAGCACTCGTAGCCGGCGAGCCTGGCACGGAAGCTGAGATCGACGTCCTCGTAGTAGGCGAAGAGGTCTTCGTCGAAGAGCTCGAGCTCGCCTAGAACCTCAGCGCGCCAGAGCGATGCTCCGCCCGAGGCGCCGAAAACCTCGATTTCCTCGTCGTATTGACCGGCATCCTCCTCGCCTCTTCCGCGCGGATAGGCGCGGAGGTAGCGAGTCATGACGTCACCCGCGCCGTCGATCAAACGCGGGTTCCGCTGATCGAGCATCTTCGATGCTATGGCCGCCGCCTGTGGGTGACGTTCCATACAGGCAACGAGCTCACACAACCACTGCGGCGAAGCCTCGGTGTCGTTGTTGAGACAGGCAACGTACTCCCCGTCCGACGCACGGATTCCGGCATTCATCGCCTTGGCAAAGCCATAGTTCTCTTCGAGACGGATTATCTTCGCCTCCGGGTAGGTCTCGCGCGCGAGCGCTACCGAGTCGTCCGTCGAATGGTTGTCGACGAGAACTAGCTCGAAGTCTCCGTACACCTGATTTCGGAGCGAGCTCAGGCATGTAGGTATGAACTCTCTGCCGTTCCAGTTCGGGATGACGACCGATACTCGGTGGCGGTTCGTCTGTCTCTCCGGCATATACCCGTACGTTTCCGAGCGCCTATCGCGCCTTCAAGCGATTGAGCGCAGTCTCTCTCAGCTCGTCTATGACGAACTCTCAGCCCTTCGCGAGCCTCTGTGTCGCAGACAGCTTCGTTCTCTCCCACTCGAGGTCGGCATCCACCATCATCTCAACGAGCTCTTTGAACCCCACCTTCGGTTCCCAACCAAGCTTCGCTCGCGCTTTAGAGGAGTCCCCGATCAGGAGATCGACCTCGGCGGGCCGGTAGAACTCCGGGTTGATCACTACATACTTCTCGCAGTCGTCTATTCCGATGTGGCTGAAGGCAGTCGCGACAAGCTCCCTCACGCTGTGCGTCTCTCCCGACGAGACGACATAGTCGTCGGGCTCGTCCTGCTGAAGCATCCGCCACATCGCTTCGACGTAGTCGCCCGCGAAACCCCAATCCCGTTGGGCGTCGAGATTGCCGATCTCCAGCGTCTTCTGAAGACCGAGCGAGATTCGCGCCACAGCGTTGCTGACCTTGCGCGGAAGAAACTCGAGTCCGCGAAGTGGAGATTCGTGGTTGAAGAGAATCCCGTTCGACGCATGCAAGCCGTAGCTCTCGCGGTAGTTGATGGTGATCCAGTATCCGTAGACTTTCGCGACACCGTACGGACTGCGAGGCCAGAACGGCGTCTTCTCGCTCTGGGGTGTTTCCTGAGCCTTGCCGAACATCTCGCTCGACGAAGCCTGATAGAAGCGGATCTCCGGGTTGATTCCGCGTATCGCTTCCAGACAGCGCGTGACACCGAGCGCCGTGAATTGCCCCGTTTGCACCGGCGTTTTCCACGATTCGGGAACGAAGCTTTGACCCGCCAGACTGTAGAGCTCGGCGGGATTACAGAGCTTGATCGCATTGACGATGGAGCCGCCGTCACCCAGATCGCCTTCGATCAAACGGACGTCGTCTCGAATACCGAGTCGTTCCAACCGCTCCAGATTCGGGGAGGAACTGCGGCGTACCAGCCCGCTCACCTGGTAGCCCTTATCCAGTAGCAGCTGAGCGAGATAGGGACCATCTTGCCCCGTGATTCCTGTAATAAGCGCGGTGTTTCTGCTCAATCTCGCCTCCACGTGCTCTAGTGATTTTCAGGAATCGAAGAACTGAGTCGTTCGAGGGCGGCGTCTACCATCAAAGCGACAAGTTGCTGGAAGCTCACCTTGGGCTTCCAGCCGAGCACTCGCTCGGCCTTGGAGGGGTTACCGTACAGAATCGTGGCGTCTACCTTTCGAACAAATCGCTTGTCGGTCTTTACGCGACCTTCCCAATCGGATATGCCGACATGCCTGAATGCGTGCTCGAGAAACGAAGCGATGGAGTGAGGCTTGCCGCTCGCTATAACGTAGTCGTCCGGCTCCGTCTGCGCCAGCATCAGCCACATAGCCTCGACATAGTCCGCGGCGAAACCCCAATCCCGGCAGATGCTCGTATCGCCGAGCGCGATCGAATCCTCGAGGCCGAGCGCTATCTTCGCAACGCCGGTCGCTATCTTCTGCGTCACGAAAGTGTCGGGACGAAGTGGTGATTCGTGGTTGAAGAGTATGGCGTTGCAGGCAAAAATCCCCTCGGAACGTAACGACATCGCGTATTTGTGCGCGATCAACTTGGAGCGGCCGTAGGGAGTCTCGGGCCGGAAGGGAGAAAGCTCGTCCAACGCGTCCGGCGTGTGGTATCCGAAGATCTCGCTGCTCGACGCCTGGCAGATACGGAGCTTCGATAGATCCATCCCCGCCTCGCGCGATGCATCGATGAGACGGGAGAGGCCGTGAGCATTGATAACGGTGGTGGACTGCTCCTCTTCAATAGATGCGGCGACCGAGGATTGGGCAGCGAGATGGTAAATCTCGGAGGGGCGAGCCTTACGAAGTGCTGATACCAGAGACGAATGGTCGGATATATCGACGACAAGAAAGTGGTCATCGGTACGATCGCCTCTGATATCGAGACCATAAACGTCATAGCCTTTCTCTCGGAGTAGTCGAGAAAGGTAGTGACCGTCCTGCCCGCCAATACCGGTAACAAGTGCGCGCGTCATCGGACACGCGATACTAACATTCGAGTTCGAAGTTTCTGACCTTGGCATCGACGAGCTCCCAACCTGGCAAGAGACGCAGGCTTCGGTCGGCTCGACTCCGCGGCCACGGCGCGCACACGTAGCGTTCCCTGCGCGCTCTGCTCGTCGATCCGGGCGGACATCGGTGCAAGCGAGTCCGACTGTCGGGTATCGTCAGAGCCTATGACCTCGCTGGCGAGCGACTTCTCAGAGCCTATCCCCGAGAGCAGAGACGCGAGTCGCGTGGTGCGGGCGAAGCGAATCTGGCGACTCGTGTCCGTCCTCACCAGGATGGACCTCAAGCTCAGGTACGGAGACTCCGCGCTCGGCTACATCTGGACGATCGGCAAGCCGATGGCGCTGTTCTCGATTCTGTACGTGGTCTTCGGTCGGCTCGTCCGCTTCGGAGCGCCGATACCTCACTACACCCTGTACCTCGTGATCGGCGTCATGCTCTGGTCGTTCTTCGCCGACGGCACGACACGGACGATGGGCTCGATCGTCGGCAACGGGACGCTTCTGCGCAAGCTGCCCTTCCCGAGACTGGTCATACCGCTGTCGACGAGTCTCACGGCATTCGTCACTTTCGGGCTCAGCCTGATCGCAATCGCGATCTTCGTCGCCTGGAACGGGCTAGTTCCGCAACTCGACTGGCTGGTTCTGATTCTCGAGCTGATCGAGCTTTACCTGTTCGTTCTCGGGCTCGGCCTGATTCTGGGCATCATCTACGTTCGCCTGCGCGACATCTCACAGGTCTGGGAGCTTGCGGTGCAGCTGCTCTTCTTCCTCTCCCCGATCATCTATCCGTTCACGCAGATCGCCAATACGCGCATTCGGCAGATCATGCTGATCAACCCGTTCACCCAGATCATGCAGGACGTACGAACGATCATCATCAGCCCCGATCGTCACGCGATGTGGAAAGACGGACTCGTGGCCCCGGTGGCCCTCTCGCCAACGCGTCTGCTTCCGCTCGCCGGCGTCGCAATCGTTCTCGGGATCGGCTTGTATCTGTTCAAACACGAGGAACCGTGGCTACCAGAGCGAGTCTGAGCAGCGCGCCCCCGATCGCCTCGAGCACGGCCATCGAGCTGCGCGGAATCTCGAAATCGTTCCGCATCCCTCACGAGGTGCGGGATACGGTTCGCGAGCACTTCCTTCATCCGCTCAGGCAGGCGACCTATGAGACGAACGATGTCCTCCGCGATGTCAGCTTCACCATAAATACGGGGGAGTGCTTCGGGATCGTTGGCCGCAACGGATGCGGGAAAACGACCCTACTGAAGACGATCGCCCGCATTTACCGCCCAGACGAGGGCGAGGTGTTCGTAAACGGCCTGCTCTCGCCCTTCATCGAGCTAGGAGTCGGCTTCAACCCGGAGTTGAGCGCGCGTGACAACATCATGATCAGCGGCGCTCTCCTCGGTCTAAGCCGGCGCGACCTGCACGATCGCTTCGACGACATCATCGCCTTTGCCGAGCTCGAGCGCTTCGTCGATCAGCGCCTCAAGAACTACTCGTCGGGCATGCAGGTGCGGCTCGCCTACTCGGTGGCGATCCAGGTGCCCTTCGACATCCTGCTCGTCGACGAGGTGCTCGCCGTCGGCGACGCCAGGTTCCAGCAGAAATGCGCGCAGACGTTCGACGAGTTCCGCGCGGCCGGCAAGACCGTCGTGCTCGTTACGCACGACCCGCATGCGATCCGCGTGCACTGCGAGCGAGCGATGCTGCTCGAGAACGGCGCCGTCGTCTCGATCGGCTCGGCCGGCGAGGTCGTCGACCGCTACTTCGAGCATGAAGGGATCAGCGAGGCGTAGCGCGGCGTCGGAGCGGAGATCTCCGGCCGGGTCGAGATCGTTAAGACGACCCAGCGCACGGCCGTTACGGCTCCCACTGCCGTCTCGGCCCGGGACGCGCGTTACGTAAGAACCAAGCCACCGCATCCGGCCGGGAATTGTGTAGTGTCAAACCGCGTGACAGGGGAGTGGAACAAGTGATTGCCGATGCGGCGGCCGAAGGCCGACTGCGCCAGATCGAACCGGGCGAGAAGATCGGGGTTAACCGAGAAGAACCGGTCGTCGTCATCCCCGTCTTCGGAGCACTCGATCTCTTCGCGCGCTGTCTCGAGAGCGTGCTGCGCCACACGGCCAAGGACGTGCCGATTCTGATCGCGGACGACGCGAGTCCCGACCCTGAGCTAGGGGAATTCGTTCGCGAGCTCGACCGGAAGCAGGCGCTTCCGGAGCGCTTTTTCTATTTGCGCCAGCCTAAGAATGTCGGCTTCGTCGCGAATGCGAACACGGCGTTCGCCGTGACTGCGCCCGGCGACGTCGTCATTCTGAACAGCGACTGCGAGGTCGGCCCGGAGTGGCTCGAGCGTCTCCGCGCTGCCGCCTACGCCGACACCAATGTTGCGACCGCCTCCACGCTCACGAATAACGGGACGCTGCTCTCTGTGCCCGAGCGAAACTGCCCGCGTCCGGAGCTTCCCCCCGGCGCAACCCTCGAGGGTGTCAGCGCCAACCTCGCTCGCTCTTCGCCGCGTCTCCGGCCCCGAATCCCGACCGCGATCGGACATTGCACCTACATCCGCCGCTCGGCGCTCGAGCTAGTCGGTGACTTCGACACGGCCTTCTCTCCCGGTTACGGCGAAGAAGTGGACTTCTCCCAGCGCTGTATCCTGCGCGGCCTTTCTCACATCGCTGCCGACGACGTCTTCGTCTTTCACCGCGGCGCCGGCTCGTTCGGCGTCAACCAGGCCCAGCAACAACATGAGCGCCTAATTGCTCGCCGCTACCCGTACTACCACTACGGAGTGCAGGCAGCGGCGGAGCGCCAGACAGGACCGCTTACGCGCGCTCTCGACATCGGCGCGCGAGCCATCAACGGCTTGGCGGTGACCATCGACGCCCGCTGCCTCGGGCCGGATATCACGGGCACGCAGGTGCACGCACTCGAGTTGATCCACGCTCTTTGGCGAACTCGGCAGCTGCAACTGCGTGTTGTCGTCCCGCCCAGTATCGGAGACGAGCCGAAACGCCTTCTCGACGAGCTCGAAGGCATCCACATGGTCTGTTCGGACGAGATCGGCGACGATGCCTACAAGACCGAGATCGTGCACCGTCCCTTCCAGGTCTTCGACGCCGGCGACCTGCGGTTCTTGAAGCAGCTCGGCCACCGCGTCGTTATCACCCAACAAGACCTGATCGCCTACCGGAACCCGGGCTACGGGCGTTGGCACCTTGACTGGGCCGATCTGCAGCGGTTGACACGGCTGACGCTCGCCTCCGCCGACGCTGTGCTCTTCTTCTCGCAGCACGCGGCCGAGGACACGCTTGCCGAGGAACTCGTCGATCCGTCGCGGGTGCATGTCGTACATCTCGGCGTCGATCACCAGGCTCTCGCGCCGCCCACGACGTTCGCTCGCCCCGAGGAGCTTCCGGTCGAGATCGCCGAAGAAGGCTTCCTGCTTTGCTTGGGCACCAACTTCACCCACAAGAACCGCCTCTTTGCGCTCGAGGTGCTGCGCGCGCTGCAGGAGCGTCACGACTGGGACGGCTGGCTCGTCTTCGCCGGGCCGCACGCGGCCTCGGGCACCTCGGCCGCCGAAGAGCGGGCGCTGCTCAAGCGCTACCCGAGCGCCGCCAGGCGTACCGTCGATCTGAAGGGCGTTTCCGACGAAGAGAAGCAATGGCTGGTCGCGCGCTCCGCCGGCGTCATCTACCCGTCGGTATACGAAGGCTTCGGGCTCGTGCCCTTCGAGGCGGCAGAAGCGGGCAGACCTTGCTTCTTTGCCTGGCAGACGGCGCTCACGGAAACCCTCCCCGAGACGGCGGCGACGCTCGTGCCCTGGAACGCCGAACTGAGCGCCGATGCGATAGCCGACGTGCTCGAAGACCCGCGGAAGGCGAATGCGCTGACCGAGGCGATCAGGGCTGCCGGCTCACGCCTGCGCTGGGACAAGACGGCATCGGAGATCCTGACGGTCTACGACAAGGCACTGCGGAGGCCGCACCGCGATCTGACGACGGCGCTGGACGGCGTAATGCCTGTCTGGAATCTGATGACCTCAGACGGCGGTGCCGTGCTCGACATGCGCGCCGTCCCATATGCGTCTTATCGAGGCCTGACCGCGATCATCGGGCGGCGCTGGCTGCGGTGGCCGCTCTTCTTCCTCCTCGGCTCCGTCTACCGACTGGGTTACTTCGTCCGTCACGGGCGTCTGCCCTAAGAGCCCGTTTCAAATGAAGCACTCCGCCGCCTGGCCGCGCTCGGCGGCGCGATGCGTTGCCCCCAGTCGCGCCATCACGATCTCGTCGGCAACTTCTCGCAGCGGCTCTAGCAAAGCCCGAACATAAGGGCCGGGCGCTCCGGTGGGGCAGCAGACGCTAAGAGATACGGGCCCGGGATTGTAGTCCGGCTATCCGAGCAGCAAACAGCTCGTCTCGCCGCAGTCGGGCAAGAGCGGTCGGCGCTAGCTCACGATCATGCGCCGTTGCTCATCCACCGATGGAGAGCAACGGCTCCGCGGTCGCCAGCAGCTTCGCGCCAGAGATCCCGAGTAACGAGAGCGGCACTTGCTTGAGTTCCGGCGGGACGACCACCGTCTCGCTCATGAGCTCGATCTTGGAGACACGGAAGCCGGCCGCGCTGAGCGCAGCGTGAAGGCCGTCGAGGGTAATCCGGTTGCAGCTCCGGAACTCCGTAAGCAACTTCTCCGACCACTCGACGTCAGGCCCGGGATTCTGGCGCACTGCCGTCTCGATCTCCACATCCGGGCAGAGGAGCTGGACGAAACCTTCGGGGAAGTACTGCCACAGGTGTGACCCGTGCTGGGAGTGGAAGAGTGGCCAGAGCTGGATCATCAGCACGCCGAGAGGCCGCATCACGCGGTGGATGTCCCGCAAGAGCGGGATCGGCTCGGCAACGTGCTCGAAGGTCGACCAGCTGAAGACGACGTCGAAGGAGTTGTCGTCCCAGGGCAAACGGGTCGGCTCGGAAAGCCGGAACTCCAGTTCCGACGGTAACTTCTTGGCCACACCTTCGCGCTTGGCCAGGGCGAGCAATCGCTCGGGATCGGTCTCGCTGATGTCGAAGCCGACGAGTTGCGTCGGCTTGGCCTTGAGCGCGACGCCCAGGTCGATGATCCCATCGCCCGTGCCCACATCCGCGACTTCCCTTCCGGTGAGCTCGATGCCGCTTGCGGCCAGGAAATCGATCACTTCAGCGGCGGCCGTATCGAAATGCTCACGAAACCAGGTCGAGCTCTCGCGCCCTTCCCGAAGAGGAATGCTCCCGACCCCGGCGCCCTCCGCGGGCGCGCTCGTATCTACGTTCCTTGCTCTCAGGACCACGGCGCCACTATAGAGGTTGCGTTCGCGACACGTTCCTGGCGACGACGGCTAAAAAGCCTACGCCATCGAGGGTTATGGCAGGCGCGATCACGTCGCAGGACTCACAGCCAAGACCGGTCCTACTCCAACTCCGACCTCAACTTCCATGGGGTATCGTCCTCTCCTATGTGCCGCCAGTACCTCCTCATCGCGGCCACCCGCGCGACCGCTCCTGAGGTACGCGTCTTGGCGGACAGCCTCGCGCGCGTTGACCCCACCGTGCCCCGCACGATCGTGGTCCTCGACGAGGACCCGCAGTCGCTTGAGCTGCTTGGCGGCGCCGAGGAGATTAGGACTGGTGCCGACCTCGGTCTCGACCTCGATCTGTTAGGTCGTTGGGTCGGCGCCTACGGCGAACGCGGCCTGATCTGGGCGGCGTTTCCGCACGTGCTCTCGAGTATCGGCGACCCCGGCGATCACGTCCTCTGGATCGGCGGCGACGTCGCGGTCGTGCAGGTGCCCGAGCCGTTCTGGGCGGCGCTGGAAGCGTCCGACCTGGTTGCCGGTCTCGCCGCTCCGTCGCTCGCGCCGCACGATCACGAGCGGAAAGACAGCGCAAGTGGACGTCCTTACGCGCTGCAATCGGCATCCGCGGTCAAGCAGCACGAGGGCGAGCTCGTCTCGCGATCGGTGCTTGGCTGGACGGTCGGCTCCCGAGCCGTAAACAGCGTGCTCTCCGAATGGCCCGTCCCGCGCGACTTTCCCACTCATGAATCGCTCGCTACGGATGCGACCGCGCAGCTGTGGTTCAACGCGCTCGCGTTGCACTCTGAGGACGCCATTATTCAGACGCCGGGCTCGGTGCTGTCTGCTTCGCAACTGCTGTCTCGAACGGTCGCAAGCGGCCCGACAGCAACGACACCTCTCGTCGACGACGAGCCTCTGATCCTGCTCGGCCTGCGTGGTTTCGACGCGCGCCGACCGCACCTCCTTGAAGGCGAGATCGTGACGACTCGTGTGAGCGGACGGCCCGCCCTCGCGCCTCTCCTGCGTCAACGGGCTGAGGCGCTCATTGCGGCCGGCTGGACATGGACGAGTGAGAAAGAGATCCCCGGCACGAACGACAAGGCTCCTCGCGGCACACGCTGGGATGAACTGCCGGAGGGTCTTCCGCACAACGGGATGACCCAGGGCTTGATTCGAGGCGGACTTCGAGAGGGCACCATCACGCACTCGCCCTTCAGCGAGGAGGGTTTCGATCAGTTCCGGGCCTATGCGCTACAGCCCGCGAGGCAAGGCGGTTCGGTCGGTATCAACCGCATGCTCCACGCCATGCACGGCGCACGCCCTGACGTATACGCAGTGTTCCCGACGCTGGACGGTAAGGAAGGCCTTGCGTTCATCGAGTGGGCTTGGAACTCGGGTCGTGAGGAGATGTCGATTCCCGAGAGCTTCTTGCCGCATCGTCCCGATTTCGATAAGGCGGCTCCAGAGGAACCCTTGGATCGCTGGGAGCCCGATACCGAGGGCGTCAACCTCGCCGGCTACTTCACGTCCGAGCTTGGGCTAGGAGAGAGCGCGCGGCAGATCGCGCAGGCGCTCGAGGCGGCCGATGTCCCGATCACGCCGGTTCAGGGCCTTCGAGTTCCTCCTACACGTCAGGAGGCGGAGTTCTCGCCGGTAGGCCCGGAAGAGGCTCATCACGACGTCAACATCGTCGTGGTCAATGGCGAGCAGATGCCGGACTTCGCACGCGACGTCGGCGAAGCGTTCTTCGCGGGACGCCCGACTATCGGTGTCTGGTGGTGGGAGGTTGATCCGTACCCCGCAGAGGAGTGGGCACCGGCGCTGCAGTGGCTCGATGAGCTCTGGGTCGGAACGGATTTCATCCGCGGTTTGATCGAGCCGCACATCGACGTGCCCGTTTGGGTGTTTCCCGTACCGGTCTCGGTGCAGCGGCTGGAGTCGCCGCTCGATCGCGCCCATTTCGGCTGGACGGACGACGAGACCGTTTTCCTCTACATCTGGGACTATCACTCAACCGAGGCGCGCAAGAACCCGAGCGGGCTGGTCGAGGCATATCGACGCGCCTTTCCGGAGGGCTCGAAGGCTCGCTTGGTGCTCAAGTGCATCAACCACGAAAACCTCCCCGAGGCCGACGAGAAGGTGCGACTGGCCGCCGTCGGCCGCGACGACATTGTCGTCATCGATCGCTTCCTCAGTCGCCGTGAGATGCATGGTCTGCTCGAGCTCTGCGACTGCTACGTCTCGCCGCATCGCTCGGAGGGTTTCGGCTACACCCCGGCGGAGGCGATGCTGCTCGGCAAGCCTGTTGTACTGACCGGGTACGGCGGCACGACCCAGTACGCCGACGAGACGGTTGCACGGGTCGTGAAGTGGAAACCATCCCAGGTTGGTCCGGGCGCCCACCCCTATCCGCCTGACGGCCACTGGGCGGACCCCGATCTCGACGACCTGGCCGACGCGCTGCGCTGGATCGTCGAGCAGCCCCAGGCCGCAGCGGAGATGGCCGAGCGTGGCCGCCGGCGCGTCGCCGAGCAGCACAATACGGTTGTCAGCGGCACGGCTATGCGTGAGCGCCTCGACCTAGTGCGGGCGCGATACGCCGCCGCCCACCTCCCCACGCCGCCACCGCCTAGCCCCGACCCTCCGGTCCAATCTGTCGCACGGCGCATCGCCCGGCGCTTGGTGCGCAACCGGCTAGCCGGTGCACCGCTGCGCGGTCTGCGTCGCAAATGGCGGTCGCTGATGGACAGAGCGGTCACAACCCGCACCGCGGAGCTGAACCGGCAGGTAGCCGAGCTCCAACAGCGCGTGGTCGCGCTCCAACAGCGCGTGGTCGCGCTCCACCAGCGCGTGGTCGCGCACCAGCAGCGCCTCTATGTGGCGATCGAAAGACTCGGGCAAGAAGAGCGCGCGCGCCACACGGTTGCGGTTCGTGCCGACGAATTGATCGTTGAACTGCAGAAGCGCGCTGACGTCATAGAGCAGGCCCAAGCCGAGCACTTCGAGCGCCACGCGGCGCAACCGTACGGCATGGCTGAGGCGGGGCTTCGCTTTGAACAGGTCGAAGGGATAGGTCGGGCGCTCGGCGGCAGCGATCTGCGCTCAAGCGGCGATCGATACGGGGATTTCCTGGCCGTGTTCCGCGGCCCGTATCAACGCGTCCTAGAAATGATGCAACCCTACGGCGCACTGCTCACGGGCCAAGGACCGCTGCTGGACATTGGATGCGGCCGCGGCGAACTGCTCGAGATCGCCGAACAGGTCGGCATCGAGGCGCGGGGTGTCGATCTCGACGAAGAACTCGTCCGGCAGGCCAACGCGCAGGGACGGACGGCCGTGGTCGGAGACGGCGTCAAGACGCTTCGGGAGACCGCCGAGCGGTCTCTCGGCTCGGTCAGCGCGATTCACGTGGTTGAGCATCTGCCGATCAAAGACCTCGAGACGTTCTTCACGGG
>Ga0209745_1001428_pt1 | contig 14242 bp, 10 predicted proteins | sample BarGraNGADG00312_FD_184495 | JGI IMG/M metagenome (GOLD analysis project Ga0209745, IMG submission 184495) | Arctic peat soil microbial communities from Barrow, Alaska - Barrow Graham LP Ref core NGADG0004-312 (SPAdes) (version 2) | ecosystem: Environmental > Terrestrial > Soil > Wetlands > Peat... | reverse complement strand
CATGGCGCCGCAGGCCCCGCCGGCGCGGGTGTCACTGTGCGACGCCGCTGAGTTCCTGGCGGCCGCGAACTCCCTGCCGGCGAGTGAGTCCGGCACGGCGGAGGCCTGGACCGAGGCTCTTGCCGTCGCGCGCTCCACCTGGGCCATGATGGTCGAGGGCGCCCTGGCGAGGCCGGGGGAGCTCCCGTCCGGCGCGCGGATGGCGCGCAGCCTCGCGGCAAGGCTGCCCGACGACGCGGTGGTCTGTGTCGGGGCCGGCACGCACCTCCTCTACGCCATGGACTTCATGCCCTGCGTCGAGCCGCTGACGTTCATGTCGACGGTGAACTTCGGTTCGATGGGATTCGGCTTCGCCGCGAACCTTGCCGCGAAGGCGATATACCCGGACCGCGCCTCCATCGCGATGCTCGGTGACGGCGACTTCGCCATGACTCTGCAGGACCTGGAGACTGCTGTCAGAGAGGGCCTGGGAGTGAAGGTGTTCGTGATGAACGACTCGCAGTACCGGGTGCTGAACATCAGGCAGAAGCTCTCGTTCGCCGGGCGCGTGCATGGCACCGAGCACGGCAACCCCGACTTCGCCGAGCTGGCCAGGTCGTTCGGGGCGGCCGGTTACAGGCTGGACCGGGAGGAGCTCATCGAGGAGGTCCTGGACGCGGCGCTCGCTGAAGAAGGACCGGTCGTCATCGACGTCATAGTCGACTCCGATGACCTGCCACCGCTGAACCTCGAGGCCAACCTCCGCATGTCGATGTAACCGAAAAACGCAACAATAGGGTCAGACCACTTTGTTGCGTTTTCAGACCTTGATCAATGAATACTCGAGAAACGCAACAAAGTGGTCTGACCCTATTGTTGCGTTTGCTTTTCTACATGGAGCAGACCTCGCCGGCGCCGAGCGCCTTCCAGCGCTGCTCCAGGTAGACCTTCTCGTTGACGAACGCCCGCAGGATGTCGTCCACCACCATCTCCGTCTGCTCGTGCTCCAGCGACTGGGTGCGGTTCGCGATCGAGGCCACCTGGCCGAAGTACAGCGGGGAGGACAGGTCGATGAGCTTGTGGGTGTCGCCCGTCCAGCAGTTGAAGACCACCGCGATGTCATAGACGATGCGCGCCCACAGGTCGGGAGGCATGTTGAAATTGCAGTAGCCTTCAGGGAAGCACACCTCGGAGGCGGCTATCTGCTCCAGGCGCGAGAACGAATCTTCGCTCAGTATCTCGCGGTAGATCGAGCTGAAGTGGGCCATCCCCACGTTGAACTCCTCCACCAGCCTGGTGACGCTGATCGGTATGGGCGCGGCGTCCCAGGGCAGCGAGGTCCCCTTCACAGGCACCTCCTGCACCGAGCTCACGCCCCTCCAGAAATCCGCGAACTTCGTCATCGAGCGTAACACGGTCGAGATAACCTGCAGGTACATCGGGCCCAGCGAGAACGCCGGGTCCTTGGCGTTGTGGATCTTGGCGCCGAGGTTCGCCTGGCAGATCCGCGCGCCCCCGGTGATCGCCGAGATCGTCATCCAGATGTCGATACCGAACTGCCCCACGAACATGTCCCACACGTCCTGCTTCTCAAGCTTCTGGATAAACTCCCCCGACATGCCGAAGTCCCCGCCGATGGGCTGGCGCAGCTTCATCCCGTAGAGCGCCGTCGTCAGCGGGTAGACGATGAGGTTGGTGATGGTGCCGTCGTACTTGTATCTCTTGTAGTAGGGAGTGACGTACTCGTAGTCCTCCCGGATCACCGGAGAGAGCAGGTTGTTGACCCAGTCGGGAGTGATGCTGCGGTTATCGGCGTCGACCAGCGCGCACCCCTGGACCCCCAGGTCGAGCGCGGCCTGGAAGACCGCCCGCAGCGCGTTGCCTTTTCCGGGCGACCCGCGGTAGGTCCCCACGATCTTGTTAACCGTGAGCCCGACGTCCGTTCGGCGAGCCACGTTCTTGGTCTCGTCCAGCGAGCCGCCCTCGCACACGAACAGGACGGTCTTGCGGTCCGCGAAAAATGTGGAGAGCCCCTCGGCCACGGTGCTCATGACCGCGGAGATGGAACCCTCGCTGTTGTAGGCGGGTATCGCGACCATCACGTCCGCCGATCCCACGTCCTTGACGGCCGCCTCTATCTCCGGTGACATCGCCGGCAACATGTCCACTGCTCGGCCCTCCTTCTCTCAGGCCAGCCCCCCGCACGCGGCCTTGGTCTCGTTCCAGTAGTGCCTGAGATAGTCCTTCAGCGCCTCGAAGGTCTCAGCCGTCCTCTCGACCTCGATCTCGGCCTCGTAAGAGCTCAGCTTCTCGGTCTTCTTGACGAAATGCGCGGTGCGCGCGCAGTAGAGCGGGGTGAGAGCGTCCACCACCGCGTCGCACTCCACCGGCCCGAAGTTGTAGCCGATGGCGAAGTCGTACACCGACCGGACCCACAGGCCGCTGGGAAACTCGAAGTCCGCATCGGAGAGGTTGTACGCCCTCTCGACCTCGCGGAAGTTCTCCTTGCGCAGGATGGCCCGCCAGGTGTCCCCCAGCTCCTCGAAGCCGTTGCGGAAGTGGCCCAGCAGGTTCTCGCAGGAGACCATCGCGACCTCCGGCTCGTCCTTGCACTCCTCGCCCAGGACCGGCGCCGGGGTCGATCCTTTGATCTGCATCCAGTTGCGCTCGTAGAACTTCATCAGGTCGAACATCGTGCCGCAGACCTGGTGGAACATTGCTCCGAGGTCGGAGCCGGGGTCCTTGTTGTTGTGCAGCTTGAGGCCCATGCACGCCTGGCAGATGTCGAAGCCCTCGTTCATGGCGAGGGTGGTCATCCATATGTCGATGCCGAAGCGGGCGATGTCCGTGTCCCATACGTCTCGCTGTGAATACACCTTGGCGAGGTCGCCGGAGAAGCCGAAGTCACCGCCGATGGGCTGCCTGATCCGCGAGCCGTACAGTGAGCGGGTCAGGGGGTAGGCGATGGAGTTGGTGATGGTGCCGTCGTACTTGTACCTCAGGTAATGCGGGGTCACGAAGTCGAACCGCTCCTTGAGGATAGGGTAGCCCAGGTACTTCATCCACTCCGGGGTGATGCTGCGCAGATCGGAGTCGACCACGATGCACAGCTTCACGTCCAGCCGCGCGGCAATCTCGAAAATGGTGTGGAAGGCGCTGCCCTTGCCGGGGGTGCCCCGGTAGGGCGTGGCTATCTTGTAAATCTCGTCCGGCACCGGCGTGGAGAGCACCACGTCCCTGGTGTTGTCCGAGGAGCCGCCGTCGGAGTTGACCAGCACCGGCTTCATGCCGGGGAAGTACTCCACCATCCCCAGGGCCGATTGCTTCACGACGTGGGCGATGGTGTCGGCGTTCCTGAACGACGGGATGCCGACCAGGATGTCGGCCTCCCCGATCGCCTCGATCTCGTCTATCACTGTTCTTTCGAGTACGGTCAAGCTATCACTTCAGGTCTTTGTGCCAGGCTTCGAAAGGTCTGCGCGCTCATCACCCACCAGGGTGCTCGAGAAAGAACCACCACCGCTCGGCTCCCCCTGTCGAAATATACGCCCGCGAAAAGCCGCTTCCTTTGTGGAATCGCAACGAGATGCGTCTTATCCCGGCCTCGGGACCCCTCCAGGCGGCCAGGCGTCTGTCAGAAGGCCGCCTTGAGCTCGCCGGCCAGGGTCTCGTCGGAGGCCAGGAACTTCATCAGTTCTTCCCAGGAGGCCCGCAGCTCGAGGTAGGTGGTGAACGGGTCATCCTCGGGCGGCGCGTCGTACCTCGCGACCCGTATGTTGTTCATCGACTCGTGGAACTCCGTCTCCTCCCTCATCCCCGCCTTCATCCCCGGCTTGACCCCCAGGGCGGCGTGCATAAAGGACAGGCCCGTGAGGACGCAGGTCTTGTATATGAGGTCCTCCAGGTCGTCGCCCATGCACCTGCCGGGATAAGGGTCGAGCTCGCTGATCTCCACCTGCCGCAGGCCTTCGACCGGCACCTGGCCGCGAAGCTTGGCGCGCGCGTAGACGAAGCGGTAGATGTTCTCCCGGAAGTGCGCCCAGGCCGGGACGTGCGAGTCGGGAGGCAGGTGCTTGATGGCGAGCTGGTTGTCCAGCAGGAAGTCGATGTCGAAGAACTTGCAGTTGACCAGGTAATCTATGTCCTCACCGCGGCGGATGCGCGGATCGAAGGCTACCTTCCGGAACGCGTCGCGGTGCAGCGCCATGTTGCCGCCGAACACGAACGGCGTCAGCTTGAGCCTGGGCTCGGAGCCGATTATCGAGAAAGCCTCGTTCATGGCTTCTACCATGGGCCACTCGCTCATCCACCAGTCGGCGGGGGGCGGCACCAGGTACTCACCGTCGGGCCGCAGGTAGTAGCCCGCTAAAGCCAGAATGGGCTTGCCGTTGAAGTTGTGGCCGATGTTCTCGAAGACCTTGTCGATGTAGGCGGGGTCCTCGTAGACCTGGTCGTCGTCGAAGAGCACCGCCACCTCCGAGCGGGCCAGCTCGCTGACGATCAGGCACATGTTGCGGATGTTCGAGTATCCCGTGAGCGATACGAGGGAGGCGTCGAGCTTCTTTCCCTCCTGCCCCGCGACGTACTCGCTCATGCGCTTCTCGACGGAGTGCGACACCACGGCCAGGGGGAAGAAGCTCTCGAAGGGCGCGGCGAGCGCGCGGACCTTCTCCTCCACCAGGTGCTCGATGTCGGGCGACGTCGCGCACGCCAGCACCACCACGTTGAAATCGCGGTTGGAGAGCACGGTGATGCTCTCAAGCGCCCGGGTGAGCGTGCCATCGAAGTCGAGCGGCGTCGGGTGGTCGTAGACCGCGTCGTTCTTGTTGAACATCTCCCCCGAAGACCTGCCCCAGTATGAAGGAATGACGATGGTTGCCCGCAAAGCTCCTCCCTTTCTCCCCGCGGCGCTCAGGCCTGGACGGCCGCGAGCTCGCGTATCACTTCCACCACCACGCGGTTCTGCGCCGGCGTCCCCACGGTCATCCTGACATAGCCAGGATACCCCAGAGATCCCCCGTCTCTCACTATGATGCCGCGCTGCAGCAGCTTCTCCGGCAGCGCCTCGACGACGCCCTGGTACTTGAACAATATGAAGTTGGCCTGGGTCGGCACCGGCTCCATCCCCAGCGAGTCCAGCTCGCCTGCGAGATAGAGCCTACCCTCGGAGTTCATCTTCCGGCTCAGCGCGACGTGCGCCTCGTCGTCCAGGGCCGCGATGGCCGCGACCTGCGCCAGGCGGTTGACGTTGAACGGCGGCCTCACCTTCTCCAGGTAGGTCACCGCGTCCGGATGCGCGATCCCGTAGCCGATCCTCAGGCCCGCCAGCCCGTAGCACTTGGAGAAAGTCCGCAGCACCACCAGGTTGGGATGGTCCTCGAGGTAGGAGATGCTGTCCGGGTAGTCGGGGTCGTCCACGTACTCGAAGTAGGCCTCGTCCCAGACCAGCAGCACCTCCTCGGGCAGCCTGGACAGAGCCAGCTCAAGCTCGGACGCGCCGCATATCGTGCCGGTGGGGTTGTGCGGCGTCCCCACGAAGAGGGCCCTGGTGCGGTCGTCGACCAGGCCCACCATCTCCTCGACCTCATGCTTGTGCTCGCACAGCGCCTGGTAGCGTATCGTCGCTCCCACGGTGGCGCCGGAGAGGTAGTAGGAGGAGAAGGTGGGGTCGCCCATTATCGCCACGTCACCGGGGTTGAAGAACGCGAAGAAGATCAGGTCGATGACCTCGTCCGTGCCGTTCCCGAAGATGAGCCGCTCGGGCACGATGCCGAGCTTGCCGGCGAGCTTCTCGCGAAGGTTCACGCAGGCGCCGTCAGGGTAGAGCGAGACGTCCTCGAGGCACGTCTTCATCGCCTCCACCGCCAGCTCCGATGGGCCCAGCGGGTTTTCGTTGGAGGCGAGCTTGATCACCTCGGCCACGCCGTAGCGTTTCTTCACGTCTTCTATGTCCAGCCCCGGGCTGTACACCGGCAGGTCGCGTATCTCCGGCCGGGCGATCTTCTCGAAGTCGATGGTCATCTTATCGCGGGGCGCTCATCGCCCCTCCATTCCCTCCCTCAGTATGCTCTCCGTCGCCTCCTGCAGGAGCACCGCTCCCTCTTCGCCCTGCTCCGGGTAGGACGCGATCCCCAGCTCTATGTTCACGTCCGCGTAGTGTTCACCCATGCCGGCCAGGTACTCTAGCACCTGGGTCCTGAACCTCTGTGAGGCCGCGTCGGCGTCCTGGGTCCGCGTCTCCGGCATCAGCACCGAGAACTTGTCGTACTCGACCCTGGCCAGTATGTCCGAGGCGCGTGAGTTTCGGCGCAGCACACGCGCCACCGCCTTCATCAGCTCGTTGTCCTCGGTCGACTCCGGTTCGAAGGGAGAATCGACGTGCATCAGGACCACCGTCACGTCGCGGAGGTAGCGCTCCGAGCGCTTGACCTCCTCCTCCAGCCTGGTCATGAAATAGAGCGAGTTGAACACGCCGGTCAGCTCGTCCCGCAGCGGGTCGAGGATGTCCATCGTCGGCTCGCGCGTCTGGTAGGCCTGCACCGTCGCCTGCAGCAGGTTGTTGAAGCACTGGCAGACCCGCTTCTCCACCGCGAAGTCGTGCTCCTTCTCAGTGCGGCCCCGCCGGAAGTCCCAGAAAACGTCGCGCAGCAGGATGTGCTCCTGCATCACTTTTTCGATAGGGACCTGCCGGTTGCGCCGGTAGACCCCGTGCTCCCCGGCCTTCCTGTAGGTGGAGCCGAAAGGCAGGAACTCCTGGAGGTAGAGCTCGTCGTCGACGCAGTTCATCAGTCCGCCGTAGAGCGTCTCCACGGTCTTCTCGGTCCTGTCGTCCCACAGGTCCTGGATGTTCTCTTCATCCAGGCCTTTGTGGAACGCCTGGACCATCTTCTTGACGCTCCTCTTGTTGGAAATTGCCCCCATGGCTTCCCTCCGCCGCCGCCTCGGGGAGGCGGACAACGCCAGGCTTCTCTGGCTTGCTTGCTGGTGTTCTATAATATCCTTCTATGGCCTCTAATGAAAACATGAGCTCTGCAAAACCGCTTGCGGAAGGCGTTTCCGCGGCCGGCGCGTCGAAAGGCGCGGTGGACGTGGGCGGGACCTTCACCGACCTCATCGCCGTCGAGGGTTCTCGCCTGGTCGCACTGAAGGTGCCGTCGGTCCCCTCCTCCCCCGAGGAGGGCGTGCTGCTGGCGCTGGAGACGACCGGGGCGATGGGGGCTCCGCTGGTACACGGCTCCACCGTGGCCACCAACGCGGTGCTGGAGAGGAAGGGCGCGCGCACCGCCTTCGTCTGCACGGAGGGCTTCTCCGACATCATCGAGATCGGCAGGCAGGAGCGACCGCACCTCTACCGGCTGCAGGTAGCCAGGCCCGCACCCCTGGTCGGGCGCGAGCTGAGGTTCGAGGTGGCCGAGAGGGTCGGCGCGGGGGGCCGGACTCTGAAGCGCCTGTCGCGCAGTGAGGCGCGCAGGGTGGCGCGGCAATGCCGGCAGGCCGGGGCGGAAGCGGTGGCGGTGTGCCTGCTGTTCTCCTATGAAAGCCCCGCCCACGAGGAGCTGCTTCGCGAGGAGCTCGAGCGAGAAGGCCTCCATGTCTCGATATCGAGCTTCGTGCTGCCGGAGTACCGGGAGTACGAGCGCGCCAGCACCACCGTCATCAACGCCTACGTCTCACCGGTGATGGAGACTTACATCGAGCGCCTGGAGCTCTCGCTCGGCGGCGCCGCCTCCTCGCTGCGGCTGATGCACTCGGCCGGCGGTACCTCGTCTTCGACATCCGCCAGGTCGCGGTCGGCGGACCTGGTGCTGAGCGGGCCGGCGGGAGGCGCGGTGGCGACGCGATGGCTGGCGGCATCGGTCGGGATCGGCGACGCCATCGGCTTCGACATGGGCGGAACCTCCACCGACGTATCACTGGTGAGCGGCGGCGAGCTGGCGGTCACGCGCGAGACGCGCATCAGCGGCCTTCCCGTCTCGCTTCCCATGATCGATATCGAGACGATCGGAGCGGGCGGCGGCTCCATCGCCTACATAGACCGCGCGGGCGCCCTCAGGGTCGGGCCGCTCAGCGCCGGGGCGGACCCGGGCCCGGCCTGCTACGGCACCTCGCTGTTGCCCACGGTCACCGACGCCAACATGGTCCTGGGGCGCCTGGAGCCATCGTGGTTCGCCGGCGGCATGATGAAGCTGTATCCCGCCAGGAGCAGGCGCGCCTTCGCGGAGCTCGCCGCGGGGACCGGTGCCGTTAAGGCCGCCCGTGCCACGCTCGACATCGCTCTATCCCACATGGAAGCCGCTCTCAAACGGGCCAGCCTCGAGCGCGGCCACGACCCCAGGGAGTTCGCCCTGGTCGCGTTCGGCGGCGCCGGCCCTCTGCACGCGTGCGAGCTGGCCGACCGCCTGGAGATCCCCAGGGTGCTGGTGCCGGCTTACCCCGGCCTGTTCTCCAGCATGGGAATGCTGCTCGCCGAAGCAGGACGCGACTACACGCGGACCGTACTGAGGCGCCTGGACGGCGCGGGCAGGCTGCTGTCTTCCGTCTTCGCGGCGCTCCGCCAGCAGGCGACCTCCGACATGAAGGTAGAAGGCTTCGCCGCATCGCGGCTTCGATTCACCAGGAGCCTTTCGATGAGATACGCCGGGCAGTCGCACGAGATCGAGATCGCCGTATCCAGCCTCGCGCGGAACAGCATCGTGTCGCACTTCGAGCAGGCATATCTCGCCGCTTACGGCTACCTGCGCGACCCGGCCGAGATCGAGGCGGTGAACGTCAGGCTCAGTTGCAGGGCGCCGCGCGAAGAGGTGCCGGTCGAGCAGCCTGAGAGGAAGCGGGGCCCGCTGGAGCCGCTGGCCATGCGCACCGTGCACTTCGCGCATGCGAAAGCCAAAGCCGGTGTCTTCGCCAGGCGCGACATCGGCGCGGGCAGGTCGGTCGCGGGACCGGCCATCATCGTCCAGGAGGATACCACCACGGTGGTGCCCCCGGGCTGGAGGGCGGCGCACGATATCACCGGGAGCCTGGAGATGGAGGTCGTGCGATGACTGAAGGCGCCTTCACCCTGGAGGTCTTCCGCAATATGGTTTCCTCCGTGGCCGAGGAGATGGGCGCGGCGCTGCACCGCACCGCCTTCTCGCCCAACATCAAGGAGCGCAAGGACCACTCCTGCGCGGTGTTCGACCCCGCCGGACGGCTGCTGGCGCAGGCGGAGCACATCCCCGTCCACCTGGGGGCGATGCCGCAGACGGTGCGGGTGGTGCTCGAGCGCTTCGACCTGGCGCCCGGCGACCTGGTGGTGCTCAACGACCCGTTCCTGGGAGGGACGCACCTGCCCGATATCTCGATGGTGTCGCCGGTCTACTCCGGCGGGCGCGTCGTAGCACTGCTGGCGAGCAGGGCGCACCACTCCGACGTCGGCGGCCTCGCGCCGGGCTCGCTGACACTGGCGACCGAGACGTACCAGGAGGGACTGACCATCCCGCCGGTGCTGCTGCGTGAGAAGGGCGTCTACCGCGCGGACGTGGAGGCGATCATCTGCTCCAACTCCAGGAGCGCGGCCGAGCGAAGCGGCGACCTCCAGGCCCAGGCGGGTGCGCATGCTGCCGGCGAGCGCAGGATGCTGGCTCTGGTGGAGAGGTACGGCGCGGCAGGGCTCGCAGCCCGGTCCACCGAACTGATGGACTATTCCGAGCGGTTGACCCGCCTGGCGATCGCGGACATGCCGGACGGCGAATACTCCTTCACCGACTACCTCGACGATGACGGGTTCGGCACGCGCGACATACCCGTGGCCGTGCGCGTGTCGATAAGAGGCGACGCGGCGCTGGTGGACTTCGACGGCACCTCGGGCCCCGTTCAGGGCCCGCTCAACTCCCCCAGGGCGGTGACGCTCTCCGCGACCTACTACGTCTTCAGGTGCCTCACCGGCGAGGACATCCCCGCCAACGAGGGCGCAACCCGCCCGCTGGAGGTGCGCATCCCCGAAGGCTGCCTGCTCGACGCGCGGCGGCCTCGCGCCGTGGCGGGGGGCAACGTGGAGACCTCGCAGAGGGTGGTGGACGCCCTTCTGGGCGCGCTGGCGCGGGCTTTGCCGGAGGAGGTGCCGGCGGCGAGCTGCGGCACCATGTCCAACCTGACCATCGGCTCCGTGCCAACCTCGACCGTAGGCTACTCATACTATGAGACCATCGCCGGCGGCACCGGCGGCCATCCCAGGGGCCCCGGCTCCAGCGGGACGCACTCCCACATGACCAACACTATGAACACGCCGGTGGAAGCGCTGGAGCACGCCTACCCTCTTCGGGTGAAACGGTACGGCATACGCCGCGGCTCGGGTGGCGGCGGCCTGAACAGGGGCGGTGACGGCCTGGTGCGCGAGATAGAGGTGCTCGAAGACGCCACGGTGACGCTGATAGCCGAGAGGCGGCGCAGGGCACCCTGGGGCCTCTCCGGGGGCCGGCCGGGCAAGCGCGGCGACGACCGCGTCAGGCAGGGAAAGACAACAAGGCACCTGCCATCCAAGGCCAGGCTCGACCTGAAAGCGGGAGACTCCATCGAGGTCAGCACGCCTGGTGGTGGCGGCTGGGGCCCGCCGGCGGGAAGCGAAAAGAAATAGCCCGCACTGTCGAGCACGGGCTATTGTTCTATCGATATTGGCCCGCTCGCGCTACCCCTTGGCCATCTCCGCGAGTATCGTATCGAGGTCCTTCGTCTTCAGGCCCAGCTCCTTGGCGACCTTCTTCTCCGTGCGCTTGAAGAGCTTCTGCACGGCCTCGTCGACCTTCGACTCCCCCACGAAGATGAGGGCTGCCTGTCCCGAGTCCAGCACCTCGCCGAGCTCCTTGACGTCGCCCCGGGACATGCCTTTCCAGAAGTGGCCGATGAGGCCGCCGGCCGCCCCGACGACCACGGCTTCACCGATGAGAGCGGGCGGGAACAAGATTCCCACGATCACGCCCACCGTAGCGCCGGCCAGCACGCCGACCTGGGTCGGCTTCTCCCACTTGGTCACGTGGATCTTGCCGTCGGGCTTCTTCTCCACAATGCCCGCGTCGTACAGGCCGACCAGTCCCTCTTTGTAAGCTTCCTTGAAATCGGCGAAATCGGCCTTCGCGTCGTCGGCCGACTCATAAACTCCCCTTGAAAGCAGGAATGACGCGTGGGCGAGTACACGATGGAAAGAGGGACGGGAACCGCCTGGCGGGAATCACTCCCCGGATGGCTTACGCCGGTGTTCGCGCCTCTTGTGGCGCTCCATCTCGCGCTCCGCCTCCTCGCGGTCGAGCTCGGCGCGGCGGTCCCGCTCCGCCTTTGTCGGCGGGGCCATCGGCTTGCGTATTCCCTTGTAGACTTCCTTCAGATCGGGCTTTTTCATCTCCACTCCCTCTTGCTTGATTATACTATTCTCGTGTCACGCTCTCTTGCAGGAGGTGCGCCCTGGAAGACAACCACTCGCGGCACGCCGATCTTCGAGGTCGCGAGGGTGAGATACGCGAATGGCTGGAGCGCTCGGTATGACGCGCCACCTTGCCGGGCGCTCAGGTTTTCGCTATCATTTTTTTCAGTTCCGCTGGGGGATCGTCTAGCGGTAGGACACTGGACTCTGGCTCCAGGTACGAGGGTTCGAATCCTTCTCCCCCAGCCATTTTCTTGCCCGCGCGGATCAGCTCTGATAATCCCTGAGAAGAAACTCGAAGCAGGCCCCGCCGTCGTTGTAGGCCTTGATGTCACCGTCATACATCCGCACGATCTTGTCCACGATCGCCAGCCCTATGCCCGATTCGCCGTCGGGCCCCTTGAAGAAGGGCTCGAATATCCTGCCCATCGCGTCGGCTGGAATACCAGCACCGTTGTCCCGCACCAGGTAGCGGTGGGCACCGGTGTCGTCATCTCCCAGGAAGCGTATCTCGATATCGGGGTGGGTGCTGTCGCAGTACCTGAGGGCGTTCGTGATGAGGTTGGAGAAGAGCTGGTATATGTGTACCGGGTCGGCGACGATGCCCCCCATGTCCGGGTCCACCAGCATTCGCGCTTGACAGCTCTCGATCAGTGGAGCCTGCTCCTCGAGCAGGGTCTGGACCACGCCGGCCACGTCGACGCTGGTCGTCAACGCCGGCTTCTCCCCGGCCTCGGCGTTCGAAAGAAGGTCGTCTATGAGAGCAAGCGCCCTGGAGAGGCTTTTTCGTGTCGTGCCGATGATCTCGGACATGTCGGACCGGGTCGCCTTACTCGATGGCTCCGCCACAAGACCTTCGAGCAGTTCGATCGACATGGCGATAGAAGCAAGCGGCCGGTTGCTGTCGCGTCGGCCGTAGGGCGTCCCGTCTTTCCTGTAGACCGGCTGGCATACGTGGCTGATCCAATGCTCGGACCCCTCGCGGTCGATGATGCGAAAGTCTATCTGCATTACGTGTTGACTGGATTGCGCCCTGTCGACGTGCGTCTCCAGCGCCTCGCGGTCGTCGGGGTGGGTTATCTTCAGCAGCAGCCCGGGGTCCTCGGTGAACTCCGCCCGGCTGTATCCGGTTATCCGCTGGCATGATGGCGACACGTAGGCGATCCTGCCATCCGGTGTTTTCCAGATCTCGAAGTCGTAGGTGAAATCCGCGACCGTGCGGAAGCGCTCCTCGCTCTCCTGCAGAGCCTTTTCCACTTGCTTGCGCTCGGTGATGTCGCGAACCAGCGCCACCACGTGCCCGCCAGGCTGGCCAGGTTCCCCCTTGGATGCGACGGAGAGCTCGAACCACTGGATCCCATCGGGCATCTCCAGAGAATAGGTCGCGCCGCTGCTCTTCCCCGTCTGAGCGGCTTCGGTGACCGCCTCCATGATGATACCGGCCGCGTCAGGCGGGATCACTTCTGTGAGAAGCCTTCTCGTGAACTTCTCCGGTGGCACGTAGAGCAGTTCGTCGCGGGGAGCGCGGTAGTCGAATATCCAACCTTCAACATCTACCTCGAACATCAGGTCCGGCAGGGCGCTCAAGGTCGCCTCGAGCCTCTCGCTGGTGTCGTGAAGCTCGCTGTACGTCGCCTTTAACTCGGTGACGTCCCTGACGACGGCCACCACGCCCTTGATGTTGCCATCAGGATCATTGAAAGGAGAGACGTTCATCTCCCCCGGGAACTGGCTGCCGTCCTTCTTCACGAACGTGTAGTCGACGTAGCCCAGCTTGCCCGAGAGGAACCTTCGCTGGAAGTTGGCGCCGGCCCTCTGCCGGTCCTCGGGGATGAAGAACTCAAACCCGCTCAGACCGACCATCTCATCGGAGCGGTCATAGCCGAATATCTCGACGGTCCGGGGTGAGACGCTGAGGATGTTCGCCTCGACGTCAGCTACCATCAGGGCGTCAGTGCACAGCTCAACCACGCCGCGATACAGGTCTTGTGAGTCCCCCAGCCCGATCATGATGCCTCTCTGGGTGGGCGCCAAGGTCCACCAGTCAGGATGCCATCAAGATAACGATAGTTTTGTTGCCGCAAAACTGCCTGGGGTCAATGGTACTCCGCTCCCTGCAGAAATCAACCAAGCCGAGGTCTCGCATGATATGTGTGCTCCTCGTCTCGACCGGAGGACTGGGAGGGCAGGATTCCCCGCATGGTGAAATTGAGTATAATGTTGCATGCGAACAGGCAGGTATTGAGTACCTTCGGACACTCTAGAAGACACATGGCGCATTCGTCTAGCCTGGTTCAGGACGCCGCCCTCTCAAGGCGGTAACAGGGGTTCAAATCCCCTATGCGCCACCACTCCACAACAGACCTTCAGCCACCGCATAGGGGATTTGAACAGGGGGGCCGCTGTGTCTTCGCGAGGGGAAAGTCCCCCCGGCGCGTCGTCCACAAAATCCATAAGCGACGGCGAACTCGAAAACAACCTGAGAGTAAGTCGTAAGCAAAGCAAAAGGGAGCCAGTGAGACCTGGCTCCCTTTCCCTTATTTCGTTGCGGTGCGACCCTACGGCGTTGGTACAAACCCCACCACGTCGTGGCCGCCCGTCCAGACTCCCTGGAAGTTGAAGTACATGGGGCGCTCGACGATTATCGGTTTGTCTGATGAAACCTTGGCGGATATGTCCTGGTTGGCCCCAACGTCGGTGTTGGCACTAACGGTCAATCTGGTATTGGCTTTCACCGTCCAGGATTTCGTTATCACTTGTCCCGAGGTAGTGTAGTAGTTGATGGTCGTATGAGCGTCGCTGTTCCCCGGGTTCTGCAGGCAGAGCCACTCCTCGAAGTTCGCTCTGGTGGTCCCTTCCGCGAAGAACCAG
>Ga0209745_1001427_pt1 | contig 14244 bp, 9 predicted proteins | sample BarGraNGADG00312_FD_184495 | JGI IMG/M metagenome (GOLD analysis project Ga0209745, IMG submission 184495) | Arctic peat soil microbial communities from Barrow, Alaska - Barrow Graham LP Ref core NGADG0004-312 (SPAdes) (version 2) | ecosystem: Environmental > Terrestrial > Soil > Wetlands > Peat ... | reverse complement strand
CCCAACAACACCAACTACTGGCCTCTGGGAGTGCAGGACGGAAAGCTCGTTGTGGCCTCCGACAACTACCAGGCGGGGGTCCAGGCGTGGACCTATGACGGCTCGAACTTCGTGCGCGCAAACACTGACGGCTTCGGCGAAGACGCCGTCGCCCTCTCGATGGGCGCCACCTTGAACGGGCGAGTGAACGTCATCATCCAGCGATACTCACAAGGAACAGGCCTCCAGGAGCCTCTTATCCCGCTGGCTTATGCGGGGGGGACGACCTGGGAGGCGACGGGAGAAAAGGGCTTCGGGGACACTGCGAACACGGCGTCCTATGTGCTCGAAAGAGACGGCCGGTTCCTGTACGCGGGCACGTTTAACGACAACGGCGGCCAGGTCTGGCGCTTCGACGGGACCCACTGGACCGAGATCGACGTCGGCCCGCTCTCCACTCCTCAGAACAACCTCATGCTGGCTTTCGCTTCCCAGGGCAACGTGTTCGTGGGAACCAGCTTCCAACCCCATAACGGCCCGCCGACCGGTCCGGGCAAGCTTTATCGGCAGAAAGGGGACGGGAGCTTCGATGCCATCACAACCGACGGCTTCGGCGACCCGAACAACGTGATCGCTTTCGCAGGGACCGTCTTCAAAGGCATGTACCTTGCCGGCACCTTCAACATGAACGGGTTCCAGGTCTGGTCATCTCCGGCGGGGGCGGCGATCTCGGCGATAACGCCGTCCAGCGGCGCCCTCGGCTCCACCGTGACTATCACGGGCAACGAGTTCGGCTCTCCCGGGGACACCGCGGCGGGGGGCTCCGCGCCGGGCTACGTTTCGTTCAACGGCGCGAAGGTGCTCGCCGCTGACGCGATATCCTGGACGAATACGAAGATAGTCCTCGACGTTCCCGACGGAGCGACCGCGGGGCCTGTCACCGTGACGACGTCCTCGGGCGCGTCCAACAGCGTCACCTTCCAGCCGACGCTCTCGAAGTCGTTCTACTTCGCGGAAGGGTCGACCCGGAGCAACGCCGTCGACGGGGTCTTCGACGAGTACCTCTGCATGATGAACCCCGGGGACTCGGCCGCGACGGTCGGCGTCACGTACATGATGACGGATGGGAACCAGCGCTCCGAGACGTACGGCGTTGCGGCCAGGAGCCGCATGACTGTTGACGTTCGGGCCGACGTCGGCTCGGGACAGGACGTCTCGATCATGGCAAAGTCGGACAAGCCGATAGTCGCCGAGCGCTCGATGTACTTCGACTACCACGGTAAGTGGGCCGGTGGCGACGCGGTCGTCGGAGCGACCGCGCCGAACTCGCGCTGGTACTTCGCCGAGGGCACGACCCGCGACAACCCGCGTGACGGCTCCTTCGACGAGTACATCTGCCTGATGAATCCGGGCGACACGCAGGCGACCGCGACTATCAACTACGTGGTCGGCGGCGGCGAAGGCACGGCCCCCGTGGCCACTCCCGGCACCGTCACCATCCCGTCGCACAGCCGCGTGACGCGCGACGTCGCGCAGGACGTGGGACGGGAGAAAGATGTCAGCGCGGTCGTGACGAGCGATGTGCCGATCGTAGCCGAGCGCCCGATCTACTTCGACTATCACGGCTCCGTGTCGGGCGGGGACACCTCTATCGGCGCGCTGGATCCTGCCCAGGACTTCGAGTTCGCGGAGGGCTGCACGTATCCCTGGGCGAACGAGTGGCTCAGTATTGCCAACCTTGGCGCCGTCAACGCCAACGTCACGCTGACCTACCACATCGCGGGAGGCAGCGAGGCGACCCAGTCAATAGTTGTTGGCGCCCTCGACAGGCAGACGGTCAACGTTGCCGAGGCCGTCGGGTTCAACAAGGACGTGTCCGTCTCGGTCCACTCGGACCAGCCGCTGATAGCCGAGAGGTCGCTGTACTTCGATTATGGCTCTGGCTCATGGCCGGGTGGGACCTTCGGCACGGGCGCCCAGGCGCCGCGCAAGACCTTCTACTTTGCGGAGGGCAGCACGCGCGCCAACCCGGTGGACGGCACCTTCGACGAGTGGGTCACGATCGAGAACGCCAACAATAAGACTGTCAACGTCAAGATGTCTTACCTGAAAAATGACGGGGTCACGATCGTGCAGACCGTGCAGGTCCAGCCGCTCACCAGGAGCACCATCTCGGTGAACCAGGTGCTTGGCCCTGACATGGACACGAGCATGGTGATCGAGGCTTCAGAGCCGGTGAACGTCGAGCGCCCGATGTACTTCGACTACAGGGGCTTCGCCGAGGGCGGGAGCGTCACAAGAGGTTACGGGCTGTAGCGTCCAGACCGGCACTGCATCACCGGTCGGGGTGTTGCGCTCGGGGTCAATGGACGAAGACTGACGTGACGGAGGGCTGTCCGGCGGTCGCGGCGTCAGGCCCGGGCTGGCCCGGGCTGGCGCTGGTCCTTATGTAGAGCAGTTGCCGGGAGGCGTCGCCGGGAAGCGGGACGCTGAAGTATACCCGCCCGCCGCTGACGTTCTTTCCCTGTTGCACCGGAAACACGCCGATAAGTCCTTCGACGTCCATCGGCACTCCCAGGTAGCTGCTGACGCTGAAGCCGTCGGCGCCCGCCGACCCCGACAGCGCGAGGCGATCCAGCTTGTTGAGGTCTGTCTCTCCGTCGAGCACCGACCCGTCGTAGAGGGGCACGGAGTGGACGCCGTCGAGGTAAGTGAAACCCGATACGTTCTTTCCCTGCACGTTCCAGAGCCTGTAGCCCGGGTAAGAGTCCTTCTCGCCACCGTGGTCGAAAAAGGCCATGGTCTGGTTGATGAAGCCGGTCGCGCCCTGCCGGTCCGTCCACCTCTGATAGCCGACGTAATCGCTGTGCATATGGCCTGTCATGCAGTAATTCACCCTGTACCTGGCCGCGAGCGTCTTCAGAGCGGTGCTCCCCACGCCGCTGCCGCCAAGAGTTATCACTCCGCCGAACCTCTCGTTCTTCCACGCGTAAGCCTTGCCGGCGGGCCTGAACGGATCGTGGTGCATGACCATGAACCTGTTCGCGGCGTCTTCATGGCGCACGAGGTCGTCGCGTATCCATGCAAGCTGACCCGCGTAGGTCTGGGGCTTTCGCTCGTCGGTCGCCGCCAGCACCTGCCCCTGGTACTTGCGCGGGAAGAACAGAAGGCCGCCGAACTTGCTCATCACGATGCGGTCCGTGTACGGCCACTCGGTGGTGTTCACGACCGTGAAGTGGCTGGCGCCCGCATCGAACGAGTAGAACAGCGGGCCGATATTCTCCTGGAAAACCCTGGCGCCGTCCACGTCGTTAACGTACTGGTCGTGGTTTCCCGGCGCGATGAACACAGGCACCTGGAACCTCGCGAGCTCCTTGTAGAAGTTGTTGAACTCGGCCAGGTACTCGCCGGCATAGCGTTGAGCCATTACATAGTCGCCCAGGAGGACCACGAAGTCGGGCCTGATGAGGTTCACCTGGTCGATGGTCCGCTGTAAGAATACAGGGGTGCCGTCCGGTGCTATGCCCTTGTCTGACTGGGGGTTGTGGAAGCTCGAGATGTTCGGCTGGTGGACGTGGATGTCAGAGAGCGTGATGAACCGGAAGCTGTCGCCGGGATGAGGGGTGATTATGGAGACGGCGTGTTGCTGCGAGTATGTGAAGTCCCGGCCTCCGACGTCCGCCCGGATCGAGAGGTTGTAGAGCTCCGGGATCGCCTGTGCCGGAACCGCGAAGCGCAGGTGCCAGACCGTGTCGCCACCGTGTGCGGTGCCGACAGGCCAGTGCTCCGAGCGGCCGCGGACGGCCCCGCTCACGGGAAGCGAGTAAGTCAGTCCCGTCAGCTCGGGGCGCACGGGAGTCAGCATCGCGGTAAAGGTCCCGGCGGGACCGGACACCTCCGCCGCGTCCAGCTCAGCCTCCATCACCGCGCCGGGCGCGACAAGCTCCGGGTATCCGATCGTCGGCCATATGAGGGTGTGTATCTGCGGCACCGGGCGGGGCCCGTGTGTCGGGAACTGGCCGACGGACGAGTAGACGTTGATTGCGACAATGCCGTAAAGCGCTATGAGCACCAGGACGACGGTCCCTGTGACCCGCACCCACCGGTTAAAGTGAAACTCCATGTCCGTATTCTCTCGCAAGAAGGGTCAAACCTGAAAGTCTTGCATCTTTGTTGCGTAAAGGGCCAGGCGTCAGGCTCATCAAAAGGCCCCAGAATACATGACAGGGGTCTGCTCTTGTTTTGCATGAGGCGGGCCTTTGAATCTAAGATTGTTCATGACAGACAGGAAACGCGGGCGCGCCCGAGAATCGAACTGTCGCTTTGTGGCGATGGCAAGGGGGTAGATGAGATGGACATCGGTGAGATTGCGGACCTGCTCGGCGAAGAGTCCGAAGCGCTCCTCGGGTTTGGCTCTCCAAAGGTCGCGCGCGACATGCTCCAGTTGCCCGGACCTGACTGGGTGGAACGCTGCTTCGGAGGCTCTGACCGCCCGCCCGCCGTGCTGGCGAGCCTGCAGTCGCTGTTCGGGCACGGGAGGCTGGCCGGCACCGGCTACCTCTCGATCCTCCCCGTGGACCAGGGGATCGAGCACTCCGCGGGAGCGTCGTTCGCGCCGAACCCCCTCTACTTCGACCCGGAGAACATCGTCAGGCTCGCCATCGAGTCCGGCTGCAACGCCGTCGTGAGCACGCTGGGCGTTCTCGGCAGCGTCGCGCGCAAGTACGTCGACCGGATCCCCTTCATCGTGAAGATCAACCACAACGAGCTCCTGACGTATCCCAACCACTACGACCAGATCCTCTTCGCGAGCGCCGACCAGGCCTACGATATGGGAGCGGCGGCCGTGGGCGCCACCATCTATTTCGGCAGCGAGGAGTCCGACGACCAGATCACCGAGATATCCGAGGCGTTCCAGGCCGCGCACGAGCTGGGCATGGCGTGCGTCCTCTGGTGCTACGTGCGCAACGAGGCGTTCACCGTCGACGGGAAGAACTACGAGACCTCGGCTGACCTCACCGGGCAGGCGAACCACATCGGCGCGACGATCGAGGCCGACCTCATCAAGCAGAAGGCGCCGACTATCAACGGCGGGTACCCCGCGGTCAACAAGGCCGGCGGCAAGTTCGGTAAGTACGACCGGCGCATGTACGACGAGCTCTGCTCCGACAACCCGATAGACATGACCCGCTACCAGGTCCTGAACTGCTTCAGCGGACGCGTGGGGCTGATCAACTCGGGAGGGGGCTCTGGGGAGAACGACCTGCGCGACGTCGTCCGCCTGGCGGTCATCAACAAGCGCGCCGGGGGCATGGGCCTCATCAGCGGCCGCAAGACCTTTCAGAAGCCGATGGCGGAGGGCATCAAGCTCTTCGAGGCGATACAAAGCGTCTACGCCTGCGACGAGGTCACCATAGCCTGAAAAGTGGACGGGGTCGTTCACTTTCCACTTTTTCATAACACTTTTTAGATTGCGCCAGCAGGGTCTCACCCCTGTGACTCGGCGCGGTGCCTGGGCCGGGGTCTCAGTTTCCGACGACCGCGGGCGTGCCGGCCCCTGGCGGGGCGTAGTTGATCTGGATATGCGAGTGATTGCCCTCTTCGCGTGTATACGGGTTCGGGCCGCTGAAGAAGTACGGCACGAGGTCGCGCACGAGGCCGATGGGCGTCTTGCCCGCTTCGACCCGCTGCCCCGCGGCGACGAGGAGTTGCGACATGTGCAGGCACTCCATCTGGTAGTCGGCGTGCCCGTCTATGACTATCTTCACCATGAGGTCGGGATACTGTCCGTACAACTGGTACGCCTTCGCGACGACCACAGTTCCGTTGACCGGTGAATAGACCGTGGCACCGGTCTTCGAGTGTACGTCACAGGCCGTCGTCGAGTACGTACCTCTGCTGCGGGTACTCTCTATGTAGTAGGCCGGATCGTTTCCGTCCGTGGGGGTGATACCGGGAGCCAGGCGCGTGGGGTTGTCGTCCTGCATCAGGCGGCCGTAAGGCTGCATCGCAGGGCAGTTCGAGCCGTCGTTGCCCGCCTCGTGGAACTGCGGCCCCAGAGAATCTTCGTACTTTATCGGGCTCTTGATGTCGATGCCATTCCACTTCGCGATGGTGAACGGCTCGGTGCCACCCTTCGGTGTATATGAGAAATAGGTCGGGCGCTCGGCGATGATGTCCTTCGTCCCGGACACCTTGATCCACGGGTTGCGGATGTTGGCGGCCGCCGCACTGACGTCGAAGGTCGTGCGGCTGTGCGGCGCCATGGTCAGCTCTTTGCTGTTGTAGTCCCCTTCGTAGCCGTACAGTTCGAAGACGACCTTGTTCTCGGCGTTGCCGGGGTTCGAGACGCACAACCACGACTCGAAGCCCTTTCCGACCCCCGCCGTCGGGAAGTACCATGTCCGCTCGCCGGCTGTCGCTCCGACGACGTCGTGTCCGCCTTCCCACGCGCCGTGGTAGCAGAAGTACATCGGCCTCTCGCACAGCACGGGCTCACCTGTCGTCACGTCAACCGATACGTCTTTCTCCGGCCCTACCTCCGCGTTGACGAACAATGTCGTCCTCGAGTGGGCTGCGAGCGGATAGTCGCGCATGACGGGGTCGCCTCCGGGGAACAGGTACTGCACGCTGGCGGTCGTGGCGGTCTCGCCCGGATTCATGATGGTGAGCCACTCCTCGAAGCCCTTGCGCGTAGAGCCCTCGGCAAAGTGCCACTCGCTCGAAAGCTCGGAAGAGCCGCTCGACGAATGACCGCCCCTCCAGGCCCCCTTGTAATCGAAGTACATCGGCCGCTCGGCGATGATGGGCCCGGTCGCGCCCACCTTGATGGAGGCGTCCTGGCCGGCACCGAGCGCGGCGTTCACGTCCACGGTCTTGCGGCTGCCCGCCGCAAGGGTCAGCCCCTGGTGGCGCGTCTCGCCGCCGGCCAGCATGTATGCCAGGTCGACTGCCACCTCATGCGTTGCCGGGTTCTGCAGGCACAGCCACTCCTGGAAGCCCGCCCGCGTGGTACCCTCGGCGAAGAACCATGTCGCCCTGGGTGCCTCGACCCCGCGCACCGCGCTGCCGCCGGTCCAGATGGTCTTGTAGTTGAAGTAGATCTGGCGCTCGGCGATTATGCCGACAGACGCCTTGATGGAGACGGAGACGTCCTTGTCCGGGCCTACGACATCGTTCACGCAGATGGACTGTCCGGCCCATGGCTCCATGTTGACGGTCTGTGTTTTTGGCTCGCCCGAAGAGAATACATACTGGATCGTCACGTTGCTGACGTCCGCGCCCGGGTTCCTGAGCAGGAGGTACTCCTCGAAGCCGTTGCGGGTCGTTCCCTCGGCGAAGTACGCGGTGCCGCCGGGCTCCGAGGCGCCAAGCGCGTCGTGCCCCCCGTCCCACGCGTAAGGCGCGGCATAGGCTCCGGAGGCCGTAAAGATTATCATTGCGATGACGCATGCGATGACCAGCGGCAGGGTCAGTCGGCGCGCGGCCGTCCTGTCTTTGCCCAGCATTGCGTGCGATCCGGGATTCATCATGTAAATATAGTACCAGAACACAGGGCGCGGACTGCAAACAAGGCAAGTTATGAGAGTGCTGCTGATAAGTGAGAACCGTTGCAGGGACAACGTCGTGCCATGGCCGATAGGCGTGGCGTACGTGGCCTCGGCCGTGCGAGCTCGCGGCCATGACGTCGCGGGCCTGGACCTGATGTTCAGCGGGGAGGCGGCCGCCGACGTGCGCGCCGCGGTCAGGAGCTTCGAGCCCGACTGCGTGGGAGTGTCCATCCGCAACATCGACAACCAGGACATGCATTCCAACGAGTTCTTCCTCCCGGCGGCGAAAGATGTCGTGGACGTCCTCAAGTCCGAGACCGACGCGCCTGTTGTGCTGGGCGGCGCCGGCTTCACGATCTTCCCGCTCGAGTGCCTCGAGTACTTCGACCTGGAAACCGGCGTGGTGGGCGAGGGCGAGGAGTCGTTCGTCAATTATCTCGAGGCGCTCGAGTCCGGAGCGGACGCGACCGGCGTCCCCGGGCTCGCGGTGCGCGCGAACGGCGTCGCAAGGGTCAACCCGGCTGCGGCGCCAGTGGACTACGCGACGACCCCTCCCCCGGACCGCGACGCTTTCGACGTCTCGCGCTATGACTGGAAGCCCGGACAGGGGCCACCCTTCGCCACGAACCTCCAGTCGCGCCGCGGCTGTCACCTGCGGTGCATCTACTGCAGCAGCCCGACGGTGGAAGGCCACACGCTTCGCTTTCGCGACCCCGCCTCCGTCGCCGACGAGATGGAGGTGCTCGAGAAGGAGCGCGGCCTCTCCACGGTGATCTTCGTGGACTCGAACTTCAACTATCCCGCCGACTACGCGAGGGAGCTCTGTCTCCGCATCGCCCGTAAGCGGCTGTCCATCAGGTGGTCCTGCACCGCGAACCCGCACTGGTTCGATGACTCGCTGTTCCCTTTGATGCGTGAGGCCGGCTGCTTCGCCATCTCTCTCGGCAACGAGAGCGGCTCTCAGACGACCCTCGAGTCCCTGCGCAAGGACTTCACGAAAGGCGATATCCGCCGGACAGCCCGTGCGATAAGAGAACGGGGGATGCAGATCTACTGCTTCCTCCTCTTCGGCGGGCCGGGGGAGACGCGCGCGACCGTTGAAGAGAGCGTGGCGCTCATGGACGAGCTGGAGCCGGAAGCGGTCGTGGTAACGGTCGGGATAAGGATCTTCCCCGGGTGCGAGCTCCAGTCGATCGCGGAGGAAGCCGGGGTCATCTCGAAGGGTCAGAACCTCTTGCACCCGGTCTTCTACCTCGAGCCCGAAGTAGAGCCGTGGCTTTACGAGTGGACGAAGGAAGCGTGCGCCTCGAGAAAGGGTTGGTCCCTGTGACCTGCGCCGGCGTCCCGGACCCTCGCGTCACTGCGTCTTAACGTCGCCGAGCAGCCAGAGGTTGTCCGGCGACCAGCCGTTCACCGGCCGCCCCATGATCTTCCAGCCGTTGCCGTTGTTACTGAGCTCGACAACAGAGACCATCGGCGCGCCGTTCGCATCGACCAGCGTCAGCTTCTTCACCGGCCCGCCCGCCTTTGGCGTGACATCGACCTCGACGCCCTCGATCTCGACCACGGCGGTGGCTTTGTCCTTCTTGAGGACTGTGACCTGTGGGCCCTTGACCGCGTAGGAGTTGGCGCTGAGAGCCGCATGTATAGCCGCCCTGTCCGGGGCTGTCGGCAGGAAGCCTGGCTCGAAGAGACTGAACAGTCCTTCCGCGTCGCCTGACTTGATGTAGTCGTAATATTTCGAGACGGTCGCCTCGGGCTTGGAGGGGGCGCCTCCGCTTTGCGGCATGAAGAAGTAGAGGAGGGCGCCGATGACCGCGACGGCTACCACCACGCCGGCTACGATCCAGATGATCTTTGGGTCAAGTGGCGGTCTGCCAGGCTTCAGCGCCGACGGTTGCTTTCTCCTGGCCGCCTCGGACGTGACTCTCTTTCGAACATCCGATGAATCGAACTCCTCGGTGAGGAAGAAACCGTCGTACTCATTCCCACAGGCCTCGCAGACTTTGCTGCTGAGCGGAAGGGTCTCGCCACAGATGGGGCACTGCATCCCGCCATCCTTTCTTCGTGGTACCGCTGGGCTTGATTCTATAACTGATTGACGCGCTTTGGCACTACAAGGGGTCAGAACCGTGTGGTTGCGCTATTTCGTGTTTAATGGGCGTTGCTTTGATATAGACTTTATCCGTATCTGAAGCCGAGTACCGGGGAGAAGGCAATGAGAATCACCGATGCGGAAGCCTATATCGAGAGCCTTCGCGGCCTCGACCGTTGCGTCTACGTGCTGGGCGAGCGCTGCGAGAACACCGTCGACAACCCTCTCATCAGGCCGTCGGCGAACGCCGTGGCGGAATCTTACGAGGTGGGCGACGAGCCGGAGGCAGAGGGGCTCCTTTTCACCAGGTCACACCTTACCGGCAAACCGATCAGCCGCTTCACTCACATCCACCGCGGGACGGACGACCTCGTGGACAAGGTCCTCATGCAGCGCATGCTGGGCCGCCGCACGGCAACGTGCTTCCAGCGGTGCGTCGGCATGGACGGGTTCAACGCCCTCTACTCCGTTACCTACGAGTGCGACGAGGCCCACGGAACCTCCTACCACAACAGGTTCAAGGATTACCTCGCCTGGGTGCAGGACGAGAACGTCGTGGTAGAAGGAGCGATGACCGACGTCAAGGGCGACCGCGGCCTGCGGCCGGGCGACCAGCCCGACCCCGACATGTTCTTGCGCGTCGTGGACAGGACCCCCGAGGGCATCGTGGTACGTGGCGCCAAAGCCCACCAGACAGGCGCCCTCAACTCTCACGAGATCCTCGTGATGCCGACAACGGCGATGCGCGAAGGCGAGGAGGATTTTGCCGTCTCGTTCGCGGTCCCGGCGGACACGAAGGGGATAACGTACGTCCTCGGGCGCCAGGCGTCCGATACGCGCAAGACGGAGGGCAGCCCGCTCGACGTGGGCAACCCCGGCTACGGCAGCCAGGAGGCGCTGGTCATCTTCGAGGACGTCTTCGTCCCCAACGAGCGCGTGTTCATGTGCGGCGAGACCGACCAGAGCGGCAAGGTGGTCGAGCGGTTCGCCTCCTTCCACAGGCAGAGCTACGGCGGGTGCAAGGTCGGAGTGGGCGATGTGCTCATCGGCGCGACGCAGCTCGCGGCCGAGTACCAGGGCGCCAGCAAGGCGAGCCACGTGCGCGACAAGATCACCGAGATGATCCACCTTAACGAGACGCTGTTCTGCTGCGGCATCGCCTGCAGCACGCGCGGGTGCGCGACGGCCGCCGGCAACTACGAGGTCGACCCGCTGCTCGCGAACATATGCAAGCTCAACGTCACGCGCTTCCCGTTCGAGATAGCGCGGCTGGCGCAGGACATCGGCGGCGGCCTCATCGTGACCATGCCGTCCCAGAAAGACTTCGACAACCCACAGATCGCGCCGTACCTCGAGAAGTACCTCAAGGGCGTCGAGGGCGTGCCGACCATTGACCGCATCAAAGTCCTCAAGTTTATAGAGAACATGACGGTAGGTTGCGGAGCCGCGGCTTACCTTACGGAGAGCATCCACGGCGCCGGGTCACCCCAGGCCCAGCGCATCATGATCTCCCGCCTTGCTGACATCAAAGAGAAGGTAGGGCTGGCAAAACGGATAACGGGGATCGAGAACTGACCGGCAAGCCCGGCTGGACAAAAAGACCGTGCTGCTGATCATTGCTCGCGGTAAGGGGCATTCGACCTAAAGCTATCCCCCGGCAGTCCAACACCTCTGAGCGAGGCTAACCACCCGATGAAGCCAGTCCGACGATCCCCAGTATCAGGGCCACGAAAGCGGCGCCCACGAACATCCATAGCCCGACCCCCGGCGAACCGCCCGGCATCTTCGAGAAGACCATCGCGACGTCGACGGCGGCGACCCCGGTGGCCACCAGCGCGAAGATGAATACGATGACCCCTCCGATCCTGCGCCGGAAAAACATCACGATGCTGAAGACCATGATGAGGAGCCCGAGCAGCAGGGAGAAGAACCCCGTGAAGAAGACGACCCCGTTGCCGGTGAGGACGATCACCAGGTTGCTGCCACCGATCGCGCCGCTGGCGCCACGCAGGTAGTCCCAACCGGTAGCTGTAACCGACGAGCCGAACGCGCTCGCCGACACCCACGCAAGAAATGTCGATCCTATCATCACTCCACCCATGATGAGCGAGATCAATCCGAGGACGGTGGAGCCCCTCTTTCCAGTCGCAACCGGCGCGTATGGCTGAGCGTACTGGGGCGCTCCCGGCACAGCGGGCTGGTACGGCTGGCCCGGCTGAGCGTACTGTCCGGGCTGCTGCTGGGCGTAAGGACCCTGGCCGTACGCCGGCTGCTGGTAAGTGCCCGGTGCAGGCGCCGTCTGAGCCGCGGGCATCTGAATCGTCGGCTGGACATACTGTTCGGGGACCGGCGGCGCGACCTGCGGTTGTTGCTGCGGCGGCTGTGATCCCTGGGGCTGAGAGTATTCGTTTCCCGGCGCGCCCTGGTCCGCCGACGGGGCGGGCGGCGGCGGCTGTGCTTCCTGCTGCATTCCGGGCGGTGGCGGCGGGGGCTCAGGCTGGCCTGTCGCGCCGGCCTGCCGGGAAGTCTGCTGCGTCGCCGTCGGCGCCCCGCACTTTGAGCAGAACTGGTTCTGGTCGTCCGTCTCCTGGCCGCAACTCGGGCAGATCATCGAGCACCCCCTGTTCGTCAAGCGGTCCGCGCGTCGCGCTATATGACCGCTCCGATAGAGTTCGTCCCTCCCGTCCTGTTCGACCAGTATACAGACCTCTCACAGATAACGGGATGGCTCGCTGTAACCTTTGTGGAAACGCTCCAGTTCGCCGGGACCGTGTCAGTCACATTGATGGAGGTCCTCGCGTGCGCCTTCAGCGTTACTTTCGGACCCTGCACTTCTCCTGTGGGAGTCATGAAGACGACGTCCACGGCGGTGTCGACGTCACCGGGGTTCTGTATGAGGACCCAGGTCTCGAAGCCGGCTGCCGTCGAGCCCTCGGCCATGTACCACGTCGGGCTTGGGCTGGTGACACCGACGGAATCGTGCCCCTCGATCCTGTTGTTCCAGTACACCGCCCGCTCGGCGATGACCGGGTGGTCCGCGGTTACCTTCGTCGAGACGTTGTATTGGGCGGGCACCATCTTGCCGACGTCAACGCTGACGCGCGAGTTCGCCTAGACTTTCACGACCGGCCCGGGTATCGCTCCCGCCGGCGTCATGAACGTGAGGGTGGCGTTCGCGTCCGAACCCCCGGGGTTTTGTATTGCTATCCATGTCTCGAAGCCCCCGTCGGTCGACCCCTCGGCGAGGTACCAGGTGCTTGACGCCGAGGTGACACCTATCGAGTCGTGATCGCGAGAGCTGTAATGGCGCGGTACTTGCGCATTGTCGATGCCTCCATCTCAGGTATCATGCGTCGGCGCCGAGGTGCGCCGTGGTTGCGGGAACCGGGCTCGCCGGGCGGTCTGCCGGTGCTAGTCGATTTTCAGCTTGCCGGCGAGGTCGGCAGCCTTGGTCTCGATCTCGTTCAACTGGTCGTAGATCCTGGAGATCTGCTGGCTTATCTGCTCGGTCTCGTTCTTGACCAGGGTCTCATCGATCGGCAGGCTGTTCAGCGCCTGGTCCACGACCTTCGTGTTGTAGATATCCGCTCCCTGCTTCACAAGAAGCGTCTGCCTGTCGATGAGGTCGTAGGCCTGTATGAGGTAGTTCGCGTACTTCTTGAAGTCGGCGGCGTCCCCGAGGTCCAGGACCTTCTTGTACTCGGCCGCGGCGGCCTTGGCGGCGGCATTCCTCGCCGAGTAGAGAGCGACTATGTCCGTGAAGTACTTCTTCAGGGCGGCAGCCGACTCAGGTGTGATGTTCTGGATGAGGGCGTCGAACTGCGAAAGCTCCTGCCCCTTCTGCTGTATCTTCTGATCGGCCTGCGCGATCTTGGCGCCTTTGTCTTTCGCGCTGTTGATGAGCTGGCGGGCCTTCGCCTGGTCGCTGCCGCATCCCGCGACGAACCCGAGGGTCAAGACTGCCGCAAGGACGACTGCGCCTGCGAGGAACAAACGGGTATTCTTTCTCAAATCCATCCTTTCACGGGCTCAAGACCAGAATAACCACCGCGTTCATTCTATTACAAGAGTATTAGTCGGTGGTCGCGGGGCAAGTGTTCCGGATCGCGCGCGCCGGACCGCAAAAGAAAAAGCCGGGCGGGCGGTGTCCTGACTTCCCCGTTTTCCTCGCGCCTCAGGAGAAACAACCGGCGCGGGCTGGTGCGCCCTCTACGCCTTCAGCAAATCGAGCCTTTTTACTCTTGATTTTTCGGTTTTTGTTCGGTTATCATAGAGCCGACGGACAACCAGGGAACGAACATGGAAGAGACGCTCACAAGAAAGCAGGTGCGGGTGCTGGAGATAATCCGCGACTTCCGCGCCGGCTCGGGATACTCCCCCACCTTGCGCGAGATCGCGGCAGAGCTCGGGGTGTCCTCGGTGGCCACGGTCGCCGGTCACATCGACTCGCTCGAGGCCGCCGGCCTCGTGAGAAAGCGCCGCGACCGGGCGCGTTCGGTCCTCCTGACCTCCAGGGGCCGCGCCATCCTCGACCGCCGCTCCGAGAGGCCGGCCGCCCTGCAGCGCGGGGTGATGATCCCGCTGCTGGGCACCATCGCGGCGGGCGAGCCGATCGAGGCC
>Ga0209745_1001426_pt1 | contig 14251 bp, 8 predicted proteins | sample BarGraNGADG00312_FD_184495 | JGI IMG/M metagenome (GOLD analysis project Ga0209745, IMG submission 184495) | Arctic peat soil microbial communities from Barrow, Alaska - Barrow Graham LP Ref core NGADG0004-312 (SPAdes) (version 2) | ecosystem: Environmental > Terrestrial > Soil > Wetlands > Peat ... | reverse complement strand
AGACGCTCGGCGAGCATGGCCGGAACGACGCCCATCGAGCCGTCCGTGGACGCCATACCGGTCAGGATCAGATCCGGGCTGCCGATCTTCTTCACGGCCTCGGCCAGGATGAGCGAGGTCGCCGCGGCGTCGGACCCGTGGATCGCCTCGTCGCTGACGTGCACACCCGCGTGGGCGCCCATCTGCAAGGACTTCTTGATGGCATCGGCGGCCTTGGCCGGGCCGACGGTCAGGACGGTGACGGTGTTCTCCGCGACTCCCCCATCGGCAGCCTCGGCGAGCTTGAGACCCGCCTCGATCGCGTACTCGTCGAGCTCGGAGAGCAGACCCTCGACGCCCAGCCGGTCGGTGGTGTTGTCCGATGCGTTGAAGGTGAGCTCGGACTGGGCGTCGGGCACGTACTTGACACACACGACGATGTTCATCGCTGGCTCATTCTCATCATCGCTGGCTCGTCCTCTTCCGTAGGAGATGTGACTTCCGGTTCCGGGTCATCTTGGCAGCCCGTACCGCAGGAACGAAACGCTCAGGGGGCGTGATGCCCGACACCCCGCCCGCGTGCGGGCGGCAGACCGACCTAGCGGCCCTCGAACTGCGCCTTGCCCGCCGCATGCTCCACGAACGCAGCCATGCCGATGTCTCGGTCACGGGTCGCAAAGATGCCGACGAACTGCATCCGCTCGATCTCCAGGCCAGTATCGAGATCGACGTCGAGGCCACGGTCGATGGCCTCCTTGGCAGCGCGGATGGCGTACGCCGGACCGCCCACGTAGCGCTCGACGCGTCGGCGCGCCGCTGCATAGACCTCGTCCGGTGCGACGACCTCATCCACCAGACCCATCGCCAAGGCCTCCTCGGCCGGGACGAAGCGCCCGGTGAAGATCATGTCCTTGGCCCGGGCCGGACCGATCAACCGCGACAGTCGCTGGGTTCCACCGGCGCCCGGGATAAGGCCGAGCAGCACCTCGGGCTGGGCGAGCTTGGCGTTGTCGGCAGCAACCCGGAAGTCGCAGGCCAGACTGAGCTCACAACCCGCGCCGAGCGCATAGCCGGTGATGGCGGCCACGGTGGGCTTGGGGATCCGGGCGATCGCGACGAACGCGGCCTGCAACGCCACGGAACGGTCGACCATGTCCGTGTAGGACATGGGTTGCATCTCCTTGACATCAGCGCCTGCCGCGAACACCTTCTCGCCGCCGTAGATGATGACCGCGAAGACGTCCTTCCGCACGGTGGCCTCGTTGGCTGCGGCGGCGAGCCCATCCTGGACCTCGAAGTTGAGCGCGTTCATGGGAGGACGGTCCAGACGGATCGTCGCGATGCCTCCCTCGACCTCGAACCGGACGAGCTCGCTCATGACTGCTCCGTCCCGGCGGCCTCGTCCTGCGTCCGGCCCATGATCGTCTCGTGCCACATGTGGACCGCGGACAGCACCAGCTGGGTCGTCACGGCGAGCAGCCCCTTCACGTCAGTGTCCGGGCCGATGACGTGCTCGCCGGTCACGACGAGGGTCTCGTTCGCGATGCCCACCTTGACCACGTTGAGACTCAGGGTCAGCTGATTACAGGCCATCAGCTGGGACAAGGCGTCCTGCGGCACGTCGGCGCCGATCTGCCACTGCCCGAAGACTCGCATGATGGTGAATTCACCTTCCGTGCAGCGCACGAACAGCTGTTGGTCCTGCACCGTGAAAGCCACATCGCCGTCGTCGTCGATGTTGGGCCCGAAGCCCTCGTCGATCAGGGCGTCGAGCACACGTCCGCGAAGGGGATGCTCGCTGGGCGGGGGCGGAAAGCTTGGCAGCGAAGTCGGATCGGTCATGTGCCTAACGTAACGACTGCCTACGCTTGTTGCCATGTGCCCCTCCCGCGATCTACCGCCCCCGCACGGGGCCACCGTGACACCCGAGGGCGTTGACTTCGCCGTCTTTGCCGGACACGCCGACAAGGTCGAGATCTGCCTCTTTGAGGTCGGCGATGCGACGGGGGCCAGCGAGCACCGGATCAACTTGCCCGGGCACACTCACGGGACATGGTTCGGCTCCGTTCCCGGGCTCCGCGCCGGACAGAGGTACGGAGTGCGCGCGCTCGGCCCGTGGCTGCCAGCAGAGGGCCTGCGGTACAACGCCGACAAGCTGCTTCTGGACCCCTGCGCCCGTGCGATCGAAGGTCAGGTGACCTGGCGCCCAGAGGTGTTCGGCCATGTCGTGGATGCGCAGCTTCGCGGCGACCCGGACTACAGGGACCGACGCAACAGCGCGGCATACGTGCCCAAGGCGGTGGTCGTTGACAACCGCTTCGACTGGGGTGACGATTCGCGACCGCAGATCCCGTGGGCTGAGACCGTTATCTACGAGACGCACATCCGCAACCTCACCAAACACCATCCTGACGTCCCCGAGTGGCTGCGCGGGACCTATGCGGGGATGGCGCACCCCGCAACCATCGCCCACCTTCAGGCTCTGGGCGTGACCTCGGTCGAGCTCATGCCGGTCCATGCCTTCAGCCACGAGCCCGCGCTGGTGCAGCGAGGACTCCAGAATCATTGGGGCTACAACACGCTGGGATTCTCAGCACCCCAAGCGGCATATGCCGCCTCGAGCGACCCCCAAGGCGGTCTCGACGAGTTCAAGGGCATGGTCAAGCTGCTCCATGCTGCGGGCATCGAGGTCATCCTCGACGTCGTCTACAACCACACCTGCGAGCAGGACCAGACCGGAGCGACCCTGTCGTTGCGGGGGCTGGACAACCGCGTCTACTACCGCCTGGACGCCCGCGGACGTGACATCGACGTCACGGGATGCGGCAACACCCTCGACCTGCGCCATCCGATGGTCGTTCTGCTGGTCCTGGACTCCCTGCGCTACTGGGTTGGGGAATGCCACGTCGACGGCTTCCGGTTCGACCTCGCGGTGGCGCTCGGACGAGGTCGCGACGACGCCTACGACCCGGACCATCCGTTCCTTGTGGCGCTGCGCACAGACCCGGTTCTCTCGCGGGTCAAGCTGATCGCCGAACCGTGGGACCTGGGCGTACACGGTTGGCGCACAGGCCAGTTCCCACCTCCGTTCGCCGAGTGGAACGACCACTTCCGTGACGCGGTACGCACGTTCTGGCTGCCGGATGTCGAGCGTTCGGCTCACCAACAGCCGGGCAACGGGGTGCGCGAGCTGGCGACTCGACTTGCCGGCTCCCAGGATCTGTTCGGCGCCCATGACCGGGGGCCGCTGGCGTCGATCAACTACGTGGCCGCGCACGACGGCTACACGCTGGCCGACACGACCACCTACGCCTACCAGGACAGCGACACCAATGGTGAGGGCGATCGGGACGGCCATCACGACGAGCAGTTCCGCAGTCACAGGGTGGAGGGGCCTGGCGTCAACACGCTGCAGCTGGCAGCGCGGAGACGCTCGATCCGAAACATGTTGGCCACCGAGCTGCTCGCCACCGGCGTGCCGATGATCAACGCCGGAGACGAGTTCGGCCGTACTCAGCAGGGCAACAGCAACGCCTACTACCAAGACAACCCCGTGTCGTGGTTCGACTGGGATCTCGAGCCCTGGCAGAGCGAGCTACTGGCGACGACGCGCTTCCTGACCAAGCTCAGAGCGACCAATCCTGTTCTGCGACAACGGACCTTCTTCACCGGGCACGTGCCCTACCGTGACGGCATGGCAGACCTGCAGTGGCTCGCAGCCGACGGTCGCCCGATGCAGGACGGCACCTGGGACGACCCACACACCCGGACACTCACGATGTTGCTCGACGGCTCAAAAGTCGACGGAGAGTCGTTCTTGATCGTCTTCCATGGCGGGGCTCTGGACGCCGAAGTCACCCTGCCGGCGCGAGCCGACGGCGGGGCGTACCGCACGGTCTGGGACAGTGCCTGGGATCTGCCTCTGGAGCCATCGGACACAGATCCATCGGACACCGTGAACGCGGGGCCGGTCATCGTCACCGCGGCTTCGATTCGGGTCTACAGCCTGGTTCCATAAGGACCGATGGCGCGGAGCCCGTTGCCAGGCAACGGGTTCCGCGCCATCAGACTGTGTCGTCCAACCCTGCGATCAGGCGTTGGCGACCAAACCCATCTCCGCCCCGCTCGCCATGCCGGCATGCTTCGGAAGGACCCTGACTGTGTAGCCGAAGACACCGGTGCGGGTCAGCACGAGGTCGCCCTCGAAGCGGTGCCGACCAGCCTCATAGGTCTCCACGAAGCCCAACGGCACCGTCTCGATATCTCTCAAGATGTCGGTCTCCGAGGCGCGACCGTGCACCACCTGCACGTCGACCTCGTCAGGTTCCAGGTCACCCAAGGACACGAACGCACGCACATGAAGGGTGTCGCCGACCTGCGGAGAGTCCGAAACACCTGAGGGCTCAACGTGATCAACCCCAACACCGGGCCACCCGGCCCTGACCTTGGCCTTGTATGCGGCGAGGTCTCGCGCCCCTTCCCATTTGCCTCCGTCCAGAGACCGGCTCGCACGTGCCGCTGGACCGTAGAGCTCAATGGCGTATTCCTGAACCTGGCGGGACGCCAATACCTTGGGGCCCAGCGTGGAGAGGGTGTGCTTCATCATTGACAGCCAGCGTTGGGGCAGCCCGTCACCATCGACGCCGTAGAACCGCGGTGCTACGGAACCTTCGATGAGGTCATAGAGCGCGGTCGCCTCAAGGTCATCGCGGCGGTCCGGGTCCTCCACACCGTCAGCGGTCGGGATGGCCCAGCCGTTCTCACCGTCGTACCACTCGTCCCACCAGCCGTCGAGGATCGAGAGGTTGAGCCCGCCGTTGAGAGCGGACTTCATGCCGGACGTGCCGCACGCCTCGAACGGACGCAGCGGGTTGTTCAGCCAGACGTCACAGCCCGGGTAGAGGTACTGCGCCATCTCGATGTCGTAGTTCGGCAGGAACACGATCCGGTGACGCACAGCGGGATCGTCCGCGAACTTCACCATCTGCTGGATGAGCCTCTTGCCGGTCTCGTCGGCCGGGTGGCTCTTGCCCGCAATGACAAGCTGCACAGGACGATCAGGGTCCAGCAGGATCTTCTTCAGCCGCACCGGGTCGCGCAAGATGAGGGTGAGCCGCTTGTAGGTCGGGACCCGGCGGGCGAAACCGATGGTCAGCACGTCGGGAGAAAGGATGTCATCGATCCAGCCGAGCTCGGCCGGGCTGGCGCCCCGCGTGAGCCAACTCGACTTCATCCGGCGACGGGCCTCGACGACGAGCTGCTCGCGCATGTCCCGCTTGGTTGCCCAGATCTCGGCTTCAGGGATGTCGTTGGCACCCGCCCACGCATTTTCTTCGTCGACTGCGGCAGCCCCCATGTGCTTGGTTGCGAGCTCAAAGACCCTGCGGTCGACCCAGGTCGGGGCGTGAACACCATTGGTGATACTGGTGATCGGGATCTCGGTGTCGTCAAATCCTGGCCAGAGACCCTCGAACATGTGACGGCTGACGACGCCATGCAGCTTGGAGACCCCGTTCGCCCGCTGAGCCAGGCGCAGCCCCATGACCGCCATGTTGAACAACCCGGCCTGGCCGCCGGGGAAGTCCTCGGCGCCGAGGGCCAGCAGCCGCTCGACGGGCAAGCCGGGGATGGCGTTGTCGCCACCGAAATACAGCCGAATCTGGTCGGCGCCGAAACGGTCGATGCCCGCCGGGACGGGCGTGTGCGTCGTGAAGACCGTGCCCGCGCGGACCGCCTCGAGAACGTCGTCGAAGCTCATGGCGTGCTCGTTGCACAGCTCGCGCATCCGCTCGATACCCAGAAAACCGGCGTGGCCTTCATTGGTGTGGAAGACGTCCGGAGCTGGTGCGCCGGTCAGCCGAGACCACAGGCGCACGGCGCGGACGCCGCCGATGCCGAGCAGCATCTCCTGCTGAAGCCGCAGCTCGCCGGTGCCACCATAGAGCCGGTCGGTGACTCCGCGCGCCGCGTCGTCATTGTCTTGAACGTCGGAGTCCAGCAGCAGCAAGGGAACCCGGCCGACCTGGGCCTTCCACACGCGCGCGCGGAGCACCCTGCCGCCGGGGAGGTCGATCGTGATGATGCACGGCGTTCCATCGGATTCGCGCAGCAGCGAAAGAGGCAGACCATCGGGGTCGAGGACCGGGTAGGTCTCCTGCTGCCAGCCGTCGAACTTGAGCGACTGCTGGAAGTAGCCGGTCTTGTAGAACAGGCCAACGCCGACGACGGGCAGACCCAGGTCGGAGGCCGTCTTGAGGTGGTCCCCGGCCAGGATGCCCAGACCGCCGGAGTACTGGGGCAGCGCCTCTGTGATGCCGTACTCGGGGCTGAAGTAGGCGATCGCCGCCGGAGCGCCACCCTCGACCTCGGCAGCCCAGGCCTGGTACCACCGGGGCTCGCTCAGGTAGGTCGCGAGATTCTGGATCGCCCCGTGCACCTTGGCCACGAAGATCTCATTGGAGGCAAGGCCCTGGAGCTCGCCGGCCGACAGCGCGGAAAGCATGGCGGTGGGGTCCTTGCCGACCGTGACCCAGCGCTTCGGGTCGATCTCGGAGAACAGGTCCTGCGTGGGGGAGTGCCAGGACCAGCGCAAATTGCTGGCGAGCTCTCCCAGCGCGCTGATCGACTCGGGCAGGACGGTGCGGACGCTGAAGCGACGGATAGCCTTCACGATCAAGAATCATAGGCGACGTTTCGACGATTCCCTGCAACTTCTTGCAAGGTCTTGCAACGTCTTGCAGAGACGGACATCCCACCGAGGCGACGAGCAGAACCCACGATGCCGGGGACGCGCGGTGACAGGGAACGAGTACCGTCAAGTGCGTGACAGCGAGCCCCCTGCCCCCTGCTACTCCCCCATCTGCCGCGCCGAACCGTGAGGCCCCACGCACTCTCGGCCGCATTCCGGTCTTCCAGGTCGCACCCTGTATCGAGCACGGCGCGTTCCCTGCCAAGTCGGTGGTGGGCGAGCCTTTCGACGTGACCGCCACGGTCTTTCGCGAAGGGCACGACGCGGTCAACGCGACGGTGGTCCTGACCGATCCTGACGGCGGCGAGCGGCACGTACCGATGACCCTCGTCATTCCCGGTCTCGACCACTGGTCCGCCACCATCAGTGCGGACCGGACCGGGCTGTGGTCCTACCGGGTGGAGGGCTGGGCGGATCTGTACGGCACCTGGGTCCACGACGCGAGCATCAAGGTCGCCGCCGGCGTGGACACCGAGCTGATGCTCCTGGAGGGCGCGCTGCTCCTGGAGCGCGCGCTCAAGGAGGTAGCCCGCACACCCGCCCAGGCCAAGCCGCTCACCGATGCCATGGTCGCGCTGCGGGACGCCACCCGGCCTGCTCAGGCACGTCTGCAGCCGGGGCTCTCCCCCATCGTCCGTGAGGAGATGGCACGCCGTCCGTTGCGTGAGCACGTGAGCCCCAGCGCGGCATACAGGTGGCTGGTCGAACGCGAGCGTGCCCTGTATGGCGCGTGGTACGAGATCTTCCCCCGCTCCGAAGGAGCGACCCAGGATCCCGTCACCGGGGTTTGGACCTCCGGGACGTTGGTGACCGCGGCCCGGCGCCTCACGGCCATCGCGGACATGGGATTCGACGTGGTCTATCTGACCCCCGTCCACCCGATCGGCATGGTCAACCGCAAGGCGCCGAACAACACGCCGAACCCCGGACTGCTGGACCCCGGCTCGCCGTATGCGATCGGCTCGGTCGATGGTGGCCACGACGCCATCGCGCCCGAGCTGGGGACCTTCGCCGACTTCGACTCCTTTGTCGCAGAGGCGAATCGGCTCGGTCTCGAAGTCGCCCTCGACCTTGCGCTGCAGTGTGCGCCGGACCACCCCTGGGTCAGCAGCCATCCGGAGTGGTTCACCACGCGGGCCGACGGGACGATCGCCTATGCGGAGAACCCGCCCAAGAAGTACCAGGACATCTATCCGGTCAACTTCGACAACGACCCGTCCGGCATCTACGCCGAGGTCCGGCGGGTGGTCCAGGTCTGGATCGACCACGGCGTGACGATCTTCCGGGTCGACAACCCGCACACCAAGCCCCTTGAGTTCTGGCAGTGGCTTATCGCCGATGTCGCAACCGTGGCGCCGGACATTATCTGGTTGGCCGAGGCGTTCACGAGGCCAGCGATGATGCATGCGCTGGGCAAGGTGGGCTTCCAGCAGTCGTACACCTATTACACGTGGCGCAACCTCAAGTGGGAGCTCGAGGAGTACATCACCGAGCTCACCGGCGAGGCTGCGACCTATATGCGTCCGTCGTTCTGGCCGACCACCCACGACATCCTCCCGCCCTACCTGCAGTACGGCGGGCCCACGGCGTGGAAGCTTCGCGCGGCGCTGGCCGCAACCATGGTGCCGACGTACGGGATCTACGCCGGGTACGAGCTTGTGGAGCATGTCGCACGCCCCGGCGTCGAGGAACAGATCGACAACGAGAAGTACCAGCTCAAGGACCGCCACTGGTCCGACTACGAGGATGGGGGACCCAAAGCGGGGCAGTCGCTTGCGCCATACCTCAAGACCCTCAACGAGATCCGCCGGGCGCACCCTTGCCTGCACTGGTTGCGAAACCTGCACCTGCACCACGTGGACGACGAGAACGTCATGGCGTTCTCGAAGCGCCGCAGCATCGACGGCAGGGACGACGTCATCCTCGTGGTCGCCAACCTCGACCCCCACGCGACGCGAGAGACCACCGTCCACCTGGACATGCCGGCACTCGGCCTCGGACAAGGCGATACCTTCATCGCGCACGACCTCGTCACGGGCGCGAAATGGCAATGGGGACAAACCAACTTCGTCCGTCTCGGCCCCGAGGGCGAGCCCGTCCACATCATCCACATCCGGAGGTTCTGATGCAGGAGCTCAACGAGTTCCTGCCGTCGTGGATGGTGCGGCAACGCTGGTATGCCGGAAAGGGCCGCGTCCCGGTGTTGCAGCGTGTCGGCGGTGTGCGGTTCCAGGACCCGGCGGGAGACGTGGACATCGACGTCCATCTGCTGCGCGACGGGTCCGGTCATAGTCCGACGATCTACCAGGTCCCCTTGACCTGTCGAAGCGCCCGGCTCGCGGGGGCTGACCACGCGCTGGTGGCGACCGTAGAACTCAGCAGCTTGGACACTCGATACGTGTATGACGCGCCGCACGACCCCGTCTTCGCCGCCGCGCTGCTGCGGCTCATGCTGGACGAACAACATGTGGGCGTGGCCCGCGGCCATCGGGTTGCGACCGATAGCCCCGGCGAGTTCCTCGCCTCACACATCCTGGAGGGCGAGCAGTCCAACACGTCCATCGTCTTCGATCTGGTCGACGCTTTCGGGGCTCCCACGAACCCGTTGATCTGCAAGCTGTTTCGCGTATTGCACCACGGCGACAACCCCGACGTCGTGGTGCGGTCGGCGCTTGCCGCTGCAGGGTCAACGCGGGTGCCCCGCTCGATCGGCCACGTCGTCGGGGAGTGGCCGGACACCAGCGCTCCGGACGGCACGGCCCGAGGTCATCTGGCATTCGCCCAGGAGTTTCTCCCGGGGGTCGAGGACGCCTGGCGTGTGGCTCTCTCAGCGGTGGCCTCAGGTGCGGACTTCACTGATCGGGCACGCAGCCTTGGCCAGACGACGGCGGAGGTTCACGCGACCCTGGCGCAGACCATGACCACCGTCACTGCGACTGACGAAGACATCGCTGCCCTGACCCGGAGCATGCGTGCCAGACACGCCTCGGCCGTGTCCGAGGTGCCTGCCCTCGCTGCCTACGACTCAATGGTCCACGCGTCCATCGAGCAGGTATCGTCCGCCAAATGGCCTGAACTGCAACGGATCCATGGCGACTACCACCTTGGGCAGGTGTTGGACGTTCCTCACCGCGGATGGGTTCTGGTCGACTTCGAGGGCGAGCCGCTCCGGCCCCTGGCTGAGCGCACACGGCCCGATCTGGCCCTGCGCGACGTCGCGGGGATGCTGCGGTCGTTCGACTACGTGGCCGGCTCCTGGGAGCAGACGCATCCTGGTCAGTCAGCGGCGGAGTGGGCAGACCGAGCACGGACCGCCTTCCTGGAGGGCTACGCCCAGGAGGCGGGACGGGATCCGCGCGAGGATGCCGAGCTGCTCAACGCGCTCGAGCTGGACAAGGCTCTCTACGAGGTGGTCTACGAGGCCAGGAACCGCCCTACGTGGCTCACCATTCCGACAACCGCCATAGCCCGACTGTTCGCCACAAGAAGGAGCGATCTGCGACTGTGACCAAGACACGCGATTCCCAGGCTCCATCCCCGCCACCATCTGCGAAGCCCATCAGCCGCAGTGAGCTCGACCGGCTGATCGGCGGAACACACCACAACCCGCACGAGATCCTGGGGCCCCACCCACACAGCGGCGGAGTGACGGTGCGCACGCTCAAACCGTTGGCCGAGAGCGTCGTGGCCGAGAGTGCCGATGGCTCGCTCACCCAGCTCCGCCATGAGTTCGAGGGCGTCTGGGTCGGTGTCCTGCCGACCGCAGAGGTGCCGGACTACCGGATCCGGGTGACGTACGACGATGGGATCGTTCACATCTACGACGACCCCTACCGGTTCCTGCCGACGTTGGGCGAGGTCGACCTGCACCTCGTCGGTGAGGGCCGCCACGAAGAGCTCTGGAATGTTCTGGGTGCACACGTGCGCGAGTACGACGGACCGATGGGTCCCGTTCGCGGCACCTCGTTCGCTGTGTGGGCGCCGAACGCGCGCGCTGTTCGAATCGTCGGTGACTTCAACAGATGGGACGGCTCTGTCCACCCCATGCGCTCGCTGGGCTCCACCGGCGTCTGGGAGCTCTTCGTCCCGGGCGTGGCAGAGGGCAACCGGTACAAGTTCGAGATTCTCGGCTCCGACGGCTCACGACGGACCAAGGCGGACCCGATGGCCCGCGCCACCGAGAAGCCTCCGGCGACCGCCTCCATGGTGACGTCCTCGGCATACGCGTGGCAGGACAGTGACTGGATGACCACACGGTCGGCGACCAACCCGCACAACGGGCCCATGAGCGTCTACGAGGTCCACCTCGGGTCCTGGCGGCAGGGCCAGAGCTACCGCGACCTCGCCGAGAACCTCGTCAACTACGTCAAGGATCTCGGGTTCACCCACATCGAGCTCATGCCGGTGATGGAACACCCCTACGGTCCGTCCTGGGGCTATCAGGTCACCAGCTACTACGCACCGACGTCACGTTTCGGCTCCCCCGATGACTTCCGGTACCTCGTGGACACCCTTCACCGCAACGGGATCGGCGTCCTGCTCGACTGGGTTCCGGCCCACTTTCCCAAAGACGCCTTTGCCCTTGCCCGCTTTGACGGCCAGGCGTTGTACGAGCATCCCGACACACGACGCGGCAACCATCCTGACTGGGGCACGCTCGTCTTCGACTTCGGACGTCCGCAGGTGCGCAACTTCCTGGTGGCCAACGCCGTCTACTGGCTCGAGGAGTTCCACATCGATGGCTTGAGGGTTGATGCCGTCGCCTCGATGCTCTACCTCGACTACTCGCGCGAGCCTGGCGAGTGGGTTCCCAACATCTACGGCGGCCGCGAGAACCTCGAAGCCGTGCAGCTGCTGCAGGAGACCAACGCGACCGTCTACAAGCGCGTCCCGGGAGCAATCACGATCGCCGAAGAGTCGACCTCGTGGCCGGGCGTCACCCGCCCAACGCACCTGGGCGGCTTGGGCTTCGGGCTCAAGTGGAACATGGGCTGGATGCACGACTCGCTGGGCTACATGGGCAACGAGCCGGTGCATCGGCAGTACCACCACCACCAGGTCACCTTCTCGATGATGTACGCCTGGAGTGAGAACTTCGTGCTACCGGTCAGCCACGACGAGGTCGTCCACGGCAAGGGCTCGCTGCTGCGCAAGATGCCTGGTGACAGATGGCAACAGCTGGCCAACGTGCGGGCCTATCTCGCCTACATGTGGTCCCACCCCGGCAAGCACCTGGTGTTCATGGGTGCGGAGTTCGCCCAGGAGTCGGAATGGGCCGATGGGCGCAGCCTGGACTGGTGGCTGTTGGACCAGCCGGCGCACGTCGGGGTCCACGCAATGGTCAAGGAGCTCAACAGGGCCTACCGCTCGCACCCCGCGATGTGGCAGCTGGACAGCGTCGCCGAGGGCTTCCAATGGATCGACGCCAACGACGCGCCCGGCAATACGTTCTCGTTCCTACGTTTTGGGTCTGCGGGTCCTGACGGCGCGCGGCCGACGCTGGCGAGCATCACCAACTTCAGCGGCGGACCGCACTACGCCTACCGCCTCGGCCTGCCCCATGCCGGGCAGTGGAACGAGATCCTGAACACCGACGCCGAAACCTACGGTGGATCCGGGGTCGGCAACCTCGGGTCAGTCGTGGCCGAAGAGGTGCCGTGGCATGGCCAGCCGTATTCCGCGTTGCTCACCTTGCCACCGCTGGGCGCGGTCTGGCTCGAACCAGACAACGGCGTGAAATGAACGACCCTCGCGCCGGACAGCTGGCGTCACCGTCGGACCTCGTCGATGTCGCCCACCTCGTGACGGCGTACTACACGAACCCCCCGGACCCCTCGGATCCCGACCAGCGCGTGGCCTTCGGCACCTCCGGGCACAGGGGTAGCAGCCTGCGGAACGCGTTCAACGAGGCGCACATCCTGGCGACCACCCAGGCGATCTGCGACTACCGCAAGGCACGGGGCTACAGCGGCCCACTGTTCCTGGGGCGTGACACCCACGGGCTCTCCGAACCGGCCTGGGTGTCCGCGCTCGAGGTCCTCGTGGCCAACGACGTGACCGTGCTCGTCGATGATCGGGATGGCTACACCCCCACGCCGGCGGTGTCACATGCGATCCTTCGGGCGAACCACGGCAAGTCGCTCGATGGACCCGGCTTGGCCGACGGCATCGTGGTCACCCCGTCGCACAACCCGCCCAGCGATGGCGGATTCAAGTACAACCCACCCAACGGCGGGCCAGCGGATACGGACGCCACGAAGGTGATCGCGGATGCTGCCAACGCCCATATCGAGTCCGGCCTGGCGAGCGTGCAGCGCATCCCCTTTGCACGCGCACGCGCCGCCGCGACGGCCTACGACTTCCTTGGCACCTATGTCGATGATCTGCCCAATGTCGTTGACATTGCTCGTATCCGGGAGGCCGGCGTTCGTATCGGTGCCGACCCCCTCGGCGGAGCCAGCGTCGCCTACTGGGCTGAGATTGCCGATCGGCACCGGCTCGACCTCACCGTCGTGAACCCGCTGGTCGACCCGACCTGGCGCTTCATGACCCTGGACTGGGACGGGAAGATCAGGATGGACTGCTCGTCGCCGTTCGCCATGGCCTCGCTGATCTCGCGCCGGTCCGAGTACGACATCGCCACGGGCAACGACGCCGACTCCGATCGCCATGGCATCGTCACCCCGGACGCGGGGCTGATGAACCCGAACCACTATCTCGCAGTGGCGATCCAGTACCTCTATGGCGGAGGTCGGCCGGGGTGGCCGCAGGCAGCCGCCATCGGCAAGACCCTGGTCTCGTCGTCGATGATTGACCGAGTGGCCGCGGCAATCGGGCGAACGCTGACCGAGGTACCGGTGGGCTTCAAGTGGTTCGTGCCAGGGTTGCTCGACGGCTCGATCGCCTTCGGCGGTGAGGAGTCCGCTGGCGCGTCGTTCCTGCGCTTTGACGGCTCGGTATGGACCACCGACAAGGACGGGATCATCCTGGCTCTGTTGGCATCGGAGATCCTGGCCACTACGGGCAAGACCCCCAGCCAGCACTATGCCGAGCTCACCACGCGGTACGGCGACCCGGCATACGCGCGCATGGATGCGCCGGCGACACGTCAGCAGAAAGCCAGGCTCGGAACGCTCTCGCCTTCAGACGTCGAGGCCGACTCCCTTGCAGGAGAGCCGATTACAGCCCGCCTGACAACGGCGCCAGGCAACGGCGCCAAGATCGGCGGACTCAAGGTGACGACGAAGAGCGCTTGGTTCGCTGCCCGGCCCTCCGGCACGGAGGATGTCTACAAGATCTACGCCGAGTCCTTCAAGGGACCCGGGCACCTCGCACAGGTCCAGGCCGAAGCGCAGGAGCTCGTCTCCGCCGCACTCGGCACCTGACCTTGTTCAACTCTCACTACTGACCCCAACCCGGAGTCGTCAGGCGGCGAGCTCGTGGTGGTTGACCGGGTGGGTGGCGTACTGGCGGTGGTGGGGGTCGGTCCAGGTGCAGACGCCGTCGGGGGTCATGGTCAGGGTC
>Ga0209745_1001423_pt1 | contig 14279 bp, 11 predicted proteins | sample BarGraNGADG00312_FD_184495 | JGI IMG/M metagenome (GOLD analysis project Ga0209745, IMG submission 184495) | Arctic peat soil microbial communities from Barrow, Alaska - Barrow Graham LP Ref core NGADG0004-312 (SPAdes) (version 2) | ecosystem: Environmental > Terrestrial > Soil > Wetlands > Peat... | reverse complement strand
TCCTAAGCGCTGGAGTTCCAAGTACAGCAGCTTCAGAAGTCATTGTCTGACTATCTCCGATAAAAAGCCTGGCATAACTCAATAATGAATGTATCTTGTCAGGTGGAATATTCAGTTGATAATCCTTTAACTCAGGTTCAATATCTCTCTCAGTAGTAATTAAAATTGATCCAAAAGGCTTCAGTTTCCTGATCAGTTCAAGTTTCTGTGCCAGAGAGATTCCTCTGATTCCTTTATCATGATGAGCTTTAAAAGCATTAAACCTCATAACGAAAAAAGTATCACTCTCTTTAAGTCCGGCAAGAGCAAGTACACTTCTATCCGGCTGGAAAATGTCAGGATGAAGATAAGTGAGCTCATGGTAGCCAGGATAGAAGACCGTGTTTTTGCGTCGTCGTCTCCCCTTCAGTGAGTCGGGAGAAAAAAGAAGGGTGGCAAAAGGGTGTGCAAATGCTGTAAATAACGGTTCTGCACTGTCATCATCATCATCCAGTATTATTGATGTAAACCTTTTAAAAAGAGACATATGGGGCAATACAATTGAAGATCCAATTCCAATATCTATATTTTGCTGCCTGATGATTTTAGATACCCTGAAATCATAGATAATCAGATTGATCATCTTAGAGAATAATGAATCATTCTTACTGCCTATTTCAAGATACTTAATGCCATATAGATCAAGGAGATTCTTAGCAGAATCAATGTTTCTTACAGTTACCCAAACTTCTGATCCCCTATTCTTCATTTCCCTGATCAGGTTCCTATATAGATGAACATGGGCGGGGTGTCCTATATCAACCAGTACCTTCACTTCCTGTAGTGTGTTTTTAACTTCATATAGTATTTTGCAGGATAATAGACAAGTGGCCTGTTGATAAAAAGATACCTGCCGTAATTTACTGTAACACCTCCGAATTTCATTTTATAATCCCTGATCCCATATCTTTCTGCCGGATGGCCTGCTCCCCCAAAATCAAAAACTTTAAACCCATGCTCATTACCCCACTTTATTATTGACCACGGTAAAATATCATTAGGGTATTTATCATTGTAATCCGATCTGCTTCCGGCAAACCAGTCGTATATCACATCATTATAAATTAATACATACCTGAAGCCTATAATGTTCTCGTTATGCCTGGCAAGAAATAGCTTAAGCCGATTCTTTTCACATAATACATTAAAGGCTTCATCAAAGAATGCTAAAGAAGGCAATGGAAGTCCTGCTTTTCGATAGACAGAGGACAATATTGAATAACAGGTATTTAGGGTTTCCATGTCGGGTTTTTCAGGTGTCATAATTTCCACACCCCGTCTTATTGCCCTGTTTATCTGTTTCCTCCTTGTTGGATGAAGCTCACTCTTAAGTATTTCGACACTCTTCGTCAGGTCTACTAATATATTAAGATGCTCTTCATAAACGAAACCGCACTGTAGAAATACTTCATATAAATTGTCAGTAGGATTGAGGTTGCGGACCTGACAATAGGTAACTTCTGCTGAAACCTTTCTTTTTAATTCGCTGATCAAAGCAACAGCACATAATTCTTCACCTTGTTTGACGAGGGGACCCCCAGTAACAATAGCTCTTGATGATAATTTTCTTCGTAACCATTTTCCTTCACTAATAATATGAGCCACCAGTACTCCTGCTACCTTGCCACTTTCATCAATTGAAAAAAAGGTCACGGGTTGATATTCTTCAGTGGCTTCATAAAATCTCACAATATCCGGCGACTGAAATATATTGCCATCAGGATGTTCCAGTATAAAAGCCTCCCAATCAGCCTCATCGATCATGGACCTATCATCAATTATCTTATAACCGTTATCTTTATTTTGTAAAGCCCTTTGCATCAAAGTCACTGCGTCATCTTGTATTTGTGCAAGATCATATCGTATACAGAAATTATTTCTTTAGAAATGCTTTCAGAATCCATTTTTAATTCCTTTATCCTCTCCCTGCCTTTAGTTCTTCCTTTTGTCTTCGAAAATGTTATTGCCTCTCTGAGTTTTTGAGCTATATCTGAGGCATCCTGAGAAGCGAGGTAAGCACCTTCTATAGATTCTGAGACTAGCCTGACATCACCGACATCTGTAGATACAATTGGAGTGCCGCACGCCATGGCTTCCTTTATAACATTCGGGGAGCCTTCCCAAAGTGATGTGAGAAGCACCACATCAGATGCACTGTAAAACCATGGCAGATCAATATTTGGAATATTAAATATCGGAGTTAATACAACATCTTTCTCATTCAGTATCTTAACAGCATTAATAGCCAGGCTAAAGTTTTTTTCAGGTCTGTCCGGATCAGCAATGAACAAAATATTTGTCTTACTGCCGTCAAGGGATGTTTTACTCAGCGCTTCTTTTCTATCGTAGGCCAAAAAAACCGTAAGATCAACTCCATTAGGGATGACAACAGCATTCTTCAATCTTAGTTTATCTTTCATTTCCCGGGTTTTAACGATAGTGCCACCCCAGAAAAATTTTGCAAATACCCTTGTTAAGACCCTGAGTATTATGCCATGATACGCTTCACTTCCCATAAGAGAAACGATCAAAGGCCTTGCCCCGGAAAAATAAGCCAAAAAACCACTCAAAGAATAATGAGCATGTACTATTTCTGGAGGATTTCTTTTAAGCCTTCTGTGTAATACGGGAAGAGCTGACAAATATCCCCGTAAACCGCCTCCTCCGGTGTAAAAAAAATCCAGGTCTATTCCCTGTTTTTGCAAGGCAATACCCTGGTTTTTTACAACATCCTTGAGACAACCTGTTTTATTTCCCGAACTGACAAAAAGAACTTTCACAGTATCAGATTATTTCTTCTAAGGTAAGACGATATACTTGCAGCATACTCTTCTTCAAGCAGTGATAATTCTTCCTTAATTAGCCACCTTCCGTCCTCTTTTGTAAAGTAAAACTGAGAATGTTCAATTGTATATGTCCCGAAATAAACAAACTGCAATTCAAAAATATAAAAGCAGTTCCCGTCAAAGCCAACATCAGCCGAAAGTTGCGGAACATTAAAGTATTTGACAATGCTCTCAGTTAAATCAAGAAGTCCATCAGGAAGTTCTCTGGGGAAAGACAATAATCCGCTGCCACTCGCCCTGAAGTCATTTTTCCTGGTTTTTCTTAACAAAGGATAATATTTATCCCCAAATACAAGAACCTTCCAGTCATTTTCCAGTCCAGGTATAAATTCCTGGATCACCAGCTTTTTCCTGTGCTGTGATTCCATGATAAAGCCTTTATGAATAAATTCCCTCAGCCAATCTTTTATCCAGTCTTTATAATTCATAGATTTGCTGATTCTCAATGCCTTATGATGCAATTCCTCACGTGATCTCGCCAGGTATACCTCCCTGCTCTTATAGCCCTCCGGTTTTTTAACCACAACCGGAAACTTCATTAAACCATCGGATTTTACCAGATCTTCTATGCACCCATAACAGTTTGACTTCAGATTGTCCCCTACCGCTTTACCCCATTCTTTTCTGAGAAGCTCAACGAGTACTTTGTTATTATGTGCCCGCAGAAACCTATATGCCGGTACAATAACCGCGCTTCTGCATTCAAGAGAAAGGACCACATCCTCAATGAATGATTTATAGTGATGATTCCTGTCTTCAGACGAAGTGTACAGGAAGATCCGGTTCTTAATCTGTCCGTCGATGTTTTGCACTTCGGAAGCCTTGACAAAAATCGCTTCGAACCCATAAGCAAGAAACTTATCCTTCAACAACTCCTTATTCATCCCGCTGCGATAGGGTAAAGCGGTATATTTAGTGCCGAACCGCCCCTGATAATCCGTAATCAAATGGATCTCAACCATTGAATTCTATATCTCAAAATCAATCATGAAAGAGCGCCTGTGAGTCAGGCAAAAAGATATCACTTCCTCTGTAAATTCCTTAAAGAGGGGGCCCCCTGTCATCTGGAAGAAGTTAATCTCATTGTTCACATTATTTACCTCAATTACAAGGCACTGGCTCTCCTTGTCCAGGCAGAGATCAAGCCCCAGAAGGCGTGCATATGGAAACCTTGAAGCAATGGCAATCGCAGTACGCTTTATAAGCTCAATGCCGGGCAGTTTAGTGCCTTTGATCAGAGGTACGGAGTTTACCTCATTGTAAGTGTTTCCATATTTATCAACAGCAATACCGGTTATAGTCCCTTCATCAGAAAGGCCACAGGCAAAACCGCCTGATGCCTGATTGTCGGTAATACTGCCTCTCCTGCCCACTCTCAGCAGTGAATGGAGTATATGAATGCTGTTATCTGCACATGATCTGTAAGTAAGAATTCTAACCGTGTTCAGAGATGTATTGTTGAAATTTTCATAAAAAGGGTGCTGAGCAATTACCTCCTGCACAACAAAATTCCTGCTGTATTTCTTCAGTAATTCAGCCTGATTGAATTCTCCCCCCGTTTCGGAAATAAATCTATCATCCTGCACCGTAATTAAAGAAACTCCTTTCCCTCCACCTGAATCAGTCGCCGGTTTTATAATGAACCTGCCTGCTGTTTTCAATAAATATTCAATTGTGTCACTGTCAATGGGTTGTAATTTGTTATCGTAAAATTCACCGCCGGTATTGTGTAGTATCGATGCAGGTCTTCTGAAATCCTTCAAAATGACAGAATAGAAGTTTTTGTCCGTATAGGCTTTGGCGTAACTTTTATCATTGAGGCAGGGCTCAACGACCGTGTAATAATGGCTCTCAGGCACAAACCTGTAATCCCAGATGCCGGATGTGTTACCGTAAATCCTCAACCAAGCAGAATTGACCTTATGTCCAAAAACTTTCCAGAATTTCAGGTGTCGTGACAGGATCTCCGGAGCAGGGGAGACCAGCGGCTTTTTTTTAAGCTGAAAGGAAGTTATTGAGTTTATTTTCTTTTCCAGTAATCTCCTTTTATTAGAATCATAAAAAAATGAAATCAGTTTTTTTGCGATTATGTCTGTAATCATTCAGGGCCTGTTTTGAAGTTTATAAAATCTGCATATAAATTCATTTAATGCTACAATACCCCAACCGAGATTTTTGTTGCTCCCGAGCCTGTCAAAATCTATTTTGTCTTCCAGCGCCGACAAAGGGGGAGACAAATTTATACTTACTGCTACAGTTGCCGATCTTTTTGGTCTTCTCCTTCTGACCATTCCGTATGCTTTGTAGAGAATTGGCCTCGGTGTATTTCCTGCTATACGTGAAAGGACAAGGGATTTGATCGGTTCGCCCTCCAGAACCGTATAACCGTAATTTGTCATTAGCGAGGCAAGCTTCCTGTCCGCATTTCTTATCAGGTCAATCTCAAAAGCAAATGACTCACCGAGAAAAGGGATATAACTGTAAGCAGGATATGAAATATGGTACTCGGTAAAAGGTGCAAAATAAAACTGCTGTTGATTAAGAACATTCACACGTGTCATGCGGTTCGACGGAATCCAGACTTCATTCTGAATGCGCTTTATTTCATGAAATCCTATGCTTTCTCTGTTTATAGATGTTAAACGGTTTATTTTATTCTTGATCCCGTCATGTATGGTTTGCTTCAACATCCTGTCAGTAAAAACATTACTGCACTGTCTGAACATCCAGTCATAATAGACGAAATCATCAAATCTGATTTTTCTTAATATCCTTTCAGAATTCCTGTACTGTTCGCCTCCGCAGCCGTGAAATCCGACATAATGACCAGCAGAAATTCTTTCGGAATATTCCGGCAAATTGAATTCTTCCATCCAGTTATTCTGTGATCTCACCTGACCGTCAAAAAAATAATATGATATGTCAGTCATTTCATTCTCCGGGGGTTTTTCAAAAGATGATTTTTCAAAAGAAATAAACCTGGTCCCTGCTTCTTCTGCCAGCAATTTTGCGTTCTTATATTCTGTTGAAGCGGGCCTCCAGAATGAATTTGTAATCAGATCCTGCAGATGTTTTCTGGCATGAACAAGAAGTAATCTTGCATCAAATCCTCCCGTCAGTCCCAGGTGTGGTTTGAACTGCCCGGAAATCTTCGCCGCTGATTTGAAATAGGTCTCAAGCCTGCTGTTTGCATCCCGAATTGCATAATCCTTATCAGGTACGCTGACGGTCAGATAAGGTATAAGTAGTGCAAAACGTATACCCGGGAAATCCTGATCAAGGCCTGATAGGCTGATTTTGTCTATCCGTTCTATTTCCGCTACATAAGTATCAGGAGAAATAAGGTTGCCCGTAGTCAGGCTTTCTATTATAGCACTCATGTTAAGTGAATATCTTTTACATGCTCCTGAGATAATTGCCAGGAAATCAGTTGAAAGCATTCTGGCTTCCTTGTCACAGTAAACATTCTTCAGTACTGCAGCATCAGTATATACTGAGAGTTTATTATTGTCAGCGCAGAAGAAAATGAAGACATAGTTACCATAAAGCTGATCCGAATCTAATTCATTTTTAAGAAAGTCTTCAAGCAGCAACTTCAGGCTTTCCCTGTATCCTGATTGCCTGTAAAAAAAAGATCCGCAAGCATAAATTGCATTCCCATTGAGATACAGATAATTATCTACATCAAGCAGCTGCTTTCTATACAAATAAAGTCGGTAATCCCCGATTTCTGATACATGTGGGGAACCGAAGCCTTTTTTTACATAAACCTCCTCCACTGCGGAAAGGTCCACCGGACTGTCCTTATGATATAGGAAAAACGCTCCCACCGGTTTTGATTTTTTTATTTCGGGCTCTTAATTCCGTATGGTACATTCTTAATAATGCCCCAATATATAGAAAGAGTGATGATTTCAGCGTTATCAGATTGAGGCTGCCATTAAACATCAATGCAATATTTATTACACTCAGGGCAAATATCATCGATTTGGTCTGATTGAGAAATGCCCCCTGTTCTTTTAAATAAAACCTTGAATGATAAACCAATGCTCCACATATATAGAGATATAACAGCAATCCGGTAATACCCGACCCGTAAAGTAATTTTGCGAAATCAGTATGGTACATCCTCCTCACAATCTGCTTCTGCTGTATGTGCTCAGCAAATATATTATGACCAATGCCGAACAGACTCGCCAGCGGATCAGTGAAGGTAGCTGTCGATCTGGCAAGCCTAACTACTTCGAGATAACGGCTCTCTGTTTTATAAAAGTCAGGTTCAAATCTACCTTCCTCCTGTCGAAATTCAAATCGTTTTTTCAGGGTACCCCCGTAAAAAACGCTTGCTGCAACAATTATCAATCCTGCCGCAGCAATGTATGAGAGATACCGGAATTTCTTCCTTGTAGTAAGGACGAAGGCAACCAAACCCACAAAAGGGATCATGATAGCCGTTCTTCTCATATTAAGAAGAATGAAAATGAAAAGCACGATTGCAGCTATATATGTTGTTATCCTGAGGGTCTTATTCCTTAAGCTGCCGATAAGCATCGGCAGAAGAGCAATGCAAACAGATCCCGTATATAACCCGGCGCTGCCAAGTAATCCTACTTTCTGCTCCCCTTCTGCATAATTGAATTGCCTCCCAATATCGAATATATATCCAATAGCAGTCAGGATTACTGAAACATAGATTACTATTATAAACTGCCAGTTAAGACGGTTAAGCTTGGCGATGTTATTAATCAAATAATATCCGGCAGGAATCATCATCATTGAAAGTAATACCTGCGAATAACCTTTTAATGAATACAGAATCTCTTTCGATGTAAGTGATAGAATTCCGATATAACCAAGAAAAATAAACAGGATAATTTTTAACGGAAACCTGAATTTAAAATACTTATAGATAAAAATTAAATAAATTGCAATAACCCCGCCACGATAGTAAGTCGCGACCGAACCTGGACCAAGATAATAGAAACTAACATCAAGCAAGACATGAAAAAGCGGAATGTAGAACACAAATTCCGCTTTTTTAACGATCAATATAATCAAGTAAGCTGTATAAACAGCAAATATGACGAAGTTCATCTGTCTTGATGTGATTTTTGGTCCCTATTGTTTTCAGAACCTTTCATCCGAGAACTCTTTCTCAAACTCCTCCAAAAATTCCCAATTGGATTTCAGCATCTCTTCAGAACCGGTAAAATCAGTATTTTTTTCTGCATTCAGGGTGAATAGTTTTATTCCGCTCAGTTCTTTCAGCCTGACTTTAAAAATATAAAATACCGCCCGGGCAAGACTTTCACTGTCAGGTTTGAAAGTAGCCTGGCCTTCATTCATCTTATCAAGAAGCTTAAAATACTCTTCTTGTGTTGCGGGAGTAAGAACAAATGGTTTGTTTCTGAAAAACGGTTTGCCTGCAACAACGCATACTTTGTTTGAATAAGCAATCTCCAGGCCTATTGTACTGGAATAAATAAGTCCGTATTCCATCCCGTCAATCAGGTCATAAGCATTCGCCTTTTCATCCGAATCAATTAATATTATATTTTTGGTTTTGATTTTTGATTTCAGCCTTTCCCCCATGAACTCCTTGGTGCCGGTCCTCATCTTGACTTCAGCTGGATGTACCCGTATTACCAAATTAATCCCGGTCTTAGTCTTCTCCCAGTAGCTGATTAATGAAACCAGCCACTCCTCCATATCGGTGAAAATAGTGTGTTTGCCTATGACAGCCGTATCAAAATTCAAATTTGTAAAAGCACACACATATTTTCCGTAATGATTTTGCCCGGCCTTATTTCCTGTCCTGTTCAAAACAGCATACTTATGCTTTCCAACCCTTAGCTCAGCGAAAAACCTGTCAACCTCCACGTTTTGATTTTCAGACAGAAAATGGAAATCATAATAATCCTTCATCTCCATCTCCCAGTCAAGAAGCATAACTTCGTTATTCTTTTTATATATGATAGTATTCTCTCCCATATATGTTTCATATGTCATAAAAGGCACGGATTTCTGACGGCAAACATACCTTACGGTTGCTTCAAGACCCAACGTACCGTTGTGTATCACAGCTCTTCGTATGTTTTTCCTGCTGGTAAAAAGTTCATTAAAAGCCAGTGCTGTTATAAGAGTCGATTTAAGGAATTTCTTATAGTTTCCAGTAAACGACGCATCACTGTCCGGCGAACCTTTCAGATAAAACCTGAGCACTGATTTGTATGCAAGCTCGCCAAGCGGGAGGTCTTCATTGATGTAATCCCTGCATTCTTCATAGCTCCGGAGTTTGTCTATTTCAGAAAAAGCACCTTTAATCCTGTTGTACGAATACCGGGATATCAGGTCGTTCATAAAGATAATATCCGCACCTGTCTCTGATATAATCTCCTTATACCCATTCCAGCATTCATAACAAAAGAACGGATTTAACTTTCGGGAACGGATAATGTTCTCTTTTTGGCAAATAGGAAGCGAAGCGTTGCATACAACTATTGTCGGATTATAACCCTTTGCTGAATAATATTTGGCTAAAAGCAGAATAAAAAGCGTGAAATTGCTATTGGCTCCAAAAAAGGCAGGAAAAATGATGGTCCCTCTTTCATCATTCGGTGTCCCGGTAAAATCATTCCGAAACAATGAACAGTATTGCCTGTATTGCAGGAATGCATTTAAACTTTTCTTCATCCCCAATAACCTGATAGCTTTCTCAAGAGGAGAGTGCAGATATTTGATAAGCCCCGTTTTGTCAAACAGGACGATCAGCGGATAAAAAAATATCTTGAATAACTGGACCTTCATCAGGAACTTCCTGTTCTTATTCTTACTCATTGTAAAGGAACTTTATTGCTGATCCTGATTTATTATTTTTTCTATTACCTTGGTGACTTTAAGGGAAGACTGAAGGTTTGGAAGGGATTTGTTGTCACCATGATATGTATGATTGACAAAAGCTTCAGATTGTTTTAAAAATCCGGGTTTAAACTTGCCCGCATATTCATAATACTCTTTTACGATCTTCGGATTATACATTCTTAATGGTTGGCCCGAAGTGGGTTCTGACACAGAGAAGCCCTTATATACTGTGAGTTTTTCCAGAGGTCTGAGTTCAAACATATATTCATCATCGGTGTAGATCCTTAAGGATGAGTTTACCGGAGAATTAAAAACAGAGGACATATAAACAGGAATGCCATCGTGGGTTTCAAACAATGCTGTAAAACCTGGTGTGCTTTTACCGTGATCGCTGAATCTTTGTAAATATTTGCGGTTCCTGAGATCATCGTTAAGCAGATACATCAGGAGATCAACCATGTGGCTTGAATTCTGTATTGTCCTGTACCTGACCATTTTTGAATCTGAGAGATTTACACTTTCAGGTATCAGCATCTCAGCTGCTAAAATTGACCGGCAAATGAGTTCATTTTTAAGTTCGTCCACAACATCATAAAACCTCCTGTTATATCCGATCTGAATTCTGTCGATCTCTTCCGGAAAGGTGGTTATCGCATCAGAAATCTTTGTAGAACTCAATGCAACAGGCTTTTCGAAAAATACAGGAATACCTTTGACCATTACCGGTATCAGCATCTGGTCAATACTTTCCCAGTCAGCTAATACCCAAACGGCATCAGGTTTTACTTTCTCAATCATTAATTCCCAATCTGAATAAATAGAAGGAATACTGTACTTGGCCTGAAATGCTTTTGCATTTTCCGTATTGCTTCTGTAGGCGGCGGCAACGATTTTAACGCCAAGATGCAGAAGGACATCAGCATGAAAATGTGCTATCTTTCCGCAGCCTATTAATCCGGCTTTCATATTACGTAATATTCAGATTTCTGTTACCCGTTTTCTCCATATAGTCGAATACGATACTGTGAGAAAGATATGCTTCCTCAAGATCAACTAGCTCTCCAGTAAGGTTTATATTGCCGTTAAGATAATTCTTGATTACCCTTGTAAGGTATTGGCTCGCATATACATATTCAGCTTCTCTTGTCTCAATGGTCTTATTGTCCTTTTTATTAAGGATTGTCATAACACGCTGATCTTCATATACTGAGACTACCTTGTCCTCCTGCATTATTTCAATGGTTCTGATTCCACCATGTTCAGTATTAATGAATCTTCCTGTTCCCCTTTTTTCTGATCTTATTATCACCTCACCATACATATCGTAAAAACCTTTTCTCTTTTGCTCATATTTACCCAAATAACTGTATGCCTCAAGCAATGGCTGACTGATATTGAACAACCACAGAAAAAGGTCTATGTAGTGGATACCAACACATGCTATTCCCATGGCAGGTAACATTGAGGTCACTTCAAAAGGCTGATCCGGTCTGACCATGTCTTTCAATACCTTACAGAATGGCTGAAAACGGAGAGTGTAGTGTGTATAGGCCTGAATTTTTGATTCTTTACATAACCTCATAACAGTCAGGAAATCCTCCCTGTTCTGGGTAACAGGCTTTTCAATAATCATTGATTCCGGCTTTTCCCTGGTTATTGGCAATACAAGTTTCAACCTGTCCTGAGCTGTGGTCGAAACTATGACAAGAGATTGATCGTCAATATCATTAAAAATCTCATCAGGACTGTTTCTTTTAATCAGTCTTGATAATGTTAGGTTATTATTCTTTAGGAATAAGTCAACACTGTTCAACGCGTCAGGATTCTGATCATAACAGAAACACTTGAAATCACCATCGTCTGACAGGATGGCCTGCAGATATCTTTTACCCAGGTTTCCGGTACCTATAACAATTATTTTCTTCATTAAAACCTTTCAATTAATGTTTTACGCTGCATGGGATCCTGCTCGGAAATCAAAGGGTCAGTATAGTAGGAATCGTCTATATAATGTGAAGTGGAAACCTCCTCAATAATTGCTCCTGAATTTGTATAAAAGGAATGCAGCACCCCGCGTTCAATTACCTGTATGTCACCTTTTCTCATTATTCTTTCAATTCCATTAATATAAATGATAAGCTCCCCGTTCAGCAAATGAAACGTCTCCTCTTTTTTCATATGTTTCTGTTCCGGATGATGCTGGCCAGGAAATACGATTATGATCTTTTTACAATACTCCCGGTTAACGATATTGATCAGAATGCTTCCGAAATTGTCAAACCGGTCAATGCCGTAATGATGTGATAACTCAACCTTATAGTCATTCCCGATAATTATCTTATTCTCCTCAAGGAGCCCCTTTGCCTTATGAATAATTTGCCTAATCTTATGATACGTATCGGGTTCCCATATTTCAAAAACAGCTTCGTTTTCCTTATAGTTTTTTGATGCAGTATATCTGGCTCTGACCTTGCCAAACTCCCCTGAGGTCAATTGCCCTTGAGCAATCGGGAAAGCAAAAAATACATCCTCGGGTTTTATCTGCTGACCCTTATTAATTGCATTACGTGCAAACACTCCTCTTTTTAGAAGGAAGAGTGCATCCCTCTCGTCATTGTCCGGGACCTTTTCGGGAATGCCGGCAATAACTTTGGCATAAAGCGCTGCTTTTACCCAGGTATCGGCCTGCTTTGGTGTGAGTGAATAACTGTTAAGCAGTATCGTATCCGTTGGTATGCCCACATGTCTTTCAAAGACTCTTGCCCCTATGGTTACAGCTGCCCTGATTATTTCAGTATTATCAGGTTCTTCGTGTCCCGAATAACCTATGGTAGCCCCCGGGTACCTCTCTGACATCGCTTTAATTATGCTGAGATTGACTTTATCCGGGGGTGCGGGGTAGATGCTCAGACAATGAAGCAATGCAACCTGGCTTAACCTGTGTGTTAGATAAGAATAAAGATTATCTATTTCATGTATCATAAGTCCGCCGGTTGAAGCGACAACCGGTTTGCCTGCCTTCACTATTTTGCTGACGAGAGGCCAGTCGTCGGCACATGAGCTGGCTATTTTTATGACTTCTATATCATGAGCCATAATCAGATCTACGGAATCTTCATCAAACGGAGTACATACCGTTAGCATCCCTTCGTCTTTAATTGCTTTTACAAATACCAGGAATTGCGCATCGGAAAGACGTGTCGACAGAAACCTTGAAACATGTTTGTTTTCCTTGTTGTTTCTCTGCTCGGGGTGAACGAAGGTATCAAGATTGCGGTATTGAAGTTTTACCGCTGCATTAATCCTGTTTTCATGTGCTATTTTACCCATTGCCTTTATTATGGCAAGACCGTGATTAACATCCCCCTGATGGTTGTTTGCCATCTCAAAAATGAAAAGATCATTGAAATCAGCCATGATATTCTACAGTTTTGCTATTATTTCTGAAATGTTGATCGCCCTATCGTCAATGAAGAAATCAGCTCCCGGTTTGCCGAAATACAATCCGTTATAAGGTACTCCCCACTCTTTAAGCTGTTCCTCCGTTGTCCTTTTCCAGTCAACCCCGGTGGCAGTCCCTCTGGCAGTATAAATAAAAATCCCATTGCCTCTTTCATAAAGCAACCTTACCAGATTTATCACCTTTTCATCCGGACCTGACTTCGAATAATCATTCCCTGGAACCAGCTTTGCTATTACCCCGTCAATATCAAAACATATCTTTTTACCAGTTATTTCACCCGTGGCAATCTGTCTTGCCAGCATCTCCTGCTCCACCTTTATGAAATCTTCCTCATAATCAATATCATACTCTCCCTCCATCTCATAACCGAGAATCCTGTCACCTGAGAGTGATTTTTTTTTCAGTATGCAGGCGGTTCGTATCACATCCACGGAGGCATTCTGAAACCATGTCATTGGAAGCATCTGCCGCGGACTGTTATAGGGCTCTCTGTTCCCTTCAAGAGTCAGAAGCGGCTCAATCATGTTGCCATCTTTCTTTATCCACATCTTGTAAGGAATGATATTCCTGTTAACGATAAGTGACCTCACTGAGTCTGCCTCTGGATCAGCAATGAGCATCTCTATCATCCGGTCTGTATCTTCAGGATTCCTAATAGGATGTGTCGGCCTCAGCTGAACACAGATATCAGGCAAAAACCCTTCGTTATTTTCAAACCAATCAAGAGCATGCATAAATAACTCCAGATCATTCGAACAGTCGCCGGATATCGCTGGCGGCCTGAGAAAAGGAGCCTCGGCTCCGTATTGCTTCGCGATTTCCGCATACAGTTCACTGTCAGTACTGACTACTACTCTGTTGATATGTCTGCATGCAAGGGCATGTTCGATGGAATAAGCCATCAAAGGCTTTCCGAGCAGCAGCCTTATATTTTTGTGCACAATAGATTTGGATCCTGATCGTGCAGGTATAATTGCCAGTACATCCATATTTCTCATTTTAGTTGTTATAAGAAAAATCCGGCACGATAACTGAGTATTCTTAATTATCTTTCATCAGAGAGGAAGTTC
>Ga0209745_1001422_pt1 | contig 14289 bp, 14 predicted proteins | sample BarGraNGADG00312_FD_184495 | JGI IMG/M metagenome (GOLD analysis project Ga0209745, IMG submission 184495) | Arctic peat soil microbial communities from Barrow, Alaska - Barrow Graham LP Ref core NGADG0004-312 (SPAdes) (version 2) | ecosystem: Environmental > Terrestrial > Soil > Wetlands > Peat... | reverse complement strand
CCCATTCAGTGTTACGCTCGCCCGCCCAGTGAACGCAGTACCTGGATGCAGCCCGACATCTCCGGTGATTGTGGTCGGTCCGGTATTGGTGATTGTCGAGCCAGCCAATACCGCAAAACTGGAGGTTGTTCCGAGGTTCACTGGCGGTTGGGCTGCCATACTCGTTGCAGGTACTAACATCATAACTACCAGTACCAGTAATGATGTTAGAAGTAATGGTATAGATCGCATCTTATTAAGTGTTTTCATAGATTCATTCATCCTCTTTCCTCCCAACTTTTCATGGACGTGTATCTTTTTTTATATATCTTTTTACCTATGGATATATTCTATGCCCGATCCAAAGCATCCTTTCCTCTCCCGGAGGGCCCTGCTCCGCAAGAACGCTAAAGGCGTATCCGTCTATGACGTGTTTTATAGGTGTCGAGTAGGGCGGGGGAATTTCACCACCACCCTCTCACAGAACCGTACGTGAAAGTCTCCCTTCATACGGCTCCTATCATCCAGCCGTAGCACTCATCATCCGCCAGTGTGCAAAGAGCGCCGGTTGCCTCTGCCTTATGCCGCGCAACCATTGCATCGCTTTACCGAAACGGCCTCTGAAGCGCTTGAACTTCCTCGTTGCCCATCTGCCGAGTGTCCGGTCCAGGTGTTTGAACACCGGGTAAAGGGCCGAGCGGCAGTAGCTGCCGTAGTAGTTGATCCATCCCCTCGTAAAGGGATTGACCAGTCTGGCAAGGTCTTCAAGGTCACTGTGACTGCGCCTGTGCAGGCCCAGCTTTCGCATGGCCTGCCTCATGGCCTTGGCCGCCTTGTTGCTTACCGCCGGGAGGAAGCTGACGAAGTACTTTCCTTTTCTGTCCTTCGCCCTCCTGGGCCTGAACGTGAACCCGAGGAAGTCGAACTTCTGGTTGGGGTAATCTCCCCGCCTGTCATCGTCCTTGCAGTAGACGGTCGTCGTTTTCTCCCGATTGAGGGTCAGCTTGCATCTTGCAAACCGTTCCTCTATCCGGGCATGCAGCCACTTGGCCTGGCGCTGACTCTTGCAATGGCAGATGATGTCATCGGCGTAGCGCTCGAAGGGGATGTGAGGGTACTCCTCGGTTATTCATGCATCAAACGCGTAATGGAGAAAGAGGTTGGCGAGCATGGGGCTTATGACCCCTCCCTGCGGCGTTCCCTTTCCCCGTTCTTCCAACCTGCCGTCCTCGTAGGCCACCGGGACCGTGAGCCATCAGCCAACACAGCCAACAGGATAAGAAGTAGTGCTGAAGTGGATACCACCAGCAGATGCCTACTTAGTTTGTTCTTATACGCGATAGAATATACTTGGAGGAAGAAACCCAAACCTACAAATAATCCCGGAATAATGAAAACAAAGATCATCTCTCGTTTTCTACCCTCTTTTTAGCCTTGTCATATTATTTTCCAACAAACGCCAAGCATGCCTCGCCTAATAAACCTCATTCTTGGAGCTTGATACTTGACATCATATACTGCATATATTATCATACTATATATCAGTAATGGTATGCATTTTTAAGGAGTAATAGTATGACACGAACTACGGTTATCCTTGACGAGGTACTGCTCGAGGAGGCAAAGCAGATAGCGGGCGAGTCAAAGACCAGCAGGGTAATCAACAAGGCCCTCGAGGCATTCGTGAAGAGGGAAAGAATAAAACACCTTCTTGCGCTCAGAGGATCGGGAATAATCGAGCTTGGCAACGAGGAGATCGAGGAATTAAATGAATGATCGCGCGATTATAGACACCTCAGCCTGGATCATGTTCTTTCGGAAGGGGAAAAATAACAAGCAGGTCGCGGACGAGGTCGAGCGTCTCATCATCGAGGAGCTCGCTTATTATACTGAGCCGGTCTACATAGAGTTGGTTGTGGGCGCGGGAGCGAGGAGCGGGATTCGCGAACTCGAGAAAAACTTCGGGGCGCTGCCGATCTTCAAGGCCGGGGAGAAGGAATGGCTCCAGGCATGGAAAATTGCTTTTTCGCTCCGGACTAAGGGTCTGCGGGTAGACATAGTAGACCTCATCGTGGCAGCGGCGGCCATAAACAAAGACGTGGCGGTATTCCACCACGATAAGCACTTTCGTATGATTTCGGGTATTGCGCCGCTGAAAGAATATAGCTTCCTTCCAAACAAGAAATAACCTCCCGGAGCATCAGTCCTCGGGAGTCGACCTCCTCACTGCCGCCGTTCATACCCCAGGAAACACCCCTAAGGCTTACGTAACGCGGGCAAATAGACGAATATATATACGAGCTACCGGGGGACGGACGTCTAGTGCCACCATGGCATAACCAGCCGTCTTGAAATTTGAGTCGGCCGGTGACGTGCGGCTATATAATGGTGCTTGTCAAGTGAAAGGTGGGAATTGGATGCTCGAGCCACGGCCGAAGGTTCTGATCGCCGATGACGATCATAACCTGCGCGAGCTCCTGGTGGAGGTTTTTCCCAAGAACAAGTTCGAAGTGTACCAGGCGATCGACGGCAACGAGACCTGGGAAACTGTCAAGAACCTGCGGCCCGACATCGTCATACTCGACATAATGATGCCCGGTATCGACGGCATCGAGGTCTGCCGGTTGATGCGCGAGAACGCCAGTACACGCAACATACCTGTCATCATGCTCACCGCCAAGACCCAGATCAAGGACAAGCTCGTTGGGATGGAGTCGGGAGCCGACGACTACGTGACAAAGCCGTTCGACCCGATCGAGCTTCGAGCGCGGATAGAGATGCACATTCGCCGCTATCTGCGGGAAAGCGACATGAGTCCCATAACCGAGCTTCCAGGGAACAAGGCAATCGAGCAGGAGCTGGATGAGCGGCTGGAGTCCGGCAATGAGTTCGCCCTGTGTTATGTCGACCTCGACGACTTTAAAGCATACAACGATCACTACGGATTCCACGCCGGCAGCGAAGTCATCAGGATGACGGGTCGCCTCCTCTCTGAAGCGGTTAGAGCCAAGGGCGGCCAGGATGATTTCCTTGGTCATGTCGGCGGCGACGACTTCATCATCCTGACCTCTATGGAAAACGCGGAGCCTATCAGCAAGGAGATAACAAACCGGTTCGATGAGCGCATCCCTTCCTATTATCAGCAGGAGGACCTCGAAAAGGGGTATATAGTCTCAGTCGACCGTCGCGGCTACGTCATGAAATTCCCGGTCATGACCGTCTCGATCTCAATCGTTCACAACGAGTATGGAAAAATCGTCGATGCCGGCCAGATCGGCAGAATCGCCGCGGAGCTTAAGAAGTACGCCAAGGACTTGGAGGGGAGTGTCTACGTCTTCGATCGCAGGAAGAGGTGAGCTCCGGCACGCCCCCACGGAATTAGCCGTCTACGGGGAGGATGGCCTTACGGCTGAAGAGGGGACTCGATCTTGGTCTCGACCTCTTCCACAACCGCAATGTCCTTGGCGGAATCGCCTTCATCTAGAGCCTCTATGAACGCCTTTACGATCACCGGATCGAACTGGGTCCCCGAATTTACCTTCATCTCTTTCAAGGCTTCGGCGAGGCTCAGCGCTTTGCGATAAGGACGGTCCGACATCATCGCCTCGAACGAGTCGGCGACCGCAAGTATACGGGCGCCGAGGGGGATGTCCATGCCTTTAAGGCCGGCCGGATATCCCTTCCCGTCGTATCGTTCATGGTGGTGCAGTATAATCGCCCGCGGCTCGCGGAGAAAACTTACCGGCTCTACGATCGAGTCGCCCATTTGTGGATGTGTCTTTACGTGAATGAACTCCTCCTCGGACAGGGCACCCGGCTTGTTCAGTATGTTCATCGAGATACCCAGCTTGCCGATATCGTGCAGCGCCGAGGCGTACTTGATGTTGCGCATCTCCCACTCTTCAAGGTTAAGCTTTCGCGCGATGACCGTGGCGTACTCGGTGACACGCTCGGAATGGCCGTAAGTATATGGATCCTTGACCTCGATTGCACGGGCCAGCGCCTTGACCGTGGAGAAATAGCTCATCTCCAGGTCCTCGTACAGCGAAGCGTTCTCCATGGCGACGGCGGCCTGGCTGGCGATGGCGGTGACAAGGTGAAAGTTCTGACTGTCCAGGTCATCGCGATCCTTGCTGTAGAAGAGCCCCATTACACCCAGGAGGTTGTCGTGCGAGCTTATGGGGACCAGCAATATCGACTTCACGCCAGTGTCGGCCAGGCGCTCTTCGGGGATGAACGGTGAGAGGCTCGCGTCCGAGATAACAGACTCATGTCTCATCAACGCGGCGGCCTCCTCGGAAACTAGATCCTCCGGCATGACACCTTCGGACAACTCGGTCTCCCACTCCGAATCTGGAAACATGCCAAAGGTGGCCGTGGGATAGAATCTCCCTTTTTCCTCGAGGTAAATATAGACGGTGCACTTGCCAACCTCGCAGACGTCCGCCGTTATCTGCACCAGCCTTGATAGCAGTACCTCGATATCCAGCGTCGAGGTCATGAGCCTGGAGACCTCCAGGAGGGCCATGGTCTCCTTCAGTTTCTGCTGCTCGCTGCCGTGGAGCCGCGCGTTCTCCATCGCCGCGGCAACCTTGCTTGCAAATCGCTCGGCGAGGTTTACGGTCTCCGGTGTGAACACCTGTGGCCTCTCCACGTTATCGACAATCATCACGCCTGCGTTCCGGTCCCTGACCATAAGCGGCACCAGAACAATCAGCTTGGTCTTCAGCTTTCTCATAAACGACGAGACGAGCGGCATACTGTGCGGGTAGCCCTCGACGATCACGGTCTTCCGCTGGTGAACGAGCTGCTTGATTATGGACTCGTCAAGCCTTAGTTCCGGCTGTGCGAAGTCGTAGTCCGAAGCTTCCAGGTGAAGGTCGTTTGTCAGAAGGTCGCGGGTGAAAAACGCGCAGCGCTCGGCGCCGGTAAGATCCTTGCACTTCTTAACCGCAGATAGCATCAAGGTACTGAAGTCCAGGGTAGCGGCGAGGTTGCTGGGGAAGCGGTCGATCTCCTCCTGGAAGGAGTGATAGAACCTGATTACTTCCTCCCGGGTCTGAGTGAACGATTCAGCCCTAATCGTTTCAGCCTGTCCCAGGATATCGCAGATCATTACGGCCGCTTCCAACGCCGCATCCGCGTTCACCTCTCCCCGCTCGGCCATTTCGCTCGCCAGCCCAACGAGCGCCTCCTCCACCAGGTTGGGAATGCATAAAACATCTTTCATGCCGAAGCCGTTTTTCGCGTGCGAATAGCTCTGGAACGTCTCGTTGCCAAGGAAATCCATGGTGTCCCCGGTGGCAACGGCGTCTCTGAGAAGGTCAAGGTAGTTGAAGAAATACTTTCGGCGAGTTTGCTTCAAGAATGTATAAAATGATGATTGCGGTGACTCACTTTCGGGTATTCTGGCGACAACATCCGCTCTCCTGCGGGAAAGCATATCCAGCGCCAGCTTTTGGCCCGCGCCTGAGCCTGACGATGTCCCTCGCACAGATCCCACCTCCCTAAGTACATACCCAAATCACGAACTCTAATGTGCTATAACGTGCAGATCACCGTTTCAGGTTCGGCTCCCCCGCTATCCAACTGATAGGTCTCATCCCGGTCTCGAGCCAGATCGACAGAGCTCGAGATCGGTTCCGCTATTCGATTGACGACATCAGGTTGGCCATCTCGATTGCGTTCAGCGCCGCCTGCCAACCCTTGTTACCGGCTTTGGCGCCCGCCCTGTCTAACGCCTGCTCCAGCGTATCCGCTGTTATTATCCCGAATGTCACCGGTACGCCGGTCTCCAGACCCACCCGTGCTACGCCCTTTGACACTTCCGCCGCCACATAGTCGAAGTGCGGGGTGCTCCCTCTTATCACGGCTCCAAGGCATATCACCGCGTCGTACTTTCCCGACACCGCCAATTTTTGTGCCACCAAGGGGATCTCAAACGATCCGGGAACCCAAGCTACATCAATGTTATCGTCGGCGGCTTCGTGTCTCTTGAGTGAATCAAGCGCGCCGGAAAGCAGGTTCTTGCTGATGAACTCGTTGAATCTGCTCACCACTATTCCAAACTTATAGTCTCCGGCGACTAGACGTCCTTCAAAAGTTCCCATGTCCTCTCCTTTCGTTTTCGCCCGTCATTCCTTGATATCCTCCAAATCAAGCAGGTGGTCCATCTTCTCCTTCTTGATCTTCAGGTAGTTGATGTTCTCCTTGCAGGCGGGCACCTCCAGCGGTACCCGCTCGGTCATGGACAGGCCGTACCCTTCCAGGCCGACCCTCTTGGCCGGGTTGTTCGTGAGAAGCCTCATAGATGTTATGCCCAAGTCCCGCAGGATCAGAGCACCGGTTCCGTAGTCGCGCGCGTCCACCGGAAGGCCCAGTTCGATGTTGGCTTCGACGGTATCATAACCCATGTCCTGGAGCTGGTATGCCCGCAACTTGTGCGCCAGACCGATGCCCCTTCCCTCGTGCCCGATCATGTACAGAAAGACGCCCTCGCCGGCTTTTTCGATGATCTCCAGTGCCTTGGCTACCTGGTTGCCGCAGTCACAGCGAAGCGATCCGAAGACGTCACCGGTGAGACACTCAGAGTGGACCCGCACCAGCACATCCTTCTTGCCCGCTACGTCTCCTTTGACCAGCGCCAGGTGGAACGTACCGTCCACCAGGCTCTCATAGCCCACGGCTTTGAACTCGCCGAAGGCAGTTGGCATCCTCGCCTCGGACACCTGATGTACCAGCTGTTCCTTCGCGACCCGATACTCGATCAGGTCCGCAACCGTTATCATTTTGAGATCAAACTTCTTAGCTATCTTCTCCAGCTCGGGCACTCGAGCCATTGTGCCGTCCTCGTGCATGATCTCGCAGATCACCCCCGCCGGGAAATGACCGGCCATGCGCGCAAGGTCCACTGCGGCCTCGGTGTGCCCGGCCCGCGTCAGCACGCCGCCATCTCGCGCCCGCAGCGGAAACACATGGCCCGGCTTGCTGATATCCTCCGGTTTGGTCTCGGGGTTTACGACGGACTGGATGGTGGCCGCCCGGTCATAGGCCGATATCCCCGTGGTTATCTTGTTCTTGGCTCCGATAGAGACCGTGAAGGCCGTGCCCTGAGCGCTTGTGTTGTCCTCGACCATCGCCGGTATCTCCAGCTCGTCCAGGCGGCTCTCCACGCAGGGCATGCAGATGAGACCGCGGCCGTGTTTGCTCATGAAGTTAATTATTTCCGGTGTCACCATTTGCGCCGAGCACACGAAGTCTCCCTCGTTCTCCCGGCCCTCGTCGTCAACAACGACAATCAGGTGACCGGCCTTCAGCTCCTCGATTGCTTCCTCAATGGTGCTGAAAGGCATTCTCGCACCTCCTCTTTTCGTCTGTTAAATCTCCTGCTCGGATGACATGAAGCCACCCTGAGTCAACGCTTCCTCTATTCCTCCACGCCCCTCACCGCTCTTCCGGTTAAGGAACGCCTCAACGTACTTCGCTATTATGTCTATCTCTATGTTGACCGTGGTGCCTGGGCGCGCTTCGCTGAGGGTTGTCTGCTCCAGTGTGTGCGGTATGACAGATACTGTGAACCGACCCTCTGAAACCTCAACCACTGTCAGACTGATACCGTCAAGAGCTACTGAACCCCTGGGAACCATATAGCGCGAAAGCTCCGCGTGCACCGCAACCTCGATTACCACGGCGTTGGCCTCGCGACGCATCCCCCGGATAGTGCCGACCCCGTCGACATGCCCGTTGACCATGTGCCCGCCGAAGCGACCACCGGCGCCCATCGAGCGCTCAAGGTTAACGGGCGAACCCGGCCGCAGCCCGGTGAGCGCGCTTTGCCGCATGGTCTCCGGAGTCACATCCACCGTAAAACCTGCATCGTCCAGCTCGACCACCGTCAGACAGACACCCGAGACCGCGATGGAATCCCCTATCCCGGTACCCTCCAGGACCCGCGAGGCCGCGACCTTGAGTTTACCGGTCGGTGCTAGCTCAACGATACTGCCCTTCTCCTCGATTATTCCCGTGAACACGCTAAACTCCCCCTGGATAAGCGACTACCTTCAGATCCGGACCTATCGCGAAGACGGCGTCGATGGTAAGCGGGTAGGCCTGGTCGATTGAGTCCACCCCAGTGCCGCCGACGGGCCCAGGCGCGCCACACCCGCCGATTACCTTCGGCGCGAAGTAAAAAACCAGCTTGTCCACCAACCCCGCTTCCCACATCGCGCGCGTCAGCTCCGGTCCGCCCTCGACAAGCAGGTTCAAAACGCCGCGCTCGCCGAGCAATTCGAGCAGGCCGCGCAGATCCACCTTTCCCCGGTCGTCCATCCGAGCCACTTCGACCCCTCTTTCCTCGAGGGCGCGAACGCTCTCTTCCGGTGCGCTGCCTGAAACCGCGACGAGGGTCTCCGCCTCCTCGCTATCGGCCACGTGGCTATCCAGCGGAGTCCTCCCCAGGCTGTCTACTACCACCCGAATGGGGGTTGGCGCCTGGCGTCCGGTGCGCGCGGTGAGCCGAGGGTCGTCGTGAACCACCGTCCCTATACCCACCATGATCGCATCGCTGGACGCTCTGATCAGGTGCGCATCGGCCCGGGAGATCTCCGAGGAGATCCACTTTGACTCGCCGGTCCTGGTCGCTACCTTGCCATCGAGGCTCATCGCCATCTTAAGTGTTACAAACGGCATGCCGTTTGTAACCCACTTCAGGTAACCCTCGTTCTGCCGTCGGGCTATCTCAGGGTAAGGTCCAGAGTCCACCTGAAGACCATGCTCGCGCAGCAGGCGCTCGCCGGCGCCGCTCACCTGAGGGTTCGGGTCCTTTATCGCCATCACAACTCTGGTGACTCCCGATTCGACGACGCGGTCCGCGCAGGGCGGTGTCCTTCCCTGATGGGCGCACGGCTCGAGGGTCACATACATGGTCGCCCCGGTGACATCCTCGGTCGCGTTCTCGAGCGCGTTAACTTCAGCGTGCGGTCCACCGACAAACTCGTGGAATCCCTCGCCTATGATCCGACCAGCCCCAACGATGACGGCGCCCACCAAAGGATTCGGCGAGGTCCGACCCCTGCCACCTTCAGCAAGCTCTATTGCGCGTAGCATGTATCGCTCGTCCTCATTCGAGGGGTCCGGTTTTCGCATTCCCGCTATTGTCTTATTCTCTTCTTGAAAGATATCCATAACCTCAAACATCCATACGGGATCAATGGGAAATAAAAAACACCGGGAGAAGCCGGCGTTTGCGACAGCCAGTATCGAAAATCTTCTCCCATCCGGACTCTCACCGTCGGCCCCGGAATCTCACCGGGTCTGCTCCAAGGAGCTCGCGGGCTTTACCGCCGGTCGGGAATTTCACCTCGTCCCGAAGACCATATATTATTAAATAATAGCAGAAATCAGCGATTCACCGCAACCAGTTTTGGGGTCAGACCCCTTGACTTGAATTAGCGACCGTCAAGGCGGTTACCCCATGGAATTCAAGTCACGGGGTCTGACCCCAAACCAAGCCGGTGTCAACCAGACCTCTTGAAAAACCGGCGGCGTCCTCCACCTTAATCACACCGTTGCTCTTGAGGAACTGGACGTACCTCTCGATACCCTTGATGTCAGGCTCGTACGAGAATTCGATATCCTTCATCGCCGCCTGGGCGACGTCCTGAGTTTGTCCGGTGAAAAGGTGAGCCATGTCCGCGGCCTCGAGAAGGTTGTCCCGAATGTACTTCATGGCTTTGACATGCGCGGCCACAAACCGGCGCACCGTATCCGGATTATCCCTGAGAAACAACGTGTCGGCTACCAGCATGCAGCACGGATGGTTGGGCCAGATCTTCGCGGAGGTTACTAAGACCCTCCCCACTTTCTGAGCCTCGACCATGGAGGGGTAGGGCTCCCAGGCAACAGCCGCATCTATCTGGCCGGCCGCCAATGCCGAAAGCATCTCGGGTGGATTGACTACGATAATACTCACGTCTTTTTCGCTCACGCCGGCTTTCTTGAGGGCGGTACGAAGGAGGAAGTCCTGGACTGTCGAGTAGCCGGGCACTGCGACGGTCCTCCCCCGGAGCGCGGCGACGTCCTCGGCCTCGAGCCCGTTGCGAATAACTATGGCCGAACCCTCGGCGTTCGCTTGAGCGACTATTTTGACGTCGGCCATGCCCTGACCCACAAACGTGGCTATGGGCGATATTCCCACGTAACCTATGTCCAGATCGCCGGCGGAAAAGGCGCTCATCTCCTCGGGGCCCGCGTTGAACACCCCGACTTCCCTGACGTCTAATTCCTGTTCCGCAAAGAAGCCCTTCTCCCGGGCAACGTAGTATGCCAGCTGGTGGAGGTCGCTACGCAGTATGCCCATCCTCACCACCCGGGTGCTTTTCTTCTCAGAGCCGCAGCCACCCAGCGACGCCGCCAGAATGAGCGCTGCTGCAAGCAGTAGTGCCGTCGCCGCGGCATACCCGGGCCAGCCGTCTCTACTGTGGATCATCAATTCAACTCTCAATCCTGCCCAATCGGACAGTTCTTGATACAGTTGAAACAGAAATATTGGAAACCGATTGAGGCGGCCTGGTACAGCCGCCAGTAGTGCTCGTCGATCAACATCGCCTGCCGATCCTCCGGCGTCGCTCCCGCATACTTCATCCAGAACTTGATGTTGGCAGCGATCCCGTATGGTTGGCAGTTCTTAAGGCATTTCATGACGTCGGTCCTGCCCTCCTCCTCAAGCGCCCCGCCCGGGCAACTCTCGACGCACTCGTCACAATCCGTGCAGAGTCTATCGACGACCGGCCGGTCACCGGAAATCCGTAGATCCGTAAGCACCACGGAGAATATGACCCTGCTGCCAAACTGCGTATGCAGGATCAAGTTGTTCCTGCCGAAGTTGCCGAGACCGGCAACGAGGGCGGCATGGCGAATCGAGACGTCAGCAACCGCCCCATGCGTTTCACGTTCCATCGGAAGCGGGTAGGAGACAGGAACCGTCATCGCTTTCGCGCCAAATTCCCTGTCCAGTAATTTCGCCAGCTTGAAGTTGCAGGAGCGAGTGAACTCCATCAGGTCAAGCCTGCCGTTCATCGCTATCTGCATGTTCTCGCTGTCGCAGGAAGCCAGTTCCTTGTAAGCCATCACGACCAGCGATTCGACCCCCGGGAATATGCTCTCCAGCGCCGGTGAACGGGGACTTTTATAGTCAGCGGCCAGTGCGACTCCCACGTCGTCAACGCCCAGTCCCAGCGCGAACTCCTTCACTTTGTCTTTGTTTTTCTCAGTACTCATTACACTCACTACTCCTCACCACCCACCCTCTTCAGCAAGTATGCAACCATCACATCCGCCGCGCTGTAAGGGTCAATCTGCCTGGCCGTCATCATCCTTACCAACTCCTTGCCCGCGACATCCTCCTCGAGCGCTTTCTCCGCGGCAAGGGACACCCTTAGGTTGAGTATATCCAGGAGCTCGGCTTTCATCCTTTGCTCCGTTTTCTCCTCGAGGAGACCGGACGTTCGCAGAAACTCAGCGTGCCGCTCGATGGCGCCCGCCAGGTCTTCTGTCCCAGCTCCGTTTGTTGCGGCGGTAGCCGTCACCAGCGGTTTCCACCCTGCTTGCACGGTTCTCGGTCCGGTCTCTATCATCATCTCCAGGTCGGCGATGGCAGTGTCGGCTCCATCCCGGTCCGCCTTGTTGACCACGAAGATGTCGCCGATCTCCAGTATCCCCGCCTTGATGGCCTGTATTTCGTCACCTGCGCCGGGCATCGTGACAACTATGCAGGTATGCGCATATTTCATTACCTCGATCTCTACCTGCCCGGTGCCGACGGTCTCCACTATGATGTAGTCCTTGCCGAAGGCGTCAAGAATATCGATAGCGTCGTTGGTGGCGACCGACAGTCCGCCAACGGCGCCTCTGGTGCCCATGCTACGGATGAACACCTCCGGGTCGGCCGCGATGTCCTGCATCCTGACCCTGTCCCCGAGCAGGGCGCCGCCGGTGAACGGACTGGTGGGATCAACACAGATAATACCTACGGTATGGCCGTTTCGGCGATATTCACCGGCTAGTCTGAAGGCAAGTGTGCTCTTGCCTGAGCCCGGTGAGCCCGTCAGGCCAACTATGTAAGCGCGCCCGGCGTGCTCGTAAAGCATCTTTAGAGTCGCGCGAGCTGTAATATCGCCGCTCTCTACCATGCTTATGAGCCGGGCGGCCGCCCGCCGGTCCCCCGCCAGGAGCCTCTCGTATAAATCGGAGGCTGACTCACTACCGCTCACTTGCCTTCCTTCCTGCAGCATGTATCAAGACGTTGCTCGAACCGATTCTACCCGCCATAACTGAAGGGACTCAATCCCTTGTGCTACAATACTCTCGTTTCAGGGGGTTTGACTACATGGCCAACAAAAGGATCGAGCTAGAGCAGTACAAGCATTATTTTGACCTGCTTCAAGAAGAGCCCAACCGCAAGATGTGGCGAAGGGGCGTGGAAATCGTCTTTGTCGTTGCGGCCCTGCTTGCGCTTGGCATGTTCGTCCTGAGCATGCTGTCCGGCAGCCTTGCCAGCAACTCCCGCAACGTGCTCGAGCTGCCGCCGGCGAAGCAGTCTCCAACTCAACAGGGCACAACGCCGGGGGTTACACCGACCGGAACACCCGGAACCGAGATTCCAGTGTCCCCGACTCAGCAGCAGGGCACACCTATTACTCCGGGAGGAGAGCAACAGAACACACCAGTTACACCACAAGGTTCACCTGGTGGAAAGGCGCCGTCGGCTCCGCTGTCCGAGCGCTTGTCCAACGGCATTCCGTTCGGCGCAGGTAACGGGGCCCTGATCGCGCAGGCGCAAACAGCTACTCCCGAAACAAAGTCGCAGCCCGAGGCTTCCCCACCTACTCCAATCGATCTCCAGCAGTCCACACCCGTGGAAACCACGAGTAGTGCCCCCGGACAGCAGTCGGGAAGCAAGTCGGCTAAGTCAAAGGGTCCAGGGGATCAGACCAAGGGAGTGGGTAACCTGGCCAATCTCGTCAACGGATTGGGCGGACGCGGTTTCCAGCTTTATCTGCTGGTTTTATTCATTGGGCTGCTGATCATCCTGTACTTGCCGGTACGCAAAGCCCGCCGCGAGGGGAAATCGAAGTGAAAGCCAACGTTATAGTCTTCGAGGTAACCACATTCATCCTGTTCCTGGCGTTTTATCAGGGTGCTCACCGCGCGCTCGGCAGGAGTCGCAACCGAGCGTTTCTGGTCGGTGCCGTCCTTTTCTCGCTGGCGATCGAGTCCGTCGCTGTGGCGGGAGGGGTCAAGAGCTTCTACTGGTACTCCATCAACAGCTACTATAAAACCTATCCACTGGGAGGCTATATAGTCTGGCTGGGTGTGGTGCCCCTGGCGGCAACGCTCCTCTGGTACATCGTGACCGCAACGTCTTACCTGACCGCCACGACCCTCATACCCCAATCCAAGCCGTGGGTGCGTTCGGCGGTCGCGGGTGCGGTGGCGGTCGTTTTTTACATGCTGATAGAACCGGTCGCGGTGACAAACCACTGGTGGACCTGGAACGTCAAGAGCTTCTACGTGATCGACGTTCCTCTTTTATCGTTGGTTGCGGTCTTTGGCGCGGTATTTCTCTTCACCTACGTTTTCCGGCTGACACTTGTCGACATGACGGACCCGAAGTACCTGAAAAAGCTCGAGGACTCCACCCTCAAGCGCTGGCCGCTGAAGAGCCAAAAGCTCACCAAGAACCTGAGCTGGAAGCAGCAGTTGGAGATTTTCGCGTTCCGGCTTTTCGTCTCCCTGGCGGTCTTCGCCGCCTACGTCGCGCCGTTTGTCGCCCTCTTCTGGGCGATCGCTAACCGCGGCCACGTAAAACCCAACTGGTAATTCTCAGGGGTGTCCGTCCAAGGCTCAGGCATATAATATCGGTTTTACCTCGACCTCCAGGTCCCTCTCCTCGGAGAGCTCCCAGTCCACGGTCGTATCCACGCCGAAGCCCATCTCGAAGAAGCCCTGGGCCTGGCCGATTACCATCAAGGGCAATGCCACGTTCTCCAAGCGCATGCTCATGCCCTTCCTTTTCATCTCCAACTGCTTCAGATTGCCCAGACCCCTCAGGGCAAGCTGGCTTCGGAAATTCCCTTCGTCGGTAATATCGTCCATCGTATAGAACCCGCTCCTGGTGAAGCGCCGCTGCGCCTCGACCACTACCCGGGGGATGGTATCACCCAACTCCGCTTCCAGCTCGTGGAACACCGGATCCAACTGAGCATTGCTCTGGATGGCCATGCGTCTCCCGGTGGCTTTACTCAAAATGAC
>Ga0209745_1001421_pt1 | contig 14299 bp, 12 predicted proteins | sample BarGraNGADG00312_FD_184495 | JGI IMG/M metagenome (GOLD analysis project Ga0209745, IMG submission 184495) | Arctic peat soil microbial communities from Barrow, Alaska - Barrow Graham LP Ref core NGADG0004-312 (SPAdes) (version 2) | ecosystem: Environmental > Terrestrial > Soil > Wetlands > Peat... | reverse complement strand
GGGCGGACTTGGGCGAGCTGCGTTCGAGGGCGAACGCGGCGGTGGCACTCCTGAGGGGCGACGACGAGACGGGGGTGGGGTCATGAGCGCGCTGGTGGGGATTGTGATGGGGTCGGACTCGGACTGGCCCGTGATGGAGGCCGCCGCGACCGCGCTCCACGAGTTCGGCATCGGCTACGAGGTGGGCGTGGTCTCGGCGCACCGCATGCCCACCGAGATGATCGAGTACGGGCGCAGCGCCGCCGGGCGTGGGTTGCGCGTGATCATCGCGGGTGCCGGGGGAGCCGCCCACCTGCCCGGCATGCTCGCGGCGGTGACGCCGCTGCCGGTGATCGGGGTGCCGGTGCCGCTGAAGTACCTCGACGGGATGGACTCGTTGCTCTCCATCGTGCAGATGCCCGCGGGCGTGCCGGTGGCGACGGTGTCGATCGGCGGGGCGCGCAACGCCGGTCTGCTGGCCGCGCGTATCGTCGGGACGTTCGACGACGGCGTCCGGGCCGACATGGTCGAGTTCCAGGAGGGGCTGCGGCAGGTGGCGATCGAGAAGGGCCGGGCTTTGCGCACTGCAAGAGAGGGAGACGAATGAGCATCATGGTGGTTGGCGGGGCCGGGTACATCGGCGCGCACGTCGTGCGGCTGCTGCAGCAGGCAGGCGAGGACGTGGTCGTCGTGGACGACCTCTCGACGTCGTCGGCCGAGCGTGTGGGTGGCTCGCCGCTCGTGGTGATGGACGTGGCCGCGGACGGTGCCGTCGGGCGGCTGGAGGACGTGATGCGGGAGCACGCGGTGGACGCCGTGATCCACTTCGCCGCGCGCAAGCAGGTGGGGGAGTCGGTGGCGCGGCCGCTGTGGTACTACCGGCAGAACGTGGGCGGCATGGTGAACGTGCTGGACGCGATGCAGGAGGCAGGCGTGCGGAAGATGATCTTCTCGTCCTCTGCGGCCGTCTACGGGATGCCCCCGGTCGAGGTGGTCGAGGAGGATACCGTCAAGAACCCCATCAACCCGTACGGCCGCACCAAGCTGATCGGCGAGTGGATCCTCGAGGACTGCGAGCGTGCCTGGGGATTGAACTGGGTGGCGCTGCGGTACTTCAACGTCGCGGGCGCCGGGTGGCCCGACCTCGGCGACGGGGCCGTGATGAACCTGATCCCGATGGTGCTGGACAGGCTGGCGCGTGGGGAGGCCCCCCGGGTGTTCGGCGAGGACTACCCCACGCCCGACGGGACCTGCATCCGCGACTACGTGCACGTGAAGGACCTGGCGGAGGCGCACATCGCCGCGATGCGCGCGCTCGACGGCCAACTGGCGCACCACGTCTTCAACGTGGGCACCGGAACGGGCGCCTCAGTCACCGAGGTGGTACGCGCGATAGGCGAGGTCTCCGGGCTGGACACGACGCCCGTGGTAGAGCCGCGCAGGCCTGGCGACCCGCCGCAGCTGATCGCCTCGGCCGCACGCATCGAGGATGAGCTGGGCTTCCGCTCCGCCACGGGTCTGGGGGAGATCGTTGCGAGTGCGTGGGAGGCCTGGCAGGCGGGTCCCCGGCGTATCGAACGCCCGTAGGACCAGACTTGGCACCCGCCCTAGAGGATTAGGCCCGGAGACTTCGGGGCTCAGGCTTCTGTCGCCTACCCCCGCCGCGGGACCTTGGCACTCTGGGCATCCACGGGCGCAGCGGCGCCACAGACGTGGCGAGGCCCTCCCCGTCTTGGGGGAGGGCCTCTGCGTGGTTGCCGGGCGGTGTGAGCCGCGCCGCGCTAACCGAGCGGGACGAGCTCGATCATGACGGCTTCGACTCGCTTGGCCTGTCCGGACGTGCCGGCTGTTGCGCCGTTGCTCACCCAGTCCTGCCAGCCGATGTTCTCGACGTGGGCCCTGTAGCGGATGGAGTAGTGCGCTGCCAGTTCCCCGGTGAGCTTGATCTCGAAGGCCTCCATGCGCAGGGCTCTACCGGTTGTCCCGATCATGCTGGCTGAGGTCACCCAGGGCATCCAGCCGATGTCCTGGACGTGGGCGCGGTACAGGATGTCGCCGGTGTACTCGGTGCTGTCCACGTCGAGGCGGAGCGCCTCCATCCGCAGTGCGCGTCCCGTTGTCCCGCTCACGGCACCGTCAGACACGCTGGGCATCCAGCCGATGCTCTCGATATGCGAGGAGTACACGGTGGAGGAGTCCCCCGCTGGGGGCTCCACCGGTTCGGTCTTCTCCGCGAGACGGATCTGGATCGCCTCGATCTGCTGGGACAGTCCCGTGGTGCCGGCTGTGGCGCCGTTGGCGACCCAGTCCATCCAGCCGACGTTCTCGACGTGGACCCGGTAGGAGATGTCGTAGTACGCCGCCAGTTCGCCGGTCAGCTTCAGCTGGATGGCCTCGAGCTGCAGCGACCGGCCCGTTGTGCCGATGATGCTTCCCGGTGCAACCCATCCCATCCAGCCGATGTTCTGGACATGGGCATTGCCGGAGATCCCCCCGGTCAGGGCGGTGTCGGACACGTCGATGTCGAGGGCCTCGACGGGCAGTGCCAAGCCGGTAGTCCCCGCGATCATGCCGTTCGTCAGCGGGTTCTGCCAGCCGATCGTGGCGACATGCGTCGAGTACTGGGTCAACGGCATGTCCGCCGCGTACGCCGTGTCGAGGTATTCGACCCGGTCCGTGACCCAGTCCCTGAGGTAGTCGACCTCGCCGGCCCACGTGTCGGCAACGACATGACCATTGGTTCCAAAGAGGTGGGGTTCTCCGAGGATCGGCCACAGCTCGAAGTTGAGGGCTGCGGAGTTCTGGAGCTGAACCTCGAGGAGGTCGATATCCGCGGGCAGTGCGTTGATGTCGTCCGCGAGTTCCGTCTCGTACATGTCGTTGACGCGCTCCACGAATTCCTCGTTCCGGAACAGCTGAGTGAACCAGTCGTTGCCGGAAGTCCGGTAGGGCAGGATGTTCTTCACGTAGTCAGCCGTGGGCACACCGCCCAGGAACTCCACCCTGTAGTTGCCGACGGCGCTGTCGAAGTCCCAGACCGGCCCGGCGTGCAGCACGTCCGTCCCGCCGTCCTTGTAGAAGTACACGCTCGAACGCGCGATCTCGGGGTTCTCCGCCACTTCGAACACGAAGTAGTACTTGATGAACGAATCGACGTCGATCATCGAACTGATCGCGGACCAGTTCGGATCCGGCGCATAGAGCAGCGTCTCGAACTGGTTGATGTAGGTCTGAATGTCCTGGTACGCGGCCGCGAGTACCGGATCGAGCGGGATCCCGACGTTCAGCTTCGCATCCTTCAGGACAAAGAGGGTATTGCTGGCCGCCGTGGAGAAGTGGAAGTCCTCGGCAAGACCGTAGTTGTTGTCGAGCTCGAGGAGCATGCCGTCGTCGTTCGCGAGGGCCACCCTGTTGGTCCCCACTTCGGTCTTCTCACTGAGGAGGTAGTTCCCCAGGTATTCGCCGTTGACCGTGAGGTCCACGTATCTCGATTCCGGGGAGTACGCGAGCCCGAAGTCCGCGGCCAGGTCGTAGGTGAGCTTGTTCCGCATGAGAGAGGTGTCCGCGTGGTTCGCCAGGAGGACCCATGTCCGGCTGGTCGCCATGCCCAGCACGGGCGTCTTGGTGGTGAACTTGATCTGGTACGGCTTCTTCTCGAGGTTCCACGTGAAGTTGCCGCGGCCCTTCATGACGGCGGGGAGGTCGACGAGCGTGTTGGCCGGATTCGAAGGGTCAACCACGTTGACGGTGGAGATGACCTGGTTGTCCTTGCTGGCATGAATGTAGTCGAGCGTGTTCTTCGTTGGGTCGGGATCCGTCAGCTCGATGAACATGCTCGGCAGGTCCGAGACAGGGGTGTAGACGGCAGCGATCGCCGCTTCTGCTGGCGCGAGTGTGTCGGGCGCCGGGGTGGTTTCGGCCGGGTCCGCCGGGGTGGTTTCGGCCGGGTCTGCCGGCAGGGTCGATTCTTCGGCGGCCGGGGAGGACGTCACCTCCTCAGGGGACGTGGTTTCGGCGAGAGCGGCCGTGGCCGGTAGGGCCAAGGCCATCGCCGCGAGAACTGCTGCTAATCCGTGTGTGAGCCTGCTCATGCCCCAATAGTGCCCGACTCGGGGACCCGCACAGCACGAATCAGCGCGTTTGTGCACCACTCGGGAAGATTGTTACCAAATCGTGTGCGGCGGACTCCAACCGCATCACTCGCGACCGGCCGCCCCCGGGGTCAGACCACCGCCAGGACGACCGTCCCGAACGTCCCCGACTCGTCCAGCAGCGCGTGGGCCTCGCCCGCGCGAAGCAACGGCACCACCGCCTGCACCACCGGCGCGATCGCCGCCGCATACGGTGCCGCCCCGCTGCCGGTCAGTGCGTGGTATCATTGCGCGGCTCCGATCGGGTGCTCCCGGATGTCGTTGGGGATGATCACAACGGTGCTGTGCGCCGCCCGTTCGGCCCCGGACGCCGCCCCGGCGGCTGCCAGAAGGCGATCCGCCAGTTCGGGCGGGTCGGCCGCCGCCGCCTCCATCCGGGCCGCGAGCACCAGCCCCGGCGCCCTGGCGTCGATGCCATACCGGCCCAGATCGGGCGTCGTCGGGCCGAAGAGTTGGAGCGCCGCGACACCCAAAATTAGCGCGACTAGGCCCGATGAGCCGGGGCGCCCACGCAGACGCTTCCGGCCGGGCAGGACGGCGGTCACCGCCGCCACCAGCACCACGACCCCGACGATCTCCAGCCCGACGAGTAGTTTTCAGAAGTAATGGGCGGTGGTCCCTGCCTGGAGGGTCTGGAGGACGCCCAGGGCCGTCGCTACCGCGGACCCGGCCGGCACGACCGCTGGCGAGAGGGCGGCCCGCAGGTCCGTGCCCGTCAGCGGGAGTCGGTTCAGGAGGGCGAACAGCGCGACAACCAGGCTGAGGAGGATCCCGCCGACCAAGGGTGCCAGGTCGGGCATAACTCCGCCGCCCCCAGCGGTCAGCTGCGCGGCGGCGTCGACGGCGCCCAACTGGCGCAGGACCCGCACGAGGCCGACACACCCGCGACTGCGAGCACCGCGTCGACGGCCCACTCGGCCCGTCCGGCCGACCGCCGCCCACCCCGCAACGGGAACAGGGCGAGCATCGCTGTCGGCACGGCGAGCGCCAGCAAGGCCATCCACGCCTGCGTCACACCGAGGAGCGGGCCTCCGAGCGTGGCGACCGCGAAGGGCGCCACCGGCCGGGCGGTCGTTACGGCGACGAGGACGACGGCCGCACTCAGCACCGCAGCCATCACGAAGTTTGGGTAACCGTCGGCAAAGGCCCGTGCCCCCGGCCCGAGAGCGACCGTCGCCGCCACGAGAGCAGTTGCCGGCACTGCCGCCCAGCGGGTCTGCCGCCACCTGGGGACCGCCGAGACGAGCAGGACCGTGAACGCGATCAGCAGCAGCCCTTGGCCCCGCGCATACCTTACGAGCTCGCTACCGACGTCACCGGGCGCCGGCCCGCCGAGCAGTGCCACGAGGGCGGCCACCACGGCCTGGTAGCCCTGCGGGTACTCGGTGAACTTCCAGATCTCCCCTGCCAAGGGCACTAAGCCGTCGACCGTCACGCCGTGGCTTTGCACCATCGACGCCATGTTGAAGTGTGCCGAGTAATCCCATGCGCCGAGCAGTGAGGCCAGCGCCGCGGCGCCGTCGCGCACCAGGAGCCACCCTGCGGCGACGTAGGTGGCCATTGCCCCCCATACCAGCACGAGAGCATCGGGCAGCTCGACGACCGGGACAAGCCGGCGGAGACGTTCCGTGGGCCGGGCTCCGGTGCCGCCGACCCACCAGCCGAGGCCGGCGGCACCGGAGGCGAGGAGGACGGTCACTCGGCCGACGGGGCCGAGCGGCAGCTCCCACCACCACAGAGCGAGCGTGGCGCACGACCCGGCCAGGTGCGTGGCGGTCGGGACAGCCACGAGCAGGGCGACGGCGAGGAGTAGGCCAGCCGGGCCGTCAAGGACGCCCGCGACGCGGCCGAAGACCACCGCGGCGGAAGCCGCCAGCGCAACCGCCAAGCCCCGATAAGTCCGCGGACCGGAGCCGTCGCCGTGGCGGGCAGTCACCGGTGCCGCGCGGCGCCGCCCGGGCGGCGCGCCCGCCTTGCTGATCCGCAGTGCGGTCTCATCCATAGAAGCCCTCCTGAACGACCACGAGCGAGAGCACGTGCAGGGCGACGACGCGGCCGCGAAGACCGACATGACCACGGCCTGGGCGCGGACACCTGGGCACGCGCGCTCGGCGAGAACCCCGGTGTCGCCGCATAGCGGGTACGCAAGGGAGGGCGTTACGCCCCTGGAGCAGGCCATGCACCGGATGAGTGGTAATAGCGAACGCCGCGGCCCTAAAGCACGAGTGGCCGCACCTGGTGACGGCCGCTCTGCCCACGGCAGCATCCAACGAGACAATCTGTGAACAGCAACCGCTGTCCCAAAGCCGGATGCTGTCTGATCCACAGCTCGAACTGAGACACTACCGCCGAAAGAGCTCACCCGGATCTCCCACCATGCGCATCCGGGTTTGGGCGCGGCACATTTCGCCAGAATCCCCAGCGGTGACACAATCCGATTGCGGATTACCTTTCGCCTGCGAAGTCCATCTTGGGGGTTGCCATGTCCAGTCGTCTGTTGCGCGCCGTTGTCGTCGCGTCCGTGGGAGCAGTTCTCGCGGCGGGTGTTCCGGGGGTGGCGCAGGCGAGCGGTGTGGTCTCTGCCATACCTTCGGCGGCCCTGATGGCGCGTGCCGGTCGCGGCCATATCACGACGATCCCGCTGACAGGCGCGAACGGGAAGCGGTCCGCCGTCGCGCTCGAGGGGCTGTCCACGGCGGACCGTGGTGGTGTTGCCCCCCAGAACAACGGCTCCGGGCGGGCGCAGGTGGCGGTCCGCTCCAGGGCGCTCGCGGCGGAGGAATTCGTCGTCGCTGCCGTCACGTGGGCGGCGGGCGAGGATCTCCCCGACGGGGCGACCGTGCAACTGCGGGTACTCGAGACGGGCGGATGGTCCGACTGGCTCGATGCTGCGACCGAGGATGGCGGCCCGGACACGGGCGAGGCCGCGAGCGGGACGGACCCGTTCATCACAGGGGGTGCGGCCGCTGTGCAGGTCATGGTCACAGGCGACCCGGCGGACCTGCCGGCGGACCTGGCACTGAACCTCATCCCGGTGGACGCCTCGGCTGGCGAAGCGGTTGTGGCGGAACCGGACGAGGCAGCTGTCGTGCCGAGCGATGAGCAGGTCGGGGCGTCGTCGGGAGGTGTCGGCACGACGGCGCGGCTCGTCGTGCCCCGCGTCGAGGTACAGGGGACGGCGGCGGGCGCGCCGTCGGTGGTCGGACACGATGTAGACGTCGAGTTAGGGGCCGGCGCGATGCCGCTCGCCGTTTCGGTTCCCGGTGTTGGTGCGATTGTGACGCGAAGCGAGTGGGGCGCCGACGAGGCCTACACCACGGCGAACTGGACTCCGCGGTACGCGCCGCTGCAGGCGGCGGTCGTCCACCACACGGCGGGCACGAACACGTACACGGCGGCGCAGTCCGCAGGCATCGTGAAGGCGATCTTCAGTTACCACACGTACACAAGGGGCTGGGGGGACATCGGCTACAACTTCCTCGTCGACAAGTACGGCCAAGTATTCGAGGGCCGCCAGAACTCGATCCAGAGCCAAGGTGGGGCGCCGACCGGTTGGCTCATCGAGGCAGGCCATGCCCGCGGGTACAACCGAGGGAGTCTCGGCATTTCCGCGATGGGCGACTTCACACTCTCCACCGCGCCCGACATGAGCGTGGTCGTGTCCGCGATGGCGAAGGTGATCGCGTGGAAGTTCCGCGAGGCCAACCTAGACGCAGGCGCATTGAGTGGGTTCGTCGCTCCGACGACTCGGACCCGGACGACCTACGCGGCGGGTCAGGAACTCCCGCGCATCTTCGGACACGGCGACGTAGCGTCCACCAGTTGCCCGGGCGGGTTGTACGCCCGGCTTGGCGATCTGCTCACGCTGGTCCAGAACGGGTACACGAGGGCCGCGGACATTGTCCCTCCCATCGTCAGTGCTCGGCAGACGTCCGACGGGATGATGGAACTGTCAGCGGTCGACGCCGTCGACCCCACTCCGGAGATCTTCTACACCACCGACGGCTCCGCAATATACTGGTCGCCGGCATACGTCGCAGACTCCGATACCCCCGACACCAGGTACGTCGAGCCGGTCCTGCTCTGCTCAGATCTCGCGCTTAGCGCGGTGGCGGTCGACGACTTGGGTAACACGTCGAATCCGTTGCGTCAAGGATTTTCAACTGGCGGATGCCCACTTTCGGGGACGCTCTACAAGGCCGCCTACCGTGCTGAGATCTACACTGTCACGGACGGGAGGGCGCGGGCGATTTCTTGGAGTGAATGGGAGGCTGCCGGATTCCCTGAACCTTTGCCAACTCCAACCGATTATGTGAAATACCCGTGGTCCGCCACGATCTATGCAGTCACGTTCTGGTCCGGCGAGCCGGCGTCGTGGCAGTGGGATCGGCTGTCATTCGACAGTTGGCAGCGTGCGGGATACCCAGAACCGCGGGTTGCTGGGTGGATCGCCGGGTCCTCCTACCACAAGTGGGGAACGTCGAATGAGATCTTCGTTCTGGGCGAGGACGGGCTCAATCACAAGCTTTCGTACGAGGAATGGGCAGCATCCGGATTCCGCGGATTCGCCAACAGGTCCAACGAGGGTTGGATGAAGCTGTCGTGGGCTCCGGAGATTGCGCGGATGACCGACATTGCCGGCGGTTACGGCTACCCCACGACCTTTGTCGAATGGAGCCAATATGGCCTCCCGACCCCAGAGATCCGCCGGCGGCTCCCAAACGACCGGTTCTACCAGTACGTTGGGGATCGGAACATCTACTACTCCGGACCGGCGATGCACCGGGCAATCACCTTCAGCGAGCGGGCTGCCGCCGGCTATCCCACGCCCACGTTGTCACGATGACAGAGCGCTGTGGGGCGGGATCTACAACCTGACGGCGGCGACGGCGGTCCTTGGCAGGATGTCCGTCTAGTATCCGGATCGTGATAGCGGCGCCTCGTCGATCATGGGGACGAAATCCGCACCGTCCGGCGACAGGACCGTGGCGGCGCTCGGCTCGACCTGCGATCCCGATTCAGTGACGTTGCCACGGCTGTAGACGACGTCGCCGGGTTCCATGTTGGGGACGAGATCCCTGACGGTCACCAACGTGAAGCCCCGCCCGCGTAGGTCAGTGACGATGCCTGGAATGGCATCGACTGTCGCCGAGACCGTGTCGTGCATGAGCACGATGTCACCGGATCGCGTATAGGTCCGGACGTGATTGCGGATCTCCGTGGCCGTGCGACCGTCCCAATCCCGGGGATCGACCGACCAGAGGATCAGCGGTTTCCCCAATTGGCGTGTGTCGGGATTCCACGAGCCGTACGGCGGCCGTAGAAGTGAAGTCGTGGCGACCCCCGCAGAGGCAAGGGCATCGTCTGCCCGCTGCACCTCCGTGCGCTGCGCGGGCATGCTCAGTAGATTCAACTGAGGGTGACTGTAGGTGTGATTCTCGACGGCGAGACCCGCTGCCTGTAGTGCTCGTGCGATCGTCGGTCGGTTGGCCACCTGGGTGCCCACGACGAAGAACGTTGCCGGTACACCGAGCGAAGTGAGCGTGTCGATGAGGCGGCTCGTGTGAGCCGACGGTCCATCATCAAAGGTCAGGGCAACGCACGCCAGATGCGCGCAATCCACGGTCGGGCGTGGAAGCCGGACTGGGGCAGGGAAGCCCGCGCCCGCCCACTCGCCATATGTGATCACTCGGCTCATTGTGGGACCGGAGTAGTGGATGTTTCGATCTCCGATGTACTGGTAGAACTGATCACCCGGGAACCGCTGCAGCATCATCGGGGTGGGGTAGTCGTGCTGACGCCACTCCTCTTCGGTGGCGCGCTTTCCATACCCCGCCGCCAGGTCGGACATTCGGGCAATCTCAGGGGACCACGTCAGTTTCAGCCAACCCTCGTTCGACCGGTCGTCGAATGGGCGGAATCCTGATGCTGCCCATTCATCGTATGTGAGCTTGTGATTCACGCCGTCCTCGCCAAGAACGAATATCTCGTTCGACGTGCCCCACCTGTAATAGTAGCTTCCGAAGATCCACCCGGCATTGTACGGCGAAGGAGAGCCTGCCAATTGCCACTGAGCCAGCGACAACCGGTCCCACCCCCAGCTTGATTCCTCGCTCTGCCAGAACGTCACGCCATAAACGGTGGGCGACCAGGGGTACCTGACGTACACAGTGGGCGCAGGAGACGGTTGTGGGAATCCGGCCGAGGCCCACTCCTCATAGTCTATTGCGCGGACCAGGGTACCCTCCACCCTGTAGATGTCGGCGCTGTAAGGCTTCTTGTAGTAGCCATCTTCAACGGCGACTGAGGGAATCGCCACCATGCAAATAAAGATTATGGCTGCAGCAATCGCTGCCAAGCCTCTGTCGATTGTCAAGCGCATATAGTGTTCTCCCCGCACACGCGCACCCGGACGGTGTGGCGCCGCCGCCTCCACAGGTGCTCTGGCCAACGCTAGTGCTGCAAAGGGAGGTTGTCGATGATCTGGTCCGACCGACTCAGTCCTGTCGCTCTCCGTCTTCGTGATCGCGGTGTGGGGGAGCAGTGAGCAGTGCAATCTTCCTCGCGAGCTCGGTGACGTTCTGCTCGCTGGCCAACTGACTTGTCCTCGCCCTGATTGTGTGCCCTACGAAGACGACGGCGAGAGCGTAGAGCAACAGATCGGTTCCGCGACCCACTCCCACTAATCTCGCGACCGAGTTGGTCCAGTCCGGAAATGCGACGGCCGCGACAGCAGTCACGAGCAGTAGGATCATGGTCAGTCGCCGAATCGCGATCGGCCGCGCGCCTCTCCGTGGTATCACGACAATCAGCGTGAGTACTACGAAAGACGCGATCAGTATTACTTTGATCCAGAACTGGCTCCCCATGGTGGAGGCCTCCAATCTTAGCCGAACAACAAGTCGCTCAGGATATTGACCGAATTCCAGATCGATTGGCCTTTGGCCCTGGAGTAGTCTGAGTACACGATATGCACCGGCTCCTCGGCGTAGCGCAGCTCGTTACGTGAGATTTCACGCAAGATCTCCGAGCCGTGAGCCATGCGGTTTTGTTTTATTCGGATACTCTGGGCCGCGTGTCGGTTCAGTGCTCGTAGTCCATTGTGCGTGTCGGTCAGATCCATGCCGGTATTGAGCCGTTCGAACAAAACAGCTGTCTTGAGGACAAGCCTCTTGAGGAAGCCAGCCTCCACGTTGCCGCCAAGAAACCGCGAACCGATCACAAGGTCGAAGGGCTCAGTGCGGAGCCGTTCCACCATTCGCGCGGCGTCGTCGACGCGGTGTTGGCCGTCGGAATCGAACGTAACGAAGTACTTCGCATGCGGATCCTCGAGCGCGTATTTGAGACCAGTTTGTAAGGAAGCCCCTTGCCCGAGGTTTATGGGGTGCCGCACCACTCGCGCACCGGCGGCGTTCGCAACCGCCGCGGAATTGTCACTACTGCCGTCGTCCACGCAGACCACATTCGGGAAGTGGGGTAACGCCTCACGGACCACTCCACCAACCACGGACCCCTCGTTATAGAGAGGCACGATGAGCCACGTATCGCTGAAGGTTTGAGTCAAGTGCGTTATCCCATCAGTCGCGAAGTCGGAAAAACGTGGCCGAGCCCCTGGATACGTTCCGTTTCCGATGTCACTGCCTCATGTCCTCAGCCGTCAGTTCGCCGTTCTGCATCTTCTGGAAGAAGAGGGGAAGGCGAGCGTCATCCAGCAGCACCGTTGAGCCTACTCCGCCAGGTCGGTAGTCAAAGTCGGCGATGGGTGGGGAGCCGGTGACGCCGTCCACCCCGCTGGCGGACCGGAAGGCCAGGGCAAGACGCCCGAGGTCGATGATGCCCGAATCGGTGTCGGTGATGAGTGCACCCGTGCCAACATCGATCAGCGCGACCTGACGGAACGGGTTGAGAACCGTGGCAGGCGTCGCGACCTTGCGGACGACCGCGCCGATCACCTGACGCTGCCGCGCCTGGCGGCCGATGTCCCCGAGCGGGTCCGAGTACCGCATGCGCGAGAACGCGAGTGCGGTAGTGCCGTCCACGTCGTGGCAGCCGGCGGTCCAGACGAGCCCGGAGAGTTCGTCGTTGACGTCGTAGTCGAGACAGAGGTTCACCCCGCCGACGGCGTCGACGATCGACACCACGCCCCCCATGCCGATCTCCACGTAGTGGTCCACCGTCAGCCCGGTGAGACCCTCCACCGTCTGGACGAGGAGCGGGCCCCCGCCGAATGCGAACGACGCGTTCAGCTTGTTGCCGCCGTACCCGGCGATCTGGACGTACGTGTCCCGCGGGAGCGAGATCATCGCGGCCTTGCCGTTGTCCGCCACGTGGAGGACCAGGATCGTGTCGGAACGTTGGCCCTCCGCGCCGTCGGTGACGGTCCCGTCGGCCCGGGAGTCCGAACCCACGAGCAGGTAGGTGGTTCCCGGCGTCCCTGCCGCGCCCGAGAGGGCCGTGGTGTGCTGGATCTTCCCGTTGGACCAGAACAGCAACCCGACCGGCCACGCCAGCACCAGCGCCAGCACGACGGCGATGATCGCCGGGTACTTCCGACGGCGGGCGGTGCGCGTGGGCGCGGCCGGCGGTCCGGTGACCGTGCGCGGCGCTGGACGCGAGTCAGTTTCGTGGACCAGTGGTGGCTTGACCGGTGGTGGCTCCGCGGATGCCGTTGCGCGTGGAGGCCCGCCCACCACCCGCGAGGGTTCCGGGTGGGACGCACCCACCCGGCGCGCTCCCGAGGCGGACGGGCGGCTGGCCGACTGGCGAGGGGCGATCCGGGGCGGATCGAGGTCCTCGCCGGAGCCACTCATGACGCGTTCTCCTTGGTGCACTGTTGCGGGTCATCGGTGGGCTCGACGGGAGCCACCGTTGGAGACGTGCCGGGCGCTTCCGTGACCGCCGTGCCGGGCGTGGCGCTCGGCTCCCCTGAAGGTACCGCGCCCGCCGCCTCGCGCGCGCGCAGCGCGGCCGAGATGTCGGGGGCGTCGCCGGAATAGATCGGATCGACGGGGGTGTCCGCGCGAATCGCGTCCCAGACGAGGCCCGCGTAGTCGCTCGCCGGCACCACTCGCGGGCCGGCCCACTCGAACGGCATGGTGATGAAGGTGATGTTCGCCGTGCTGATTGAGGCCAGCGAGGTTCCGAGACCCACGAGCGCCCGGATGTCACCGATCCGGTTCCCGGTGGTCAGGGTCTGCGTGCCGCTGTCCAGGAACTGGTAGAGGCGGGTCGGGCTCCGCAGCAGGTTGCTCGACAGCGCCTCCTCCATCACGGCGAGCACCAGGTCCTGCTGCCTGCTGATGCGCGAGATGTCGGAGCCGTCGCCGACCGACTTCCGCACGCGGGCGAAGCCGAGCGCCTGCTGCCCGTCCAGGAGGCGGCAGCCCTGTGAAATCGTCAGTCCGGCCGCAGCGTCGTCAATGTCCTCGGGGACGTACATCGCCACCCCGCCGAGGGCGTCGATGACGTTGATGAAACCGGCGAAGTCCACCGCCACGAAGTCATCGATGTAGATCCCGGTGAGCTGTTCCACGGTGAGCATCGTGCACGCGGTGGCGGACCCGATGTCGCCACCCGCCGCACCGAGTTGGAACGCGGAGTTGAACATCGCATCGTACTGCGGCTCGGTCGTGGTCCCGTCCGGTAACGTACAGGCCGGGATGTCCACCAGGGTGTCACGGGGAATGGAAACGACCTCGATGTGGGTCCGGTCCGCCGAAATGTGCACCAGCATGGTGGTGTCGGAGCGCATTCCGGACGTGGTGCCCGAGGCCCCGGCGCCATCGACGTCGTTGGCTCCCTCGCGGGAATCCGAACCGATGACGAGCAGGTTGAGCGCCTGTCCGGCGTTGAGGTCAGTCGGGGCCGGTGTTCCTGAGCTTGTCGGGCGATTGTCCCCCAGGAGTTCCCCGATGTCCTGCTGGGTGATGTTGCCCTGCATCCGGTTGTAGGACAACCCGAGGAAACTCGCACCGAAGGCGAGCAGGAAGACCAGCGCCACCGCGACGGACTTGAACAGGGGGTGTTCGTGGCGCACCTTGTTCCGGTGCCGCGCTGGACGGCCGCGAATTGGCCGAACGCGGGCATTCCCCGGTTCGGTGAACAGGCGGGTGTCGGGCACTCTCCAAATCTATCCGATGGGTCGACGAAAGGTTCTGCGGGGTGTGGGG
>Ga0209745_1001419_pt1 | contig 14311 bp, 14 predicted proteins | sample BarGraNGADG00312_FD_184495 | JGI IMG/M metagenome (GOLD analysis project Ga0209745, IMG submission 184495) | Arctic peat soil microbial communities from Barrow, Alaska - Barrow Graham LP Ref core NGADG0004-312 (SPAdes) (version 2) | ecosystem: Environmental > Terrestrial > Soil > Wetlands > Peat... | reverse complement strand
TCCTTGCGCGGCGGGATTACAGGCTCATGCTGCTGCTGGAGGCTTACAGGAAAGGTCTAAAGGACCTGGGGTAAAGTCTGGTCGTATCGACGAAGCCAGGCTCACCAAGTTCGCTATCTTCTGTTGCGCCCACAGTATTATTTAGTTGTTTTTGATTGGTCTACTAATAGTCCTTATGGGCGAACAAATAATCACACTACTGTTTACTACTGTTCAGAGTATTGAGTGCCGATGGCCCTTGTAGAAGGAATCACCCGCCCCCGGAAGGGAAGCACAATGAAAACGCTGAGCAGTTTTCTGGTCCACGCACGAGAGGCCCGACATCGCGGGGAGTCTGCCTTCTCACTCGCGGAGCTGGCAATCGTCATCGCCATCCTGGCGATCCTGGTGGCTATAGCCGTGCCCGTGATTTTGATGTCGGGCAGCAAGGCCGAACACGCCGTCGCGGTCGACAACCTGGTCACTTCGAGCAAGCTGGTCGACAACGTCTGGTTCAACAAGCTCGCCACCCAGTCGTGCCCGATAGCGACGGGCGCCTACCGGGACTACAGCCCGCCCGAAGAGCTCCAGTCGCAGGCGACGGACGGTTACGTTCCCGTCGGCGCGGAGTACATGAGCACCCGTGAACCCAAGATCAGGTGGGTTGACCTCGAGATCAGCGGGACGTCCGAGCCGGTGGCAAGCCTGGAGAACGGCCCCTACTGCGACGCCGGCGGCTATGGTTTCAAGATCGACAGCGTCTGGAAGAACGGACAGAAGCTGGCCGACGGCAGTGACATCGCCTCCAAGTGGGACCTCATGGCTGGAGCGATAGGCGTTGGAATCAACAAGTATTTCCGGGACGGAGGTTGGCAGGACAACCCTGACAACCAGTACATGACACTTGTCACACTCGAGGTCCACAACAAGATCGCCCACTTCTACACCCTGAACGTCGGGGTCACGATTGCCGGCGGCACCTTTGCCTGGAACAACGGCGCGGGAAGCCCCGGCGACTCGTTCGGTGACGAGCTGGCCGAGAAGCCGCCGTCGAACGACAACCCGCCGGGAGGAGATAACCCACCCGGTGAAGTCAATCCGCCCAGTGGCGATAACCCTCCAGGCGGCGACAATCCTCCCGCCACGCAGCCGGTCACGCCACCTCCGGACAATCCTCCCGCCACGGAGCCTGTGACTCCGCCGCCGGACAACCCTCCGGCCACTCAACCCGTGACGCCTCCTGGCCAGACGCCTCCACCCGGGACAAACATGGCCAACACAGTGAAGATCGAGCCGGAAACCCTGAATCTGAACAGCAACGGTGTGTTTACGGTCTTCGTGGCCTTCGCTCCAGGCTACGACCCCAACAATATCGTGTCCAACTCGCTCCGGTGCTACGGCGCCACCGGCACCAACGTAAAGGTCTCGGGAGGCTGGGAGATTCAGATGAAGTTCAGCCGACAGGACATCGAAGCCGTGCCCGAAGGAGATCACGTGCTCATCCTCGTGACCGGGGTGTTCAAGGACGGAACCCCGTTCCAGAGTTGGGACTATATCAGGGTTACTCACGGAGACTGAGTGCAGCGGCGCCGGCCGCGTCACTTGCGGATTCATACATATCGTATTCATACTTTTCGGCCCGGTCTCGAAATCCAAGTCAACGAGACCGGGCCGAATACCTTTTAAGCAACCCGGCCGTGTCCGCGGTCGCGTATCAACGTGATTTCTCATATAGTCATCGGGGAAGACAAAACGACCGTCGGAGTGAGTGATGAAACTGGATGACACGATCAGGGATCTCGCCTTCGAGCTCGGCGCCGACTTCTTCGGCGTCGCAGACCTTACACCGGTGCGCGCTGAGATACTGCGCCAGGGCGGGGATGACGTAGCGAGCTACCCGGCAGCCGTGACCCTGGGCATCGCGCTCTTCGACAGCATAGTCGACGCGCTTCCACGGAGAGACGAGGAGCGCGCCGTCACCGTCAACTACCTCCATCACTGCTACGACGTCGTGAACGGCAGGCTCGACTTCATCGCGTCCCGGTTGGCATCGATGCTGCAGCGTGATGGTTACCGCACGCTTCCCGTGCCCTCGAGCGAGCGCCATGACAACGAGCGCATCTGCGCCCAGATTTCCCACAAGCTCGTGGCCCACACGGCCGGGCTGGGGTGGATAGGAAAGAGCTGCCTCCTGGTAACGCCGGAGGTCGGACCGAGGGTACGCTGGGCAACGGTCCTCACGGATGCGCCCCTTGCTCCGACCGGGAGCCCGATGGACGAAAGGTGCGGGGCGTGCACTGAGTGCGTTGATATCTGCCCGCAGAATGCGTTTACGGGGCGGTCGTTCCGCGAGGAAGAGCCGCGCGAGGCGCGGTACGACGCGGCGGCGTGCGAGAGATACTTCAAAGAGGGCGAGAGCCCCGAGGGCCGCATCGCCTGCGGGTTATGCATCTATGTCTGCCCCTGGGGAAGGAAATCGTCGGGCTGAGATGGAGGCGTCATGAAAGCTCTGACTTTCGAGTACAGCATTCTGCGATACCTCATGACCGGGCTCCTGGACCGGCGCTGGCCCCGGGTCGCCCTGTCCTCACTTGCTCCCGTTCGCCTGCGCGACGTTCCCGAACCCGAACTTCCCGGGGATGACTGGGTCAGGGTGAAACCGAGGGTCTCGGGGCTTTGTGGCTCCGACATGGGAATCATTCTCTGCCACGAAAGCCTGACGATGCAGCCGTTTGCATCGTACCCGTTCGTCCTCGGGCACGAAGTGTGCGCCGAGGTGATCGAAACCGGCGCGGGCGTCGAGGGATTTCACGAAGGCGACCGCGTAACGATCATGCCCATGTTGGGCTGCGGGCCGAGGGGCATCGATCCACCGTGCAGCTTCTGCGCCGAGGGGCGCCCTCAGCTCTGCGAGAATTTCACCGTCGGCCGCCTCCGGCCCGGTATGCTGATCGGAGCCACGGCGGGGGTGGGCGGGTTTATCGGCGAGATGGGCGTCGCGCACGTATCTCAACTGTACAAGGTCCCCGACAACGTGAGCGACCAGGCCGCCGCCCTGAGCGATCCGCTCTCCAACGGCCTGCACATGGCATGCCAGAACCCGGTCCAGCCCGGTGAGACTCTCCTGGTCTTCGGGTGTGGCGTCATGGGCCTCTGCACGGTCATGGCACTGCGGGCGATGCATCCATCAGCCCGGATTCTGGCGGTCGAGCCCTTGCCGTTCCAGTCGAGGCTCGCTCTCGAGGTGGGCGCCGACGAGGTCATCTCACCCCCCATCGACAAGGCTTTCTACCGGCGCATCGCCGAGCTCACCGACGCAAAGATGTTCACGCCACTCATGGCGAAGCCGTTGCTGATCGGCGGGGTGGACAGGGTCTTTGACACTGTCGGCAACACCCAGACCATGGATGCCTCGTTCCGCATCCTGCGCAACGCCGGATGGTACAACCTGCTTGGAATAGGTGAGCCGAAGAAGGTCGACTGGACGCCCGTCTGGCTCAAGGAGCTGACCATCCGTGGGGTCTACGGGTACCAGGACGAGGAAGTCGGCAACACGGTGATCCACGACTTCGACCTTGCCCTGAAGCTCCACGCCGAGGGGAAGCTCGACGCTTCGAGGATCGTCACACACGATTTTCGATTGCAGGAGTGGGAACGCGCGCTCGAGGTTGCGCTCAACAAGGGGCGTTACGAAGCCGTGAAGATAGTCTTTACTCCCTGAAGCCCGGACATGCGTCTGAAGACTCGCGCGATATCTCGTCCTCACCTTCGAAAGCCAAAACAAAAGCGCCTCGAGCGAAGGACGCCAGTCTGGCGGCGAACGCTCGAGGCGCTGTGTGCTTGAAGTTCTAGTGGATAAACAGCGGGACGAAGATCAGCGAAACTACCGTCATGACCTTGATCAGGATGTTCATCGCGGGTCCGGAAGTGTCCTTGAACGGGTCACCAACAGTGTCTCCAACAACCGCCGCTTCGTATTCCTTGCTGCCCTTGCCGCCGTGCTCGCCCGACTCGATGAGCTTTTTGGCGTTGTCCCAGGCACCGCCCGAGTTGGCCATCATTATAGCCAGCAGGAAGCCGGTGGCCACGGCGCCCGCGAGGAAGCCGGCCAGCGAAGCCTTGCCAAGGAGATAACCGACAAGCAGAGGACTGATGATGGCCAGACAACCTGGTATCAGCATCTCTTTGATCGCATTCTTAGTAGTAATGTCGATGCAGGTATTGTAGTCGGGCTTTATCCCCGGCAGCCCTTCTCTTAAGCCTGGAATTTCCCGGAACTGCCGCCTCACTTCCTCAACGATAGAGAAAGCAGCTCGTCCTACAGCGTTCAAAGTCAGGGCGCTGAAGACGAACGGGAGCATGGCACCCAGCAGTAGGCCCAGTATGAACTTGTAGTCGCCAACGATATCTATCTTGGAGAGTCCGACGGCCTGTGAATAAGCCGCGAAGAGAGCCAGGGCCGCCAGCGCCGCGGAACCGATCGCGAAACCCTTGCCGATGGCGGCGGTGGTGTTGCCGACCGAGTCGAGGCTGTCGGTGATCGCGCGGACTTCAGGATCCAGACCGGCCATCTCGGCGATGCCACCGGCATTGTCGGCGACAGGACCGTAAGCATCAACAGCGACCACCATTCCGGTGGTGCACAGCATGCCGAGGGCCGCGAGGCCGATCCCGTAGATCCCGCCGCCGGGGATGGCGCGGTTTGCTGCCCAGTAGGAGACGCCCATGGCTATACAGACGACCACGATCGGAACGACGGTCGACATCATGCCTTCGGCCAGCCCTCGAATGATGATCGTCGCGGATCCGGTTTTAGCCGACTTGGCTATCTCCTGGACCGGCTTGTAGTGGTCAGAAGTGAAATACTCGCTGGTCAATCCGATCACTATGCCGGATACGATTCCCATGAGGATCGCCCAGAACATCCCTACGTGGTTCCAGCCCAGTATCCACCAGACCAGGAAGAACGATGAAACGGTTGCCAGGAGGGCTGTCCCGTAGCTCGAGAACGTCAATGCCTGCTGGGCATGCCTTCCGCCCTTCTTTGTCCTGACGAACAGCGTGCCGATGATGGAGCAGATGAGCCCCGCTCCGGTGATCGCCAGGGGCAGTATCATTCCCCTCGTTCCGATGATCTGCCCAAGCCCGGGGTGCAACTTGCCTTTGAATATTGCGGCCGACGCGGCGATGGCTATCGGCGCAACGATCGCGGCCACGTATGACTCGAAGAGGTCGGCGCCCATGCCGGCGACGTCGCCGACGTTGTCGCCGACGTTGTCGGCGATTACAGCCGGGTTGCGCGGGTCGTCCTCGGGAATGCCGGCCTCTATCTTGCCGACGAGGTCGGCTCCGACGTCCGCAGCTTTGGTGTAGATGCCGCCGCCTACGCGGGCGAACAGTGCGACGCTGGAAGCTCCGAGCGAGAAGCCCAGGATAATGTTAGCCGTGTTGGCATTGTGGAAGCCCAGCTCGAAAATCATGTAACAGATCGTCAGGCCGAGAAGCCCGAGACCGGCTACGGTCAGACCCATGACAGCCCCGCTCCTGAAAGCGATGGTGAGTGCTTTTCCTACGCCCGTACGGGCCGCTTCGGTGGTGCGAGAGTTGGCGCGAGTGGAGATGGAAAGTCCGACGAAACCGGCTCCGAGCGAGCACGCGGCCCCGAAGACGTAACACAGGGCGACCATCCAGCCGTCCTGTTTGCGCAGAAGGACGGTCAAAACTATCATCATCAGCACAACGAAGATCGCGACGTAGCGATACTCACGTTTGATGAACGCCTTCGCGCCATCCTGGATCAGCTTGGAGATCTCCCTCATCTTTTCGTTGCCGGGGTCCTGCCTGAGAACGAACCGGGCGAAAAGCACGACTACGATGAAGGATAATGCTGAGACTATCGCCACTGCCCAAGGTATCCAACTAGTCAACGAATTCTCCTTTTATCAAGGGCTTACGCCTGCATCCGACACGCACTCGCGAATTGGCCGTGGGTATTATAATCCAAAGATGGTGCAGGAATACAAGTGCTATTTTTGTGCGCGCGGAAAAGAGCTGATGACGAGGATATTGAATCCCTGAAAAGGCTTCAGTCAGCCAGTTGATCCGATGGACTTACGAACCTTCCGGGCGAAGCTTGCCGCTCTTGCCGGGCTCCGCGGACGGCGCTTCTTCTTTGGCAAACCCGGTAATAATGAACTCGAAATCGCTCCTGTTGCCGAGTAGTCGAACGAGGAAGTATGAGGCCGCAAGCAGGACGCATCCGCACACCAGTGCGATAAGTGAGCGAGATGCATGAAACAGATACCAAAGGGGAAAATACCCGATCAGGAACCCGACGATGAACCCGGCGAATGGAATCAGGAACATGATCGCGGATGCTCTCATGACCTTCTTGCCCGATACCTCCAGCTCCACGACGTCACCTTGCCTGGCGTTCACTTTGTTGAACGCCTTCACGTCCATTTCCCTCTTGTCCTGGACCGCGCCGAAACCGCACGCGTGGCATTCTCCGCACGCTCCTGATTTCACGTGAACCAGGGCTATTTCGCCTTCCTCAACCACATTTCCACTGCATTTCATTAAGCTTACCCGCTTTTCTCCAAAATGTTTTGCGAACCCGGCGGCTGACCATGAAGAGAGCGCCGACGGGTCCCAGCGCCTGTATTACTCTGCAAGATTAGTTTTGCGCTCGATATCCTTATTCCTCTATAGACAACGCAATAATGAACGCATATAATGCTCACGGTTTGCCTCCTTCTATGGAGGCTACTGTTGTGTAAGCAGCAATTTTTCGCCGCCAGCACATTTCAAATTCCATATTTCAAATAGATCGAGGAGCGCAGTAGTTTGGAGCTTGCCCGGAAGCTGAGGGGCATATTGCCAGGAAGTGGCGGAGTGCACCCCCCCTCACAGAAGATCGCGGCCGACATGAGCATCACCCCCGGCCCGCAGCCCGCAGAAGTATTCATCCCACTATCGCAGCACCTCGGAACACCTTGTGAGCCGCTTGTGGCGAAACAGGACCGCGTGATGGTCGGCACCAGGATTGGAGACTCGGAAGGTTTTGTTTCGGCGCCGGTGCACTCGAGTGTCTCCGGCGAGGTCACCGGCATCGTGATGCACCCTCACCCCACCGGTGAGGATTCGCTTGCCGTCGTGATCAAGTCCGACCGGCTGGACACCCTCGACTCGGCAGTAAAGCCACACGGGAACCCGGATGAACTTACCCCTGAGGAGATACGCCGTCTGGTACGGGAGGGCGGTATCGTGGGAATGGGAGGCGCGGGCTTCCCGACTCACGTGAAGCTGTCCCCGCCGGCGGACAAGCCCATTGAACTGGTCATCATCAACGGAGCCGAGTGTGAGCCCTACCTGACCGGCGACTACCGGCTGATGCTCGAGCGTGGTGAGGACGTGGTCAAGGGAGCCCGCCTCATCCAGCGTGCCGTGGGAGCCGAGCGCGTCGTCGTAGCCATCGAGGAAACGAGCCCGCAGGCGATCAACGCCATGCGGGAAGCTGGAGGCCCTCTCGGCATGGAGGTCGTCTCACTGCCGGCGAGATACCCGCAGGGAGCCGAGAAGACCCTGGTAGACACCATCACTGGCAAGCAGGTCCCGCATGGAAAGCTTCCCATGGAGGTCGGGGCTATCGTTGATAACGTCGGCACCGCTGCCGCCATCTACGACGCGGTATACATGGGCATGCCTCTTGTCGAGAGGACACTCACCGTCGCAGGGGACGGAGTAGCGCGCCACGCCAATCTCAAGGTGAAGATCGGGACCCTCGTCGAGGACGTCATCGACCACTGCGGTGGCCTCGTTGGCGGCAGGGGCAAAGTGATAGTCGGCGGCCCGATGATGGGCATCGCACAGTACACCATGGAAGTGCCGGTAACCAAGACGACCAGCGGTATCACCGTGTTGAGCAGAGAGACGATGATGAAAGAGGAGCCCGGGAGCTTCACGTGCATCAGGTGCGGGCGCTGCGTGAAGAATTGCCCGATGAACCTGATGCCATACCTCATTGGCGCATACGCGGATAAAGGTATGTGGGACAAGCTTGAAGATCTGAACATCGAGGACTGCATGGAGTGCGGCTGTTGCGCTTACGGCTGTCCTACCAGGAACCCTCTTGTGCAGCTCTGCAAGGTTGGCAAGGAAGGCTTCGTTCGGAAGAGGTCAAAGATGGAGGCTCTCGAGAGAGCAGGTAAGGAAGACTGACAGGATGCCAGAAGAGACCGTCTCCGCCGAAAAAGAAGACGAGAGCGACTCGACAGACGAGGGTGGAAAAACAACCCGGCGTGTCGTCGATGACAGCGAGCTTTTTCATATTGGAGTCTCACCCCATCTGAGGGACAAGGACACCACAACCAGGATCATGGGTTGGGTGATCGTCGCCCTTCTGCCGCTGACCGTATATGGAGTGTATATAGGCGGCCTTCATGCGTTCGGCGTGGTCGTCATGAGCATCATCGGTGCAGTTGCCGCCGAGGCCGTTATGCAGCGCCTGCTGCACAAGCCGATCGCTGTATATGACCTGTCGGCGCTATTGACCGGCCTGCTCCTCGCTTTGACCCTCCCACCCCGTCTCCCTATGTGGATACCGTTTATTGGGGGAGTCGTGGCAATCGTGCTCGGCAAGCAGATATTCGGCGGGCTGGGCTATAACATATTCAATCCGGCCCTGGTGGGTCGCGCGGTGCTCTTCGTCTCCTGGTCCAGTTACATGACCACATCGTATCTGTTGCACCCGCAAGCAGCCGTCGTTAATACAGCCGCCATCAAGTCCATCGACAGCATCACAAAGGCAACCCCGCTGTTTGCGATAGGGCTCGTGCGTAAGGGCGAGTTGACGCTGTCTGCCTCCAAGTACATCAAGCCCCTTCTCTTCGGCAATCCCTGGGGTTGCATCGGAGAAGTCTCGGCAGTGCTGATACTGCTCGGACTGGCCATACTGCTGATCAAGAGGCTTGTCGATTGGCGCATACCGGTTTGTTTCGTTGGAACCGTCATGCTGCTGTCCTTGCTGAAGGGCTCAAATCCGTGGTTCATGGCCTTGTCCGGGGGGCTGCTGCTGGGCGCGTGCTTTATGGCGACCGACTACGTGACTAATCCTATGACAGGTTGGGGCAAGGTGGTTTTCGCCGTCGGATGCGGAATCGTGACTTTCGTGCTCAGGTTCTATTCGAAGATGCCCGAGGGAGTGATGTTCGCGATCCTCCTCATGAACGGCTTCACGCCGCTCATCGACCGATATATCAAGCCGCGTCCCTTCGGCTATAAGGTAAAGAAGCTGGAAGAGAAGGAAGCGGAAGCGTGAAAGAACTGCTGCCGAAGCTGGCAATAACGTTGTTCATAGTGGGCGCCATCGCGGCCGCTGCTCTCGGGTTCACATACGCGGTGACGAACAAGCGAATCGCGCTGGAGGACAAGCAGGCGGAAGCCAAAGCGAGCATCGCCGCCATCCCCAGCCTCAAGTCGCCGTCCGAACTCAAAGCCGAACCACAGCTCACCGCCGCCGCAAAGAAGAAGGTGCCAGAGGTTTCCAAGATCTACTCTTCGTCCAAGGGTGACATCATTATCATCGAGGGCAAGGGCTACGGCGGAGTCCTGGAGAACGCCGTGGGGATCAGTCCCGATGGCAAGGTCATAGCGGTGTCAAATATCTCGAACAAGGAGACCGCCGGGCTGGGCAGCAAGACCCTGGAGCCGGCGTTTCTGGACAAGTTCAAAGGCAAGAGCATCAACGACAAGCTCAAGGTGGGCGAGGACATCCAGGCAGTGACCGGCGCGACCATTAGCAGCACGGCCATGACGGGCCAGGTAAAGGAGGCCCTCGAGGCATACAAGATCATCACTGGCGGCAGCGGAGGGGCAAACTAAGTGGAAGAGAGGAACAGCTCATTCTGGCTCGAGTTCAGGAAGGGGTTCATCTTAGAGAATCCCCTGATGGTCCTCATGGTGGGCCTCTGCGCCGCGCTGGCGATCAGCAACAGGTTCGAGAACGGGATTTTCATGGGAATCGCCGTGACATTCGTGCTCGTCTTCTCGAACATGATAATCGCAGCAATCCGCAAGGGCATTCCCGACGAGATCCGGATCCCGATCTTCATCGTTATCATCGCTTCGTTCGTCACGATCGTGGACCTTTCGATGAAGGCATATTTCCCCGCAGTTTACTCCCGCCTTGGTGTCTGGATACCTCTGATCGTCGTCAACTGCATCATCCTGGCCCGAGCCGAAGGCTACGCTTACACCCACACGGTCTGGCATTCCATTGCAGATGGCCTGGGAATGGGTGCGGGGTACACCTGCGTGGTGCTCTTCATGGGCTTCATCAGGGAGCTTCTCGGGACCGGCAAGTTGGTGGTCTTCAACAAGACCGTCATAAGTCTCGGAGGGTATGGCCACTATGCTCCGTCGATCTTTATCTTGTTCCCGGGGGCATTCCTGACGTTTGCCTGCCTGCTTGCCCTGCTCAATCGCTACAATGCGAGGAAGACAGATGAATGAGGTCTATCGCTACTTCCTGATATTTCTAGGCGCTCTGCTCGTATACAACATCCTGTTAATACGCTTTATCGCGTTGTGCCCATTGATCGGTGTGTCGACCCAGGTCGAGACCTCGATCGGCATGGCGATGTCAGTGCTTTTCGTCATGACCATGTCGACCGCCGCGTCGTGGGTCGCGTGGAACTACGTCCTCACGCCACTTCATGTGGGGCAGTTCCTGTACATCCCGGTGTTCATCCTCATCATTGCTTCTCTGGTCCAGTTCACCGAGATGGTGATCAAGAAGACAAGTCCGCCTCTTTACCGCGCCATGGGCATCTATCTGCCCCTGATAACGACGAACTGCGCGGTGCTGGCGGCCGCAACCGAAGCTGTGAAGCCGGGGTTCCTCAAGCTCAACGTGGTTTACAACTTCAGTCTCCCCGAGGCGCTGATCTACACCATCGGGGTGGCCGCGGGTTTCGGGCTGGTGATCGTATTGTTCGCGTGTATCAGGGAGCGTCTGGAGACGGCCCCGATACCGCACTCATTCCGCGGCGCGCCGATCGCTTTCATCATCGCGGCGCTGATGTCGCTCGCATTCATGGGTTTTGCCAACCTGCTCGGCCTGTAGGAGGTCTGTTTGGATATCTCGTTAATATGGAAGGCGGTTATCGCCCTTGGGGGTATCGCACTTCTCTTTGGCATATTGCTGGCTATTGCTTCGGTCAGATTCCGCGTCAAGACCGACCCTCGCCTCAACGATCTCATAGACGCCCTGCCCGGCAGCAACTGCGGGGCCTGCGGCTTTCCAGGGTGTGAGGCCGCCGCCCAGGCAGTGCTCGACGGGAAAGCCGGAGTGGACGTCTGCATCGCCGGCGGGAAGAATGCCGCCGCCGGCATCGCCGAGGTGATGGGAGTCGCGGCGACGAGCGCCACCAGGGGTGTCGCTCTCGTACACTGCCAGGGCGGCATCAACGAGACCGCTACCAGAGCCATCTACCAGGGGATCGACTCCTGCGCGGCCATGGACAAGACGGCCGGGGGAAGCAAAGCCTGTCCGTACGGATGCCTGGGCCTGGGCACCTGCCGCGATGCGTGCCCGGTCAACGCCATCTACCTGGATGAGGACCATCGCAGATGCGTGAAGAGGGAGCGATGCACCGGCTGCGGCCTCTGCGTCGAAGCCTGTCCCCGAGGCCTCATCGAGATAGTCCCTCGCGATCAGGAAGTTCTCGCTGTCTGCAAAAGCCGCGACAGGGGCAAGGCCGCCAGGGAGATCTGCTCGGTATGCTGCATCGCTTGCAAGAAGTGCGAGAAGGCGTGCGAATCCGATGCCATACATGTCGTGGATAACTACGCTGTAATCGACTACGACAAGTGCACACAGTGCGGCAAGTGCATTGAGGCCTGTCCCACCGACGTCATCGTTAAGGTGCCTACTTCCTCAGATCGTGCGGCGGTTGGTTCTTCTTCTTAAACCGCGTGTTTGTGTCCCCCTTGTGATGTAAAGCGAAGCACAGACACCGCTCCTCAATTTCCTCTCCTGGCAAGTCGGACACTTGCAACGACACGGGCGACTGCTGGTAACATATACGTGGGGAAAGATTCCAGGACACGAAAACGGCCTCGGGTTCGTTTCCGGCCGGGAGGATACTTGTGAAGACATGCGCCGAATGCGGCTTTCCGCTGAGGTTCGCCCGCTACTTCGACTGGAGGAGCGACGGTACGATCCTCGGGACGGACCGGGTCCGCATGCAGTCCCGCATCACTTTCCTCGAGTTCGGCGAGATCGAGGGACTGTTCGAGGACCTGTCCATGATGATCGGTGTCTCCATCGACCACATCCTCATCGAGGCCGAGAAGAACATCGGCAAGGCGTTCTACGCGAGCAAGTCTAACTGTTGCTTTCTACCGGTTGCGCAGGAATGGGTTTCCGAGCCTTGAATACGTGGCTATGGTGCTTTCTAGGGAATGGTTTACAAGTTGAGCCATCATGCATAAGGGGCACAGGGAACGAAGTGGATTCTTAAAGTGATTTGAGAGTGAGGTGACCATGGACACGGACAAGATCAAGGACATCGGAAGAAAGACTTCGGATAGCGTAGAAGACGCCGGGAAAGATCTGGAAAAGGCCGGCAAGGATGCGAAGGCGTCAGTTGCCAAAGCCGGGCGGGAAGTAAAGAAATCGGCAAGAAAGGTCAAGCGAGAGGCAAGCAAGTAGCGCTTGTGATAGACGGTCGAAAGCCTCGCCGCCGGGCGAGGCTTTGATCATTGTGAGATCAGAAACGGTATTGTGAGGAGACAAGGAACGTAATTCTGCGGGCCGGTGCGGCCCGCTCCGTTTGCGGGCTCGAGTGCCTAAGCCTCGACGGCGCGGCCCGCCTGCGAAGCTCCCACCCCTCCGGCGACCGCCGCGATCAGCGAAAAGACCGCGAAGAGCCAGAGTCCGACTCCGGGAGCGAGCGCGATCGGCTTCACGGTATAGATCATGACGATGCTGACGACCGAAATGCCAAGGCCGAGTATCCCTCCGGCCAGGACCAATCCATTCGCGCCGCCCCATCCGGTCACCAGTGTCACAGCCCCCGCGACCACGATTATCCCGAAGAGCAGCGACCAGAAGCCGGTGAAGATGATCTTCGATGCCCCCGTCGAGAACAGGAAGTTGTGCGTCGTCCCGAACCCGCTCGAGGACATCATCCGCCACCCGGTAATGCCACTTGCTGAGATCCACACCAGGAATGTCGATATGACCATGACGATCCCCGAGGCACCGGCCAGCACGCCGACGATGGGGGCCGCCGGATAAGGCATGGGCCTGCGCCGCCTCTCAGCGTACTGCGGCTGCACGACCTCGACGCTCTGCTGTACCGGCTGCTGCGGCTGCTGTTGGGGCAGCGCCGCGGAGGGCGCCACGATGTCAGCATCGCGGAGCAAGTACCAGGTGCCCGTCCTGGCCGACATGACGTTATATCTATACTCGGGTCTCTGGGGGTCGGGCGATACCTGCTGGACTGCAACCTGCTCGCCCCTGCCGAATGCCAACACTCCGTTAACCACTATGTCCGCTACGACCGTGACTGTCATGCCCGCCGGGATATCTGCCATGACCGCATCCTTTCTCGAGAACAACCAGTGTCATCCGGTATTCCTTATATTCATCCTCCAGCGCCGACATCCTGTTAAACTGGCCTTTCCGGCATGGTTGCCCATTGTTCTCCTCGTTATCGCCGCCAGGCATAACCTGGGAGGGGCATGTGTTCCCGTGCTGCTACTGTCTGGCGACTGCGGACTCTGAACCAACAGAATGGGGGCATTCCATACTGGCACCGTGTCGTTCTCTCAAATATGTTAATGTGGTAGAGGCCCAGTACCACCTGGGCAACATTTTATTCAGGGGAGATAATGGAAGAGCCAGTTGTTACGTCCGAAGGCATGAAGGCGCTCGAAGAACAACTTCAGTACCTCGAAACCACCAGGCGGCGCGAGGTCTCCGAGCAGATGAAGAAGGCTATCGACCACGGGGACATTTCGGAGAACGCCGAGTATGACGAGGCCAGGACTGCTTACCTGGCATTGGAAAAGAAGATAAATGAGATCGCCGGGCTGATAGCCAGGGCGAGGGTTGTCGGGGACGACGAGATAAGCACTGAAAGCGTAGGCGTTGGGTCCGTGGTGCAGATAGAGGACCTTGAGAATGGAGGCAAGACTCAGAAATTCAGGCTTGTCGGCCCCACCGAATCAAACCCTGACGAGGGTAAGATATCTCATCTCTGTCCCATCGGGACGTCACTGATGAATTCAAAGCTCGGCGATATCGTGTCTGTCACTACGCCCG
>Ga0209745_1001417_pt1 | contig 14316 bp, 12 predicted proteins | sample BarGraNGADG00312_FD_184495 | JGI IMG/M metagenome (GOLD analysis project Ga0209745, IMG submission 184495) | Arctic peat soil microbial communities from Barrow, Alaska - Barrow Graham LP Ref core NGADG0004-312 (SPAdes) (version 2) | ecosystem: Environmental > Terrestrial > Soil > Wetlands > Peat... | reverse complement strand
ATCCGCGGCGCCTCGAGGCTTGCCGCGAAAGCCTCGGGCGAACCGAGGAACTGCGCCGCCCCCAGACCGGCGAGCGCGCCGGCGCTGAGCTTGAGCACCGTCCTGCGCTCGACCGGCCCACCCGTCCACGTGCTGGCTTCCTTGCCGTCCATGCAAAGCCTCCTCCGAGGATGTCCCGAGTTCCGCGGAACTTCGATTTAGAAAACGTTTGCTAGGGAGCACGTCACTGAGCGCCCCGGCTGACTCAACTCAGGCACGTGGCGCAGGAAGCGTCAAGCGGTTGCCAAGAGTTGTCGCGTCCCGGACGGTGGGTGAGCGGTACTCGGTTTACCCCCAGTTCAGGGGACGCGGCTCACACCGGCGCTTACAGCACGCCGACGCGTACGGCCCAGACGACCGCCTGCATGGGGGTGTCTACTCCCATCCGGTCGCACAGGGACCGGACACGCCGCCGCACGGTTCGTTCACTGAAGTCCAGGTGGCGGGCGATCGCATACAGGACCAGGCCGTCCGCCAGCAGGGCGAGCAGTCGTACATCGTCCGCGTCAACCGCGCCGTCCTCGACGGCGCGGTCGGTTATGGGCACTCCGCTCAACGAAGACTCCTCTCCGTGGCCGCCTTTCACGTTTTGCACCGCACTCGCAAGCGGCATGTGACGTCCCTCGCGTGAACGGGTCACACGGTTGTCGCCGAATCCCGCGATCGGTGCGCCGCGTCCGCCGGCTTGGTCAGCCTCGCCAGGCTTTCGGGGGCTGAGGATTAGATACGGCGCTTCCTGGCGTCGATCAACCCTAGGCAGGTGAAGTGATGAAACCTTTCAGAAGCGCTCAGGCTATCTGCCCTTCATGGCGAGGTCAAGGGATCAAACCGGTCGTAATGGGCGACCACTGTGTCTCGCAGGCGCGGCCTCAGGCGGAGAGTTTCGCGTCGCTCGACTCCCGCACGACCAGTTCTGGCTCGAACACCACCTGACGGTGCTGGTGAGTCTCAGGAGATGACACCTCGTCGATCAGGAGCTCTGTGGCGGCATGCCCGAGTCGTGCACGCGGCTGCCGCACGGACGTGAGCGGCACCGCCGCGGCGGCGGCGAAGTCGATGTCGTCGTAACCCACGATGGCGAGGTCGCCGGGCACGTCCAGGTTGCGGCGCGTCATCTCCTGCAGCACGCCGAGCGCCAGCAGGTCATTCGCACAGAACGCGGCTGTGGGCCGGGCGCGCGGGGGCATGCCGGCTATCTGCTCGCCGGTTTTGCGGCCGGCGGCCACGTTCAGGCCGGGCGTTCGGATCAGTCTGATCGCAGTCTTCGGTAGCCCGGCGGCACGGGCGGTTGTTCGGGCGCCGGCGAGTCGGTCGGCGACCTGGTTGATGCTGACCGGCCCGCCGACGAACGCGATCCGTTCGTGGCCCTGCGCGATGAGGTGGGCCACGGCGAGCTCGCCCCCCACGACGTCGTCGACTGACACCGAGCATTGCCGCTTGGTCGAGCCGCGGTCGACGAGCACGACCTGCGTGCCGCGGGCACGGAGTTCCTGGACGCGATCGTTCTTGGCGGTGATTGGCGTGATCAGGATGCCGTAGGCGCGCTGCGCCTGCAGCAGGCTCAGGTAGTGGTCCTCGCGGGACGCGCTGTTGCCGCTGTTGCACAAGATCACCGAGAGGCCGGCCTCCTCGGCCGCATCCTCGACCCCGGCGGCCAGGTCGGTGAAGAACGGGTTGCCGACGTCGAGGACGATCAGGCCGATGGTCCGGCTTCGTCCGGTGCGCAGCTGGCGCGCGGCCTCGTTGCGGACGAACTCGAGCTCCTCGATCGCCCGCCTCACGCGCTCGCGCGTGGCCGGCGCGACCCGCTCCGGCCGGTTGAGGACGTTGGAGACCGTGCCAAGGGAGACGCCGGCCCGTCGGGCGACGTCGATGACGCTGGCGGACTCCGTCACTGCACTCTCCAGGTAGCCGAACCGATTTGAATCGTATCAACCATTTCGGACACCATCCCGCGCATAGCCTGTGGGCGTCCGCCGTTTCATTCGATCCTAAAGATCCTAAAGACGATCCTAAAGATTACAGGTTGGACACGGGAGCTGTCATTGAGAGATGGAGCTCTTGACGTACGCATGGCACGGGTTGATGATGGCACGTCAGTGAAAGGTTTCACATTCGGATGGGGTTATGAAGTGACTGATCAACGCAGTGCACCTCCGGTGCTCGTGCTCGACCATGCCACGAAGAGGTTCGGCGCGGTGCGGGCCCTGGAGGACGGCTCGATCACCCTGTACCCGAGTGAGGCGCACGCCCTGCTGGGCGAGAACGGCGCGGGCAAGTCGACACTGGTGAAGATCCTCGCGGGTGTGTATGGAGCGGACAGTGGCGAGCTGCTGATCGGTGGCGAGCCGGTGACGTTCAACGGGCCTGCGGCCTCGCGTGCGGCGGGCGTTTCGATCATCTACCAGGAGCCGACGCTGTTTCCCGATCTGAGCGTCGCAGAAAACATCTTCATGGGTCGGCAGCCGCTGGGCGTTGGCAGGCGCATCGACCGCGCCGCGATGAATCGCGCTGCCACCGAGATATTCGCCCGGTTGGGGGTCCAACTGGATCCCGCTCGTGTGGCGCGGGGGCTGTCGGTGGCCGACCAGCAGATCGTGGAGATCGCCAAGGCACTGTCCTTCAACGCGCAGGTCCTGGTGATGGACGAGCCGACCGCGGCGCTGACGACTGTCGAGGTGGGGCGGCTGTTCGAGGTGATCCGGACGTTGCGCGCCCAGGGGGCCGCGGTCCTCTTCATCACCCATCGCATTGAGGAGGCCTTCGCGAGTTGCCAGCGTGTCACGATCATGCGTGATGGCAGTTTCGTGCGGACCGCACCGATCGAGGAGGTCACGGTCGAGGACATCATCCGTTCGATGGTAGGCCGCGACCTCGACGCACTGTTCCCCAAGACACCTGCGGCGCCGGGCGAGGTCGTCCTCGACGTGGAGCACCTCTGCCGTGATGGCGTCTTCTACGACATCTCGTTCCAGGTGCGGCGGGGGGAGATCGTGGCTTTGGCCGGTCTCGTTGGCGCGGGCCGCACCGAGGTCGCCCGCGCGGTCTTCGGCATCGATAGGCGGACGTCGGGGACGGTCCGGGTGCGCGGAGAGGAACTCCCCAACGGCAAGCCGCTCGCGGCGATGAACGCCGGTGTCGCCCTCGTCCCTGAGGACCGGCGTCAGCAAGGACTTGTCATGGAAATGAGTATCGACCAGAACGTCGCACTTGCGTCGCTGGGTCGGCTGCGCCGCTTCGGCCTGATCCGGCGGTCGAGGGAACGGGAGTTGGCCACCACCTGGGCCACCCGTTTGCAGTTGAGGTTCTCTCGGATGGGCAACACGGTCTTGACGCTCTCTGGTGGCAACCAGCAAAAGGTCGTGCTCGGCAAGTGGTTGGCGCGTAATCCGTCGCTGCTGATCATCGACGAGCCCACCCGCGGTATCGACGTTGGCACCAAGGCGGAGGTCCATCGCCTCCTCGACAGCCTGGTGGTGGACGGCCTGGCCGTGCTGATGATCTCCTCCGAACTGCTCGAAGTCCTCGGCATGGCGGACCGCGTCATCGTTCTTCGAGAAGGCCGTATCGCCGCCGACCTTACGCGCGCCGAGGCGGACGAGGACTCCATCATGCGTGCGGCCACGGGGCAGTCCCCGGTGGCGGCGGCATGAGCGTCATCACCGCTCCCGCGGCCGCGCCGACGGAGCTCCCGGTCAGCAGGCTGGAGTCGCTGCTGCGGGCCCGCGAACTCGGCATCGCCCTCGCGATCCTCCTGGTCTTCGGACTGACCACACTGAACAACCACGCTTTTGCACGCGTGGCCAGCATCCAGCAGTTGCTGATCGGTGCGGCGTTGATCGCCCTACTCGGCGTCGGCGAGACCCTCGTGATCGTCACTCGCAACGTGGATCTGTCGGTCGGCTCGATCGTCGGACTGTCGGCCTACATCGTCGGTGACCTCTTCAAGTACCACCACAACATGCCGGTGGTGCTCGGCTTCGTCGTCGCCATCGCGGTTGGCGCGGCGATCGGTGCGATCAACGGGTTCGTCACGACGGTGGCCCGCGTGCCGAGCCTGGTGGTGACCTTGGCGATGCTTTACGTCGTCCGTGGCGTCGACGGTCTGATCGTCAACGGCAAGACGATCGATCCCGGCAGCATCCCCAAGGCCTTCACCGCAGTCGGCTACCGGACCCTCTTTGGCATCCCGTGGCTGGCGATCATCGTCGCCGTTGTCGTGGCGACGGCCGGCTACGCGATGCGGTCCTTCCGATCGAGCCGTGACCTGTACGGGATCGGGTCCAACCCGGACGCAGCGGTCCTGGCCGGAATCCCCGCCGGACGCAGGGTGTTCACGGCCTTCCTGATAAGTGGTTCGCTCGCGGGACTGGCCGGTGCCTTGTTCCTCGCGTTGCACGCGCAGATCGATGTCTCCGGAGGCACCGGCTACGAGCTCGCCGTAGTCGCCGCCGTCGTCGTGGGCGGGGTGGCCATCTTCGGTGGCAGCGGCACCGTGCTGGGTGCCGCGCTCGGAGCGGTGTTGTTGAACACCATCAACCAGGCGCTCGTCGCGTCCAGGATCTCCGCGTTCTGGAACGGGGCGATCGCCGGCGGCCTGCTGCTGGCCGCCATCGCGTTCGACCGGTGGCTAAGCCTGCGGGTGGCACGCAGTCTGCAGTCGGCCGAGGGAGCGCACCGTGACCTCTGACCTGCCGACAATGACACCGGTGAAACACAGCCACAGCGTCGTCGAGAACGGCAATGGCGCACCATGGCGGGCGCTGCTTCGGTGGGAGAGCGCCCTGGTTGTTGTGCTCATCGGCGCCCTGGTCTTCGGCTCTTCGGAGTCGCCGAACTTCCTGAACCCGACGAACTTCTTCTACATCGGCATGAACATGGGTGAGGTCGCCATCATGGCGCTGCCGCTCACGTTGGTCATCATGACCGGCGAGATCGACCTTTCGGTGGCCTCGATGCTCGGCCTGTCCGGGACTGTCATGGGCTACCTGTTCAGCAACGGATGGTCGATCTGGCTGGCGATGGCTGCGGCGCTCGTCGTCGGGGTGCTAGGCGGCGCACTCAACGGTGTACTGGTCGCCAAAGTCGGACTGCCTTCGATCGCAGTGACCATCGGCACGCTGGCCCTGTTCCGCGGTATCGCCGAGATCCTATTGGCACCGCGCACGGTCACCGGGTTCCCGTCGTCGCTGACCACCATCGGCGTGGTCCCGATCCAAGGAACCCAGATCGCTTACTCAGCCGCGATCTTCCTGGGCCTGGCTGTGGTCGCCGGCATCGTCCTGCACGCCACCCCGTTGGGGCGCGCACTGGTCGCCATCGGACTACAGCCGGAGGCCGCGCAGTTCTCCGGCATCCGGGTGAACCGGATCAAGATCTGGCTGTTCGTGCTCTCGGGCGTCGTGTGCGCGTTCGCCGGGATCTTGCTCACCCTGAAGAACGCGTCGGTCAGTTATGACGCCGGCACCGGCCTCGAGTTGAACGTGGTCGCCATCGTCCTGTTCGGGGGGGTGTCCATCTTCGGCGGCCGCGGCACCGTCATCGGTGTCGTGCTCGCGGTGGCAATTGTCGGCGCTCTGCAACAGGCCCTCACGCAGATGAACGTCCAGCCCGAGGTACAGAACATCGTCATCGGCGTCCTCCTGCTGATCAGCGTGGTCATCCCCAACGGGGGTGAAGCCATCCGGCGTATCCGCGACCGAGCGCGGCGGCACGCATGAACACCACCCCGCGCAACCCACCGCATCCGTAAGCCCAACCACCCCTTTAGAAAGGCAAGAACATGCATACAGCACGGACCGTGCGCCGCAAGGTGACACTTGCTCTGGCAGTAACGCTCGTCGGCGCCGTGGTCGCCGCCTGTAGCTCGTCGACGACGACCAGTCCGACCGGGTCAGCAACCGCGACTTCCGCCAAGAAGGGGCTGACCGTCTACTTCATTCCCAAGGACACCCAGAACCCCTACGAGGTGATCGCCGACAAAGGTGGCCAGCGGGCCCTGCAGGAGCTCGGTGGCAAGGTGGTCGTCAGCAGTGGCACGCAAGACACCGCCGCCGCACAGATCCCGTCAATCCAGGCCGCCATCCAGGCACACGCCGACGCGATCGTCATCGCCGGCAACGACCCGTCCGCGCTGTGCCCGTCGCTGAACCAAGCCGCTACGGCCGGGATCAAGATCGTCGCGTTCGACTCGGACATCTCCTGCGGCAGCAGCCCGGTCCACCTATTCATCAACCAGGCCAACACCGAGCAGATCGGCACCTCCGAGGTCGACCTGCTGGCCAAGGCAATCGGTAGCAAGGGGGAGATCGCGATCCTGTCAGCGGCCGCCAGCGCGACCAACCAGAACGCCTGGATCGGGTACATGAAGCAGCAGTTGAAGAAGTACCCGAACATGAAGCTCGTCAGCACCGTGTACGGCAACGACGACCCGGCGACTTCGCTCACCGTGCTGCAGGGCCTGTTGTCGGCCTACCCGAACCTGCGCGGCATCATCTCTCCGACCACCGTCGGCATCTCGACTGCGGCCCAGTACCTCGACACGCACAAGAGCCTGCTTAGCACCCTGACGTTGACCGGGCTCGGCCTTCCGTCCCAGATGAAGTCCTACGTGCACGACGGCACGGTCAAGCAGTTCGAGCTGTGGAACCCCGACAACCTGGGTTACCTCGCCGGCTACGCGGCGGCGGGACTCGCCTCGGGCAGCGCAAGCCTACAGACCGGGTCGAAGTTCGACGCCGGCAAGCTCGGCAGCTACACCGTTCTCGCGCCTTCGGCTACAACCGGCCCGTCGGTCGTGCTCGGCCCGCCGACCGTGTTCGACATATCGAATATCGACAAGTTCAACTTCTGATCGCACACCTGGTGCTCGGCCGGCGCGCTGCCTCCGCCGGCCGAGCACCGAACCACCACGCACGTACTGACGCCCTCGGGTGAACGAGGAACCATGAAACGGTACTGTTTTCTGCTGCAGGTACGCCCGGAGCTCCTAGAAGAGTACCGGGCCCGCCACGCAGTGGTGTGGCCCGAGATGCTGCGGGCACTGGACGAGAGCGGATGGCACCGCTACTCGATCTTCATCCGCTCCGACGGCCTGCTGGTCGGCTACGTCGAAACCGACGACCTGACCCGGGCACGGCAGGTTATGGGTGCCACCGAGGTCAACGCACGGTGGCAGGCCGAGATGAGCCGGTACTTCATCGGCCTGGACGGACAGGCTCCCGACGAGGGCCTACTGCTACTCGACGAGATCTTCAACCTAGACGACCAGCTGCAGCGGCTGACCGCAACGCAGCCGGGGCAAGGAGAGATGCCATGACCACAACCCCAGCGGCCCCCACCGGCGTCACGCCGGGCCTGCAGCGCATCACTTCACGCCGGGTCAAGGTCGGCCTCGTGTCCGGCGGGCTGGGCGCGTACTGGCCGCAGTTCCCGGACCTGCTGCCCCAGTTGCAGCACTCCGCGGCCCGCGTATCCGAGCGAATGAGCGCCCTGGACTGCGACGTGGTCGACGTCGGCTTCATCTCCGACGCCCAGGATGGCGCCCGCGCAGCCGAACAGCTCCGCGTTGCCGGCTGCGACCTGATCGTCGGCTTCCTCACCACCTACATGACCGCATCCATGCTCGTGCCAGTCGCGCAGCGCAGCGGTGCACCGGTGCTGTTGATCAACCTCCAGCCGACCGAGGCGATGGACCACGCCAGCTTCGACACCGGTCAGTGGCTCGCCTACTGCGGCGCCTGTCCACTGCCCGAGATGGCCAACGCCTTCCTGCGCTGCGGCATCCCGTTCCGCTCGGTGTCGGGCTACGTCGAGGACGAGCGCGCGTGGGCGAAGATCGGCCGCTGGATCAAGGCTGCCGGCGTGCGCGGCGCGTTGCGACACGCCCGGCACGGGCTGATGGGCCACCTATACCCGGGCATGCTAGACGTCTCGACCGACCTCACCTTGGTGACGGCCAACTTCGGCGGCCACATGGAGGTACTGGAGTTCGACGACCTGCGCGTGCGGGTCAACGCAGTCACCGACGCCCAGGTCGCCGACCGGGTCGCGCTGGCCCGCGAGGTCTTCGACATCGCCCCAACCGTGCAGGACGAAGACTTCGCCTGGGCGGCGAGGGTGTCCGTCGGTCTAGATCGCCTTGCCGAGGACTTCGCCCTGGACAGCCTCGCCTACTACCACCGCGGACTGGAGGGCGAACAGCACGAGCGCCTCGGTGCAGGGATGATCCTGGGCGCCTCACTGCTGACAGCCCGCGGCATCCCCGCTGCTGGCGAGTACGAGCTGCGCACCTCGCTGGCGATGCTCATCGTCGATCGGCTGGGCGGCGGTGGGTCGTTCACCGAGCTTCAGGCGCTGAACTTCCTCGACGGCGTCGTCGAGATGGGCCACGACGGGCCGGCCCACCTGGCAATCAGCCAGCGGCGCCCGCTGCTGCGCGGCCTAGGGGTCTACCACGGCAAGCGCGGCTGGGGCGTCTCGGTCGAGTTCGACGTCAACCACGGGCCGGTCACCACCTTGGGCATCGCCCAGCAACGCGACGGCAGCTTCCAATTCGTCGCCTCGCAGGGTCACGTCGTGCCAGGTCCGCTACTAAAGATCGGCAACACCACCTCACGCGTCGACTTCGGCTGCGACCCCGGTGAGTGGACCGACGCCTGGAGCGCCACCGGCATCTCGCACCACTGGACCCTGGGCACCGGGCACCTCGTCCCCGAACTGCAAGCCACGGCCGACTTACTCGGCATCGAACTGGTCGAGGTGAGCGCGTGACCGTGCCACCACTTCACGCACCACACCACAACATCGAAAGCAGGTTGAATCATGGCCGATCGTGAGGCCGCCAAGCAGATCCTCCGCGCGCAGAAGATCGAGCTGCCATCGTGGGCGTTCGGCAACTCCGGCACGCGGTTCAAGGTGTTCGCCCAACCCGGCGTGCCCCGCGATCCGTTCGAGAAGATCCAGGACGCCGCGCAGGTGCACGCGTTCACCGGCTCGGCGCCGAAGATCGCCCTGCACATCCCCTGGGACAAGGTCGACGATTACCACAAGCTGGCGAAGGCCGCATCGGAGGCGGGTATCCAGCTGGGCACAGTCAACGCCAACGTCTTCCAGGACGACGACTACCGGCTGGGCAGCGTCACCAACCCCGACCCGACGATCCGCCGCAAGGCCCTCGACCATCTCTTCGAGTGCATCGACGTGATGGACCAGACCGGCTCGCGCGACCTGAAGCTCTGGTTCTCCGACGGGACCAACTACCCGGGCCAGGACAACATCCGAGCCCGCCAGGACCGCCTCGCCGAGGCGCTCGCCGCGGTCTACCAACGGCTGTCCGGCGAACAGCGCCTCATCCTGGAGTACAAGCTGTTCGAGCCAGCGTTCTACACGATGGACGTCCCGGACTGGGGCACCTCCTACGCTCACTGCCTGCAACTGGGCGAGCGGGCCAAGGTGTGCGTGGACACCGGACACCACGCGCCGGGCACCAACATCGAGTTCATCGTCGCCTTCCTCTTGCGCGCCGGGAAGCTCGGCTCGTTCGACTTCAATTCGCGCTTTTACGCCGACGACGACCTCATGGTCGGTGCAGCGGATCCCTTCCAGCTGTTCCGCATCCTGTTCGAGGTCGCGGGCGGCGGTGGCCTGGCGACCGACACCGACATCGCGTTCATGCTCGACCAGTGCCACAACATCGAGCCGAAGATCCCAGGCCAGATCCGCTCAGTGATGAACGTGCAGGAGGCTACGGCCAAGGCGCTGCTCGTCGACACCGATGTGCTCGCGTCCGCGCAAGCAGCCGGCGACGTGCTGGGGGCCCACGCGGTGCTCATGGACGCCTACAACACCGACGTGCGCCCGCTGCTCGCCGAACTTCGTGAAGAGCAGGGCCTCGATCCCGACCCGATGGCCGCCTACGCCCGCTCGGGCTACGCCGAGCGGATCGTCGCCGAGCGCGTGGGCGGCACCCAAGCCGGGTGGGGCGCCTGACCCGAGCCCACCGCGGCACCGTGAACCGTCCAACCCGATCGGCAAGGAACCATGACCACTAACCAAGTCAGCACCGTCACCGAACTCATCGCCCGATCCAACCGTCTCGGGTCGGACCCCCGCAACACCAACTACGCAGGCGGCAACACCTCCGCCAAGGGTGCCGTCACCGACCCGGTGACCCAGCAGCCGACCGAGCTCATGTGGGTCAAGGGTTCCGGCGGCGACCTGGGCACGCTCACCGCGAACGGTCTGGCCGTCCTGCGCCTGGACCGGCTGCGTTCCCTGGTCGACGTCTACCCCGGCGTGGAACGTGAGGACGAGATGGTCGCCGCGTTCGACTACTGCCTGCACGGCAAGGGCGGCGCGGCTCCATCGATTGATACGGCGATGCATGGCCTGGTCGACGCCCCGCACGTCGACCATTTGCACCCGGACTCGGGCATCGCGCTGGCGACAGCCAGGGACGGGGAGGCCTTGACCAAGGAGTGCTTCGGCGACCGCGTCGTCTGGGTGCCCTGGCGCCGCCCAGGCTTCCAGCTCGGTCTGGACATCGCCGCCATCAAGACCACCAACCCCCAAGCGATCGGCTGCATCCTGGGCGGCCACGGCATCACCGCCTGGGCTGAAACCTCCGATCAGTGCGAGGCCAACTCTTTGGAGATCATCCGCACCGCCCAGACGTTCTTGGCCGAGCACGGCAAGGCGGAGCCATTCGGGCCTGTCGTGCCCGGTTTCGAGGCCCTGCCGGAGGCAGAGCGGCGGGCTCGGGCCGCCATCCTGGCACCCGTCATCCGCGGCCTCGCCTCGACCGACAAACCCCAGGTGGGCCACTACACCGACGCAGAGGTGGTGCTGGAGTTCTGCTCCCGGGAGAAGCTCGCCGTCCTTGCAGCACTGGGCACGTCCTGCCCCGACCACTTCCTGCGCACCAAGGTCCGCCCGCTCGTGGTCGACCTGTCGACCACCGCCTCGGTTGAGCAGGTCATAAGCCGGATGCGCGAGCTCCACACGGCCTACCGACAGGAGTACGCGGCCTACTACCAGCGCCATGCCACCCCTGACAGCCCCCCAATGCGCGGCGCCGACCCAGCTATCGTCCTGGTCCCCGGGGTGGGCATGTTCTCCTTCGGCAAGGACAAACAGACCGCCCGTGTCGCCAGCGAGTTCTACACCAACGCCATCAACGTCATGCGCGGCGCCGAGGCAGTCTCGACCTACGCCCCGATCGATGAGGCGGAAAAGTTCCGCATCGAGTACTGGGCGCTGGAGGAGGCCAAGCTGGCCCGGATGCCCAAGCCCAAGCCGCTCGCGGCCAGGGTTGCTCTGGTCACCGGTGCGGGCTCCGGGATCGGCCGGGCCATCGCGCAGCGCCTAGCAGCAGAGGGCGCCGCCGTGGTGATCGCTGACCTCGACGCCGGCAATGCCGCGTCGGTCGCCGAAGGAATCGGCAACAGCGACAAAGCCATTGCGGCCACCGTCAATGTCAGCGACGCCGCTGGCGTTCAGGCTGCGTTCGACGCCGCGGCGCTGGCGTTCGGCGGCGTGGACCTGGTGGTGAACAACGCCGGCCTGTCCATCTCAAAGCCGCTGCTGGAGACCACAGAACAGGACTGGGACCTCCAACACGACGTCATGGCCAAGGGCTCGTTCCTCGCCTCCCGTGCAGCGGCCAAGATGATGATCGACCAGGGCATGGGCGGCGACATCGTCTACATCTCGTCTAAGAACGCCGTCTTCGCCGGACCCAACAACGTGGCCTATGGCGCCGCCAAGGCCGACCAGGCCCACCAAGTCAGGCTGTTGGCCGCCGAGCTCGGCGGGCACGGGATCCGGGTGAACGGCATCAACCCCGACGGCGTCGTCCGCGGCTCGGGTATCTTCGCCGGCGGATGGGGCGCGAAACGGGCTGCCGTCTATGGTGTGCCGGAGTCCGAGCTGGGTGCTTACTACGCCCAGCGGACCCTGCTCAAGCGCGAGGTTCTCCCCGAGCACGTCGCAGCAGCGGTGTTCGCCCTGACCGGCGGCGACCTGTCCCAGACCACCGGCCTACACATCCCGGTGGATGCCGGTGTTGCGGCGGCCTTCCTGCGATGACTGGACGCAGCGAGGCAACGGTCGCCGCGATCGACCTGGGCGCCTCGAGCGGCCGCGTCGTCGCCGGCCGTTGCTCGCCGCGCGGTTTCACCCTGCACGAGGTGCACCGCTTTCCGAACGTACCGGTTCGCGCCGGCGGCGTCCTGCGGTGGGACGTGCTCGCGCTGTTCCGCGGCATCCTCGACGGTCTGCGGATGGCCGCCAACGCGGTGGGCCCGCTCGACTCGGTCGGGGTCGACAGCTGGGCGGTCGACTACGGGCTGCTCGACGCCGACGGGCAGCTGCTGGGAAACCCCGCCCACTACCGTGACCCGCGCACCGGGCCGACGTTCTCCGACGTCCTCGACAAGCTGGGCGCACAAGAGCTCTACGGCGCGACGGGTGTGCAGCTGCAGCCGTTCAACACGGTGTTCCAGCTGCTCGCCGATCGCGGCTCGGCGCAGTTGGGCGTCGCGGCGCACGCGCTGCTGGTGCCGGACCTGATGACGTACTGGCTGAGCGGGGTGATGGGCACCGAGCTGACCAATGCCTCGACGACCGGACTACTGGACGCCCGCACGCTCGGCTGGTCCGCGGCGCTCGCGAGCCGGCTGGACGTGCCCATCGGGCTGTTCGCACCGATGCGGCGTCCCGGGCAGATAGTCGGCAAGATGCTCCCGGACGCCGTCACCGACGCCGGCCTGGACGTCGCGCCACAAGTGGTCACCGTGCCGTCACACGACACCGCGGCGGCGGTCGCCGGCATCCCCGCCGAGTCCGACAGCTTCGCCTACGTCTGCAGTGGCACCTGGGCACTCGTCGGTCTCGAACTGCCCGAGCCGGTGATCACCGAGGCGAGCCGGGCGGCGAACTTCACCAACGAGGTCGGGGCCGACGGCTCGATCCGGTTCCTGCGCAACGTCACCGGCTTTTGGCTGTTGCAGGAATGCGTGCGCGAGTGGCGGGCGTCCGGCCTGCAGATCGATCTGGACGCGCTCACTCGCGCCGCCGCGGACCTGCCCGCGCTGCGGGCCGTGATCGACGTGCAGGAGCCCGGCTTCGCCGCACCGGAGGACATGCCGCACCGGATCGCACAGGGGTGTCTGCGGACCAGCGGCGTCACCGTCTCGACGCCGGCAGAGATCACGCGGTGCATCCTGGACAGCATGGCCGTAGCGATCCGGCACGCCCTGGACGACGGCGTGCGCCTATCCGGCCGCACCGTCGATGTCGTGCACATCGTCGGCGGCGGCGTCTCGAACGCGCTCTTCTGCCAACTCGTCGCTGACGCGTGCCGGCTGCCGGTCGTTGCCGGGCCCACCGAGGCGGCGTCGTGGGGCAACGCGATCTATCAGGCCAGGGCGCTGGGTGTCGTCAACGGCTCGGTAGCCGACGCCCGCGCGATGATCTGGCGGGCCGAGGAGCCGGTGCCCTATGCCGTGCGCGGCGACGAGCGTGCCTGGCAGCGCGCGGACGAGCTCGTGCTCGCGGCGCGAGGCGCGCGCTCGTGAGGGTGGCGCTGTTCGTCACCTGCCTCGTGGGCGGGGTCGTGCCCGAGGTAGGGAAGGCGACCGTCGCGCTGTTGCGCCGCCTGATCGGAAAATGGAAGGCGACCGCGCGGGTTTGAGCGCCCGGCGGAGCGCAGTGCAGCCGGGATGAGTTGTAGCGGTGAGTTCGGTGCTTGGGCTGTCAGGCGGCGGGTTGCAGGGTGACCCTGTAGCCGGGGGCTTGAAGCTCGCGGATGTGGTTGCGCTTCTTGCGTTCTGGGTTGATCCGGGAGTCGTAGTAGCCGGGGCCGAGGTCGTGGAAACGGGTCTCGGGATCGGACAGTAGGTGCCAGACGATGACCAGGATGAAACGGCCGACCGCGACGATGGCCTTGTTCTTGCCTCGTCGGCGGGCGATGCGTCGGTAGCGTTCGCCCAGGAGCGTGTTGGTTCTGCTGGCGGAGACGGCCGCTTCGCCCAGGACCCGGGCCAGGTAGCGGTCGCCGTGACCGGTGGACCCCGTGCCTAAGTGGTCAGGTTTGTAAGTTCGTCGGGGGTTGGTCAGCCCGTGGGGTCGCCGAGGTAGAGGCCGGCGGCGCAGTCGAGGGCGTCTTCGGGGAGGCCGGCGAAGGCGCCGGTGGGCAGGACGGCGTCTTCGTACCCGTCCTTGCTGGCCAGGTACATCGCGAAGCCCCAACGGGCGGCGGACCCGCCGTAGCGCAGC